>Ga0207873_1000271_pt1 | contig 58178 bp, 46 predicted proteins | sample BGWIniCompost_FD_187373 | JGI IMG/M metagenome (GOLD analysis project Ga0207873, IMG submission 187373) | Cellulose adapted compost microbial communities from Newby Island Compost Facility, Milpitas, CA, USA - BGW Initial Compost (SPAdes)... ...
ACCCTCTTCATCGGACGCCATCTGCCCACGTTTCTCAACAGACTCCAGGAGCCGGAACAGGATTTGCGGCGAGCAATCCAGGACGATGACTTCGAAAAATTCCTTCACAGTGCTGCTGTCCGGCAACGCCTTGTAAGCATCACGATGGCTAACCGCAAGATCTACATTGGCTGGATACTTGAGACGATGGATCCGACCAATGAAAGAAAACACATAACCCTGCTGCCTCTGTTCTCGGGGTACCGCGATGAAAACGGGAAAACCGAACTGACAACGCGGTACGACGAGATCTATGCCAAAATGAACGCGGAGGAAGCCACCGCGGATTCAAACATCGGGCACGTGACCCCCGACGATTTTCGCGTTGTTCTGCCGGTCTCGCGCGTCGAAAGCGCAAACTACTTCGACCTCGATGTCTACAGGCGCTTCAATCCCGAAACCGATCTATTCCTGTCCCCTGGCGCAGTAAATCCATGAGCAAAAAGCCCGCCGTCCCGGCCGGGCTTTTCATTTCCTTGCGGGCCAAAGGGCGGGAACTTACTCGCTGCCGTACTCCTCGTCCTCGTAATACGAGGCTTCTTCCTCGGCGTACTCGTCCTCCTCGGCATTCATGATGTCGCCGTACTCGGCGCGCATGCGTTCATCGAACCTGGTGATGCGTTCCATGTTGCTGCGGACGAAGTTCATGTTGGCGCGCTGCAGGTCGGTGAGCTCGGCCTCGTTGCCGCCGAACTGGTCGAACATGGCGACGCCGATGGCATTGCCCGCGAGCGTGAGGGCAAAGACGAAATACTCCTCGAGCTTCATGCCGGAAGCCTCGACGGCCCTGCGCAACCCCGGCGCATGTTGATCCATTCTGCGGATCATGGCGTTGAAGTCGCCGTCATCCTCGTCGCTTCCCTTGAGCGCCTGTACCGAGTCGGGATTGCTGCGCGCGAACTCGTACATGGCCACGGTCGCACGCTCGTACTTCTGCAGCGCGCTCTCGCTGAGGCGATAGTTCTCGGGGTCATCCACGGCAAGCGCGTTGCCGCTGATCACCATCAGGGCAACGAGCATCACGTGCGCGATGTGTCTCAGGTGCATCTTCATTCCAGTCTTCCTCTGTGCTTGCCGCCCCGCGGCGGATTCCGGAACCCCTCCGGCTGGGAATCGTTTCATTCGACGTCCAGCGCCCAGTCCTGGCCGATGAAGCTGGCGCCGTACTCGGTGCTCGGCCGTTCCGCCACGAGACGAAAACCGAACTGCCGGTAGATGCGAATCGCAGGTTCGAGCTCCTTGCTGGTCCAGAGCACGATGCGCCGGTAACCCAGTTCGCGCGCCGTGGTCACGCATTGCTCGACCAGGCGGCGGCCGACGCCATGACCGCGCATGTTTCGTTCCACCAGCAACAGGCGCAGCCTTGCAACATCATCCTGTTCGCGCACCAGGAATACCGAGCCGGCGCGCTCGCCATCGACTTCGGCGATCCAGCAGCGCTCGCGCACGGGGTCATGGTTCTCCATGTAGTCGGCGACAGTGCGCGCTACCAGCGCGATGAAGTGATCGTTGTAGCCGTAGTCCTGGCGATAGATCTCGTCATGCCGCCAGATCACCCAGCCATAGTCCCCCGCCTCGGGTGCGCGCAGGATTACCGTGCCCATTCCTTCGCCTCATCCATTCCCTGACGCAGCGTAAACCGGCGTGGCCCGGCGGTCCATGCGCAACCACGTGATGAACAGCATGACGGCAAGCGCGAGCTCGGCAATATCGCCGCCGTAGCACATGAGCTTCGCGGCGGCCTCGATCTCTTCAACCGCAAGGCCCGCACCACGCGGGAGTGCGTGGCCATACATCAGCTTTCCCAGCGTGGCATGGGCGGCGCCGGCGAGGAACAACACCGCCAGCCTTGTCCGTAACGACGACCGGTGCGGGGCGGGATCGGCGCCCGCGACCGACCAGGTGAACAGGTAACCGGAGACGAAGAAATGCAGGTGGATGAAGCCATGCATGAAGGCATCGTGGCGGCTCGCCGCGAACAGCGGCGTGAGATAAAGATCGTGTACTCGGTGGGCTCCATCTACGTCGAGTATCACGACGGTACGGAATGGGTCACGGCCGATTTCATCGACGACATCCCGGCCACGAGCGAGCTCACCTACGGCGTCAACATTCGCGACTCGTTCCCGGTGAGCTGGCGCATCCGCAACGCCACCGTGCAGCAGAACACCGGCCAGTGGGTGCTGCGCGAGATCGACTTCTGCGCCGACCCGGACTGCAATCAACCGCTCGCCGACGGCACGGCGATCGACAGCGGCGACTCGCCCGCGTGGGCGCTGCCCGCGTACGCCTTCGATAACGACACCTCGACCTTCTGGAAGACGTTCGACACCGACGTCACCGGCCAGTCCTGGCTCGGCATGGACTACGACACGCTCACGCCCCGTGCACGGCCTGTATCTCAAGACCGACAACGTCGTGTACTCGGTGGGCTCCATCTACGTCGAGTACTACGACCTCGTGGAGCCGGCGTGGGTCACGGCGCAGACCATCGACTCGATCCCCGCGAATAGCGAGCTGACCTACGGCATCGGGCCGACGATGGCATGCGGCGGAAACGTGACCTCCTTGCCGTTCGCCACGTCGATGGCCAGCTCGAGGATGGTCTTCAACGTGCCATATGGGATGAATGTTTCTCCTTTGTCCTCGTAGAAGACATACCACATCGGCCCATCGGGTTGTTTGCCGACCACCGACGTAAACCGAGCGATGGCCTCGGTGCTGTCGATCTTGTACCTCGCCGCTGGTACGCAGGCCGCAACCCCGTACGAGAATCCTTCACCCGCCAGGATCTTGGCCCAATTCTCCTCACCAAGGTCCATGGCGTGGGCCACCGAGGAAATCGTAGAATTCAAAAGCGTGCTGTCCTTGCCATCGTAGGTCTTCCGCTCGGGGTCGCCGGTGAGCCTGGCACCATGCTTGGTCCTCTTGAGTAAGAGGGGGAAACCATCAATTTCTATGGGGATCGTTTGCATGTTGATGATGAGAGCGCGGGCGATGATCCGGCGGGTGGCGGTGTACCGCCGCCTGGCATTGTCGATGATGAGGCGCCGCCCTTGGTCTGCGAGAGAGAGACGATTTCATCTGGTATGAACCGCTCGTATACGACCTTTGCCGAGAGCCAATTCCCGAACCACTCTCTTCGCAGGCGCTTGTCCAGGCGCAACTCGCCCCCTTCCAACGCGCGTGGGAACAACATTCGCTCGCGGATACCGACCTCATCGATGAGCGCCCAAAGCGAATACCGTTTGTGCTTCATGAGGTCGTCGCGAATCTTCTGCACCGTGGCGGCCGTATCGAGCTCGAGATTCATCTCATGCTCTACGGGGAGCAAAACGCCTCCCTCGGTGGATTTCGCCTTGCTCAACGCGTGGGGCGCGATATCGAACATCAGCCCATCATGCCGTAGTATCAACAGTGTTCCGTCGCGGGGACGACGCAAGACGCAGTGCTCGCCGGTCGAGGCCTTTTGCTCGTAGCCCATGTTCTCGGTGAAGTGTTTGCGACGGCGTGTGAACCAGAACGCCCCCCAGCTCGATTGCGCCAGGCACAGAGCGTGGCACCAGCCGTAGGCACCTTGCACGTAGGCATCGTCTTCCGGCAGGAGGTAGTACGAGTCCATCTTGTCGAACTGCCCCTCCAGCTCCATCACCGGCAACGAGCATAGAAAGCACGGCTCCAAGTTCATTCTATTACCTCTACCACGGTTCTGCCGTTCTCGATACTCACACGGATCCGCGAATAGCCGACGATGACTCCAAAGGTACATGCCGCCGATGTCGAGCACCGCCGCGGTGAAGGGATGAATGAGGATGCCCACCGGCCGCGCCGCCAGCAACCCGACCAGGACCCGCGCCTGCCTCACCGGCAGGCGGCGAAGCAGCAGCGTGCCGGGCATGGCAAGCGCGATCATGATCGGTGCGTACATGCCGAGCAGCAGGTGCTGCCACATGTGTCCTTGCAGGCCGGCATGCGCGAGCCGTGGCAGCAAGGCCAGGATGAGCAACAGGCTGCCTGCGAGCAGGGCAATGCTCCGTGGCAACGGCCAGCCGCCGGGCGTGTGCCGTTCCCGCCCGGCGCCGTGCAGGTAGAGCGCAGTGGCGGCCACGATGCAGATGACGGCAGGTCAGGGAAGATCAGGCTGGATGGGATGCACGCGCATGACGCAGCGGCAGCCAGCCGGTCACGATGAGCAGGATGGCGCCGGCGTTCCAGGCGATGTCATAGACGATGAGGTTGTCGACGTAACGGACCTGGTGCACGCGCAGGAGCTTGTGATCGACGATGCCGTCGAAGAGCTGGAAGCCGCCCGCGCCGAGGAACAGTCCCGCCAGGCCCAAGCCGCGCGCCCATGCCTGCCGTTCCCGCAGGCGGGCGAGCATGAAGAACCCCGCCACCAGGATGATCAGTTCCGCGGAATGCAGCAGGCCATCGGAAAGCAGGCCGATGCCGAGAAGGATGCCGGCCAGAGCGTGGCGCGCGTGTCCCTGCCTGCGTCTTTCATGCGCGCACGTTTCGTGACCCCGCCGGCCAGGGAAATACCGCCTTCGCCCGAATCAGGCCACGTCCCTACCTCAGATCAGGGAATCTCAGGACACGTGATATCCCTTATAAGGATTTCCCCTATGGTCTGAGTCGTTTTCCTTTGACATGGGAAAAAAGCGTGACATAAGTTCCATCCAAGGCGCCGCAACGGGGGTTGGTTCGGTGCTGTTCGTTCAGGGGTGGGACTTTTCGTGGCAGGGGCGTTAACGCCACGGCCCTCCCCTTTTCAAAAACTTGGGGAGGGACTCATGAACAGTCCGAAGTTCAGCGTTTTCATGTTGGCGCTGCTGCTGTCGTTGCCGATTGCCGTGCAAGCCACGGACGCCGGCACGCTCAAGCTGCAGGCCATCAGCAGGCCCGGCAAGGGCGAAGCCCGCGTGCCTGAAGTTTCCTGGCGCAAGTCGGGCACCTACATCATCGAATTCCACTCGCCACCGCTGGCGCAGTACAGCGGCGGCATTCGCAACCTGCCGCCGACCAGTCCGGCGGCGACCGGCGATGCGCGCCTCGATGCCAATTCCACGGCGGCGCGCAGCTACCTCTCGCACCTTTCCGCGGAACAGTCGCGCGGCCTGCTGGCCATCCAGCGCGCCACCGGCAACTTCCGCCAGCCCGAGGCGCGTCTCACGCACGCCTTCAACGGCGTGGTGATGAAGCTCTCCGCCGAAGAAGCCGAACGCATTTCCCGCCTGCCGGAGGTCAAGCGCCTGGTGCTGGACGAAATCCGCCAGCTGCATACCGACTCCGGCCCTGCCTTCATCGGCGCCCCGGAAATCTGGACGGGCGGCGCCGGCAACGGCACGGGCAACAAGGGCGAAGGCATGGTCGTCGGCATCCTCGACACCGGCATCAACTTCGACCATCCCTCGTTCGCCGCCACGGGCGACGACGGTTACACGCATGTGAACCCGCTGGGCGAAGGCAATTATCTCGGCGTCTGCAATCCCGCCGATCCTGGCTACGATCCCGCCTTCGAATGCAACAGCAAGCTGATCGGCGCCTGGAGCTTCATGAAGGCTCTCGGCGATGCGATCTCGCCGGAGGACGATGACGGCCACGGCTCGCACGTTGCCAGCACCGCCGCCGGCAACGTGCTGAACAGCGCCGGCGAGTTCGGCGTGCCGGTTTCCGGCGTCGCGCCGCACGCCAACATCATCGCCTTCGACGTCTGCGACACGGACGGCTGCCCGACTTCCGCCCTGCTGCAGGCCATGGAAATGGTGGTGAAGTCCGCGCCGGTCATCGACGTGATCAACTACTCGATCAGCGGCGGCGCCAACCCCTACACCGATCCGGTCGAGACCGCGTTCCTGAGCGCGACCCACGCCGGCATCCTGGTCTCCGCCTCGGCGGGCAATGACGGCCCGCTGGTAAGCACAGTCGCCCACCACGGTCCCTGGACCATGACGGTGGCGGCCACCACGCATGACCGCGCCGGCTTCGGCAACCGCATCACGCTGGCAAGCGGCGCCGCGGTTCCGGCCGAGCTCGCCGATCTCGGCGGGCAGCGTGCCGCCGATGCGCCGGTCCCCGCCGATGATGTCGTCGGCCAGCTGGTGTACGCCGACGACGTCGACGGCGACGGCGTGGCCGACGGCACCAACGCCGAAGGCTGCAACGCCTATGACGCCGACGCGCTCGCCGGCAGGATCGCGCTGGTCCAGCGCGGCACCTGCGGCTTCATCGACAAGGTGAACAATGCCGCGGCCGCCGGCGCCATCGGCGTGCTGGTGTTCAACAACGGCCACGGCCCGCTGGTGAACATGGCGGTCGATGGTTCCACCATCCCGTCCTGGTTCCTGACGAAGGCCCAGGGCGACATTCTGCGGGACTTCGTGCTCGCCAATCCCGGTGACGTCGAGGCGACCGTCAGCCTGCTCGACTACGCCACCATGGTTGTCGACGGTCTCGAGGACCGCATCGCCGACTTCAGCTCGCGCGGTCCGGCACTCGGCAGCGAGAACCTGCTCAAGCCCGATCTCGCCGCGCCGGGCGTGAACATTCTCGCCGCGGTGAACACCGTCAATCCGGAAAGCGGTCCGGAGTTCGGCCTGATCAGCGGCACCTCCATGGCCTCGCCGCATGCCGCGGGCGCCGCCACGCTGGTGCGCGAAGTGCATCCGGAGTGGACGCCGGCGGAGGTGAAGTCCGCGCTGATGACTACCGCCACGCGCGCCATCAGCCAGGATGACAACCTGGACAACGTCGCGGTGCCGGCCACGCCGTTCGATATCGGCAGCGGCCGCATCCAGGTGGACCAGGCGATTCGCGCCGGCCTGACGATGAACGTCAGCCATGCGGAATACCTGGCGGTGGCGCCGGAGCACGGCGGCCGTTACCACGAACTGAACCTGCCGTCGGCGGCGTTCGCCTACTGCGGCGGCAGCTGCAGCTGGACGCGCACCGTCACCAACCGCCTCGACACCACCGTCAGCTATGAGGTTTCGGTCGAAGCGCCGGCGGGCCTTGCCATCGCCGTCTCGCCGACCAGCTTCACGCTGGCGCCGGGCGAGAGCCAGGTGCTGGAGTTCACCAACGACGTCTCGGCCCTGCCGATCGGCGAGTGGGTGTTCGGCACCATCATCCTGGCGAGCGAGGACGAGCATCCCTGGGGCGGCGACATTCCGCCGCAGCACCTCACGCTTGCGGTTCGTCCCAGCGAGCAGGCGCCGCAGATCGGCGTCAGCCCGAACAGCATCCAGCGCGAGGTGGCCTTCGGCAACGGCGTCGAAGCCAGTGTCCGCATCCAGAACCTGGGTGACCTGCCGCTGAACTACACGGTGGGCGCACCGGGTGACGGTGTGACGCTGGAGGGCGCGACGCTGCGCACCCAGCCGGTGAGCGGCAATAGCGGCATCTACCAGGGCTACTACGACGCCGACAGCGTGAGCATCGGTGGCGCGATCGACTTCGAGGCCTGGGGCACGACCACGCTGAGCCGCGTGTACGCGCCGGGCTTCATGGTCGGCAACACCATCGATGATCTTGCCGCCTATGCCGACAGCGTGTACGTGGCCATCCACGAGGACGCCGGTGGCCAGCCGGCCGCCGCGCCGTTCTGGGAAACCACGCTGGCGTTCGGTCCGCAGGTCAGCGGTGCCAACGGCAACATCGACATCCGCTTCGAGGCGGCTGAAGCCCCCACCCTGCCCGCGGGCACCTGGTGGCTGATCGTGCAGCCCGAGTTCAGCACCGACTTCGACACCGGTGTGGCCTGGCTGTGGTTCCAGGCGGACCAGGCAGGTCGTTACCCCGGCCTGTTCCGTGATTACAGCAACTACTTCGGCATCGCCGCCTACGGCTGGGTCGACCTGTACTGGCTGCTGGGCAATGCCAGCTTCCGCGACTTCGCCGCACGCATCGAGGGCAGCAGCGCCTGCGAAGGCACGGCCGACTGGCTGAGCGTGCCCGACGGCGCGGGCACGGTCGCGGTGAACGAGCATGCCGACGTCGGCGTGCTGCTGGACTCCGCGGGGCTTGCTGCCGGCACCTATACCGCGCCGCTGTGTGTAAGCTCGAATGCCGCGGAACCGGCGGACCGGCTGATCGAGGTGAGCATGACGGTGCGCGAGGCCAAGGCGGGTCTCAGCCTGTCGGCCAGCAGCGTCTCGGCCACCCTGCCGGCGAACGGCAGCGGCATGGTCAACCTGGTGCTGAGCAACTCCGGCGAAATGGATACGGACTTCGAGTTCTCCGAGTCGGAAGGCGAAACCCTGGACCTGGTCTCGGCCGACACGACGCTGTTCGCGCAGCCCTGGGATACCAGCAGCGGCTACTGGAACAGCAACTTCCCCGGCATCGCCGTGGTGGCTGCCTTCGACGACTTCGTGATGAGCTCGGCGGGCAGCGTGCTGCGCGGCGCCCGTGTCGAAGGCTTCTATCTCGGAGCGGTCGGTCCGGAAGACGTGCTGAGCGCACGCTTCGAACTGCGTGCCGACGATGGCGGCACGCCGGCCGGCAGCTACGGTGACCCGACGGGTCTGATCGCCTCCTGCGAAGTGACCAACGGAGACCCGGGGCTGGAGGTCAGCGACGAATACCTCGCCATCGACCTCGTGGCCGCCGGTTGCAGCACGCATGACATCGTCCCCGGGACGCGTTACTGGGTCAGCCTCGTGCCGACGTTCAATCCGATCGGCGACAACACCGAACTGGCGGGAAGCGGCTTCCTCTATGGCTCCGCGAACGCGACCGCAACCGCCCCGTCGGCCTTCGTCTGGGATTCCGACGCGGCCGCGTGGCTGGAGGCGATTCTCCCGTCAGGTAGCGGCATGGCGTTCGAGGTCATCGGTGGCACGCTCTGCGAGGCGACCGACATCGGCTTCCTCGAACTGTCGCCGTACGAGGGCTCGGTGGCGGCCGGCGGCAGCGCCATGGTCGGTTTCGAGTTCACCGCGGGCGCGATCCCAGGCACGCAGATCAACGCCGTCTGCCTGAGCAGCACGTCCAGGGATGCGTCGATTCTGCATGTGCCGGTGCGCCTGCAGGTGATCGAGCCGCTGGCGCTGTCCGACGCGCACGGCGATCCGCTGGATGCCACCCCGGTGGCGACCGGCGGCGCGCTGGCGTTCCGCGTCGGCGGCGGTTCCGGTGTCTACAGCTTCGACGCCCGTCATCTCGGCAGCGGCATGGAAGCGATGGTCACCGGCCCGGTCGCGGGCGTGTACGTGTTCCGCGCACCGACCACCGGAGCGTTCGCCGGCACTTACCGCGTGACGGTGACCGACAACATCTCCGGCATCGTCAGCGAGCTGGACGTGGTCGTGCCGCCGTCCATCACGGTGGAATACGACTGGCTGCTGTCCGGCGTGGACAACGCGCTGGTGACGGTGCGCGGCACGGAGCCGGGCACGACCATCGCCTTCCGCGTGCTCGACGAGGGCGGCACGCATGATGCCGGCGGCAACATCGCCAGCATCGACGCGACCGCGGTTTCCACGGACGACAGCGAGGACGGCAATCCCGCCACCGCCCTGCTGGCCGCGGCCACCGTGGACAAGGACGAGCCCGTCACCGTGGAGGCCACCGCCGCCGGTTATGCCGACGCGCTGGCCGAACTCAGCATCGAGGAGGCCATCACCTACTCCGGCACCGTCAAGAACGCCACGACGCACGAGGTGATCGAAGGCGTCCAGGTGCTCGTCAAGCTGGTGAAGGACCCGGCCGGCCAGCCTTACATCGCCTACACCGATGCCGACGGCTGGTTCGAGCTGGTGGCCCGCGCCCCGGATGAAGGCGCCCCGGCGGATACGCTGGTGATGTCGGCTCCGACCTACCAGCTGAAGCACGCGGCCGGCGACGGCTGCCTGTCCAACCCGGGCGGCTGCGTGGTCACGATGATCGGCGCGGAAGCGCACATCAGCGGCGTCATCAAGGGACTGCAGAAGGACGAGATCGCCGAGGTCTACACCTACTACACCGGTCCTTCCGGTGAGGTGGAGGTCGGCCCGGCCGCCTTCGAAGGCAAGGGCGGTCCGACCGCGTTCATCCTCGGCCTCGACCACTCGCTGCAGTACGACCGCCTGTTCGTGGACGCCTTCGGCTACCTCGACGTCACCGATGACAACGGCGGTGCAGGCTTCGACCTGCGCGGCGGCGATATCGGCGGCGTGGTCATCGAGCTCGAGGCCCGCACCCCGGTGGTCACCACCAAGCCCGCCAGCGAAGTCGGCAAGACCGGGGCGACGCTGAACGCCGAAGTCGACCCGAACGAGCGCGCCGTCACGGTGCGGTTCCGCTACGGCACCAGCGCCGATGACCTCGGCGAGACGGTGTCCGCGGGCACGCTGGCCGCAACCGCGAGCACGAGCACCGTCAGCAAGGCGCTGACCGGTCTCGAGTGCGGCACCGGCTACGTGGCGGTAATCGAAGCCGAAACCGACCTCGGCGACGTGGTCAGCGGCGAGCCCGTCGAGTTCGAGACGAGCGCCTGCGAAACCGGCGGCAACGACGGCGGCAACAACGGTGGCGGTGGCAAGAAGCGTGGCGGCGGTGCGCCTGGCGGCGTGCTGCTCGGCCTGCTTGGCCTCGCCGCCCTGCTGCGCAGGAAGCGCGGCTGAGCAACACCCTGCCCGGCCATGATGGCCGGGCAGTCATTCCCGAGCCCCGCCTGATGGCGGGGCTTTTTTGTTGGCGAGAGCCAAGACGACGGCTGGGGAAGGCCAGCAGCCTTCGCTAGCCCAAGCTCTCATCAAGAAGAAAGCGGCCGAGTGGCCGCTTTTTCATTCAAGGGTGTCCCAGCATCTGCGGATGACGACCGGACCGGCAGCGAGCCTCGTCGTCTCACGTCTCAGTAACTGACCGGATCCTCCGGCCAGGCATGCTTCGGGTAGCGGCCGCGCAGGTCCTTGCGCACTTCGGGATAGGTGTTCTTCCAGAAACTGGCGAGGTCGCGGGTCACCTGCATCGGCCGGTTGGCGGGCGAGAGCAGATGCAGGGTGAGCGGCAGGCGGCCGTTGGCGATGGCGGGCGTGGATTCCAGGCCGAAGAACTGCTGGATGCGCGCCGCCAGCACCGGCGTCTCGCCGGAATAGTCGATGCGCGCCCGCTGGCCTGCCGGCAGGACGAAGAACTCCGGCGCCTGTTTCTCCAGCTCGCGCCGGCGCTCGTGGCCGAGACGGTATTCCAGTGCCTGCTGCAGGGTCTGCGAGGACACGTCGGCAAGCCGCGTGACGCCATCGAGGAATGGCGCCAGCCATTCTTCCAGCGACGCCAGCAAGGCGGGCTCATCGAACGCGGGCCAGGAAGGGTCCAGGCGGCGCAAGGTCTCCACCCGCTGCTTCAGGCTCTCCTGCTCGCGCGTCCAGGGCAGCAGCGCGAGCCCATGCCGGCGCAGCCCGTCGAGCAGGGCGGGCAGCGCCAGCGCCGCGGGCACCGGCACGGGATGTTCCTCCAGCACCAGGCTGCCCACCCGGCGCACTCGGCGCGCAATCACGGCGCGGCTTTCACGCTCGAACTCCACGCGCGTTTCCTCGCCCGCCTGCGCCTGCAGCGCGGCCACGTCTTCCGCGTCCAGCGCGGCAGCGAGCCGAATGCGGCTGTCGCGTTCGCCGCCGCCGAGTTCCGCCACCGCGAGCCACGGCTCGGCGGCGAGCCGGTCGGCCTCGTCCAGCAGCGCGCCGCGACCGGCCGCCATGCGAAAGCGCGGCGCGCGGCCGGGGCGGCGCTGGGCGATGCGGTCGGGATACGCCTGGGCGATCAGCCAGCCCAGCCGCTCCAGCGGCTGGAAGGCGATCTCGGTGCCGAGGCGCGAGGCAAGCTGCCGGGCGGCTTCCAGCACGCGCTGGCGCGCCCCGCGCGCAAGGCCCGCGCCATTGGCGAGCGCCGTGACGCGCAGCTCGATGTCCGCCTCGCGGCCGGCCAGCGGATCGCGCTCTTCCAGCAGGGCGGCGCACACGCAGGCAAGTCCGGCGATGTTCCGCTCGCGCGAAGCGAGCAGCATGTGGGCGATGCGCGGATGCACCGGTAGCGCGAGCATTGCCCTTCCCGTGGCCGTGATCCTGCCATCGGCATCGAGCGCGCCGAGGTCGCGCAGCAGTTCGCGCGCCTGCATGCAGCCCGCCATTGGCGGCGGGTCCAGCCAGCGCAGTGCATGCGGATCGCGCACCCCCCACCCGGCCAGTTCCAGCACCAGCGGCGCGAGATCGGCGGCGAGCATTTCCGGCGGCGAGTGCTGCGCCAGGCGTGCGGTCTCGTGCTCGCTCCACAGGCGCAGGCAGATGCCCGGCGCCATTCGCCCTGCACGCCCGCGGCGCTGCTCGGCGGAGGCCTGCGAGATGCGCCGCGTGACCAGACGCGTCATGCCCGATGGCGGATGAAACACCGGTGCGCGTTCGTAGCCGGAATCGACCACGAGGCGTATGCCTTCGATGGTGAGGCTGGACTCGGCGATGTTGGTGGCCAGCACCAGCTTGCGCCGCCCTTCCGGTGCGGGCCGGATCGCGCGCTCCTGTTCGCTGAACGGCAAGTCGCCGTACAGCGCCACCACGTCGGTGTCCGCGGCGATGCGGTCCTTGAGATGTTCAGCCGCGCGGCGGATCTCGCCGGCGCCGGGAAGAAATGCGAGGAGACTTCCCTGCTCGCTCGCCATCAGTTCGCGCGCGGCCTGCGCAAGGTCTGCGGCAATGTCGTTGCCGGGAACGGCGCGGTAACGCGTCTCGACGGGGAACTGCCGGCCCTCGGTGCGCACCACCGGCGCATCATCCAGCAGCGTTGCGACACGCGCGCCATCCAGTGTTGCCGACATCACCAGGATACCGAGATCGTCACGCAGGTTGGCGCGTGCATCCAGCGCGAGCGCAAGGCCAAGGTCGGCATGCAGGGAACGCTCGTGGAATTCATCGAAGATGACGAGCCCCACGTCTTCCAGTGCCGGATCGGCCTGCAGCATGCGGGTGAGGATGCCTTCGGTGACCACCTCGATGCGCGTCGCGCGACCGACGCGCGTCTCGTGGCGCACGCGATAACCGACGGTTTCGCCCGGCTGTTCGTGCAGCGACTGCGCCATGAAGCGCGCGGCATTCTTCGCCGCCAGCCGCCGCGGTTCCAGCATCACGATCTTGCGCCCTTCGAGCCAGGGCTCGTCCCGCAGCGCCAGCGGCACCACCGTGGTCTTGCCCGCGCCGGGCGGCGCCTCGAGCACGGCAAGACGGCGCGCGGCCAGCGCGCGGCGCAGTTCATCGAGAACCTGCTGGACGGGAAGCATGCGTGGTTATCTGAGCCTGATGTCGACTTCGACCAGCGAGGGATCTTCAAGATCACGGCGCAGGCGGAAGCCGAGCTTGCGGCACACTGTCAGCATGGCGCGGTTGTCCGCCAGCACCGTGCCGTAGATGCGCTCTATGCCATGACTGCGCGCGTACTCGATCAGATGCCGCATCAGCCGCGTGCCCACACCCTGCCCCGCGAGATGGCGCAACACCAGGATGGCGTACTCGGCCTCGCGGTTGTCGGCATCGGCGGACAGCCGCGCGATGGCATGAATCTCGCGTTCGCCCTCGGCGGGATCGACCAGCGCGAAGGCCATGTCGCGATCGTAATCGAGCTGCGAGTAGCGCGCCGCCTGTGCATGCGAGAGCACCTTCACCGGACCCAGGAAACGGTTGCGGATTTCCTCCGGCGACATGCGGTCGAAGGCGCGCTGCAGTGCCGGTTCGTCCTCGGGGCGGATCGGCCGCAGCAGCATGCGGCGGCCATCCGGCAGCTGGAACGGCGTTTCCAGTTCGCGCGGATAGGGCCGTATGCACAGGCGACGGCTGGGCTCGCCATGGAAGGGCCGCACGCGGATGCGCGCGTCCAGCGTCACCACGCCGTGCGGGCCGAGCAGGATGGGGTTCGCGTCCAGCTCGACGAGTTCGGGAATGTCGATCACCAGCTGCGAGAGTTTCACCAGCGTCTGCGCCATCGCGTCGCGATCCGCCGGCGGGCGCGAGCGGTAGCCGCGCAGGCGGCGGTTGACGCGCGTGCGCTTGATCATCTGCATGGCGAGTTTCGCGTTCAGCGGCGGCAGGCCGATGGCGCGGTCGGACAGTACTTCCACCGCCTCGCCGCCCTCGCCGAACAGCAGCACCGGGCCGAACAGTGGATCGCAGGCGATGCCCGCGAACACTTCCCAGGCATTGCGGCGCTCCGCCATGGGCTGGACGCTGATGCCGTCAATGCGTGCTTCCGGATGACGCTGGCGGACATGATCGAGCAGGTCCTGTGCCGCCAGCAGCACGCTGCGCGGTTCGACGTCGAGCTTCACTGCGCCGGCCTCGGTCTTGTGCTGGATGTCGCGGGAAAGCAGCTTGAGCGCCACCGGCCCGCCGAACTCCGCGGCGCGCGCCGCGGCTTCTTCCGCGTTCATGGCGCGCACCGAGGGCACCACCGGGATGTGATACGCCGCCAGCACCTGCTTGGATTCGATCTCGTCCAGCCACTCGCGGTTTTCCTCCAGCGCCCGCCGCACGATGGCGCGCACGGCGGCGGTGTCCGGCTCGACTTCCTCGATGATGGACGGCGGCGTTTCCATCAGCTGTTCCTGGTTGCGGCGGAAACGGAACAGGTACATGAAGGCGCGAATCGCCTGCTCGGGCGTGGCGTAACTCGGAATGCCCGCCGCGGTGAAGCGGTTGCGCGCCCGCGCCGCGTCGTTGCCGCCCAGCCAGGCGGTGATGATGGGTGGCCCGGGCTGCTTCATGGCGGCGATCACCGCGTCCGCCGCCGCCTCGCTGCTGGTGATGGCCGTCGGGCTGTGCACCACCAGCACCACGTCCACGCCGGGATCGCGGCGCAGGATTTCCAGCGTGCTGGTGAAACGCTCCGGCGGCGCGTCGCCAATGATGTCCACGGGGTTGTCGCGCGACCAGCCGGTCGGCAGCACTTCGCCCAGCGCGGCGATGGTCTGCGATGACAGCTGCGCCAGCTTCGCGCCCTCATCGAGCAATGCGTCCGCGGCCATCACGCCGACGCCGCCGCCATTGCTGAGCACGGCCACGCGGCGCCCCGACGGCGGCCGCGAGGTAGCCAGCACCTCGGCAGCATCGAACATTTCTTCCAGCGTCTTCACCCGCAGCATGCCGGCGCGCCGGAAGGCGGCGTCATGCACGTCATCCGCGCCGGCAAGTGCGGCAGTGTGCGAACTTGCGGCGCGAGCAGCCGCGGGATGCCGGCCCGACTTGACGATGATCACCGGCTTGGAGCGCGCGCAGCCGCGCGCCGCGGACATGAACTTGCGCGCGTGGCGCAGGCCTTCGGTGTAGATCAGCACCGCGCGCGTGGAAGGATCGATGGCGAAGTAATCGAGCAGGTCGCCGCCATCGACGTCCGCCATGTTGCCCAGCGAAAGCAATGCCGAGAAACCGACGCCGCGGGTGTTCGCCCAGTCGAGCATGGAAGTGAGGATCGCGCCCGACTGGCTGACGAAGGCCAGCCCGCCCTTGAGCGCGCCCTCGGGCGCGAAGCTCGCGTTGATGCCGAGCCTGGGCGCGAGCATGCCGAGGCAGTTCGGCCCGACGATGCGCATCGTATAGGGACGCGCGGCATCGAGTATCGCCTGCTGCAGTTCGCGGCCTTCCTCGCCCGTCTCGGCGAAGCCCGCGGTGATGATGATCGCGGCGCGCGCGCCGAGCTCGCCCAGCTCCCGCACGAGCTGCGGCACCGTCGGCGCGGGCGTGGCAATGACCGCAAGGTCCGGCGCTGCGGGCAGGTCGGCAACCTTCCGGTAACACATCCTGCCCAGCACTTCGTCGTAGCCGCGGTTGACGATCCACACCCTGCCCCTGAAACGCGACTCGTACTCGCCGGCAATGAGATTGCGCAGCACCACGCCGCCGACGCTGTGCGGCTTCGGCGAGCCGCCGATCACCGCGATCGACTTCGGCTTGAACAAGGCGTCAAGGTTGCGGATGGACATGATCAGCCTTCGAGCAGCGCGCGCACGTGCGCGGCCACGCTGCGGCCGAGCGCCGAGAGCGCGTAGCCGCCTTCGAGGACGGAAACGATGCGGCCCCTTGCATGCTTCCCGGCGACATGCGCGATGCGCTCGGTGAGCCACGCATAGTCTTCCTCGTTCAGCATCAGCTCCGACATCTCGTCCTCGCGGTGCCCGTCGAAGCCTGCCGAGATGAACAGTAGCTGCGGCCTGAACGCATCCAGCGCGGGCAGCAGTTCGTCGTGCCAGACCTGGCGAACCTCGCGCCCCTTGGCGCCGGCGCCCAGGCCGCGATTGACGATGCGCCCTGGCACCTGCATCGCCTCCTGCGGCGGGAACAGGTGTTCCTGGAAACTCGCGAACACGCCGACGCGCTTTTCATCCAGGAAGATCGCGTCCGTGCCGTTGCCCCAGTGCGCGTCGAAATCGACGATGGCGATACGCTTGAGCCGGTGCCGGGCGAGCGCATGCGCCGCGCCCACCGCGACATTGTTGAAGAGACAGAAACCCATGGCGCGCGCCCGCTCGGCATGATGCCCGGGCGGACGCACCGCGCAGAAGGCGCGGTTCACCTTGCCCGCCATCACCATGTCCACCGCGCCCACCACGGCGCCCGCGGCATGCCGCGCCGCCTCGCCGATGCCCGCCACCAGCCAGGTGTCCGGATCGAGCGAGACCACGCCTTCGCCGGGCTCGCATGCCGACAACATGTCGATGTATTCCTGCGAGTGCACGCGCAGCAGCTGCTCATCGCTCGCCGGCGGCGCCTCGCCTTCCACCAGCAACTCGCGCAGCCGCAGGGAAATGAGATGGTCATCGATGCTCGCCAGCCGCTCGGGCACCTCCGGGTGGCAACGGCCGGGATTGAATGCAGCACAGGCGGGCGGGGAAAAATAGGCGACGGACATTGCGGTCATCGATGCGGACTTGCCGCAATGACACCGTATTCGCTGGCCGGCTGCAAGTCGGGGCGTGCGGGGTGAGAGGATGGAGCCCGGGTTGAGCGAAGCGAAATCCGGGAAGGCGTGAGAGCTGAGAGAACTGCAGGGTAAAGGAAGGGAGAAGGAAGAAGATTTGCAGCTTTCGGCTCTCGGTCTCCTCCCTTCTCCCTTCTCAAAAAAAACCCCGGCACAAGGCCGGGGCTTTCATCAAGCGGATTCCCCTCACAGCAGATAGATGGTAGCGAGGAAACCGGCGATGGACATGGTGATGGTGTACGGCAGGGCCAGGATCACCATGCGGCCGTAGGACAGCCGCACCAGCGGCGCGATGGCCGAGGTCAGCAGGAACAGGAACGCGGCCTGGCCGTTCGGCGTCGCCACCGACGGGATGTTGGTGCCGGTGTTCACCGAGACGGCGAGCAGGTTGTACTGCTCGGCGCTGATCGCGCCGGCCTCGAAGGCCGCCTTGATCTCGTTGATGTACACCGTGGCCACGAACACGTTGTCGGAAATCGCCGACAGCACGCCGTTGGCGATGTAGAACGCCGACAGCTGCGCATGCCCCTGGAAGTTGGTCAGCACGTAATCGATCACCGGGCTGAACAGGTGCTGCTCGTGGATCACGCCGACGATGGCGAAGAACACCACCAGCAGCGCGGTGAATGGCAGCGCTTCCTGGAAGGCATGGCCGAGCTGGTGCTCCTCGGTCACGCCGGTGAACGAGGTCGCCAGCACGATGACGGCAAGGCCGATCAGGCCGACAGCGGCGAGATGGAAGGCCAGCGCCACGATCAGGAACACCGCCACCAGGGCCTGGGCGATGAGCGCCGCGTAGTCACGCGGGCCGCGCTTGCGTTCCTGCTCGGCGGCGAAATCCTCCAGCACCTTGCGCACGTTCTGCGGCAGCTCGTAACCGTAGGAGAAGATCCTGAACTTCTCGACCAGGAAGCAGGTGGCCAGGCCGACCACGAACACCGGCAGAGACACCGGCGCGACATGCACGAAGAACTCGACGAAGTTCCAGTTCATCACGCTGGCGATCAGCAGGTTCTGCGGCTCGCCGACCATGGTCATGACGCCGCCCAGCGCGGTGCCGATGGCAGCGTGCATCAGCAGGTTGCGCAGGAAGCCGCGGAAGTTCTCCAGGTCGGCGCGGTGCTGTTCGGCGATCCACTGGTCGTCGGCCTGGTCGTGATCGTGGTCGATGGCGCGTCCCGAAGCGACGCGGTGATAGACGCCGTAGAAGCCGACGGCAACGGCAATCACCACGGCGATGACGGTCAGCGCGTCGAGGAAGGCCGACAGGAAAGCCGCCGTGAAGGTGAACATCAGCGACAGCGCGATCTTCGAGCGGATCTTCACCAGGATGTTGGTGAAGGTGTAGAGCAGCATGTTCTTCAGGAAGTAGATGCCGGCGACCATGAAGATCAGCAGCAGGATCACTTCGAAGTTCGCCTGCGCTTCATGGAACACCGTTTCCGGCGAGGCCATGCCGATGGCGATCGCTTCGATCGCCAGCAGGCCGCCGGGCTGCAGCGGGTAGCACTTCAGCGCCATGGCCAGCGTGAAGATGAACTCCAGCACCAGCACCCAGCCGGCGATGTACGGGTCCACCAGGAAGAACAGGATGGGGTTCAGGACCAGGAAACCGATGATGGTCTGCTTGTACCAGTCCGGCGAATTGCCAAGAAAATTCCGCACGAAGCCGCGGCTCAGAGAGTCGGTCATGGTAATCATCCGTTGGTTTGTTGCCAGGACTCACGCCCCGGGCTTCCATGCCGGAGCGCGAAAGGACGTCGGATTCTACAGTGATGCCCGGATGGTAGTCACGAGAAACCGGTCGGTGATGAGGGAGCCGGAATCACACTTCGGAGGGTTCGAGTTCCTGCCATAACGGCGTGGCACCCTGTTCCCGCATGGCATCAAGGAAGCGCGCGTGCAACAGTGCCTCGCTTTCCTTTGGCGCAATCACGGGCAGCACCAGCCCTTCGCGCGCGATGCGCTGCTCGGCTCTCGCCGCAGCCGCGCCGGGCTGTTTCGCCGCATCCAGCAGCAGCGCCGCCTGGCCGCCGGTCATGGCGAGATAGACCTCGGCGAGCAGCTGCGCGTCAAGAAGCGCGCCGTGATACTCGCGGCGCGAGTTGTCGATCTCGAAGCGCTTGCACAGCGCGTCCAGGCTGGCGCGCTGACCGGGGTACATGCGGCGCGCCATCTGCAGCGTATCGAGCACGCCGCAGATCACGTCGACCCGCTCGCTGCGGCCGAGATGCACTTCCAGCTCATGATTGAGGAAGCCGACGTCGAAGGGCGCGTTGTGGATGACCAGCTCCGCGCCGCGGATGTATTCGAGGAACTCGTCGACGATGTCCCTGAAGCGCGGCTTGTCGGCGAGGAAGTCGCTGGTGATGCCATGGACCTCGACCGCGCCTTCGTCGATGTCGCGATCGGGGTTGAGGTACCAGCGGCGGTCGTCGCCGGTGAGCCGGCGATTGACGATCTCCACGCAACCGATCTCGATGATGCGGTGGCCCTCGGCGGGCTCGAGACCCGTGGTCTCGGTATCAAGCACGATCTGACGCATTCTTCTTTCTTCCCTGCTTCAGGATTTGGCCAGCATGCGGTCGATGGCTTCGTTGGCGAGTCTATCGACGCGCTCGTTGCCGGCGTGACCGCTGTGCCCCTTCACCCAATGCCAGCGGATCTCATGTGGCGCGGCGGCCTCGTCCAGCGCCATCCACAGGTCGGCATTCTTCACCGGCTGCCGGGCGGCCGTCTTCCAGCCGTTGCGCTTCCAGTTCACCAGCCACTCGGTGATGCCGCGGCGAAGGTACTCGGAGTCGGTGTAGAAATCGATCGTGCATGGGCGCTTCAGCGCGCGCAGCGCCTCGATGGCCGCCGTCAGTTCCATGCGGTTGTTGGTGGTATGCGCCTCGTGGCCGGACAGCTCCTTCTCGGTGTCGCCCCAGGCCAGCACCGCGGCCCAGCCGCCCGGGCCGGGATTGCCGCGGCAGGCGCCGTCGGAATGAATGATCACCCGCTTCATGCGTTCCCTCGTCATCAGTGTTTCTGGTAGTGCACACGCCGCCGCCATTCGGTGGATTGCGCGGTCGGCGAGGCCAGGCCCGCGATCAGGCGGCGACGGCGCTCCCAGGCGGGCCGCAGCGGGGTGACGGAATAAACATGCTTGCGCGCCAGCACCGCGTAGGCCCCGGCGGGCAGCGGCAGCCAGCGCGGCTGCTCCAGGCCCTGCAGGCGCTCCAGCGCGCCGCGATGGTCCAGCGGGGGGCGGCGGAAAAAACCGGGCGCGGCCAGGATCTCGAAGCCCAGCAGTTCCAGCCAGTCGATCAGCCGGGCCCGCGCCAGCGGCTGGCCGGACTCCGGAAAATGCTCGCCCTTCAGCAGCTTGCGCACCGTCCAGGCGCTCCACGGATTGAAGCCGAGGATCAGCACATGGCCCTCGCCCACCAGCACCCGCTCGACCTCGCGCAATAGCCGCTGCGGCGATTCCACGAACTCCAGGGTGTGCGGCAGCACGATGGCGTCCACCGAATCCGAGGCCAGGGCGAGGTTGTCCAGCGGCGACAGGAGGTCGCCGGAGCGGGCGTCCAGGTGCAGGCGGCGACGGATCGCACAATGCGTCATGAAGGGCTCCGTGGGCCACCAGCCGCCGATGGCCACGGCGACGAAACCGAACACCCGCTCGAGCAGGCGGCAGGCGACCTCGGACTCGGCGCACAGCAATGCATCGCCCAGCGGGGAGCGGAACCAGGGATCGAGGCGGCCGTCGATGCTCATGCGGCTACTTTAGCACGCGGTTTTTCGCGGGACTTCCCGGCGGTTATCATGCCCGCATGCCGAAAATCAGCCATGTCCCCGCGTTCCGCGACAACTACATCTGGTTCATCCACGCAAAAGACGAGCCCGAGGATGTCCTCATCGTCGACCCGGGCGACGCCGCCCCTGTGCTCGATCGGGTTGGCCAGGAAGGCCTCGTGCCGCGCGGCATCCTGCTGACGCATCACCATCGCGATCACATCGGCGGCGCGGCAACGCTGTGCGAGCGTTTCGACGTTCCCGTGTTCGGTCCTGCCGAAGCAGGCGACGTCGTGACCGAGCTCGTCCGGGAAGGCTCCACGTTCCGGCTCGCCGGGCTGGATTTCACGGTCATGGAAATCCCCGGGCACACGCTCGGCCACGTTGCCTTCGTGACCGGCGACGCCTTGTTCTGCGGCGACACGCTGTTCAGCGCCGGCTGCGGCCGGCTGTTCGAAGGCACGCCGGAAAAGTTGCTGCACTCGCTGGAACGCCTGGCTGCGCTGCCGGAAACGACGCGCGTCTTCTGCGGTCACGAGTACACGCTCGCGAATCTTACCTTTGCTGCAGCCGCGGAACCCGGGAACGACGAGATCGCCGCCTGGCGCCGGCAGGTGGAAGCACTTCGGCAGCAAGGTGAACCCTCCCTGCCGAGCAGCATCGCCCGTGAACGGCAAGTGAACCCATTTCTCAGAATCGAACAACCAGGCGTGATTGCCAGCGTCGAGCGGTGGTCGGGGAATACCCTGAGTGATAAGGTGCGCAGGTTCGCGGCGCTCCGGCGCTGGAAGGACGAATTTCAATAAATTCAACATCTTCAGGGGCGGGGAGCCAATGATGATTCGCAGGTTTGGCGTCCTGGCTGGCGTGCTCGCGCTGGGCGCATGTGCAACAAGCGACACCGGCGCGCCGCTGGTCGACGACAACGAGATCGTGGTCACCTCGGCTGTCGAAACCGAACCCATGGTGTGCGAGGTCGACGAACTCGTCGCCGCCGATGAACTGGACATCGGCAGCCGCGATGTCTGGTTCCGGGTGCGTGACGGCTTCGGCCTGCCAGTGGTCGACAACGATCGCGTCAACGCGCAGCTGCGCTGGTATGCTTCGCATCAATCCTATCTTGATCGCGTCGCCACCCGCGCCACGCCCTACTTCCATCTCATCGTCGAGGCGGTGGAAGAACGCGGCATGCCGATGGAAATCGCGCTGCTGCCCATCGTCGAAAGCGCCTTCGATCCCTTCGCCTATTCGCACGGCCGCGCCGCCGGGCTGTGGCAGTTCATCCCGGGAACCGGCAAGCGCTTCGGCCTGAAGCAGAACTGGTGGTATGACGGCCGCCGCGACGTGGTGGAAGCGACCCGCGCCGCGCTGGATTACCTCGAGTACCTGCATGGCGAGTTCGATGACTGGCTGCTGGCGCTCGCCGCCTACAACTCCGGCGAAGGCAACGTGGCGCGCGCGGTGCGCTACAACCGCTCGCGCGGACTGCCCACGGACTTCTGGCACCTGCGCCTTCCCGCCGAGACCAGCGCCTACGTGCCCAAGCTGCTCGCGCTGCAGCGCCTGGTCGCGGAACCCGAACGCCATGGCGTCGCGCTGCGCCCCATTCCGGATGAGCCCTATCTCGCGACCGTGGATGTCGGTCGGCAGATCGATCTCGCGCTCGCCGCGGAACTCGCCGGGCTGGATGTCGAACAGGTCTACATGCTCAACCCCGCCTTCAACCGCTGGGCCACCGATCCGGACGGTCCGCATCGCCTGCTGCTGCCGATCGAGAACATCCCGCAGTTCCGTCAGGCGCTGGCTGATCTCGGCCCGCAGGACACGGTGCGCTGGGCGCGGCACAAGATTTCGAGCGGCGAAAGCCTGCTGACCATCGCGCGCAAGTACGACACCACGGTCGAGCTGCTGCGCGAGGTGAACGGCATTCGCAACAACCTCATTCGTGCCGGCGACACGCTCACCGTGCCCGTGGCGATGAAATCCCTGCAGGGCTATGCGCTCGCGGCTGCCAACCGCCTGGAAGCGAAGCAGAACGTGCCGCGCTCGGGCGTGCGCGTCGACCACAGGGTCGCGGCAGGCGAATCTTTCTGGAGCATCTCCCGCCGTTACGGCGTGAACCTGCGCGAGCTCGCGGCCTGGAACGGCATGGCGCCCACCGATCCGCTGCGGGTCGGCCAGACGCTGGTGGTGTGGACCAAGGATGCCGCGGTCACCGCAAGCCTTGGCCCGGCGAACCGCCTGCGTACCGTTACCTACACCGTGCGGCGCGGCGATTCGCTCGCCCGCATTGCCGGTCGCTTCGGAGTGAAGGTGGGTGATATCGTGCGATGGAATAATATTTCCGCCGAGGATTACCTGCGGCCCGGCCAGAAACTCACGCTCCGGGTCGACGTGACCAAGCAATCAACCTGATCAGCAGAAGGAAAAAGAAGATGGGTTTTCTCCAAGGCAAGCGCGCGCTGATAACCGGACTCGCGTCCAACCGTTCGATCGCGTGGGGCATCGCCCAGGCGATGCGCCGTGAGGGCGCGGAACTCGCGCTCACCTACGTCGGCGACAAGCTCAAGCCGCGCGTCGAGGAGTTCGCCAGGGAACTCGGCACGGACATCGTGCTGTCGCTGGACGTCGCCAGCGATGAGGAAATCGAATCGCTGCCCGCGCGCCTCGGCAAGCACTGGGATTCGCTGGACATCGCCGTGCACTCCATCGGCTTTGCGCCCCGAGACCAGCTGGAAGGCCGCTACATCGACGTGGTCAGCCGGGAAGGCTTCCGCGTTGCTCACGACATCAGCTCGTACAGCTTCGCCGCGCTCGCCAAGGTGCTGTGGCCGATGATGAAGGGCCGCAACGGCGCCTTCCTCACGCTGACCTATCTCGGCGCCGTGCAGGCCGTGCCGAACTACAACGTCATGGGTCTCGCCAAGGCGAGCCTGGAAGCGAACGTGCGCTTCCTGGCGCAGGATCTTGGCCCGGAAGGCATTCGCGTGAACGCAATCTCCGCCGGCCCGATCAAGACGCTGGCCGCCTCCGGCATCAGCGGCTTCCGCAAGATGCTCGATCACGTCGCGAAGATCGCCCCCATGCGCCGCAACGTCACGGCGGAAGAGGTCGGCAATGCCGCCGCCTTCCTGTGCTCCGATCTCGCCTCCGGCATCACCGGCGAGGTGATCTACGTCGACAACGGCTACCACAACATCGGCATGTCGCTGAACGACTGAGCAGCTTTCCGACATGAAAAAAGCCGGGCACTGCCCGGCTTTTTTCATGATTCGTCCTTGCTGCCTACTTCAGCGCCAGTTCCTCGCCCTGCGAGCGCGCAACGATCACGCTGGCGGCAACATCGCCCAGCACGTTGACACTGGTACGCAGCATGTCCAGCACGCGGTCGAACACGAACAGCACGCCCATCGCTTCCAGCGGCATGCCTACGGCAGTGAGGATCATGCCGATCGCCACCATGGACGCCGACGGCACGCCGGCAACACCGATCGAAGTGACCAGCGCGGTGATCACGATGGTGAACTGCGTGACAAGCGACAGTTCCAGGCCATAGGCCTGCGCGAGGAACATGACCGCAGTGCATTCGTAGAGCGCCGTGCCGTTCATGTTGATGGTGGCGCCGAGCGGCAGCACGAAGCTGGAAACGCGGTTGGATACGCCGACATTCTTTTCCACGCAATCCATGGTCACCGGCAAGGTGCCCGAGGAGGACGCCGTCGAGAACGCCGTCAGCAGGGCTGGCGAAGCCGCGCGGTAGACCTTCCAGGGATTGACGCCCGAAAGGAAGCGGATGATCAGCGGCATGATCACCAGGGCATGCGTCATCAACGCGATGACCACGGTCACCGCGAATACGGCGAGCGGCCGCACGCCGCCGAAACCCGTCTCGGCCACCACCTTGGCGACGAGGCCGAACACGCCAATCGGCGCGAACTTCATGATGAACTCGGTGATCCGCATCATGATCTGGAACACGCCGTTCCAGAACGCATAGACGGGTTCCGCGTACTCGTTGCTCACCCGGGTGATGAAGAAGCCGAACAGCACGGCGAAGAAGATCAGCGCCAGCAGGTCGCTGTTGTTGGATGCGGTGGCGACGACGTTCTCGGGAATCATGCGAATGAACATGTCGACCATGCCGCCGAGGCCGTGGCCACCCAGTTCCTGACGCACTTCCTGGCGGCTGACCTCCAGCGCTAGCTGGTCGCGCACCGGCTCACCGTCCTCGATGCCCGGCCGGATGATGTTCACCGCAACCAGGCCGACCAGCACCGCGATCAGGCCGGTGGAAAGATAAAGCCCGACTGTCTTGCCACCCAGCCTGCCGAGGTCCTCGCCGCGGCCGATGCCGGCGATTCCGACAATGATGGACGAGAGGATCAGCGGCACGATGATCATCTTCAGGGCGCGCAGGAACAGCGCGCCCAGGAATGAATAGACACCGTGAAAGGTGACGCCGGCGATGCCGGCGTCAGTTCCGGAAAGCCATCCGGCAACCGCCGCAAGCGCAATGGCAATCGCGATCTGCCAATGCAGCGCAATCTTCTTCATCGTCGTCTTCCTCCCCCGGCTGCACCGGAATGCAGCCTTCGAGTTTTACTCGGACAGCGAGCGCTCATCCTTGACGACGACATCGGCGTTCGCGCGCATCTCGCCCAGGTACGCCGTGATCGACTCATTGCCGTGCTGGTCACTGAGCTGGCGACGGCGGTTCTGCCGCTCGCGCGGCGCGATCTCGTTCATGCGGCCCGGAATGACTTCATTGAGGCGGAACACGACGAAATCGTTGTTCTCGACCGCGGTCACGTCGAAGACCGGTCCTTCCAGCGGATATTCCGCGGCAAACAGCGCCTCGGCATAGGCAGGACCAATGTCCGGCGTCTGGCGATAGGTCACGCTCTCGTCGCGGTAGATCAGCTTCTCCGCCTGCGCGATATCCGCAAGCGACTCGCCATTGCGCGCCCGCTCGAGCACCGCGTTGGCCTTCTGCAGTGCAAGTTCACGTGCGCGTTCAGTCGTTAGGCGGTCCCGGATCTCGGCCTCGACCGTTTCAAACGGCTTCGGCTCGGCCGGCTGGTGACCGACGACGCGAATCACCACGACGCTGTCGCCGATGTAGATCGGATCGCTGTTGCGTCCTTCGCCGAGCACGGTCTCGCTGAACGCGGCGGAACGCACGTCCGGATTCTGCGCGAGGCCTTCGCCGCCGCGGCGGGTCACATTTTCGATCTCGTGGACCTCGATGCCGAGTTCATCGGCCGCAGGCTGCAGGCTGCCATCCTCGCGGAAGGTGGCATCGGCCAGCTGCGTCACCGCCTGGTCGAAGCGTTCGCGGGCGCGCTGCCGGCGCAGCTCGTCGGCAAGCTCCTCGCGCACGCTTTCGAAACTCTCGACGCCGAGGCTGCGGATCTCGTCGAGCTTGAGAACGTGGAAACCGAAGTCCGTCTGCACCGGGCCACGAACCTCGCCCTCGTTCATGGCGAACAGCGCATCCTCGAACGCGCCTGTCAGCATGCCACGCTGGATGGCGCCCAGGCTGCCGCCCTCCGCCGCACTGGCGACGTCGTCCGACATCTCGCTGGCCACCGCGGCGAAGTCTTCGCCCGCCTGTACGCGCCGCAGGGCTTCCTCGGCACGGGCACGGGCGGCGTCATCCGATCCTTCGATGAGGATGTGGCGCACCACGCGCTCTTCCTGCGCCGCCGAGTCCGCGCTGCGCTGCTCATAGAGGGAACGCAACTCCGCTTCGTCGATCTCGATCTCGCTCGCGAAGCGCTCGAGATCAAGCTGGACGTATGCGAGGTCGACCGTCTCCTCGGTCACGTAGTTATCCTGGTTCTGCTCGTAGTAGGCCTGCAGCTCTTCCTGGGAAAGCTCCACCTGTGCACGGAACGGCTCATCTGCCACGACGACCGCGGCATGGCGGCGTCCCTGGTTTTCCAGCGCGACCGCCATGGCCGTCTGCAACGGCGTGGCAAAGGCGCTCGCGGCGATGCCTTCCTGCAACTGGCTGAGGGCGATGTCACGGCGCATCAGGTTCTCGAAGCTGGCCGGCGTGTGGCCGGCGCGCAGCAGCGCCTGCCGGTAAAGCTCGGCCGAGAACTGTCCATTCTGCTGGAACGCGGGGATGGCGCGAATGGCGTCGCGCAGCTGCTGGTCGCTGGCGCGCAGGTTGAGTTCGCGGGTCCGCTGGCGCAGCAGCTCCTGCATGATCAGGCGGTTCAGCTCTTCACGACGAAGCGCCTGTTCGTTGATCAACCCGGCGGGCAGATCATCACCGAACATCTGCAGGATCTGCTGGTAACGCTGCTGGAAAGCCTGGTCGAGCTGGAAGGACGAAATCTGCTCGCCGTTCACGGCCGCGACGGCATTGTCGGCGACGGGATCAAAATACTGGTTGATGCCCCAGAAGGCGAAGGGCACGCAGAGGAAGAGAACGATGACCCAAGCGCCCCACCCTTTAACGTTTTCTCTGATACGTTGCAGCATTGTTTTTTCCGTCCTGGCTTCGACGTCAGAAAGCTGACCGCCTTGATGCGGCCCAAAACAAAAGGGCGCCCTTTCCGGGGCGCCCTTTCGCTGTCGTATAAGTGGCGGAGTGGACGGGACTCGAACCCGCGACCCCCGGCGTGACAGGCCGGTATTCTAACCAGCTGAACTACCACTCCGCGTCGTTGGTGGGTGCTGCAGGGATCGAACCTGCGACCCTCGCCTTGTAAGGGCGATGCTCTCCCAGCTGAGCTAAGCACCCCCTCAAGGAGCGCGCTAGTTTACAGCGTCCTTGAGCGCTTTGCCAGCCTTAAATCCAGGAACCTTGCTGGCGGCGATCTGAATGGTCTGACCCGTCTGCGGGTTGCGACCGGTGCGCGCTGCACGCTCCTTGACGAGGAACGTTCCGAAACCGACCAGCGTCACCTGGTCGCCCTTCTTGAGCGCATCGGTGACGGTAGCGAGAACGGCTTCAACAGCCTTCGTCGCGTCCGCTCTGGAAAGATCGGCGCTGGCCGCTACCGCTTCAATGAGTTCTGCCTTGTTCATCTTGATGATCCCCCTGAGGTGGATTTCTGTTCCCGGAACATTCCGGAGCCTCGCCGGCCAATCCTGGCCGATCAACAAACACCTGTCGCAGCTAGAGTTGCAGTAGCGAGAGGAGTGAAACCGCTGGAGGCGTAAGACCGGTATCCGTTCGGGGCATTCTGTCGTTCGCGTTGCGCCGTTTTATACCAGTCGCCAAAAACATGTGTCAACAGAATCAATGCGGCCGCACGCGCGCCGGCTTGGTTTCTTCCGCGTTTTCCGCCTGGACATTCTCCGCAGGCGTCAGCTCTTCCGCGCCCGGCACAACCGGGGAATGCTGAAGCGCCACTTCAAGTACGGTGTCTATCCACTTGACCGGCCTGATCGTCAGCTGTTCACGCACATCCTGCGGAATTTCTTCCAGGTCCTTTTCGTTTTCTTCCGGAATGACCACCGTCTTGATGCCGCCACGATGGGCTGCAAGCAGCTTTTCCTTCAGGCCACCGATCGGCAACACTTCGCCGCGCAGCGTGATTTCGCCGGTCATGGCGACGTCCGCACGCACCGGAATGCCGGTCAGGGCGGAAACGAGCGCGGTGCACATGCCGATGCCGGCACTCGGGCCATCCTTGGGCGTGGCGCCCTCCGGCACGTGAATGTGCACGTCGATGTTCTGATGGAAGTCCTCCTTCAGGCCAAAGGCTTTCGAACGGCTGCGAACGACCGTCATCGCCGCCTGGATGGACTCCTGCATGACGTCGCCGAGCTTGCCGGTGTGAATCAGCTTGCCCTTGCCGGGCATCACCGCGGCCTCGATGGTCAGCAGTTCACCGCCGACCTCCGTCCAGGCAAGGCCAGTCACCTGGCCGATCTGATCCTTCTCCTCGGCGCGGCCGAAACGGAAACGGCGCACGCCGAGATACCTTTCGAGGTTTTCCGGCGTCACCTTCACGGGCGCGTCCTTGGGCTCAAGCAGCAGCTGCTTGACGACCTTGCGGCAGATCTTCGCGATCTCGCGCTCAAGGCTGCGCACGCCCGCCTCGCGGGTGTAGTGCCTGATGATCGCCCGCACCGCGTCCTCGCCGATCTCGATCTCGTTCCTTTGCAGGCCGTTTGCCTCGATCTGCTTGGGGATGAGATAGCGAAGCGCGATATTGGTCTTTTCATCCTCGGTGTAGCCGGACAGGCGGATTACTTCCATTCGATCCAGCAACGGACCGGGAATGTTCATCGTGTTCGCCGTCGCGACGAACATCACGTCGGACAGGTCGTAATCGACCTCGAGGTAATGGTCGACGAAGGTGGCATTCTGTTCCGGGTCAAGCACTTCCAGCATGGCGGAGGAAGGATCGCCGCGGAAATCCATCGACATCTTGTCGATCTCGTCGAGCAGGAACAGCGGGTTCTGCACGCCCACCTTGGTCATGTTCTGGATGATCTTGCCGGGCATCGAACCGATGTAGGTGCGGCGATGCCCGCGGATCTCGGCTTCGTCACGAACGCCGCCGAGCGACATGCGCACGAACTTGCGATTGGTCGCGCGAGCGATGCTCTGGCCCAGCGAGGTCTTGCCCACGCCCGGCGGGCCGACCAGGCAAAGGATCGGTCCGCGGAGCTTCCTCACGCGCTGCTGCACGGCGAGGTATTCGACGATGCGCTCCTTGACCTTCTCCAGGCCATAGTGATCCGCCTCCAGCGTTTCCTCGGCCTTCTTGAGGTCATTGCGAATGCGCGTCTTCTTCTTCCAGGGAACCGCGGTGAGCGTTTCGATGTAGTTGCGCACCACGGTCGCTTCCGCCGACATCGGCGACATCAGGCGCAGCTTGTTCAGCTCCGAGGTGGCCTTGTCGTGGGCTTCCTTCGGCATGCCGGCCTCGCGAATCTTGCGCTCCAGTTCCTCGATCTCGTTGGGCGCATCCTCGAGCTCGCCGAGTTCCTTCTGAATGGCCTTCATCTGCTCATTCAGGTAGTACTCGCGCTGGCTCTTCTCCATCTGCTGCTTGACGCGTCCGCGAATGCGCTTTTCGATCTGCATGAGATCGATCTCGCCTTCGATCAGCGCCATGACGTGTTCGAGCCGCTCGCGCACCGATTCGAGTTCAAGCAGCTTCTGCTTCTCCTCGATCTTCAGCGTCATGTGCGCCGCGATGGTGTCGGCAAGGCGGCTGGGCGAATCGATGCCGGCCAGCGAGGTGAGAATCTCGGGCGGCACCTTCTTGTTCAGCTTGACGTACTGGTCGAACAGCGACATCACCGAACGCATGAGCACGTCGACTTCGCGTTCGTCATCACCGGCGCTCTCGGAAATGAGCGTGACCTCGGCAGTGAAGTGATCCGCCGGCACGAAGCGCTCGACGCGCGCACGCTGGCCGCCTTCGACCAGTACCTTCACCGTGCCATCGGGGAGCTTGAGCAGCTGCAGCACCGTGGCGAGCACGCCGATGCGGTGCAGGTCTTCTTCCTTCGGCTCGTCGATCTCCGCCCGCTTCTGTGCGACGAGCAGGATCTGCTTGCCCCCCTTCATCGCCTGGTCGAGGGCGAGAATGGACTTCTCGCGGCCGACGAACAGCGGAATCACCATGTGCGGGTAGACCACCACGTCGCGCAAAGGCAGCAGGGCAACGGTCAGCCTGTCGGGATTCTGATCGGATTGCATTTCTTCGCTGGCCACAGGAAACCTCGGGTTCGGCGTTCATCCGGTTTGACCCGGATTCGAGAAAGAAACGGCGGCACGCTGGGCGTAATGGGGGACGACCCCTCGCCTTTCAAGCGCGCCGCCCGGTCAGTCAGTCGTCGGACGATGCCGCGCGAACGTGATCGCCGTTGGCGTAGATGACGAATGGCGGCGCTTCGCCGTTGATGACGCTCTCGTCCACCACGACCTTCTCGGCGCTTTCCATCGACGGCAGGTCGTACATGGTGTCGAGCAGCACATGTTCCATGATGGTCCGCAGGCCGCGCGCACCGGTCTTGCGCTCCATGGCCTTGCGGGCGATCGCTCTCAATCCATCCTCGCGGATGTCGAGGTCGACGCCTTCCATTTCAAACAGCTTCTTGTATTGCTTGATGACGGCGTTCTTCGGCTCGGTGAGGATGCGGATCAGCGCATCCTCGTCCAGCTCCTCGAGCGTGGCGACCACTGGGAGGCGGCCGACGAACTCGGGGATGAGGCCGAACTTGATCAGATCTTCCGGCTCGACATCGGCAAGGGTTTCACCGACGTTGCGGCCGGTCTCGCGCGACTTCACGTCGGCGACGAAACCGATGCCGCTCTTCACCGAGCGGTCGCGAATGATCTTTTCGAGGCCGGCGAAGGCGCCGCCGCAGATGAACAGGATGTTGCGCGTGTCCACCTGCAGGAATTCCTGCTGAGGATGCTTGCGGCCGCCCTGTGGCGGAACCGAGGCGATGGTTCCCTCGATCAGCTTCAGAAGAGCCTGCTGCACGCCTTCGCCCGAAACATCGCGTGTGATCGACGGGTTGTCGGACTTGCGCGAGATCTTGTCGATCTCGTCAATGTAGACGATACCGGTCTGCGCCTTCTCGACATCGTAGTCGCACTTCTGCAGCAGCTTCTGGATGATGTTCTCGACATCCTCGCCCACGTAACCGGCTTCGGTCAGCGTGGTGGCATCGGCGATGGTGAACGGCACGTTGAGCAGGCGCGCCAGCGTCTCTGCCAGCAGCGTCTTGCCCGAGCCCGTCGGTCCGATCAGCAGGATGTTGGACTTGGAAAGCTCGACGTCATCGCGCTCGCGCGCGTTGCGCGCCTCGAGCCGCTTGTAATGGTTGTACACGGCAACGGAAAGCACCTTCTTGGCGCGTTCCTGCCCGATGACGTACTGGTCCAGGACGGACTTGATTTCCTGCGGCCTGGGAAGCTTGCTGTGCGCGTGCTCGGCCTGTTCAGCCATCTCCTCGCGGATGATGTCGTTGCACAGTTCCACGCACTCGTCGCAGACGAACACCGACGGGCCTGCAATGAGCTTGCGAACTTCGTGCTGGCTTTTGCCGCAGAACGAGCAGTACAGCAGCTTGCCGCCGTCTTCGTTACCGCCGCGGGTCTCGTCAGTCATGGTTCACCTTCAGCTGGACCTGAGCACCGCGCTCAAGCCATGTATATCATGAGGTTCGGGTGCTGCAAAATCCGAAACCGGGCAAAAATCAGCCCGCCCCGCCACCCGCCGCTGCCTTGCGGTGGGTGAGCACGGCATCAATGAGCCCGTAGGCCACGGATTCTTCGCCCCCCATGAACTTGTCCCTGTCCGTATCCTTTTCAATCTGCTCGATGGACTGGCCCGTATGGCGGGACAGGATCTCGTTGAGCCTCGCCTTGGTGGCCAGCACCTCGCGGGCGTGAATGTCGATGTCCGAGGCCTGGCCCTGGAAGCCGGCCAGCGGCTGGTGGATCATCACGCGCGAATGCGGCAGCGCATAACGCTTGCCCTTGGCGCCCGCGGCAAGAAGCACCGCACCCATGCTCGCCGCCTGGCCGACGCAGATGGTGCTCACGTCCGGGCGGATGAACTGCATGGTGTCGTAGATGGCCAGCCCGGCCGTGACCGAGCCGCCGGGCGAGTTGATATAAAGATGTATGTCCTTGTCCGGATTTTCACTTTCGAGGAACAAGAGCTGCGCCACGATAAGGTTGGCCATGTGATCCTCGACCGGACCGACCAGGAAGATCACGCGTTCCTTGAGCAGGCGGGAGAAGATGTCATAGGAGCGCTCGCCGCGCGCCGTCTGCTCGACGACGATCGGCACGAGGTTGAGCGCCCGGGTATCGAGTGCGCCTGAATTCTGACTCATTTCGTTCTCCCTCATGCTTGTTCCAAGGAATCACCCTGCCGGGTTCATCACCTCGTCGAAAGTGGCAGGCTTTTCGGTGATCTCCGCCTTTTCCAGCAGCCGATCCACCGCCGTCTCTTCCAGGGCCAGCGCCTGCACCTGCTGCATCACCCGGGCGCTGGCGCGCAGGTTACGCAGGGCTTCTTCCGGATCCGGGTAATTGTCCGCGTTTTCCTGCAGGATGGCATCGATCTTCTCCTGCGCGGGCGTGAGCTTCTCGGCACGGATGTATTCGCCCAGCAGCAGCCCCAGCGCCACCCGCTTGCGGGCGTTCTCCTCGAACAGCTCGCGCGGCAGCTGGTGCGGATCCGCATCCTTGCCCATACCCATTCGGTTGGCCATCTCGTGCTGCATAGTGTGAATTTCTTCGTCGATCAGCGCCTTAGGTAATTCCACCTGATTTGCCTCGACGAGGGCATCCAGCACTCTCTCCTTGCTCTGACGCCGCAGCAGCGCAGCAAGTTCACGCTCCATGTGCTCGCGCACATCCTTGCGCAGCTGCTCGATGCCGCCTTCCTCGACGCCCAGACCCTTGCAGAACTCGTCGTCCAGCTCGGGCAGCCTGAGTTCCTGCACCTCGCGGACCTTGACGCTGAAGCTCACTTTCTGGCCCTTCAGCTCCTCGGCGTGGTAGTCCTTGGGGAACTTGACATCGAAGGTCTTCTCCTCGCCGGCCTTGACGCCCTTCAGGTTCTTCTCGAAATCCTCGACCATGCGGCCCGCGCCCAGCTCCACCGGCACGTTCTCGCCCTTGTTGCCCGGGAAGTCCTCGCCCTTGAGCTTGCCCTCGAAATCGATCAGCACGCGGTCGCCGTCGGATGCGGCGCGTTCGACCGCTTCCCAGGTGCCGCGCTGGCGGCGCATCTTGTCGATCATGCGCTCCACGTCGGCATCGCCGATTTCCACCTTGGCGCGCTCGATCTTCAGGCCCTCGGTCTTCTTGAGCTCGATTTCCGGGTAGACCTCGAAGGTCGCGGTGTAACGCAGGCCCTCGCCCGGCTTCATCTCCACCGGATCGAGCACCGGCGCGCCGGCGGGGCGCAGGTTTTCCTGCTGCAGCGCTTCGCCGTAGGTCTGGCGCAGCACGTCCTGCACCACTTCCTCGCGAACCTGCGGGCCAAACTGCTGGCGGATGACGCCCATGGGCACCTTGCCAGGCCGGAAGCCCTTGACCTTGGCGGTCCGGCTCAGGCGGCTGAGCCGGCTATCGATCTCGCTTTCGACGCGCTCGGCCGGCACCTCAACCGTCATCTTGCGCTCCAGCCCTTTCGTGGCCTCCACGGAAACCTGCATCTTGAGAACTCCTCGAACGACTCGAATGAACACCGCAGCAGCGGCAAGTTGTTGAATATGGTGCGAAAGGAGAGACTCGAACTCTCACGGGTTGCCCCACTGGAACCTAAATCCAGCGCGTCTACCAGTTCCGCCACTTTCGCGACTGACGAATCACGCGATTCTAGCAGACAGCCAACCCGCCTCCGGTCCGAAACGCAAAACGCCCGGCGCAGGCCGGGCGTTCGAATTGGTGGGCCGTGTAGGACTCGAACCTACAACCAATTGATTAAGAGTCAACTGCTCTACCAATTGAGCTAACGGCCCGCTGAACCGCTGGAACCGGCGGCGCCGGTCCCCGCCAAACATGGCGAATATGGGGTGGACGATGGGACTCGAACCCACGACAACCGGAATCACAATCCGGGGCTCTACCATCTGAGCTACGCCCACCATGGGCAGACTCCAGCGCACCCGAGGGTGGCGCCCGGCGGGATTCGATCTGACCCCTCGCGAGGCGCGGTATTAGACCACGCGACCCCCTTAGCGTCAACACGAACGGCGAGGAAACATGACTGGCGCGCCCGGCAGGGATCGAACCTGCAACCCCCGGCTTAGAAGGCCGGTGCTCTATCCAATTGAGCTACGGGCGCCAACCCGGACCCCTGTGCCTTGACGCGGCGAGGAAACTGGTCGGGGCAGAGGGATTCGAACCCCCGACCCTCTGCTCCCAAAGCAGATGCGCTACCAGACTGCGCTATGCCCCGCTCAGAGCGGGGGATGATACGAGCGCCGCATGGGACGGTCAACGCAACATCCTTGAGAGTGATCGATTTCACATGCGAAAATCCCGCGCTTCCCTTCGCGCAGCAGCAAGGATAGACCGATGACTGCGAAACTGATCGATGGCAAGGCGCTGGCAAGCTCCATCCGCAAGGGCGTCCGCGAGGCGATCGAGGACCGGAGCCGGCACGGCTTCCGCGCGCCGGGACTGGCGGTGGTGCTGGTCGGCGACGACCCGGCCTCGGAAATCTACGTCAGCCACAAGCGCCGCGACTGCAAGGAAGTGGGCATCACCTCCTTTGCCCATGACCTGCCCGCCTCGATCACCCAGGCCGAGCTGCACGCACTGATCGACCGGCTGAACGCCGACCCGGAAGTCGACGGCATCCTGGTGCAGCTGCCGCTGCCGCAGCACATCGACAGCGTCCCGGTACTGGAGCGCATCCGCCCGGACAAGGACGTGGACGGTTTCCATCCCTACAACGTCGGCCGGCTGGCGCAGCGCATTCCGAAGCTGCGCCCCTGCACGCCGTTCGGCGTGATCCGGCTGCTGGAATCCATCGGTGAAACCTTCAAGGGGCGGCACGCGGTCGTGGTCGGCGCCTCGAACATCGTCGGCCGGCCGATGGCGCTGGAGCTGCTGCTCGCCGGCGCCACCGTGACGATCTGCCACCGCTTCACCCATGACCTCGAGGAACATGTCTCGCGCGCCGACATCCTGGTCGTGGGCGTGGGCAAGCCGGGGCTGGTGAAGGGCGAGTGGATCAAGCCGGGCTCCACGGTCGTCGATGTCGGCATCAACCGCCAGGCGGACGGCACGCTGGTGGGTGACATCGAGTTCGAGAAGGCCTGCGAACGGGCCGCGTGGATCACGCCGGTGCCGGGCGGGGTCGGACCGATGACCCGCGCCATGCTGCTGCTGAATACGCTCAACGCCGCCCGCGAGCACGCCGAGCGCGAGTGATCACTCGCGCCGCCAGGTCGTGCCCTGCGGTCCATCCTCTAGAATGATCCCTTCGGCCAGGAGCTCATCGCGGATGCGATCGGCTTCCGCGAAGTTGCGCGCCTTGCGCGCGGCATTGCGCGCCGCGATGCGCTGCTCGATGGCCGCGGCGTCACCCGACTCGCCCTGCAGGTAAGCCTGCGGATCCTGCTGCAACAGTCCAAGAATCTCGCCCAGCCGCCTGAGCTCGCCGCGCAACGCCTGCCTGCGCTGCTCGTCGCCCGCGGTATTGATGGCATGCACGAGATCGAACAGCACCGCGAAGGCCTGTGGTGTATTGAGATCGTCATCCAGTGCTTCCAGGAAGCGCGCGCTGAACTCGCTTTCAGCACCCTCGACGACAGGGCCTCGCAAGGCGAGGTACATGCGCTCCAGCGCGCCTGCCGCCTTGTCGAGATTGTCGTCGGAATAATTGAGCGGGCTGCGGTAGTGACTGGCGAGCAGGAAATAGCGCAGCACCTCGGGCCGGTAGTGCTTCAGCACCTCGCGGATGGTGAAGAAGTTGCCCAGCGACTTGGACATCTTCTCTTCATCCACGGTGACGAAGCCGTTGTGCAGCCAGTACTTCACGAAGGCATCGCCCGTGGCGCCGCAGCTCTGCGCGATCTCGTTCTCGTGGTGCGGGAACTTGAGATCCATGCCGCCGCCGTGGATGTCGAAATGCGTGCCCAGCCACTTGGTGGACATCGCCGAGCATTCGATGTGCCAGCCGGGCCGACCCGGGCCCCAGGGCGAATCCCAGCTCGGCTCGCCGGGCTTGGACGCCTTCCACAGCACGAAATCCAGCGGATCCTGCTTCGCTTCGCCGATCTCGACGCGCGCGCCGGCGCGCAGGTCCTCGAGACGCTTGCCCGACAGCCTGCCGTAGCCCTCGAATCCCGCCACGCGGTAATAGACGTCGCCGTTGGCGGCGGGATACGCGAGGCCCCTGGCGATCAGCGTCTCGATCATCGCGATCATTTCCGGCATGTGACCGGTCGCACGCGGCTCGTGATCCGGGCGCAGGATGCCGAGCGCATCGAAGTCCTCGTGCATGGCGGCGATGAAACGCTCGCTCAATGCCTCTATGCTTTCGCCGTTCTCGGCGGCGCGGCGGATGATCTTGTCGTCGATGTCGGTGATGTTGCGGATGTATTCGACCTCGAAGCCGCGATGACGCAGGTAACGCACCAGCAGGTCGAACACCGTGTAGCAGCGCGCGTGACCGATGTGGCAGTAGTCGTAGACGGTCACGCCGCAGACATACATGCGCACCTTCGGCGGCTCGAGAGGCTGGAAGGTTTCCTTTTCACGCGTGATCGAGTTGTAGATTCTGAGGGTCATTGCCGTTCCGCCAGTTGCGCCGCCCTTGCCAGGCGCCGTTCGATTCTTTCCTTGCCAAGCAGCTGCCACAAACGCGCCATCTCCGGGCCATGCGGCATGCCGCTGAAGGCCAGCCGCAGCGGCAGGTACAGCGCCTTGCCCTTCGCGCCGGTGGCAGCGGCAACGGCGCGCGCAAATGCGGAGAAATCCTCCGCTGTCGCGACCGCCTCGCGTGCGGCATCAAAGAACGACGCGCCGGCCGCACGCAACTCGTCGCGGTACGCCTCGAGATCGAGCGCGTCTTCCAGCAGCGCGTTCATCCACGCTGCCGCATCTTGCGGCAGCACGACATTGTCCCGGATGGCGGCGACGAACTCGCATCGGCGTTCGGGTGCGATGCCTGCATAAGCCTGCAGGTGTTCCGCCAGCCATTCATCGAAGGCTTCATCCGAAAGCCGGCCAACGGCTTCCTTCTGCCAATGCAGCAGCTGCGCGGCATCGTATTTCGCCGGTGCGCGGCCGAAGCGCGCAGCGTCGAAATCCTCGGCAAGCTCGCGCATGTCGCGGAAGCGCTCCTCGGCGAAGCTGTGGCCAAGACGGGCAAGGTAATTGGCGATCGCGAGCGGCAGGTAACCCTGCGCGCGCAGGTCGGCAAGGCCAAGGCTGCCAAGGCGCTTGGACAGCGGCCCGCCATCGCTGTCCTTGACCAGCGGGAAGTGGCCATAGCGCGGCACGCGCAGCCCCAGTGCCTCGAGCAGCATGATCTGCCGCGGCGTGTTCGCGAGATGGTCCTCGCCGCGGAAGGCATGGGTCACGCCCATCAGCGCGTCATCGACCGCGTTGGAAAAGAAGAATGACGGCGTGCCATCGGCGCGACGAATGATGAAATCGCCGATCTCGGCGCCACGGAAAACCTGCCGGCCGAAGACCATGTCCTCGAACTCGATGACCGCGTCCTCCGGCACGCGGAAGCGCAGCGTCGGCATCTCGCCCGCGGCAATGCGGCGCGCCGCGTCCTCGCGTGACAGGCGCGCGCAGCTGCCGTCATAACGCGGCGGCTTGCCGGCGGCGAGCTGTGCCTTGCGCGACAGCGCCAATGCCTGCGGCGAACAGAAGCACGGATAGGCGAGCCCGCGCTCCGTCAGTTCCTGGAAATGGCGCGCGTAGACTTCCGCGCGCTCGGACTGCCGGTACGGCGCATGGACTCCGCCACGATCCGGCCCTTCATCCCAGTCCAGCCCGAACCAGCGCAGATCCTCGAGCATTGCCTGCTCGTGCTCGGGACGCGAGCGTTCGCGATCCGTGTCCTCGATGCGGATGATCATGCGGCCCTGCGCGTGCCGCGCCAGCAGCCAGTTGAACAGCGCAGTACGCGCGTTGCCGACGTGCAGGCGGCCGGTGGGCGAAGGGGCAAAACGGGTGACGGGAGGCAGTTCACTCATGGCGCGGAATCTTACCAGAGCGCGCCCTGACAGCGGCGGTTTGCGCGGCGAAGGCCAGCCGCTATGATGCGCGGACACTCGACAGGGAGACAAATAAAGATGCGACTGCTGCCGTTGATGCTGACTGCCCTGCTTGCCCTTGGCGGATTCGCGAACGCCTCGGAACCGGAAGCGACCGCCGCGCCGGTCTACGTCAAGCTCGAGACCAGCGATGGCGACATCTTTCTCGAACTCGATCCCGTGAAGGCGCCGATCACCGTGGCGAACTTCGTCGAGTACGTGAAGGAAGGCCATTACGACGGCACGATCTTTCACCGCGTGATTCCCGGCTTCATGGCCCAGGGCGGCGGTTACCGGCGCGATCTCTCCGAGAAGACGCCGTCGCGCGAACCCATCCAGAACGAATCCCGCAATGGCCTGGCGAATCTTCGCGGCACCATTGCCATGGCGCGCACCAACGACCCGCATTCGGCGCGCGCGCAGTTCTTCATCAACCTGGTCGACAACTCCCGTCTCAACGGCACCGATTACCGCTGGGGCTACGCAGTCTTTGGCAAGGTGGTGAAGGGCATGGAAGTGGTCGACGCCATCGCCCAGATCCCCACCGGTCCGGCGGGCCCCTTCACGAGCGACGTTCCCTTCCGCCCGGTGGAAATCCGCAAGGCGAGCGTGCTCGAGGCCCTGCCTGCCGAAGCCCCGGTCGCGGGTAAGGCAAAGTGAGCTCGCTGCTGTTCATTTCCGATCTGCATCTCGATCCGGCGCGGCCCGAGGTCACGCGCCTTTTCCTCGAGTTCCTGCAGGCGCACGCAGGAAAGGCGCGCGCGCTCTACATTCTTGGCGACCTGTTCGAAGCCTGGATAGGCGATGACGATCCCGATCCGCATCACGGCAAAGTGCAGGATGCCCTGCGCGCCTTTGCTGCGGCAGGCACCCGCTGCTACTTCATGCATGGCAACCGTGACTTTCTTTGCGGCAGCGAATTCGCCGCACGATCAGGACTCACCCTTCTGGATGACCCCACGGTGGTCGATATCTTCGGGCGGCGCGCCCTGCTGATGCATGGCGACACGCTGTGCACGGACGACATCGGCTACCAGCAGTTCCGCGCCATGGTGCGCAATCCCGACTGGCAGCGGCAGTTCCTCTCTCAACCGCTGGCCGCTCGCCAGGCGTTCGCGGAAAAGGCGCGGCAAGGCAGCAAGGCCGCGCAGGCGGATCTCGCCGAGGACATCATGGACGTGAACGCTGCCGCCGTCGCGAAGGCGTTCCGTGATCACAACGTCGACCTGCTCGTCCACGGCCACACGCACCGGCCGGGCGTGCACCTGTTCGAGCTCGACGGCAAGGTGCGCGAACGCGTGGTGCTGGGCGACTGGTATGAACAGGGCAGCCTGCTGGAAGCAACACCGGCAGGCCTGAGCCTGATGCAGTTGCCGCTGCCGGGCTGATCAGGCGGCGGGCGGGCCGCTGTGGAAACGCAGTTCCACGTCAGCGCTTGAATTCAGCGTCGCTTCCACCTCGCGGAAGAACGCTACCCGTTCGCCGATGTCGCCGTCGGCCGCCTGTTCGGCAAGCTCGAGATAGCCGCGGAAATGCCGCGACTCGGATTCGCACAGCCCGAGGTAAAACGACGCTATTTCGCGATCCTCCAGCGCCGGCGCGAGCGCCTCGAAGCGTTCGCAGGAACGCGCCTCGATGAAGGCGCCGACGACAAGGATATCCACCAGCCGTTCCGGTTCGCGGCTTCGCATGTGACGGCGCAGACCCTCGGCATAACGTGCCGGGGACAGGTGCCCGAAGGCGATGCCGCGCCTTTCCATCAGCTTCAGCACCTGCTCGAAGTGCCGCAGCTCCTCGCGCGCCAGGCGCGACATGCGCTGCACCAGGGTGGTTCGCTCTGGATAACGGAACATGAGATTGAGCGCCGTTGACGCGGCCTTTTTCTCACAATGCGCGTGATCCACGAGAATGAGCGGCAGGTTGGCGGCGGCGGCCTCGACCCAGGCGGCAGGCGTGGCGCCGGAAAGAAACTCGCGAATGTCGTTGTTCATGGCGCGCGGAGTATACGTGGCCGCCGCCGTCAATGAAATTTCCAGCCGATGACGACATCCATCACGTTGGTGCCGGTTGCACCCGTGTGAACGAGCGCGCCAGCCGCCTGCAGCGCAGTATTGCTGTCCGCCCGCTCCAGGCAATGCAGCGCGTCCAGTCCTTCGTCCCGGATTGCATCCAGCGTGCGGCCGTCAATGACCGCGCCGGCATCCTCGGTACTGCCGTCGATGCCATCGGTGCCGAAGGCAAGCAGCGCGACATCCTCGCGACCTTCCAGGGCAATGGCTGCCGCCAGTGCCAGGTGCTGGCAGCGCCCTCCCCGCCCGGGATTCTCGGGCAGCGTCACCGTCGTCTCGCCGCCCCAGAGATGAACCCCCGCCGGACCGGCGTCGATATCGGCAACGATGCGCTTCGCCGCCGCCACCGCATCGCCTTCCAGCCGCGCGCAGCCGGCAAGCGCGACGCCGTCTTCCTCGACCGCATCCACCACTGCCTCCAGGGCATCCGAGTTGCGCGCGATGATGGCATGCGAGATTTCCGCCGGCGGCGTCATTGCCTCAGGCAGCGGCAAGGTTTCATGCCAGTCGTTCAGCCAGGCCGGCAAGCCCTGCGGCCAGCGTGGCGCCTCAGGCCAGCACGGCCCGGAACCGATGTCCTCGACGCGATCGCCGGGAACATCGGAGGTGGCAAGCACATGAATGCGCCGCCGGCCGGCAAGGCGCGCAAGACCGCCACGCTTGAGCTGCGAAAAGCGCGCGCGCACCGCATTCATCGCGGCGATATCCAGTCCGCTGCCGAGCAGCCAGCGATTGAGTTCGCGCAACTTCTCCAGCGTCATGCCGTCGACCGGCAACTCGAGGCTGGCGGAGGCCCCTCCGGAAAGCAGCACGATCAGCGGCAGTCCCGCCGGCAACGCCTGCAGCCAATCGCGAACCGCCTCTCCTGCGTGCAGGCTGCGTTCATCAGGCAAGGGATGCGCGCCTTCGATCAGCCGCCAGCGCGCGCCCGGCGAATCACAGCGGTAAGGCGAAACGGCGAGCGCGCTTCGGATCCTGTCACCAAGCGCCACCTCCGCGCCCGCCGCCATCGAACCTGCTGCCTTGCCGAGCGCGAGCACCGCGCATTCCCCTTCCAGCCTGCGCAAGGCAGCTGCGGCGCGCGCGCGGGCATCCACCGCCGCCAACGCCCGGTCCAGCCAGCGCAGCAGCTGTTCTTTGGTTTTGGCTTGGTGCAACATCCGTTCCACGCAATCAGCCCTTGGGGGAACACCACATGAAATCGAGAATCCTGCGCGGCGCGGGCATCACCATCCTGGTGCTGCTTGCCGCCGGCGTCTTCTGGCTGGCCAACCTGATCTGGTTCCGGCCCTTCAACATCGATCATTTCTACGACCGCGTCTTTCTCCAGTATGCGCTGAAGAACCCGGAGATGCTGAGCTCCCTGCGCATCCTGCCGTCCTGGGCCGACTGGTACAACGACGACCTCACCGATCTGTCGCCGGCGCAGGACAAGGCGATGCTGCAACTGTCGAAGGATGCGCTGGAAACGCTGCGCAGCTACGACCTCGACTCGCAGACACCGCAGCAGCAGCTCTCCACCCGCATCCTGGACTGGTTCCTGGAAACCACGGTCAAAGGCGAGCGCTGGCTCTATCACAACTATCCGGTCAACCAGCTGTTCGGCGTGCAGAGTTCGCTGCCGGATTTCATGGCGGAGCAGCACCAGGTCAATGACGAGGGCGAGGCCGAGGACTACATCGCGCGCCTGTCGAAGTTCGACGAGGCCTTTCGCCAGCTGGACGAAAGCCTGCGCCTGCGCGAGGAGATGGGCATCACGCCGCCGACCTTCGTGATCGAGCACGTGCTGAACGAAACCCGCAACTTCATCGGCATGGCGCCGCAGGAAAACCTGCTTTACACCAGCTTCGCGGACAAGCTCGGCAAGCTCGAGGATCTCGATGAAGCGGACCGTGCGCGCCTGCTCGAGCGCGCCGAACGGGAGATCGCCGAATCGGTCTACCCCGCGTACCGCAACCTGATCGCCTACCTCGAGGAACTGCAGCCGAAGACCACCAGCGATGACGGCGTATGGAAGCTGCCGGACGGCGACGAGTTCTACCGCCACATGCTGCGTTACTGGACCACCACGGAACTCGATCCGTCCGAGGTGCATGACATCGGCCTGCGCGAGGTCGAGAAACTGCAGGCGGAAATGGACGCGATCCTGCGAGCCGAAGGCTACACCGAGGGCAGCGTGGGCGAGCGCGTGCTGGCGCTGTCGCAGGAAGAGCGCTTCCTTTACCCCGACACCGACGAAGGACGCGAGCGGATTCTCGCCGACTACCAGCGCCTGATCGACGAGGTCAGCGCGGGCCTGGATGATGCCTTCGACCTGCGCCCGAAAGCGCCCGTCGAAGTGCGCCGCGTGCCGGAGTTCAAGGAGAAGACCGCGCCCGGCGCCTACTACACAATGCCGGCGCGCGACGGCACCATGCCCGGCATCTTCTACGCCAACCTGCGCAGCGTGCAGGAGATTCCGCGCTTCGGCATGCGCACGCTCACCTACCACGAGGCGGTGCCGGGCCATCACTTCCAGATCGCCATCCAGGGCGAACTCGAAGGCCTGCCAGTGTTCCGCACCATGCCGCTGTTCAGCGCCTACACCGAGGGCTGGGGACTGTATGCGGAACAGCTCGCCGCGGAACTCGGCTTCCAGGAGGATCCCTACGACCGGCTGGGCTACCTGCAGGCACAGCTGTTCCGCGCCGTGCGCCTGGTCGTGGATACCGGCATACACGCCAAGCGCTGGACTCGCGAGCAGGCCATCGACTACATGACGGCGAACACCGGCATGCCGCAGACGGACGTCGTGGCGGAGATCGAACGCTATATCGTGATGCCAGGACAGGCCTGCGCGTACATGATCGGCAAGCTGAAGATCGTCGAACTGCGCGAGCGCGCGAAACAGGCGCTGGGAGACCGCTTCTCGCTGCCCGAGTTCCACCGCGTGGTATTGCAGAACGGCGCGATGCCGCTCGCGGTGCTGGAGGACATCGTCAACCAGTACATCGCGGACGCGCAGGCACGGACGTAAGACAGGCAGGAACCCTCCGCCCGCACGGCGGAGGGCCTTCATCAGGAAGCCTTGCGGTTGCGCTCTTCCTTCACGGAATCGGCGCGCTCGCGGCGCAGGCGCTCGAGGTATTCGGGACTCAGCGGACCGGTGACGTACTCGCCGGAAAAGCAGGACGTGTCGAACTTGAGCGGCTCGCGATCCTTCCAGCGCACCGCCTCTTCCAGGTCGTGCAGATCCTGGTAAATCAGCCAGTCCGCGCCGATCAGCTTCTGCACCTCTTCGATGCTCCTGCCCGCGGCGACCAGCTCGTCCGTCACCGGCATGTCGATGCCGTAGACGTTCGGGTAACGCACCGGCGGCGCGGCGGAAGCGAAATACACCTTCTTCGCGCCGGCGTCGCGCGCCATCTGGATGATCTGCTGCGAGGTCGTGCCGCGAACGATGGAATCGTCCACAAGCAGCACCACCTTGTTGCGGAACTCGAGCTCGATGGCATTCAGCTTGCGCTTCACCGATTTCCGGCGCTGGCTCTGCCCCGGCATGATGAAGGTGCGGCCGATGTAACGGTTCTTGATGAAGCCTTCGCGGTACTTCACGCCGAGCATGTTGGCCATCTGCAGCGCGCTGGTGCGGCTGGTGTCGGGAATCGGGATGACCACGTCGATGTCGTGATCGGGACGCTCGCGCAGGATCTTCTCGGCGAGCTTCTCGCCCATGCGCAGCCGCGCCTTGTACACGGAAATGCCGTCGATGATCGAATCGGGGCGCGCGAAGTACACATACTCGAAGATGCACGGCGAGTACTTCGGCGCCTCGTGGCACTGCTGCGCGTGAAGATTGCCGTCGAGGTCGATGACCACTGCTTCGCCCGGCGCGACGTCGCGCACCAGCTCGAAGTCCAGCGCGTCCAGCGCGACGCTTTCCGAGGCCAGCATGTACTCCGGCCCCCTTTCCGTCTCGCGCTTGCCGAGCACCAGCGGGCGGATGCCCCAGGGATCACGGAAACCGACGATGCCGTAGCCGTTGATGAAGGAGACGATGGCATAGCCTCCGACGCAGCGGTGATGCACGTCGCTCACCGCCTTGAACACGACCTCGGGCGTGACGCGATGGTCGGCATGCTGCTGCAGGCCGTGCGCGAACACGTTGAGGATGATCTCGGAATCGGATTCGGTGTTGAGATGCCGCCGGTCGGTATGGAACAGCATCTCCTTCAGCTCGCTGGCGTTGACGAGATTGCCGTTGTGGACGATGGAAATGCCGAACGGCGAGTTGGTGTAGAAAGGCTGCGCCTCGTCCGGGCCGGAGGCGCCGGCGGTGGGATAGCGCACGTGGCCAATGCCGACGTTGCCCTTCAGCTGTTCCATGCATTCCTGGTCGAACACGTCCGCGACCAGGCCATTGTCCTTGTGGATGTGAACCCGGCCATCCGACCACGTGAGAATTCCGGCGGCGTCCTGTCCGCGATGCTGCAGGACCGTCAGGGCGTCATAGATCGCCTGGTTGACGGGAGAGTGACCGACGATGCCGACAATTCCACACATGAGAGTCTGTTACCGGATCAGGAAATGGATTCAGGCAGGAGATCGAGCGCCCACAGCGCCAGCGGCTCGAAGTACTCGATGACCACCGATTCCTGCCACCAGGGGTCGCGCGGCAGCTTGAGGAGCAGCCCGACGGTGACCAGCGCCACCACCAGCACCAGCCCGCGCAACAACCCGAACACCGTACCCAGCGCGCGGTCCGGACCGGTCAGCCCGGTCCTTTCCAGCGCCAGCGCGGCGAAGTGATTGACCATCGCGCCAACGATCAGCACGACCACGAACAGCAACACGAAACCGGCGAGCAGTTGCAGGGAAGGCGTCTCGACCCAGCGAGCGAACCAGTTGCCGGCGGTGTCCGCGAAGGTCCAGCTCAGCCAGATCGCGACGATCCAGCTGCCGAGCGACAACGCCTCGCGCACGAAGCCGCGCCATGTACCGATGATGGTGGACAGGAGCACGATTCCAAGAAAAACCCAATCTGCCCAGATCATCGAGCCACTCCTGCCCATCCAAGGGCGCGCATTTTAGCAGATGAAGCGGGAATGTCGCCGAGGGTGAACCGCTCAGTCGGCGGCCATGGCGCGCGCCGCCTGCCCGGTGCGCTTGCGGATGTCAGCGGCGGCGCGTTCCGCCGCTTCGCGGCTGTCATAACCGCCGACCCGCACCCTGTAGTGCACCCTGCCGGCCTCGCGATGCTCCTGGATGAAGGCGGGAAACCCGTTGTCCTGCAGGGTCTTGAGCATGCCTTCGGCATTGCTGCGGCTGCCGAAGGCGCCGGCCTGCACCAGCCAGGGCGATGCCGCGGCGGGCTGGCGGGTCGCGGGAGCGGGTTCGGGACGCCTTTCCGGCGTCTTTTCCGCGACCTTGGCAACCTCGCCTTCCGGGCGGCTTTCCTGTTGTTCGGGAACGAGATCGATGCTCGCGGGCTCGCCGGCGTCTCGCGCGACGGCGGTGGAACGCTGCCCGGCCTGAGGCGCGCCGAGTTCGATGCGCACCGTGCGCCGCGCATCGCCGGCGGCATCGGGCAAGGGAATGGCCTGGGTGACCGGCTGCGCGCCGCTCGGCCCGTCCAGCAGCATTGGAATGAAGATCACGGCGAGCAGCATCAGTACCGTCGCGCCCACCAGTCGTTCTTTCAGACGGTTTTCCATCGCCCTCACCCGCGTGTCGCGTCCGCGTTCCAGTATAGGAGGAATGCCTCAACGGTGTGAAAGGAACCGGTCACGAGAACCCTGCCTCCCTGGCCGGCCGCTGCACGCGCGGCCTGCAGCGCAGCAGCAAGGCCGTCGTGCGCTGCCGCCTCGATGCCGGCGGCGCGCAGCCGTTCGCGCAGCGCTTCCGCCCCCTGGCCGCGCGGCCCCTCGAGCGTGATCGCATGCCAGCCGGCGGCCACGCCGGCAAGCTCGCCGGCAAACGCCGCGGCGTCCTTGTCCGCCAGCATGCCGAGCACGACCTGCACGGGGCGCGACTCGCGGCCCAGAGCCGCGGCGATGGCCCTTGCAGCATCACGATTGTGACCGACGTCGACGATGATCTCCGGCGCACCGCCCAGCGATTGCAGGCGGCCAGGCAATCGCGCCGCGAGCCCTGCGGCAATCGCGGTATCAGGAACGCCGGGCTCCAGCGCCAGTACGGCGGCAATGGCCGTCGCGGCATTGCCGAGCTGGTGCGCACCCTTCATGGGCCGCGGCAATTCATCGATGGCTCGCGAGGAACTCCACCAGCGCCAGCCCCCTCCGGCCTCGTCCCAGCGGAAATCCTCGCCCGCCTGCTGCGGGAGGGCGCCGATGCGGCCCGCCTCGTCGAGGAGCGACTGCGGACAGTTCACGCCGCAGATGGCAGGGTGGCCCGCCCGGAAGATGCCGGCCTTCTCGGCAGCGATGGCCTCGACGGTGTCGCCCAGCCAGTCGGTGTGATCCAGGCCCACCGACACCACCACGGCGACGTCGGCATCCAGCACGTTGACTGCATCGAGACGCCCGCCAAGGCCGACTTCCAGCACCGCGGCCTCGACGCCGCGGCGGCGGAAGATCTCGAAAGCCGCCAGCGTGCCGAATTCGAAATAGGTCAGCAGCTCCTCGCCACGGGCGGCATCGACGGCCGCAAACGCATCGCAGAGCGCGGCGTCGTCAATTTCGACGCCATCAATGGCGATACGCTCGTTGTAGCGGACCAGGTGGGGAGAAAGGTAGCGGCCAGTACGCAGGCCTGCGGCCTGCAGCATGGCGGCGGCGTAGCTCGTCACCGAGCCCTTGCCGTTGGTGCCCCCGACGGTGATGACGCGGAACGGCGCCCTATCCTGGCCAAGCCGGGCGGCCACGCGGCGCACCCGGTCCAGTCCAAGATCAATGTTTCGCGGATTGAGCGTTTCCTGCCAGCGCAGCCAGCCCTGCAGGGTGTCGAAGCGCATGCATTCAGTGCGCCGCCGGCCGGCGCATCAGCATGGCAAGCAGGTTGGCGATTCGGTCGCGCATCTCGCGGCGGTCGACGATCATGTCGACGGCGCCGTGCTCGAGCAGGAACTCGGAGCGCTGGAAGCCTTCCGGCAGGGTCTCGCGCACCGTCTGCTGGATGACGCGCGGGCCGGCAAAGCCGATCAGCGCCCTGGGTTCGGCGACGTTCACGTCTCCGAGCATGGCAAGCGACGCCGACACGCCGCCGGTGGTGGGATCGGTGAGCACGGAGATGAACGGCAGGCCTTCCTCGGACAGGCGGCTCAGCACCGCGCTGGTCTTGGCCATCTGCATCAGCGACAGCAGGGCTTCCTGCATGCGCGCGCCGCCGGAGGCCGAGAAGCACACCAGCGGACAGCGCATTTCCAGCGCCGCGTTGGCGGCGCGTACGAAGCGCTCGCCGACCACGGAACCCATCGAGCCGCCCATGAAGCGGAACTCGAACGCACAGGCGACCACCGGCATTTCCTTCAACCGGCCCTTCATCGCAATCAGCGCGTCCTTCTCGCCGGTCGCCTTCTGCGAGGCAACGATGCGATCCCGGTATTTCTTGCTGTCACGGAACTTGAGCGCGTCCACCGGACCGACCGAGGCGCCGATTTCCTCGCCGCTCTGCGGATCAAGGAACATCTCCAGCCGCTCGCGCGCGCCTATGCGCATGTGGTGACCGCATTTCGGGCAGACATGCAGGTTCCGCTCCACTTCAGTGCGATAGAGCACGGCATTGCAGGCGTCGCATTTGGTCCACACGCCTTCCGGCACGCTGCGGCGCTGCTCGGCCGTGGTATTGATGCGGGAGGGTACAAGCTTTCTGAACCAGTTCATTGATGTTCCGTCTTCGCGCCCTGTCGGCGGTGGCTGGTTGGACAGGCGCTACATGGTACACGAACGCCCGGGATGACGGGACCTTGCTCAACCGGGCCACAGCTGCCGTTCCGGCACCGCGAAACGCTCCGGGTAGCGCGGCCCGAGGAAGTACAGCCCCGCGGCCGGCGCGGTGACGCCGCCGCGGGTGCGGTCACGGTGTTCCAGCACCTCGCGGGTCCAGGAAACCTCCCGCTCACCCGCGCCGATCTCGATCAGCACCCCTGCAATGTTGCGCACCATGTGGTGCAGGAAGGCATTGGCCCGCACCTCCAGGATCACGCGGTCATCCTCGCGCCACACCTGGATGTGCTCGATCCGGCGCACCGGCGATTTCGCCTGGCACTCCACGGCGCGGAAGGAACTGAAATCGTGCTCGCCGAGCAGCGCCTGCGCCGCCAGCTGCATGCGCTCCGCGTCCAGCGGCTTGCGTATCCAGGTGGCGCGGCGCGCGTACACGCCCGAGCGCACCCAGCGGTTGAGGATGATGTAGCGGTAACTGCGCGCCACGGCGCTGAAGCGGGCGTGGAAATCCTCCGGCATGGGGCGCGCCCAGTTGAGGTTGATATCCGCCGGCAGGTGGCTGTTCGCGCCCAGCACCCAGCTGCGCTCGGTGCGGATCGCCTCGGTATCGAAATGCGCGACCTGGTTGAAGGCATGCACGCCGGCATCGGTGCGGCCGGCGCAGACCAGTTCCACCGGATGATCGGCAACGCGGGAAAGCGCCTGCTCGACCCGCTCCTGCACGCTGTCGGCATGGCTCTGCTTCTGCCAGCCGCTGTAGGCGCTGCCGTCGTATTCGATGCCTATCGCCACTCGCACCGTCAGTGCTCTCCAAGCAGGATCAGAAGAATGCCGCAGGCAAGCAGCGCGGCGGGCAACAGCCACTGCCCGGGCGGGACCGGCGGCAGCTCGGCTTCTGCGGCCGCGGCGGGTTCCGCCCGCGACTCTATCGCCATGATCAGCCCGGCGGCTCGCTCCGTGAACGTCCCGGGCTCCCGCAACGCCTGCCGCGCCCGCTGCTCCATCTCCGGCAGGGCCGCGAACATCAGGCTCATGCGGCGACCGAAGCGCCGCCCGAGGGGGCCGGTCACGCCGAACAGCCTGATCAGCGCCGCTCCGACCAGGGGCCGCGGCAGGCCGTGGATGACGATCACCACCAGCGAAACCATGAGGATCAGCACCAGCGCGCGCTGCACGGCCAGCAGGCCGCCGGCCAGCGTCGGTGACAGCACGCCCAGCGCCGGCAGCAGCGCCTGCCCCGGCGTGAACCAGCCGTAGAGCACCATGATCGAGAGCAGCAGCCAGCGCATGCGGCGTATCGCCTGCAGCGCCTGTCGTACCGTGCCAGGGCGTACGATGGCCACCAGCGCCAGCGTCGCCGCAAACAGGTATAGCGCCTGCGGCGGCCACCAGGGCAGCAGCACCGCGATGGCGGCAAGACAGGACAGGCGTATCACCGGGTGCATGCGGATTCCAAAGCAAACGGCCCCGCTTGGCGGGGCCGTGTCGTTTCATCTGGCGACCAGCGGATCAACCCAGCTGCTGCAACAGCTCCTGGGCCTCGCGCTTCTGGGCCTCATCCCCTTCCGCGAGCACCTCGTCGAGGATGCCGCGGGCGCCGTCGGGATCGCCCATGTCGATGTACGCCCGCGCCAGGTCCAGCTTGGTGCCGATCTCGCCGATGTCGCCTTCGTCTTCCTCCGCCAGGCCCTCGGCGAAATCGTCCTCGCCGCCGGCGGCATCGTCGAAATTGAACTCGTCGAGGTTGAGCTCGGCGCTTTCTTCCGAAACCGCGCTCTCGCCGGTCGGCAGGTTGGTGTCCACGTAGGCGGACAATTCTTCCAGCGCCTTGTCGAACTCGGTCTGGGTGTCGACCTCATCGAAGCCGGCGCTCTCGCCCTGCTCTTCCGTACCGGCGTCGAATTCGCCCAGGTCGAAATCGAAGTCGCTGCCGGTTTGCTCCGGCTGTTCATCCAGCGAGAAATCGAGATCCGTGCCGGTGGTGGCGGTCGACTCGTCTTCGATGGACGGACTTGCCTCCGCCGAAGCCGGCGCTTCCGGCAGTTCGAAATCGAAATCGAGATCATCGGCCTGCGGCGCGGCCTGCGGCTGCTCCTCGGCGGCCGGGATTTCGAAATCCAGCCCCGCATCGGTCGTGGCGGGCTGTTCCGCGGCAGCGGTGTCGAAGTCGAGATCGACCGGACCGCCGGCCCCGCCTTCCTCGAACATCGGCTCGCCCGGCGCGATCTGGCGGCCCATGATGACGACGTTCTCCCAGTGCGCGTCGCCCGGGCCCGCGACCTCGCGCAGCCGCTTCGCGGCCGCGACGAAACCTTCGGTGTTGTTGCCCGCGAAATGCACCTCGGCGAGCTTGGCCAGCCACTCCTTGCGCGAGGGGTCGCGCTCCAGCGCATTCTCCAGCACGTCGGCGGCCTGGTCGAACAGCCCGTAGGCAACGTGGAAATCCGCCTCGGACATGGGATCGTTCTCATCCAGGGCGACGACGTGCGCGCCGACCACGGTGTCGGTGTAGTCGTTCGCCTCCGCCGCTGGCTCCGCCTGCGGCTCTTCGCCCACGTCGAAGCTGATCTCGTCTTCCTCGGGCTGCTCCTCGTCCAGCGGCGCCGCGGTGGTATCGAATTCCTCGGCGATCACCGTCGCCGGCTGGTCTTCTTCATCCTGCTCGATCCATACCTGGGTCTCCTCATCGCCTTCCGCGGCGACGGCCGCGGCGGCCGGCGCGGCCTGGCGGCGACGGACCAGCAGCAGCACCGCGAGCGCCAGCACGATGAGCGCAGCGACCAGGCCCAGGCCCAGCGGGCTCAGCACGAAGTCGCGCAGCTTCTCGACGAGGCTGGGCTCGGGCTGGCGCGGCACCACCGGCGTCACCACGCGGCTTTCCGGTTCCGGCTGCGGCTCGACGTCCGCTGCCGGCTGTTCTTCGTCGGCGAATTCGCCGGCATCATCGGCCAGCGGCTCGGTCGCGAAATCTTCCGCAACCTCGCCCTCCAGCGGCATGTCAGCGACCGGCTCCTCGTCCAGCTCATCCGCCTCGGGCGCGGCCGCATCATCCGCCGCCTCGTCGCCCAGCAGATCGTCCTGCTGCTGCAGCGCCTGCAAGGATTCATCCTCGATGTCCAGCAGGCGCGAGGATTCTTCGTCTTCCAGGCCAAGGTCCAGCTCGCCCGTGCCTTCCTCGGCCATGGCGGTAGCGTCGTCCTCGCCCGCGGCGAAGCCGCCCTCGCCTTCCATGTCGCCGGCATCCATCGAGCCATCGTCGGCGAACACGTCTTCCTCGGGCACGACCAGGCTCAGCTCGGGCTCGGCGGTGCGCTCGGCGCGGTCCACCAGGCCCTGGCTGCTGCGCCCGCGGCGCAGCTCTTCCCATTCCTGGTTGTGACGCTGCGCCTCGCGGAAGGCCTCGGTGCGGCTCAGGCGGGTGATTTCCGCGTACTCGGGCACGCGCAGGATGTAACCTGCCTTGAGGCGGTTGATGTTGCCTTCGAAGGCCTCCGGGTTGGCCCGGTATAGCGCCAGCATCATCTGGTTGACGGTGACGGAGTCGTCCGGGCGCAGCCGGAGCGCGATGCTCCAGAGATTTTCGTTGCGCTGGATCGGCCCGTAGGTGCCCGGCCGTTCTTCCTCGAACCGGCGGATCGGCCGGCTCTCGGTGCGCGCATCGGCTTCCAGCGGCGGGATGGAGATGACGTCGCCGCGGGTCTCCTCGACGACGCGGGTGGACGGTTCCGGCGCCCGGGTTTCGGCGACCACCGGCTGTTCGCGTTGCTCGCGGATCTGCGGCTGTTCGGCAGGCGTCGCCGGCGTGACCGCGGCGGGCGCGGTTTCCCCGGCGGTCTCGCGATCGGCGAAGGTCGGCGGATCAAGCAGCACGGTGTATTCGCGCAGCAGGCGGCCGCGCGACCAGCTGGCCTCGATCAGGAAAGTCAGGAAAGGCTCGCGGATGGCTTCCGTGGAGGTGACATGCAGGTAGGCGGTGCCATTGGGACGCCGCACGACGCGGAACTGCAGGCTGTTCAGCTCGGCGCTGCGCTCCAGCCCGTGGCGGTCGTAGGCGGCCTGGTCGGCGAGCCGGACCTGCAGGGACTCGAGTTCGTCGGCGGTGGCGGAAACGAGCTCGATTTCCGCGTCGAGGCGCTGGTTCAACCAGGAATTGAGGCGGATCTCCCCCAGACCAAGTGCCAGCGCGTTGACCGAAATCGCCGCCAGCACAAGCGCCAGCGCCAGGGTCAGATAACGTCGCATTTCTTGTCCCTCAGCCTTCCGTGCCCCCGCACCGAGAGATCCGTGTCCCCCTTGATGAAGCGCGAAGCTCAGAATTGCCTTTATAAGAATGAGCTAACTATAGCAAGTTAAAGGTTATATATACTCTTTGAGCAATATTTCCGCAATCTGCACGGAGTTCAGCGCGGCGCCCTTGCGGACGTTGTCGGCGACGATCCAGAGGTCCAGTCCGCGCTCGTGCGAAATGTCCTCGCGGATGCGTCCTACCCAGACGGCGTCCCTGGCGGCGCCCTCGGTCACCGCGGTCGGATACCCGCCCGGCTTGCGCTCGTCCAGCAGCTTCACGCCAGGCGCCTTTTCCAGCAGGCGGCGCGCCTCCTCGGCGCTGAGCTTGTCGCGCGTCTCGATGTGCACCGCCTCGGAATGGCCATAGAAGACCGGCACGCGCACCGCGGTCGGGTTCACGCGGATCTCCTGGCATTCCAGGATCTTGCGCGTCTCCCACACCATCTTCATTTCCTCGCGGGTGTAGCCGTTGTCCTGGAATTCGTCGATGTGCGGGATGGCGTTGAAGGCGATCTGCTTCGGCATGACCTCCGGCCTGATCGGCTGGCCATTCAGAAGCCGCGCGCTCTGCCCGGCCAGCTCCTCGATCGCCGAGCGGCCGGCGCCCGAGACCGCCTGGTAGGTGGCGACGTTGATGCGCTCGATGAAGGCGGCGTCATGCAGCGGCTTCAGCGCCACCAGCATCTGGATGGTGGAACAGTTGGGATTGGCGATGATGTTCCGCTTGCGGTAACCGGCGATGGCGTGCGGGTTCACTTCCGGTACCACCAGCGGGATGTCGTCTTCGAGGCGGAACTTCGAGGTGTTGTCGATCACCACGCAGCCGGCCGCGGCGGCCTTCGGCGCGTATTCTTCCGAGACGCTGCCGCCGGCGGAGAACAGCGCGATCTGCACCTGGGAGAAATCGAAGTCCGCGAGGTCCTGGACGACGAGGCTGCGACCCTTGAACTGGATGCGCGAGCCCGCCGAACGGCTGCTTGCGAGCGCAAACAGCCTGTCCACCGGGAAGTCGCGTTCCTCGAGGATGGACAGCAGGGTTTCGCCGACGGCGCCCGTGGCGCCCACGACGGCAACGTTGTACTTCTTCATCAAAGAATCCTTGCGGCGTACCGCGATGTGGATGGCAGGGACGGTTGCAGCGCGCCACGCGCCGGGCATTGCCGTCCGAGAGGAAAAAACGGGGCGAATTCTAGCAACAATCGGATGCCGCTTCAGCCGTGATCGTGCACGTCCGCGTTCTGTGCGCGATGCCGCAGGCAGTGATCCATGAGCGTGATCGCCAGCATGGCCTCGCACACCGGCACGCCGCGAATGCCGACGCAGGGATCGTGACGGCCCTTGGTGACCACCTCGACAGGATTTCCGTCGACGTCGATGCTGCGCCCCGGAATGCGGATGCTGGATGCCGGCTTGAAGGCGACGTCCACGATGATGTCCTGGCCGGTGCTGATGCCGCCCAGCATTCCGCCGGAGTGATTGGAGAGAAAGCCTTCCGGCGTGATCTCGTCACGATGCCGGCTACCGCGCTGGCGCACCACGTCGAAACCGTCACCGATGCCGACGGCTTTCACCGCGTTGATGCTCATCATCGCTTTGGCGATATCCGCATCCAGCCGGTCGAACACCGGCTCTCCCAGGCCCGCCGGCACGTTCAGCGCCTCGACCCGCACACGCGCGCCGCAGGAATCGCCTTCGCGCCGCAAGGTTTCGATGGCGGCTTCAAGTTCCGGCACGCTTGCGGGGGCGGCAGTGAAGAAGGGATTGCCGGCCACCGCGTCCCAGTCTTCGACGGGCAGCTCGATCTCGCCCAGCGCGGTGAGACAGGCGCGGATCTGCAGGTTGAAGCGCTCGCGCAGCCACTTGCGGGCGATGGCGCCAGCGGCGACCCGCATGGCGGTCTCGCGCGCAGACGCGCGGCCGCCGCCGCGATGGTCGCGGATGCCGTACTTGCGTTGCCAGGTGAAATCGCCATGGCCGGGGCGGAACACGCGTGCCAGCTCGTCGTAATCGCGCGAACGCGCATCGGCGTTCTCGATCAGGAGCGCGATCGGCGCGCCGGTGGTCAGGCCTTCGAACACGCCGGAGAGAATCCGCACCGCATCCGGCTCGCGCCGCTGCGAGGTATGGCGGGACGTGCCGGGACGGCGGCGGTCCAGCTCGCGCTGGATGTCCTCTTCGGCAAGCGCCAGTCCCGGCGGGCAGCCGTCCACGATCGCCACCAGCGCGGGACCGTGGCTTTCGCCCGCGGTGGTGACGGTGAACATTTCGCCGAAACGGTTGCCGGCCATCAGCCTTTCCTGAATACCGCGGCGTGCCGCGCCAGTTCCTCGGCGGTGAGCAGGAACACGCCGTCGCCGCCACGCTCGAAATCCAGCCAGGTGAAGGCGACTTCGGGGAAGGCGTCGGCCAGCGCCGCGGCGCTGTTGCCGACTTCCACCACCAGGATGCCGCCCGGGGCCAGCCAGTCGCCCGCCCCGGCGAGGATGCGCCGGGCGATGTCCAGGCCATCGGCGCCTGCCGCGAGTCCCAGCTCCGGCTCGTGGCGGTATTCATCCGGCAGCGCCGCCATGTCGCGCGCATCCACATAGGGCGGATTGCTGACGATGATGTCGTACTTGCGCCCCGCGGGCAGCGCCGCGAACAGGTCGCCCTCGAACAGCTCGACCTGGTTCTCCGCGCCATGCAGGGCGACGTTCTCCGCCGCCAGCGCCAGCGCATCGGCGGAAATGTCGACGGCGTCGACCTGCGCGTCCGGCAGGTAGTGCGCACAGGCCAGCGCGATGCAACCGCCGCCGGTGCAAAGGTCCAGCACGCGGCGCACCCCGTCCGCCCCTGTCCAGGGCTCGAAGCGCGCTTCGATCAGTTCGGCGATGGGCGAGCGCGGCACCAGCGCGCGCGCATCCGCCTTGAATTCCAGTCCGGCGAACCAGGCGCGGCCGGTGATGTAGGCGGCGGGAATGCGCTCATCGACGCGCCGTGCCAGCAGGCCGAAGACGCGATGCTTCTCGGTGTAGGTCAGGCGCGCATCCAGCAGGCGGTCCGGGCAATCGTAGGGAAGATGCAGGCCATGCAGCACCAGCGCCACCGCCTCGTCGAGCGCGTTGTCGGTGCCATGGCCGTAATGCAGGCCGGCCTCGGCGAAGCGGCTGGCGCCCCAGCGAATGAAATCGGTGGCCGTATGAAGATGTGTGACGATGTCGTCGAAAGGCTCGTTCACCTGGTCATCCCGCAACAGGAACAGTGGGCCGCCATCATACCGGGCGCGCCGCGCGAACGGCAGCGGTGAGGAAAGCGATATGCCGGCAGCGATGTGCAATAATCCGCGCCCATGAACATTCGTGCCCTGCTCCTCGTCGTTGTCGCCGTGATTGCAGCCATTGGCGGCGTGATCGCCGGCGTCACGCTGTTCAGCCCGGAACCGCCGCCGCAGTTCCACGCCGGTACGCTGTTGAGCGCCCCGCGGCCGCTGCCCGAGTTCGAGCTGCGCTCCACCGAAAACGCGCCCTTCACCCGCGCCGACCTCGGCGGCGACTGGACGCTGGTGTTCTTCGGTTTCACGCACTGCCCGGACGTCTGCCCCAACACGCTGTTCATGCTCGACCGGGTGGTCGACCAGCTGCGCGAGCGGAAGGGCGTGGCGCCGCGCGTGCTGTTCGTCTCGGTCGACGCCGAACGCGATTCGCCGGAGACCATCCGCGCCTACCTGGATTACTTCGATCCCGCGTTCATCGGCGCCACCGGTGACCGCGCCAACCTCGACAGGATCACACAGGCGATGAGCGTGGCCTACGAGCTGCAACCGCTGGAACAGGGCTACGACGTGATCCACAGCTCCACCATCGTGCTCATCGGTCCCGATGCCGCCGTGCATGGCTTCTTCACGCCACCGCTGCACGCCGATGCCATCGCCGCCGACGTCGCCCAGCTCCTCGGCAGGTCCTGAAGAAACACCACGGAGCGTTTTGAATGATCGCAAGACTCGCCCTCACCGGCCTGCTGGCCACGGCACTGCCCGCGCAGGCCGCCGAACCCTTGCGCGCCGAACGGCTCTGGGTGCGCGAAGCGCCGCCCGTGGCGAAGGTGCTCGCCGCCTACGGCCGGCTGTGCAATGACACTGACGCGGACATCGTCATCGAAGGGGTGGCCGCGGAAGGTTTCGCGCGCGCCGAGGTGCATCGCACCGTCGAGAAGGACGGCAGGACGTCGATGCGGCACCTGCGCTCACTCACGGTGTCCGCGAACGATTGCGTCGCGCTGGAACCCGGCGGGCTGCACGTGATGCTGTTCGACCCGGCCGGGCCGTTGCGTGCCGGCGATACGGTTTCCTTCATCTTCTCGCTGGCCGGCCGGGACCCGGTCACGCTCGCCGTCCCGGTCGAGCGCCAGCAGGATCACCACGACCATCATCAGCACGGACACGGGCATGAGCATTGAGAAGGCGCTGCGCATCTGGCCGCAGTACATCCTGCCGCATCACTTCCTGTCGCGCTTCATGCACGCGCTCACCCGCATTCGCGGCGGCGCGGTGACGCGCGCGGCCATGCGCGCCTTCGCCAAGGCGTATGACGTCAACATGCAGGAAGCGCAGCGCGAGGACTTCGAAGCCTACGAGAGCTTCAACGCCTTCTTCACCCGCGCGCTGAAACCCGAAGCGCGGCCGCTGGATGAGGCCGCGGACAGCGTGGTCTCGCCGGTGGACGGCATCGTCAACCAGGCGGGCGCGATCCGCGAAGGGCGCATCTTCCAGGCCAAGGGCATGGATTATTCGGCGGAAGAACTGCTCGGAGATCCCGGGCTTGCCGCGCCGTTCATGAACGGCGAGTTCGCGACGCTGTATCTCTCGCCGCGCGACTATCACCGCATTCACATGCCCTGCGACGGACGGCTGACGCAGATGCTGCACGTGCCGGGGCGGCTGTTCAGCGTCAATGGCCTCACCGCTTCCAGCATTCCGCGCCTGTTCGCGCGCAACGAGCGTGTGGTCTGCCTGTTCGAAACCCCGCTGGGCAGGATGGCGCTGGTCGCGGTCGGCGCGATCTTCGTCGGCAGCATCGAGACCGTCTGGGCCGGCGAGATCACCCCGCCGGCGGGCCGCCAGATCCGCCGCTGGCATTACGCCAGCGACGACGTCGTGCTGAAGAAGGGCCAGGAACTCGGCCGCTTCAACATGGGCTCGACCGTCATCCTGCTCACCGAACCCGATGCCGTCGACTGGGGCGAACACCTGCTCCCCGGCAACAGGATGCGCGTGGGGGAGAGGATCGGTGTGTTGAGGAAGAAGTAGGAAGGGAGAAGGAAGAAGAAAAAGGACGCATGACTCCATCTTCCCCGAACTGGATAACGAAAAAGCGGCCATCGGCCACTGCTGTCCCATAGTTGAAACAAGAAAAGCCTGAATCCTTTCTGTTGGTTACACTGTTTTTGCGGCAAAACAACAGTAACCACAGGGGATTCAGGC
>Ga0207873_1000275_pt1 | contig 58089 bp, 51 predicted proteins | sample BGWIniCompost_FD_187373 | JGI IMG/M metagenome (GOLD analysis project Ga0207873, IMG submission 187373) | Cellulose adapted compost microbial communities from Newby Island Compost Facility, Milpitas, CA, USA - BGW Initial Compost (SPAdes)... ...
GCCCGGGTCAGGCGACCCGGGCGGGGCAGGGGACTCAGCCGGCGCGCGAGGCGCGCTTGCGGTCGGTCTCGGTGCGCAGCTTCTTGCGCAGGCGGATGGCCACCGGCGTCACCTCGACCAGCTCGTCGTCGTCGATGAACTCCAGCGCCTGCTCCAGGGTCAGCCGCAGCGGCGGGCTCAGCGCCAGCGCATCGTCCTTGCCGGCGGCGCGGAAGTTGGTCAGCTGCTTGGCGCGCAGGGCATTGACGGTCAGGTCGTTGTCCTTGGCGTGGATGCCGATGATCTGGCCCTCGTAGATCTCCTCGCCCGGCTCCACCATCAGCCGGCCGCGCTCCTGCAGGGCGAACTGCGCGTAGGCGGTGGAGGTGCCGGTGTCGTTGGAGATCAGCACGCCGTTCGGACGCTGGCCGATCGCACCCTCCGCCCGCGGACCGTAGTGGTCGAAGACGTGGAAGAGCAGGCCGGTGCCGGCGGTGATGGTGCGGAACTCGGTCTGGAAGCCGATCAGGCCGCGCGCCGGGATGATGAACTCCAGGCGCACGCGGCCCTTGCCGTCCGGCTCCATGTTCTGCAGCAGCGCCTTGCGCTCGCCCAGGCGGGCCATGACGCCGCCCTGGTACTGCTCGTCCAGGTCGACCACCAGGCTCTCGTAGGGCTCCATCATCTGCCCGTCGATCTCGCGCACGATCACTTCCGGGCGCGACACCGCCAGCTCGTAGCCCTCGCGGCGCATGGTCTCGATCAGGATCGACAGGTGCAGCTCGCCGCGGCCGCTGACCTTGAACTTGTCGGCGTCGTCGGTGTCCTCGACGCGCAGGGCGACGTTGTGCTGGGTCTCGCGCATCAGGCGGTCGCGCAGCTGGCGCGAGGTGAGGAACTTGCCGCCGCTGCGCTCCTTGTTGCCGGCGAAGGGCGAGTCGTTGACCTGGAAGGTCATGCTGATGGTCGGCTCGTCCACCTTCAGCACCGGCAGCTGCTCGGGCGCGGCCGGGTCGCACAGGGTCTCGGAGATGCCCAGGGCCTCGATGCCGGACAGGGCGATGATGTCGCCGGCCTGGGCCTCGGCCACTTCATGCCGCTCCAGGCCCATGAAGCCCAGCACCTGCAGCACCTTGCCGCTGCGCGGCTTGCCCTCGCGGTCGATGACGGTGACCGGCATGTTCGGGCGGATGCGGCCGCGCTGGATGCGGCCGACGCCGATCACGCCGACGTAGCTGTTGTAGTCCAGCGAGGTGATGCGCATCTGGAAGGGGCCGTCCAGGTCCACCGGCGGCGGCGGCACGTGCTTCACGATCGCCTCGAACAGCGGCGTCATGTCGCCCGAGCGCACGCTCTCGTCCAGGCCGGCGTAGCCGTTCAGGCCGGAGGCGTAGACGACCGGGAAGTCCAGCTGCTCGTCGGTGGCGCCGAGGCGGTCGAACAGGTCGAAGGTCTGGTTCAGCACCCAGTCCGGACGCGCGCCCGGGCGATCGACCTTGTTGATGACCACGATCGGCTTGAAGCCCATCGCGAAGGCCTTCTGGGTGACGAAGCGGGTCTGCGGCATCGGCCCGTCCATGGCGTCCACCAGGATCAGCACCGAATCGACCATCGACAGCACGCGCTCGACCTCGCCGCCGAAGTCGGCGTGGCCCGGGGTGTCGACGATGTTGATGCGGTACTCGGTGCCCTCGGGCGAACGCCAGCGGATGGCGGTGTTCTTGGAGAGGATGGTGATGCCGCGTTCCTTCTCCAGGTCGTTGCTGTCCATCACCCGCTCGGCCAGCTGGGTGCGCTCACCCAGGGTGTGCGACTGCTTGAGCAGCTGGTCCACGAGGGTGGTCTTGCCGTGGTCGACGTGGGCGACGATGGCGATGTTGCGGAGGTTCTGGATGGACATGCGCAGGGGCGCCCGGCCCGGTGGGGCGGCGCTTTTCTGGAGGAAAAGGGGGCGGATTATACCGGAATGCCAGCCCTGCCGCTGCTGAATGGCTGCCCCTGTGGCATCCTAGGCGGCCCCATGGGGCCGTCCTGCCCCGTTTCCCGGAGCCCGCCATGTCCCTGACCGCCGTCATCACCACGTCCCGCGGCCCGATCCGCCTGCGCCTGTTCGCCGACAAGACCCCGGTGACGGTGGCCAGCTTCGTCAACCTGGCCCGGCGCGGCTTCTATGACGGCCTGAGCTTCCACCGGGTGATCGCCGACTTCATGATCCAGGGCGGATGCCCGCGCGGCACCGGCACCGGTGGCCCGGGCTACCGCTTCGAGGACGAGTTCCATCCGCAGCTGCGCCACGACGGCCCGGGCAAGCTGTCCATGGCCAATGCCGGCCCGGCCACCAACGGCAGCCAGTTCTTCATCACCCACGTCGCCACGCCCTGGCTGGACGGCCGCCACGCCGTATTCGGCGAGGTCGAGGGCGAGGCCGATCAGGCGGTGGTGGACGCGGTGCGCGCCGGCGACCGCATCGAGAGCATCCGCATCGAGGGCGATGCCGAGGCGCTGCTGGCCGCCCAGGCCGAGCGCGTCGCCGCCTGGAACCGGAGCCTGGACGCCCAGGCCTGAGTCTGGGCCGGCCTCAGCGGCGGACGAAGCGCAGGCGGTCGAACATGGCCGCCACCGCGGCCGCGTCGCGGTCGTGGTAGTGCTCGCGCGGAGCCATCCACAGCAGCAGGTAAAGCTTGCCCTCGAACTCGGCGGCGGCGGCCATGCCGCCGTAGCGCAGGCCGGAGCTGCTGGCCATGTCCAGCTCGAAACGCAGGCCGGGCACGCCGCCGAAGCTGGCCGGACGCAGGCCCGGGGTTTCGATGTCGGCCCAGCCGCCCTCGCGCAGGCCGTCCACCACCAGGTCGCGCAGTTCGTCCGGGCGGGTGCCGGTGCGATACCAGGGGCCGTCCGGGCGCGAGCGCCGTTCCTTGCCCTGCAGGAAGACGTGTTCGCCCGGCTTGATGCGGGTGACGATGACCAGCCGGTTCAGGGCCGGGCCGTCGATGGTCCAGGTCTCGATGCGCTTGTGGCCGCGGATGCGCGCCCAGTCCAGGTCGGACTGCAGTTCCAGCTCGTTGACCTGCACGGCGCTGGCCGCCGGCTGCAGCCTGCCGCCGGGGCCGGTTGAGGTGGCGCAGGCCGACAGCAGCAGCACGGCCAGCAGCAGGGGCAGGGCGCGGCAGGCCGCGCGGATCCGGTGAACGGTGCTCATGGCCGGGACTCCAGCTCGGTCAGGTAGTGGCGGATGAAGGCGACGTCATCGGCCTCCGGCGCCAGCGACAGGTAACGGCGCAGGGCCTCGGCGGCGCCGGCGCGGTCACCGCGGTCGCGCAGCACCAGGCCCCACTCGCGCCAGGCGCCGGGCGGCGGGTCGGGCTGGCCGAGCACGGTTTCGTACAGGGCCTCGGCGCGCTCCCGGTCGCCGGGCTCGTTGCGCCGCCGCAGCGCCTCGGCCAGGTAGAAGCCGTACAGGGCCTGCAGGTCGGGCGGCGCCAAGGCGTGCAGGTCACCGATCACCTGCACGGAGCTGTCGTACATGCGCCGGCCGAGTTCGTCTTCCAGCCAGTCCCCGAGGTGCGGCCGCACCGCGGCCAGGTAGGCCTCGCGACCGGGATCGCCGGTCCAGCCGTCCGGGGCGGCGGCCAGGCCGGCCGCGCGCACGTCGGCCAGGCGCTCGGCCGTGCGCGGGTGGGTGGCGAAGACCGGGATCGGCTTGCCGTAGCGGCGGGCGTCTTCCTCCGCCTTCATGCGCTGCCAGACGCGGGTACCGGCCATGGGGTCGTAACCCTGGGCCACGGCGGCGGCGAAACCGGCGCGGTCGGCCTCGCGTTCGGCCTCGCGCGAATGCTGGTACAGGCTGGCGGCACCCAGCAGGCCGGCGACCTGGCCGGCGGCACCGGCGCCACCGACCCAGGAGGCGAGGCCGAAGGAGTTCAGGAAGGCGGTGGTGCGCTTGGTATTGCGCCACTGCTGCAGCGAGTGCCGCTGCCGGAAGTGGGCGAACTCGTGGCCCAGTACCAGCGCCAGCTCGGATTCGTCCTGGAAGCGCAGCAGGGCGCCGGTCCAGACCATCATCATGCCGTTGGGCGCCATCGAGGCGTTGAACCAGGGCTGCTCGACGATGTACACGCGCAGGTCCTGGCAGTAGTCGGCGGCGACCTTGCAGGCGACGCCGCGCACGTAGGCGTTCAGCGCCTCGTCGCGGACCAGCAGCGGGTGCTGGCGCAGCTCGCGTTCGGCCTGGTCCATGGCGTACCACAGCTCGTCCTCGTCGCTGCCCGGCGGCGGGCGTACGCCGGGCGCGGCCGGTTCCGGGCCGGCGGCCACGGCCATTGCCGCGCAGGCCGCCAGCAGCAGGGTGAACATTCGCGTCCGCCGGCTCACAGCGGCAGGTCCTCCAGCAGTTCATCCACGGTGTCGGCGGTGCCCTGCGGCGTGCGCAGGTCGCCGGTCTGGCGGGCCATCAGGTTGAACCAGACGACCTGGCCGGTGCGCAGGTCCACCAGCGTCGCCACCGCCACCTGGCGGCCGCCGCCGATGTCCACCAGCTGGCCGGTGGCCAGGCCGGCCAGCACCCCCAGCACGCGAAGCGCCGCCCGGCCCTCGCTGGTGTAGCTGTCGCGGATGTAGGAGAACAGGGCGTAGTCGGCGCCGGTGGCCTCGCGCAGTTCGGCCACGCCTTCGCCCAAGGTCCAGTCCAGGCGATCACCCTTGGTGGCCAGGTAGCTGCCCTTGCGGGTGTAGACGGCGATGCTCAGTGCCACCGCCTCGTGCAGGCGCACCAGCTGGCCGAGGCGGGAGTCGGCCGGCAGGTCGTCGGGCAGGTCGAAGGCGGGCAGGGGGCGGATGCCCTTGCGTTCCAGCCAGCGCGCCACCTCGACCGGGTAGTGCTGCCGGGCCGCCTCGGACCAGGCCCGGCGTGGTTCTTCCAGGCCGCCGGCAGTCACCAGGCTCAGCTCCAGGTCAGGTTCGATCACCACCACGCTGCCCTGGATGCGCACCGGCTTGCCGTCGGGGCCGGTGGCGATGCGGTTCTGGTCATAGGCCGCGGCGAAGGCGGGCGCCAGAGCCAGCAGGCAGGCCAGCAGCCCGGCCCAGCCGCGGGAAGGGCGCGGTCGGCGGGGGGCGGACACCTGTAGCGGGGACATTCGCATGGGCACCTCCTGTGCCCCCGAGCATGCCCAAATCCCCGCCGCTGGCAAGTCCCTGCACCGGCGGCCGGAGTGGTGGGCGTGGTATCATTTCGGGGTTTTCCCACCCTGTCATTCACGCTCGCGAGGACAGTGATGCCCCAGCTTGCCAAGCGCGTGGGCCGCGCCAAGCCCAGCGCCATCATGGCCGTGGCCGAGAAGGCCAAGAAGCTCAAGGCCGAAGGCCGCGACATCGTCAGCTTCTCCATCGGCGTTCCCAATTTCCTGCCCGGCGAGCACGTCTACGCCGCGGCCCGCGAGGCCCTGGCCAGGGACAGCGGCCAGTACGGCTCCAACCGCGGCGCCGATGCCCTGCTGGACGCCTTCCTCAAGCACATGGAAGAGGTCGGCCTGACCGGTTACGGGCGCGGGAACGTCGTCGTCGCCGTCGGCGCCAAGCACATCCTCTACAACCTGTTCGAGGCCATGCTCGACGAGGGTGACGAGATCGCCTTCCCGACCCCGTACTGGACCAGCTACCTGGACATCGCCGAGATCGTCGGCGCGAAGGTCCGCCTGCTGCCCTGCGGTTCCGAACAGGACTACAAGCTGACCCCGGCGCAGCTGGACGAGGCGCTCTCGCACAAGCCGCGGGTGTTCCTGTTCAACAACCCGTCCAACCCGACCGGCATGGTCTACACGCCGGACGAGGTGAAGGCGCTGGCGGCGGTGATCGCGAAGCATCCGGACACCTGGGTGATCACCGACGACATCTACAACCGCATGCTGTTCGACGGCATCCCGTACAGCAACTTCGTCCAGTTCGAGCCCTCGCTGCGCGAGCGCACCGTGTTCGTGGACTCGCTGTCCAAGACCTACGGCATGCCCGGCTGGCGCGTCGGCCTGATGGCGGCGCCGGAAGTGGTGGCCAAGGCGGTGGTCACGCTCAATTCCAACCACATCACCAACATCCCGGAGATCGTCACCGCCGCCGCGGTGGCGGCCCTGTCCGGCCCGCAGGACGTCCCCAGGGCCAAGTGCGCCGAGTTTGCCGCCAAGCGCGACCAGGTGATGGCCGTGCTGTCGTCCATCCCGGGCGTGGTCTGCCCGCGGCCGCAGGGCGCCTTCTACGTGTTCCCGGACATCAGCTGCGCCTTCGGCAAGTCGCACAAGGGCGTGAAGATCGACAACGACGTCGACTTCTGCAACGTCCTGCTCGAGGCCAAGGGCGTCGCCTGCGTGCCCGGTTCGGCCTTCGGCGAACCGCGTTCGATGCGCATCAGCTACACCTGTCCGACCGCGCAGCTGCCGGTCGGCCTGGAGCGCATCCGCGAGTTCTTCGCCGAGCTTTCCTGATTCCCAGCAACCCCGAGGCGGCGCCCCGACAGGGCGCCGCAACCGTTCCAGGAGATTCCCCATGAAGACCCCCGTTCGCGTTGCCGTCACCGGCGCTGCCGGCCAGATCGGCTACTCCCTGCTGTTCCGCATCGCTTCGGGCGAGATGCTGGGCAAGGACCAGCCGGTCATCCTGCAGATGCTCGAGCTGCCGATGGAGAAGGCCCAGGCGGCGCTTCGCGGCGTGATGATGGAGCTGGAGGACTGCGCCTTCCCGCTGCTGGCAGGCATGGTCGGCACCTCCGACCCGGAAGTGGCCTTCAAGGACGCAGACGTCGCCCTGCTGGTCGGCGCCATGCCGCGCGGACCGGGCATGGAGCGCAAGGACCTGCTGCTGAAGAACGCCGAGATCTTCACCGTCCAGGGCCGCGCCCTGAACAAGGTCGCCAAGCGCGACGTCAAGGTGCTGGTGGTCGGCAACCCGGCCAACACCAATGCCTACATCGCCATGAAGTCGGCGCCGGACCTGGACCCGCGCAACTTCACCGCCATGCTGCGCCTGGACCACAACCGCGCCCTCAGCCAGCTGGCCACCAAGGCCGGCGTCGCCGTCGCCGACATCGAAAAGCTGGTGGTGTGGGGCAACCACAGCCCGACCATGTACCCGGACTACCGCTTCGCCACCGTGAAGGGCCAGTCGCTGAAGGACATGATCAACGACGCCGACTGGAACGCGAACACCTTCATCCCGGTGGTGGGCAAGCGTGGCGCCGCCATCATCGAGGCGCGCGGCCTGAGCTCGGCCGCCTCGGCCGCCAACGCCGCCATCGACCACATCCGCGACTGGGTGCTGGGCACCGACGGCAAGTGGGTGACCATGGGCATCCCCTCCGACGGCAGCTATGGCATTCCCAAGGACGTGATCTACGGCTTCCCGGTGACCTGCAAGGACGGCCGCTACGAGATCGTCCAGGGCCTTGAGATCGACGAGTTCAGCCGCGAGCGCATGAACAGGACCCTGGCCGAGCTCGAGGAAGAGCGCGCCGGCGTCGCCCACCTGCTGTGAACTGCCAGCGAAGGCGGCCACCGGGCCGCCTTCGCACTTGCGAGGCAAGCATGAACGCATCCGCTTCCGCCGGCGCCCGATTCCGGGCCGCCCTGGCCGCCGAATCGCCCCTGCAGGTGGTCGGCGCCATCAACGCCAACCACGCCCTGCTGGCCAAGCGCGCCGGCTATCGCGCCATCTACCTCAGCGGCGGCGGTGTCGCCGCCGGTTCGCTGGGCATTCCCGACCTGGGCATCACCGGCCTGGAGGACGTGCTGATCGACGTGCGCCGGATCACCGACGTCTGCGACCTGCCGCTGCTGGTGGACATCGACACCGGCTTCGGCCCCAGCGCCTTCAACATCGAGCGCACGGTCAAGTCGCTGATCAAGGCCGGCGCCGCCGCCTGCCACATCGAGGACCAGGTCGGCGCCAAGCGCTGCGGCCACCGTCCCGGCAAGGAGATCGTCTCCGCCGATGAGATGGTCGACCGCATCAAGGCTGCCGCCGACGCCAGGACCGATTCGGACTTCTTCCTGATCGCCCGCACCGACGCCATCGCCGTCGAGGGCGTGGATGCGGCGATCGAGCGCGCCATCCGCTGCGTCGAGGCGGGCGCCGACGGCATCTTCGCCGAGGCTGCCTACGACCTGCCGACCTACAAGCGCTTCGTCGAGGCGGTGAAGGTGCCGGTGCTGGCCAACATCACCGAGTTCGGCAAGACCCCGCTGTTCAGCCGCGAGGAGCTGGCCTCGGTGGGCGTGGCGATCCAGCTGTACCCGCTGAGCGCCTTCCGCGCCATGAACAAGGCCGCCGAGACGGTCTATGAGGCCATCCGCCGCGACGGCCACCAGAAGGCCGTGCTCGACCTGATGCAGACCCGCGAAGAGCTGTACGAGCGCATCGGCTACCACGAGTACGAGCGGCGCCTGGACGCGCTGTTCGCCAGCAAGAAGTGAGGACGAACCCATGAGCGAGAGCACCCTGCCCAAGCCGAAGAAGTCGGTGGCCCTGAGCGGCACCGCTGCCGGCAACACCGCCCTGTGCACGGTCGGCCGCAGCGGCAACGACCTGCATTACCGCGGCTACGACATCAAGGACCTGGCCACCAGGGCCGGCTTCGAGGAGGTCGCCCACCTGCTGGTGCACGGCACGCTGCCCACCGCCAGCCAGCTCAAGGCCTACAAGGCCAAGCTGCGCCGTCTGCGCGGCCTGCCGGCGATCGTCCAGGAAGCGCTGGAGCTGGTGCCGGCCAATGCGCATCCGATGGACGTGTTGCGCACCGGCTGCTCGGTGCTGGGTACCGTGCTGCCCGAGCGCGAGGGCCATCCGGTGGCCGAGGCGCGCGACATCGCCGACCGGCTGATGGCCAGCTTCGGCTCGATGCTGCTGTACTGGTGGCACTTCACCCGCAACGGCCGCCGCATCGACGTCGAGACCGACGACGACACCATCGCCGCGCACTTCCTGCACCTGCTGCACGGCGAGCCGCCGAGCGCCTCGCACGCGCGCGCCCTGGACCAGTCGCTGGTGCTGTACGCCGAGCACGAGTTCAATGCTTCGACCTTCACCGCCCGGGTCATCGCCGGCACCGGCAGCGACATGTACAGCTGCATCACCGGCGCCATCGGCGCCCTGCGCGGTCCCAAGCACGGCGGCGCCAATGAGGTGGCGATGGACATCATCGCCCGCTACGCCACTGCCGACGAGGCCGAGGCCGACATCCGCGCCCGGGTCGAGCGCAAGGAGATCGTCATCGGCTTCGGGCATCCGGTCTACACGGTCGGCGACCCGCGCAACCCGATCATCAAGGAAATCTCCCGCAAGCTCTGCGCCGAGGGTGGCAACCAGACCCTGTTCGACGTGTCCGAGCGCATCGAGAAGCTGATGTGGGACATGAAGAAGATGTTCCCCAACCTCGACTGGTACAGCGCCTCGGCCTACCACATGATGGGCGTGCCGACGCCGATGTTCACCCCGCTGTTCGTCATCGCCCGCACCAGCGGCTGGAGCGCGCACGTGATCGAGCAGCGCATCGACGGCAAGATCATCCGCCCGAGTGCAAACTACACCGGTCCCGAGGACCGCGAGTTCGTGCCCATCGAAAAGCGCTGACCGCTTCGCCCGGGTCTGACCCCGCATGGGGTCAGACCCTTTTCATTGCCTTGCAAGCCGCTCGCGCGCCAGCGCTTCCGCCTCGGCACCCCCACGCACCACCACGGTATCGCCCTGGGCCAGCACGGTGTCGGCCGGCGGTTCGACCAGGCGTTCGCCGCCCCTGACGATGGCGTTCACCTCGCCCGGCTGAAAGCCCAGCTCGGCCAGGCTGCGGCCGCGCGCCGGGCTTTCGGCCTCGACGCTTACCGTGGCCAGCTGCTCGGCCGGTTCCGCGTCCGGCACGTTGCCGGCGAAATGGCCGCGCAGCAGCGGGTAGTGGGCGCTGCGCTGGTCCTGGATCAGGCGGCGGATCCGCGGCGCCGGCAGGCCCAGGCGTTCCAGTGCCAGGCTGGCCATGACCAGGCCGGCCTCCAGCACCTCCGGCACCACTTCGCTGGCGCCGGCCTCGCGCAACACCTCGCCCTGGCTTTCGTCGCGGCTGCGGACCATGACCGCCAGGCCGGGGTGCTGTGCGTGCACCAGGCTGACGATGCGCAGGCTGGCGCGCAGGCTGTCGCTGCACACCATCACCAGGCGCGCCCGCGCCAGACCCAGGGCGTCGAGCATGGCCAGGTCGGTGGCATCCCCGTAGAAGACGTTCTCGCCGGCCTGGCGCGCCTGCCGTACCCGGGTAGGGTCCAGGTCCACGGCGACATGCGGAATGCCTTCCTTCTCGAGGATGCGACCGACGCTCTGGCCGATGCGGCCGTAGCCGCAGATCAGCACGTGACCCGACAGGTGGCCGGTAGCCTGCACGGCCTCGCGGGTTTCCGGCTGGCTCTCCAGCCGTTTCGGCGTGAACAGGCGGGCGATGCGCCCGTTGTTGCCGATCAGGATGGGGCCGACGACGAAGGAGGCCAGCACCGCCGTCAGCGCCACCTGCGACTGGAAGTCGTCGAGCACGCCGCTGGCCAGTCCGATCGCCAGCAGTGCCAGGCCAAACTCGCCGCCGACGGCGATGATGGCGCCGATCCGCCAGGCCATCTCCACCGGCAGGCCGGCGCCGCGGACCAGGCCGGCCACCAGCAGCAGCTTGATCGCCAGCATCACCAGCAGGCCGCCCAGCGCCCAGGGCCAGACCTGCGGCAGCGCCATCGGATCGAAGAGCATGCCGATGCCGACGAAGAACAGGCCCAGCAGCACGTCGCGGAAGGGCCGGATCGCCGCCTCGACCTGGTGCCGGAACTCGGTCTCGCCCAACACCATGCCGGCCAGGAAGGCGCCGAAGGCCGGCGACAGGCCGAACCACTGCACCGACCAGCCGGTGCCCAACGCCGCCAGCAGGACGGTCAGGGTGAACAGTTCGATCGAGCCATGCCGCGCCACGATCCGGAACAGCGGCCCCAGCAGGCGCCGGCCGAGCACCAGCACCACCACCAGGGCCAGCACCGCCTTGAGCATGGCCAGCGTCAGCAGCCAGGCCACGCCGCTGGCATCGGCCGCCGCGGCCAGCACCGGGATCAGCACGATCAGCGGCACCGCCGTGATGTCCTGGAACACCGACATCGCCATGCCGAGACGCGCGTGCGGCGTGCCTTCCTCGCCCTGTTCCGACAACTGCCGGCTGATCACCGTGGTCGAGGACTGGGCGAAGATGGCGCCGATGACGATGGCCGCCGCCAGCGGCGCGCCAGCCCACCAGGCCACCGGCGCCACCAGCAGCGTGGTCAGGCCGACCTGGGCGGTGCCCAGCCACAGCACCTGGTTGCGGATGGTCTGCAACTGCGGCAGCGAATAGTCCAGGCCGATGGTGAACAGCAGGAAGACGATGCCGAACTCGGCGAACAGGCGGATCGCGTCGCCGTCCAGGCTCGGCCCCATCGTGAAGGGACCGAGCAGCACGCCGACGAACAGATAGCCCAGGCTGGTCGGGATGCGCAGGCGATGGCAGATGTGTATGCTCGCGACAGCGGCGGCGAGCAGCAGCAAGACCTGCAGCAAACCCTGTTCCACGCCAGCTCCGATGCCTGTTCCGGGGTGTCGCGGGATTGTAGGCCAGCCCCCGCGTCCGCACCCGGTCCAGGTCAAATTCCGACGGATGCCTGATGACCGCGCTTCCGAATGTCGTCATCGTCGCCACCGACTTCTCGTCCTCCGCCGGACGGGCGGTCAAGCGGGCGGCGGCACTGGCCACGCAGTTGCGTGTACCCCTGCGCGTCGTGCATGCGATCGGCGAAGGCGACTGGCTGCGGCGCCTGTCCCTGCAACTGCAGGGCGAGTTCAGCCTCGAACTGATGCGCAAGACCGCCGGTTCACGGCTGGCGCGCCTGCGCCGCCGCCTGCAGAAGGCCGGTGTGCCGGAAGTGGACTACGAGGTGCTGGACGAGAGCCTGCCGGCCGGACTGCCGCACCTGCTGCACGATGACGAGCGCGGCCTGCTGGTGATCGGCGCCCGCGGCCACAACAGCCTGCGCGAAGGCCTGCTGGGCTCCACCGCCGACCGCGTCGTCCGCGCCGGCGCCATGCCGGTGCTGCTGGTGCGGCGTGCGCCCGGCCGGCCCTGGTCGCGGGTGGTGCTGGCCACCGACCTGTCCTCCGCCTCGGCGCACGCGGCCCGGACCGCCCTGGGCCTGTGCCCGGAGGCCGAGCTTTTCCTGCTGCACGCGGTGGACGTGCCGCTGGACCGCGACTTCGCCTTCGCCAGCATCTCGGCGCAGGCGCGCGAGTCGTTCCTGCACGAAACCCGGGTCCAGGCCGCCAACCGGCTGGAGCTGTTCGAGCAGGCGCTGGGCGCGCAGGGCAGGCCGATCACGCGGGCGCCGCGCGAAGGGCGGCCGCAGGCGGTGCTGGCGGCCTTCGTGGCCGAGGTTTCGGCCGACCTGGTGGTGGTCGGCGCCCGGCCACGGGCGCGCTGGGAAGCCAACCTGCTCGGCGGCACCGCCTATCACGCCGTCAACCGGCTGGGCTGCGACGTGCTGCTGGTGCCGGAACCGGGCGAGCGCCCGCTGGCGAAGGAAGACGGCTGGGGAGACTGAGCCTGGCCGGAAGGCCAGGGCAGGGGCCGGCGACGCGGCCCCGGACGCCGCCAGTGCTCAGGGTGCCAGGCGGGCCTGGCCGGAGGCCGGCGTGCTGTTGGCCGGGGCCGGCGGGCTCAGGCGCTGGACGCGGAAGAAGGTGTGGTCGCCGATGGTCGCCACCTGCGGGGCGCTGGCCCAGGCCGGGTCGGCCAGGTCCAGGGCGGCGAAATGGCTGGCGCCGGGCACCACCTCGCGGCGCTCGCCGGGCGGCAGGCGCCAGTCGTTCTGCGTTTCGAAGGCGATGCGGACGGCCCGCTCCCAGGCCTTGAGGTTCTTCAGGCGCAGGCCCGGGTTCACCAGGGTCGGGGCGAACTGCTTGCGGGCGGTGACCACTTCGCAGACCGAATCGCCCCAGCGGCCGCTGTCGCGCCGGCGCAGGGCCACCTCGGCCACCGCGCGCTGGCCCAGCTCGGACTGGTTGCGGGCTTCCAGGTAGACCGTCGTCGCCAGGCACAGCGGATCGGCGGCGGGCTGCGGCAGGATCTGGGCCAGCCACAGGATGAAGGACAGCTTCATGGCGGAACTCCTTGCTCCGTTGCGCCGCTGCGCCTCGCCCGCGGTCTTCTGCGGGTCCCTTACCGGACTACGGGAAGGAGGGGTGCCAGCGGCCTGGCGTTTTGGGGATGGACGAGCGGGGCTCGCATTCCGGGCTGGCGGCGGACGGGTCGGGCGCCGCCCGGAATCCCCGCCAGGCCATGCGCGGCGGGGCCGTTGACCGGCCTCTCGGGGGCTGCCCGGGGCCGAACCAGCCGCGCATGGTACGGCCCCGCGCCGAACCTTGCCTGAACGGCTGGAGACAAGCCTTTGATTTGTTTTGGAGTAATCGCTCGGGAGCCGGTCCGGGAACGGCGCGCGCGGCTGTCCTAGAGCGCCGCCGCGAGCCGGCAGCCCTGGTCGATGGCGCGCTTGGCGTCCAGCTCCGCGGCCACGTCGGCGCCGCCGATCAGGTGCACGCGGCGGCCGGCTTCGGCCAGCGGGGCGTGCAGCTCGCGCAGCGGTTCCTGGCCGGCGCAGACCACGACGTGGTCCACCGGCAGCAGGCGCTCCTCGCCCTCGACCCGGATGCGCAGGCCGGTGTCGTCCACGCCCAGGTACTCGACCCCGCCCAGGCCCAGCACCCCCTTGGCCTTGAGGGTGGCGCGGTGAATCCAGCCGGTGGTCTTGCCCAGGCGGGCGCCGGGCCGGCCGGGGCTGCGCTGCAGCAGCCAGATCTCCCGGGCCGGAGGCTCCGGCCGGGCCGGGGCCAGGCCGCCAGGGGTGTCCGAGCCCGGGGCCACGCCCCATTCGGCCCGCCAGCGTTCCAGGTCCAGGCTGGGCGAGGGGCCCTCATGCACCAGGAACTCGGCCACGTCGAAGCCGATGCCGCCGGCGCCGATGATGGCCACCTTCCGTCCGGGCACGACGCGGCCCTGCAGCACGTCCAGGTAGCTCACCACCTTCGGATGCTCGGCGCCGGGGAAGTCCACCCTGCGCGGGCGGATGCCGGTGGCCAGGACGATCTCCTCCCAGTCGCCGGCGAGGATGGCGGCGGCGTCCAGGCGTTCGCCCAGGCGCTGCTCGACCCCGGTCTGCTCCAGCCGGCGGCGGAAGTAGCGCAGGGTCTCGTGGAACTCCTCCTTGCCCGGGATGCGCTTGGCCAGGTTGAACTGGCCGCCGATTTCGGCGGCTGCGTCCACCAGGGTGACGTGATGGCCGCGTTCGGCGGCGACCGTGGCGCAGGCCAGGCCGGCCGGGCCTGCGCCGACCACCAGCACCTTCTTCGGCCGCTCGGCCGGGCGGTAGACCAGTTCGGTCTCGTGGCAGGCGCGCGGGTTCACCAGGCAGCTGGCGGTCCTGTTGACGAAGACATGGTCCAGGCAGGCCTGGTTGCAGGCGATGCAGGTGTTGATGTCGTCGCGGCGGCCTTCGCGCGCCTTGTTCACCCACTGCGGGTCGGCCAGCAGCGGCCGGGCCATGGACACCATGTCGGCCTGGCCGGCCGCCAGGATGGCCTCGGCCACTTCCGGCATGTTGATGCGGTTGGTGGCCACCAGCGGCAGCTGCACGTGCGGCTTGAGCCGGGCGGTGACGTCGGCGAAGGCGGCGCGCGGCACCGAGGTGGCGATGGTCGGCACCCGCGCCTCGTGCCAGCCGATGCCGGTGTTGATGATGGTGGCGCCGGCGGCCTCGATGGCCCTGGCCTGCATGACGATCTCGTCCCAGGCCGAACCGCCGTCCACCAGCTCCAGCATCGACAGCCGGTAGATGAGGATGAAGTCCGGGCCGACCGCCTCACGGATGCGGCGGACGATCTCCACCGCGAAGCGCATGCGCTTCTCCGGTGTGCCGCCCCAGGCGTCGGTGCGCTTGTTGGTGCGTGCCGAGAGGAACTGGTTGATCAGGTAGCCCTCCGAGCCCATCACCTCGACGCCGTCGTAGCCTGCGTCGCGGGCCAGGCGGGCGCAGTCGACGAAGGCGCGGATCTGCCGCTCCACGCCCCAGGCGCTGAGCGCGCGCGGCGTCAGCGGGCTGATCGGCGCCTTGATCCGCGACGGCGCCACCAGCAGCGGATGCGCGGCGTAGCGGCCGGCATGCAGGATCTGCAGGCAGATGCGGCTGCCGGCCTCGTGCACGGCCCTGGTGACGATGCGGTGCTTGTGCACTTCCCAGGGCCAGCTGAGCTTGCCGCCGAAGGGCTTGAGCCAGCCGACGATGTTCGGGGCGATGCCGCCGGTGACCATCAGGCCGACGCCGCCCTCGGCGCGCTCGCGGAAGTAGGCGGCCAGGCGCGGGAAGTCGCGGGCGTGGTCTTCCAGGCCCGTGTGCATGGACCCCATCAGCACCCGGTTGGGCAGCTGGCAGAAGCCTAGGTCGAGGGGCTGGAACAGGTGCGGATAGGGCGGGGTCGTCATCGTCGCGCGGATCGGCGGGCGTGGCGGAAAGATCGGCGCACCATGCCCGTTCGGGCCGGTGCGGACAAGGCGGCTCAGGCGGTCCTGGCGGCGGGCTCCGGCGGCAGCAGGGCCAGGTCGCGGGCCGCCAGCACCGTGCCCTCGCTGTCGCGCACCGCCAGGGTCTCGACCGGGGCGCCGGTATGGCGGTTGACGAAGCGCACCGGCGGGCAGCCGTCGTAGACCCAGCGCTCTCCCCACTGGGCCAGGGCGATCAGCACCGGCAGCAGGTCCTTGCCGGCGGCGGTCAGGCGGTATTCGACCTCGCGGGCGTCCTCCTGCGAGGGGCGGCGCTCGAGGATGCCGGCCTCGACCAGGCGCTTGAGCCGGCTGCTGAGCACGTTGCGGGCGATGCCCAGGCGGCGCTCGAACTCGCCGAAGCGGCGGACGCCCCGGAAGCACTCGCGCAGGATCAGCAGGCTCCACCATTCCCCGACCCGTTCCAGGGTCTGGGCCATGGGGCAGGCCATGTCGGCATAGGAGGTGCGTTTCATGCCGGCAGCCTAGCGGAACCAGTTGCATGAAGCAACCGGAAGGGGTAGGGTGCACCCAGTTTCATGACGAAACCGAATGGAGCCCCCCATGAACGCCCTTGCCCGCCTTTCCGGACGCGCGCTGGGTCACCTGGCCCCCGCCGTTGCCGCCACCCTGGCCCGCTACCTGGCCACCCGGCCCCTGCGCCGCAGCCGCCACCCCGATCCCCCGGACGCCGAACCGGTCACCTTCCGCTTCGGCCTGGCCGGCCTGCGCTGGGGCCGGGAAGGGCCCCTGGTCCTGGCCCTGCACGGCTGGGAGGGCAGGGCGGCGCAGTTCCGGACCCTGGCCGCGCGCCTGGTGCCCATGGGTTACCGGGTGCTGGCCCTGGACGCGCCGGCGCACGGCCGCTCGCCCGGGCGGGAGGCCGATCCGGTGGTCTTCGCCGATGCCCTGCAGGAGGCCGCGGCCGAGCTCGGGCCGGTACACGCCGTGATCGGACATTCCATGGGAGGCGCCTCGACGCTGCTGGCCCTGAGCCGGGGCCTGGGCAGCGCCCGGGTCGTGACCATCGCCGCGCCGGCCAGCCTGGCCGGGGTGCTGGCGCGCATGAGCCGGCACCTGGGCCTGCCGGAGTCCGCCCGCCGCCTGTTCTTCGAAGCCATGCACCGGCGTACCGGCCTCGCTCCCGAGCAGCTGGACATCGACCTGCTGGCGGCCGGGCTGGCGCCGCGGCCGGTGCTGGTGGTGCATGACCGGGAGGATCCGGTGATCCCCTTCGACGATGCCCGCCGCATCGTCGCGGCCACCGGCGCCCAGTTGCTGGCCACCTCGGGGCTCGGCCATCGCGCCGTACTCAGGGACGAAGGGGTGCTGCAGCGCATCGCCGGATTCCTGACGGCGCCCGCGGCCTGAGCCGCGGGCGCGTCCCCGACCGGCTCCCGAGCGCGTTCTGTGGGGGTGCGGACCGGCGGTAGCCGGCCGCTTTCTGGCAAACTGCCCCCGTTCTCCCGCACGCATGGAACGCCTCATGAATCCCTTCGATTCCCGCTCCGCCACGCGCCCGGAACCCGACCAGGCGATGGTCGACATCGCCAACTACGTCACCGACTACTACATCGGCTCGTCCGAGGCCTACACCACGGCGCGCTACATGCTGCTGGACTCCCTGGCCTGCGCCATGCTGGCGATGCGCCATCCGGAGTGCGTCAAGCACCTGGGGCCGCTGGTGCCCGGCGCCTACCTGCCCGGCGGTGCCCGCGTGCCCGGCACCAGCCACGAGCTGGACCCGGTCCAGGCCGCCTACAACATCGGCGTGCAGATCCGCTGGCTGGACTTCAACGACACCTGGCTGGCGGCCGAGTGGGGCCATCCCTCGGACAACCTCGGCGCCATCCTGGCGGTGGGCGACTGGCTCAGCCGCAAGGCCGAGCGCGAGCAGCGCAAGATGATCACCGTGCGCGACATCCTGACCTGGGCGATCAAGGCGCACGAGATCCAGGGCTGCTACGCGCTGAAGAACGCCTTCAACCGCATCGGCATGGACCATGTGATCCTGGTCCGCCTGGCCTCCAGCGCCGTCACCACCCACATGCTGGGCGGCGACAAGGAAGAGATCATCAACGCCGTCAGCCACAGCTGGCTGGACGGCGGCGCCCTGCGCGCCTACCGGCACGCGCCCCAGGCCGGCCCGCGCAAGAGCTGGGCCGCCGGCGACGCCTGCCGCCGGGCCGTGATCCACGCCCTGAACGCAATGAAGGGCTGCGTCGGCTACCCCAGCGCCCTGACCGCCAGGACCTGGGGCTTCTACGACGTGGCCATGAAGGGCAAGGCCTTCGAGTTCGAGCGCGGCTTCGGCAGCTACGTGATCGAGAACATCCTGTTCAAGATCAGCTACCCGGCCGAGTTCCACGCCCAGACCGCGGTCGAGTGCGCCATGCGCCTGCACCCGGAGGTGGCCGGCCGGCTGGACCAGATCGAGCGCATCGAGATCGAGACCCAGGAGGCCGGCGCCCGCATCATCGACAAGACCGGCCCGCTGGCCAACTACGCCGACCGCGACCACTGCCTGCAGTACATGGTGGCGGTGCCGCTGATCTTCGGCCGTCTGACCGCCGAGGACTACGGCGACGAGGTCGCCGCCGACCCGCGTATCGACGCCCTGCGCGACAAGATGCGGGTGCGGGAGAACCCCGACTTCACCCGCGACTACTTCGACCCGGAGAAGCGCTACATCGGCAATGCCGTCCAGGTCTTCTTCAAGGACGGCAGCAGCACCGAGCGGGTCGCCATCGACGCCCCCATCGGCCACCGCGAGCGCCGGGGCGAGGGCATCCCCCTGCTGCTGGAGAAGTTCGAGCGGGCCATCGCCGGCCAGCTGCCGGCGCGGCGGGTCCGGCAGATCCTCGACCTGACCGGGGACACCTCCCGCTTCGAGGCCACCCCGGTGCATCGCTTCATGGACCTGTTCGTGGTTTGATGGCGGCACTTGCCCCCGGTGGGGTGTTTTGTTAGATTCCCGTTAACCCTGACACCTATAAAGTTCCGACGCCCGTCAAACGAGCAGGGTAAGCAAGGCCGGATTGATGAGCAGCTTCCCCCCATCACAATGGAGCCAATCATGAAGAAGAACCTCCTGTGCTGCGCCCTCCTGGGTGCGATGGCCATGGCCAACACGGCGATGGCGCAAGAGTTTGACGACCGCTGGTACGTCTCGGGCGGTGTTGGCATGAACTTCCAGGACAGCGACCGCGACACCGAGGACGCCGGCTACCTGACCCTGGGCCTGGGCAAGTTCATCGCGCCCAAGTGGTCCATCGACTTCGAGCTGAACTACCAGAACCCGGTGCTGAACACCGGCGACCTGCTGTTCAGCCAGTACGGCGCCACCCTGGACGCCCGCTACCACATGAAGAACGAGGACCGCGGCTGGTGGCCGTACGTCCGCTTCGGCCTGGGTGCCCAGCGCGCCGAGGAAGAGTTCGTGATCCCGAGCCCGAGCTCCCCGGGCCAGCGTGAGGACACCATGCTGACCGCCGGCGTGGGCCTGGGCCTGCAGGCCGACTACGACCGCTACGCCCTGCGCGGCGAGGTGGGCGTGCGTCACGCCTTCGACGACTCCAGCGTCGTGGCCCCGAGCAACAGCGGCTTCACCGATCTGCTGGCCGGCATCACCGTGCTGGTCAAGCTGGGCGACCTGCCGGCCCCGGTCGTGCCGGAGCCGGAGGAGCCGCAGGTGACCTGCGCCGACCTCGACGACGACGGCGACGGCGTCAACAACTGCGACGACCGCTGCCCGGATTCCGTCGCCGGCCAGGCCATCGGTCCGGACGGCTGCCCGGTGCCGCTGACCATCGACCTGAAGGGCGTGAACTTCGACTTCGACAAGGACACCCTGCGTCCTGACGCCATCGCCATCCTGGACGAGGCGATTGCCATCCTGCAGAAGTACCCGCAGCTGCGCGTCGAGGTGGCTGGCCACACCGACTCCATCGGTACCGAGCAGTACAACCAGGGCCTGTCCGAGCGTCGCGCCCGCGCCGTGTACAACTACCTGACCAACGCCGGCATCAGCGCCGACCGTCTGGTGGGTCCGAACGGCTACGGCGAGTCCCGCCCGATCGACACCAACGACACCCGCGAGGGTCGTGCGCGCAACCGCCGCACCGAGCTGAACGTGCAGAACTGAGCACGCAAGGCTGTCTGCATCACCCGAAGCCCGGCCTCGTGCCGGGCTTCGTTTTTGTGAACCTGTTCACACTTCCCGTCGCGCACGTGGTCACGGAAGGTTTAAGCTTCGCCCACCCCCCGCGCTGCTGGTGTCCGATGCTCCGTTCAGTACTGGTCCTCGCTTCCCTGGCTCCGTCCCTCGCCCTGGCCGTTGCCTGCCCGGCCACGCCCACCGCGCCGCTGCCGGCCAGCCTGCCGGTGCCGGAGATGGCTACGCCCGCGCCGACGCCGGCCCGTGACTGTGGCCCGGGGACCGCGACCGCCTGGGTGCAGCGGCTCCGCCAGCCGGCGCAGCCGGTCGTGCCGGCCACGCCGGCGCCGGCGCCGCAGACCGCAGCCGACGGCTACGTGCCCAAGACCGCCCACGACAACACGCCCTGGCGCTTCGACATGAACCAGAACGGCCGTCGCATGACCGCCGAGGAATTCGACGCCTGGATGAAGGCCAAGGGCATCCGCGTGGCCACCGGCAAGCCCGCCGCGGCCGCGCCGGCCGAGAGCACGGCCGCCGCCGAGAAGGCCGGCGAATGAAGCCTGCCGGGCCCAGGCATGGCCTGGCCCGGGTCCTGTCCAAGCGGGGCATCTGCTCGCGTACCCAGGCCGCCGACTGGATCAGGCAGGGAAGGGTGTCGGTCAACGGCCGCACCGTGCGCGACCCCGAGTTTCCCGTCCATCGGGACCAGGACCGGCTGTCCCTGGACGGCCGTCCGCTGGCGACGGCCGAACGCGTCCACATCGTCCTGAACAAGCCGCGCGGCCTGGTGACCACCGCCCGCGACGAACAGGGTCGCGACACCATCTACCGCTGCCTGGAAGGCGCCGGACTGCCCTGGCTGGCGCCGGTGGGGCGGCTGGACAAGGCCAGCGAAGGCCTGCTGCTGATGAGCAACGACCCGGAATGGGCCGCCGCCATCACCGATCCGGCCAGCGGGCCGGACAAGACCTACCACGTGCAGGTCGATGCGGTGCCGGACGACACGCTGTTGTCGGCGCTGCAGGCCGGAATCGAGGACGACGGCGAGTTCCTGTCGGCGAAGTCGGTCCGCCTGCTGCGCAGCGGCAGCCGCACCGCCTGGCTGGAGATCGTGCTGGACGAGGGGCGCAACCGGCAGATCCGCCGCCTGCTGGCGGCGTTCGATATCGCCGTGCTGCGGCTCGTCCGCGTGGCCATCGGCGAGCTGCTGCTGGGCGACCTGCCGAAGGGCGGCTGGCGTCGGCTGCGGACGGAGGAAGTGCGGGCGCTGGCGCCGGCGCTCAGGACGAAGCCTGACGCCAGAGCCACGGCGTCGCGGCCAGCAGCAGGCCGGAGAACGCCAGGCCCAGGCCGTACAGGATCGCGTGCCCCCAGAGCCCGTAGGCCAGGGTGAGCATGAACTGGAAGCCGCAGTAGCACACCCCTGCCGCGCCGGTCAGGGCGAACAGCACGGCCATCACGCGCAGCGTCGTCATCCCTTGATCACTCCCAGCTCGCGGCCCACCTTCACGAAGGCGGCGATCGCCCGGTCCAGGTGCTCCCGCGTATGCGCTGCGCTCATCTGGGTGCGGATGCGGGCCTGGCCCTTGGGCACCACCGGGAAGAAGAAGCCGATGGCGTAGATGCCTTCCTCGAGCAGGCGCTCGGCGAAACGCTGCGCCAGCGGCGCGTCGTACAGCATCACCGGGCAGATCGGGTGCACGCCGGGCTTCAAGTCGAAGCCGGCTTCGGCCATCTTCGTGCGGAAATAGGCGGTGTTCTCCTGCAGCCGCTCGCGCAGGTCGCCGGCGGCGGCCAGCATGTCGAAGACCTTGCTGCCGGCGGCCACCACGTGCGGCGGCAGCGAGTTGGAAAAGAGGTAGGGGCGCGAGCGCTGGCGCAGCATCTCGATGACCTCGGCGCGGCCGGTGGTGAAACCGCCGAGGGCGCCACCCAGGGCCTTGCCCAGCGTGCCGGTGATGATGTCGATCTTCTCCAGCACGCCCTTGACCTCGGCACTGCCGCGGCCGGTGTCGCCGAGGAAGCCGGTGGCGTGGCATTCGTCGATGTGCACCAGGGCGTCGTACTTGGCCGCCAGGGCGGTGATCTCGTCGAGCGGAGCGATGAAGCCGTCCATCGAGAACACGCCGTCGGTGGTGATCAGGATGGTGCGGGCGCCGTCGGCGCGGGCCTGCTTCAGCTGCGCCTCGAGGTCGGCCATGTCGCAGTTGCCGTAGCGGTAGCGCCTGGCCTTGCACAGGCGCACGCCGTCGATGATCGAGGCGTGGTTGAGGGCGTCGGAGATGATGGCGTCGTTCTCGTCCAGCAGCGGCTCGAACAGGCCGCCGTTGGCGTCGAAGCAGGCGGCGTAGAGGATGGCGTCCTGCTTGCCGAAGAAGCCGGCGATCTTCGCCTCCAGTTCCTTGTGCAGGTCCTGGGTACCGCAGATGAAGCGCACCGAGGCCATGCCGAAACCGTGCGTGTCCAGCGCCTCCTTGGCGGCCCGTATCACCTCCGGGTGATCGGCCAGGCCCAGGTAGTTGTTGGCACAGAAGTTCAGCACCCTGCGACCGTCGGCGAGGGTGATCTCGGCGGACTGCGGCGAGGTGATGATGCGCTCGGCCTTGAACAGCCCCTGGCCCCGGATCTCCTCGAGGGTGGCGGCGTAGCGGGCGAGGGCGGACTCGGACATGGCTTCGGGCTCGACGGGAAAGGGCCCGCCATTATCCCCAAGCCCCCCCACCCCCGACACCGGGGTCAGAGTAAAGGGTCTGACCCCTGGGTCAGACCCTTTACTCTGACCCCGGGAGTTGACCGTGACCCCTGGGTCAGACCCTTTACTCTGACCCCGGGAGTTGACCGGGTGGGGGAGGGCCTTTACCTTGCGGGCGCGGTTTGTGCGGCGCGTCATGCCTTATGGGACGGGCCGGCGGACACTCCGCTGAAAATAATCAACAGGTGACCGGGGATTCCGAACGCCCACCCGGTCCCAAGGCACCCGATCCTGCCCAACCAACGACGAGGGGACTCCGAAAATGCGCACCCGACACCTGCTTCCGCTTGCCCTGACCGGCGCCCTGCTGGCGCTGCCGCTGGCCGCCACCGCCCAGGACGAGGCGGGCGAGGAAGAGTCCGGCATCTTCAGCTGGAATGCCGCCCTGACCAGCGACTACATGTTCCGCGGCGCCTCCCAGAGCGACGAGGAGCCGGCGCTGCAGCTGGGTGCCGACCTGAACTTCTCCAACGGCCTGTACGTCGGTGTCTGGGGCTCGAACGTCGATTTCGCCGAAGAGGGCGGCCCGGACATCGAGGTGGACTACTACATCGGCTGGAACACCGACCTGTCCGAGCGCTGGAACCTCGACCTGATGATCAACCGCTACACCTACCTGGGTGAGGCGGACGACTACGGCCCGCTGGACTACAACGAATTCATCACCACCCTGACCCTGGACGAGACCTGGGGCTTCGTCCTGGGCTACACCAACGACGTCTACGCCCTCGACGACGACGGCTGGTACTACGGCGTCACCGGTAACTGGACCTTGGCCGATACCTACAATGTGGGCTTCACCCTGGGCCGCAGCAGCTTCGCCAGCTCCACCGGCTACGAGGACTACAGCGACTGGTCGCTCTCGGTCGGCCGCGACTTCGGCCCGGTCAACATCTCGCTGGGCTACTACGGCACCGACAGCGATGGCGAGGCCAACTTCGGCAGCTGGGCGGACGACCGCCTGGTGCTGACCTTCTCGATCGGCGGCTGAGCCTGGCCACCGGCGGAAACGGAGACGGGGCGCCGTGGGCGCCCCGTCTGCTTTCCGGCCTCGGGAAGACCCGCGCTCAGCTCCAGCTGCAGACCACCTTGCCGCACTGGCCGGAATCCATCAGGTCGAAGCCCTTCTGGAAATCGTCGATGTGCACCTGGTGGGTCAGCACCTTGTGCAGCGGGAAGCCCGACTGCACCAGCTGGGTCATCTTGTACCAGGTCTCGTACATGCGCCGGCCGTAGATGCCGTGCAGTACCAGGCCCTTGAAGATCACCTTGTCCCAGTCGATGCCGGCGCCATTGGGCAGGATGCCGAGCAGGGCGATGCGGCCGCCGTGGTACATGCCATCGAGCATGTCGTTGAAGGCGCGCGGGTTGCCGCTCATCTCCAGGCCGACGTCGAAGCCCTGCATGTGCAGGTCCTTCATCACTTCCTTGAGCGACTGCCGCGACACGTTCACCACCCGGGTGGCGCCCATCTCGGCGGCCAGCTTCAGCCGGTAGTCGTTGACGTCGGTCACCACCACGTTGCGGGCACCGATGTGCTTGCAGATGCCGGCGGCGATGATGCCGATCGGGCCGGCGCCGGTGATCAGCACGTCCTCGCCGACCACGTCGAACTCAAGGGCGCAGTGGGCGGCGTTGCCGTAGGGGTCGAAGAAGGCGGCCAGCTCCGAGGGAATCGAGTCCGGGATCGGCCAGAGGTTGGTGGCCGGCATCACGATGTACTCGGCGAAGGCGCCGTTGCGGTTGACGCCGATGCCGACGGTGTTCGGGCACAGGTGCTGGCGGCCGGCGCGGCAGTTGCGGCAGTGGCCGCAGACGATGTGGCCTTCGGCGGAAACGCGGTCGCCGACCTGGTAGCCGGTCACGCCCGGACCGACCTCGACGATGCGGCCGACGAATTCATGGCCGATCACCAGGCCCGGCTTGATCGTGCGCTGGCTCCACTCGTCCCACTTGTAGATGTGCAGGTCGGTGCCGCAGATGGCCGTCTTCTCGACCTTGATCAGCACCTCGTTGGCACCCGGCGAGGGCACCGGCACCTCTTCCATCCAGATGCCTTTCTCCGGGTGGCGCTTCACCAGCGCCTTCATCTTCTGCTGGGGCATGTCCGCGTCCGTCGGCCCCATCCCGGGCCACCTGAAAGGAGGCGGATTATACGCCCGGCCCCGTTCGCCCGCCGGAGCCGGGACATGCACCGTTCAGGGCAGTTCGACCCGCCAGCCCAGCGCCAGCGTGCGTTCGTCCAGGAAGGCATGGCCGAAGCGCTGGCGGTATTCGACGAAGGCGCTGTGGCCGCCGGTGAACACCCACAAGGCGCCCAGACCGGCCTCGCCCCAGGTGTCGTCGGCATCGTCGGTCTCGAACACGATCGGCGTGCCGTTGGCGTCGCCGGCGAAGCGCACCGTCAGCGGCCGGGCAGGGTTGGCGAACTCGTGCCGCCAGCCCAGGCGGGCGATCGGCTGGAACACGCCCCGGCTGGTGGAGATGTTGCGGGCCAGGCCCACATCGACGCGGCCGCGCCGGCTGGTGATGCTGCGGCCGGGCACCTGCACGGCCAGGCCGGCGCCACCGGTTTCCGTGTAGGGGTCGATGTCGGTGCGCTGCCAGTCCACGCCACCCGAGAGCTGCCATTCCCAGCCGCGCGCCGGCCGCGACCAGGTCAGGCCCAGGCCGGCCAGGCGACGGTCTGCCCCGGTCGAGGCCACGGCCAGCGCCTGCACCGATACGCCGCTGAGCAGGGTGTAGTCGATGGCCCGGCGCAGGTCGTAGTCGCCGTCGAGCCGCCCGGCATAGGCGTCCACCGACAGGCTGTCGCCGGCGGCCCATCCGGCCAGCAGCATCAGGCCGGTGTAGCGCACCTCGGTGCTGCCGGCCGAGTTGATGAAGTCCAGGTCCTCGCGGGCGTGGTTCAGCAGCAGGCCGATGCGCCAGTCGTCGCGGGGCGCCCAGTCGATGCCGGCGGAGATCGCCCAGGCATCGCCATCGAAGGGCGCCTCGTTGACACCATTGCGGCGCTTGAGCCGGCCCAGGTCGGTGCTGGCGAACAGCGACCAGCCCGGCGCCAGCCCGGTGCGCAGTTCGGCCTCGTCGGGCGAACCGTCGCGGGTGGCGGCCCGGCCCTGGCCGGGGATCTCGCCGAGGAAGTTGCCGGCGGCGGAGCTGTCGCGACTGCCGGGGCCACCGCTGGCGATCTCGGCACAGCGCGTCGCCAGCTCGGAGCCGGGCGCGGCGCCGAGGCAGAGCGTGTTCCAGAGGCCGGCCAGGGCTTCGTCGGGCGACTGGGCGCGGGCGACGGACGTGAGGGCGGCCACCAGGCCGCAGGCAAGGAGCAGCGCACGCATGGATTCCCCTCCCTTGTCTCCTGCCGGAAGTCTAGTCCCCTGGGGCCTCTACGCAAGCCGTGGCGCTGCTAACCTTCGGCCTTTCGCCACAGTCGTCCCGGAGGTCCGCCCGATGCGTCTTGCCGTCCTAGCCGCCGCCCTGTCCCTGCCGATGGCCGCCCAAGCCGCCGAGGGCATGTGGGTACCCCAGCAACTGCCCGAAATCGCCGACCAGCTGCGCGAGGCCGGCCTGGCGCTGCCGCCCGAGCAGCTGGCCGACCTCACCGGTGATCCGATGGGCGCCGTGGTCGCGCTGGGCTTCTGCACCGCCAGTTTCGTTTCGCCCGAGGGCCTGGTGGCGACCAACCACCACTGCGCCTACGGCGCCATCCAGCTCAACTCCACTCCCGAGCGCAACCTGATCAACGACGGCTTCATCGCCGGCAGCCGCGCCGAGGAACTGTCGGCCGGTCCCAGCGCCCGCATCTACGTGATGGACCGCATCAGCGAAGTCACCGACGAGGTGAAGGCCGCCGCCGGCAGCCTCACCGGCGCCGACCGCCAGAAGGCCATCGAGGACGCGCAGAAGCGCCTGGTCGCCGAGTGCGAGGCCGAGCCGGGCTACCGCTGCACCGTCTACAGCTTCTTCGGCGGCCAGACCTACCGACTGTTCCGCCAGCTGGAAATCCGCGACGTGCGCCTGGTGTACGCGCCGCCGCGCGGCATCGGCAACTATGGCGGCGAGATCGACAACTGGATGTGGCCGCGCCACACCGGCGACTTCTCCTTCTACCGTGCCTACGTCGGCCCCGACGGCAAGCCGGCGCCGTATTCCGAGGACAACGTGCCCTACCGGCCGAAGCAGCACCTGCGCCTGGCCAGCGAACCGCTGCAGGCCGGTGACTTCGTCATGGTGGCCGGCTATCCGGGCCGCACCAACCGCTACGCCCTGTACGACGAGTTCCAGGACGTCGCCACCTGGCAGTACCCGGTGGTGGGCCAGTACCTGCGTGATCTCGTCGAGATCGTCGAGAAGGCCGGCGCCGAGGACGAGGAGATCGAGGTCAAGTACGCCAGCACCATCCGCAGCTGGCAGAACGCGATGAAGAACTGGGCCGGCCAGCTCGAGGGCTTCGAGCGCACCGGCGCCGCCGGGATCAAGCGCAGCGAGGAACAGGCGGTGCTGGACTGGCTCAAGCGCCAGGGCCGCCAGGGCCGCGCCGGGCTGGCGGCGCACCAGGCCCTGGTGAAGCTGGCCGCCGAAGCCCGCGCCACCCGCGAGCGCGATCTGGTCGTCGGCCAGATCGCCGCCACCGGCCTGCTGGGCAACCTGCGCCAGCTGCACCGCCTGGCCATCGAGTCGGCCAAGCCCGACGCCGAGCGCGCGCCCGGCTACCAGGAGCGCGACCGTCCGCAGATCGAGGCCACCCTGCGCCAGCTGGAGCGCCGCTACGACCCGCGCATGGAGAAGCAGCTGCTGGCCTACTGGCTGAAGCACTACCTGGCCCTGCCGGCCAACCAGCGCGTGCCCGCCATCGACGCCTGGCTGGGCGGCAATGACGAAGCCGCCATCACCCGCGCCCTGGACGCCACCTACGACGCCACCGGCCTGGGCGACACCGAGGCCCGGCTGGCGCTGCTGAAGGCCGACGTGGCCGCCTTCGAGGCCAGCGAGGACCCGCTGCTGAAGCTGGTGGTCGCCCTGCAGCCGACCGTACTGGAGGCCGAGCAGCGCAACCGCGTCCGTTCCGGCGAGGAGAACCGTCATCGCCCGGTCTACCTGGCGGCCGTGCAGGACTACCGGCGCAGCCTCGGCCAGGCGGTGTATCCGGACGCCAACCTGAGCCTGCGCATCACCTACGGCAATGTCACCGGCTACTCGCCGCGCGACGGTGTCGCCTACACCGAGTTCACCTCCCTGGACGGCCTGGCCGCCAAGGCCACCGGCGAGGAGCCCTTCGACTCCCCGGCCAACCAGCTGGAGCTGATCGCGAAGATGTCGGCGGAGGAGAAGGCGGCCATCCCGGTCAACTTCCTCTCCAACCTGGACATCACCGGCGGCAACTCCGGCTCGCCGGTGCTCAACCGCAAGGGCGAGCTGGTCGGCCTGGCCTTCGACGGCAACTGGGAATCGGTCAGCTCCAACTGGGTGTTCGACCCGGTGATGACCCGCATGATCGCGGTGGACCACCGCTACATGCTCTGGGTGATGCGCGACGTGTTCCCGGCGCCGCACCTGCTGGAGGAAATGGGCGCGGCCGAATAGGCCGCTTTCCCCGCGGAACCGCGAAGGCCGGCCCGTCCGGCCTTCGCTGTTTCTGCGCTAGAGTGGTTGCCTGCGAAGGAGGAAGGCCGATGCGGGTGAAGTTCCACGGCGCGGCCGGTGAGGTCACCGGTTCCTGCCACGAGGTCGAGGCCAACGGTCATCGCCTGCTGCTGGACTGCGGCATGATCCAGGGCAGCGAAGAGGACGAGCGCCGCAACTTCCAGCCCTTTCCCTTCGATGTCCACGCCCTGGACGCGGTGGTGCTCAGTCACGCCCACATCGACCACTGCGGCCGCCTGCCGGTACTGGTCAAGCGCGGCTACAAGGGGCCGATCTGGACCCACTGGGCCACTGCCGACCTGCTGCGGGTGATGCTGGAGGACGCCGCCTCGCTGGCGGAGATGGATGCCGAGCGCGACAACCGGCACCGGCGCAACGGCCGCAGCGACCACCAGCCGCTGTTCACCCGCGGCGAGGTCGGCCAGGTGCTGCGGCAGGTGCGCTGCCTGGGCTACGGGCAGCGCGAGGAGATCCTGCCCGGCGTCTTCCTCACCCTGCGCGATGCCGGCCACATCCTCGGCTCGGCCTCGGTGCAGCTGGAGGCGATGGAACCGGCCGGCCGGCGCGTGCTGGCCTTCTCCGGCGACATCGGCCCGCGCGGCACGCCCATCCTGCGTGACCCGGAGCCGGTGCCCGAGGCCGACCTGGTGCTGCTGGAATCCACCTACGGCAGCCGCGAGCACCGCGAGCGCGGCGCCACCCTCAGGGAAATCGGCGAGGTGCTGGACCACGCCTGGGCCGACGGCGGCAATGTCATCATCCCGGCCTTCGCGGTCGGCCGCAGCCAGGAGCTGCTGTACTGGTTCGCCCGGCAGTGGGACGAGTGGAAGATGTCGCGCTGGCGCATCTTCCTGGACAGTCCGATGGCGATGAAGGTGGTCGAGGTCTACGGCCGCCACGAATCACTGTTCGACGAGGACGCGCAGCGGGTCTGGAGCGGCCGCCCGCATCCGTTCCGGCTGCCGAACCTGCACCTGACGCCGGAAGTGGCGCAGTCGCAGGCGATCAACAACGTTCGCGGCGGCGCCATCATCATCGCCGGTTCCGGCATGTGCAACGGCGGCCGGGTCCGGCACCACCTGCGGCAGAACCTGGGCCGGCGCCAGGCGCACGTCATGTTCGTCGGCTACCAGGCCCAGGGCACGCTGGGCCGGCGCCTGGTGGACGGCGCCGAGACGGTGCGGCTGTTCGGCGAGGAGATCCGTGTCCACGCCGCCCGCCACACCGTCGGCGGCCTGTCGGCGCATGCCGGCCAGTCGGGGCTGATGGAATGGTACGGCGCCATCGCCGGCCGGCCGCCGGTGGCCCTGGTGCATGGCGAGGACGATGCCCGCCAGGCCCTGGCCAAGGCGCTGGAGAAGAAATACAACGCCAGCGTGACGCTGGCGCGGCCGGACATGCTGCGCGAGGTCTGACCGCGCCGGTCGGAGCCTATTGCGGCTGCGCCCCACACAGGCAGGCGCCGTCGTCGAAGACGATCTGCCAGCTGCCGTCGGCATTGCGCCGCCAGGTGGAACGGAACTCGGCGATCGGATTGCCCTCGGGATCGAAGACCGGGCCCTTGGTCTGGGCCAGCTCGCCGCTGGACAGCACCACCACGATGTCCGGACGCCAGGAGAAGGGTGCCTCGGGCTTCTCGAAGAAGCGCTTCCAGTGGGCGGTGATGGCCTCGCGTCCGCGCAGCGGGTCCTGGCCGTTGACGAAGATGGCGTCCTCGGCGAGGAAGCTGGCGAAGGCCTCGAAGTCGCGATCGGCCATGGTCCGGGCGAAGGCGGTTTCGGTGGCGGCGACCTCACGCTCGAGGGTGGCGACGTCGACCTGCGGCGCCGGCGCCGGTCGGGTGGTGGCGCAGGCGGCCAGAAGGAGAGCGGCGAAGACGGCCAGACCGAAACGGGTGCGGTGACGGGTCATCATGGGGTTCTCCGGTGTCAGGGTGTCCAGTCGGAACGTTCCAGCCGCATCACCAGGCAGTCGTCCAGGCCGAAGCGGCGCGGACCGACCTCCCGGAACCCGAGGCGGCGGTAGAAGCGGATGGCGTCGTGGTTGGATTGCAGCGGGTCGATCAGCACGGCGCTGACGGCCGGGTCGGCGAAGCAGCGGGCCAGGGCCTGCCGCATCATCTCGGTGCCGTAGCCGCGGCCCAGGCAGTCGGGCTCGCCGATCCAGATGTCCAGCGCGCGCAGGTCCGGCTCGATATCGCCCCAGTAGTGTCCTTCCTCGCGGGCCGGGTCGATGATCTCGATGAAGCCGATCGGCCGGCCGTCCAGTTCGGCGATCAGCTGCTCGCGCCAGTCGGGATTGCGGGCCAGCTCGGTTTCCCAGCCCCAGTCGTCGTTCGGGTCGCTGGCGACGACATGCGGCTCCTCGTCCCAGCGCCGCAGCAGGTCCAGGTCGTCCGGCCCCGCCGGCCTGAGCCGGATGTCACTCACAGCGAGCGGCCGTCGAAGTGCCGCACCGGCACGGCGTCGAGGTCCAGGTCGTCCAGGCAGCGCAGATTGATCGCCGTCACCGCCTCACCGGTCTTGGGATTGCTGCCTTCGGCGAAGGGCTGCACGCCGCAGACGGGGCAGAAGCGGTGCTTGATGCGGTGCTGGTTGAAGGTGTAGCTGGCCAGGTCCGATTCCGGCGTCTTCAGCGTGAACGCCTCGCGCGGCACGAACCACAGCAGCCAGCCCTTGCGCCGGCAGATCGAGCAGTTGCAGGCGACGCCGCCGTCGATTTCGCCCTGGACTTCGAAGGCAACGCGGCCGCAGTGGCAGCTTCCGGTGTAGGTGGTCATGGGCGCATCTCCTCAGGGGCGGGCTTGCGACTCCGTCGCCACCCAGTCGGCATAGGCCGGCTCGGCCCAGGCGACGGGCGTGGTCCAGATCGCGGGCAGTTCATAGGGATGCTCGCGGCGGAGCAGGGCGGCGGCCTCGGCCACCGTCGTATGCAGCAGTACCAGGCCGCTCATGCGCCCCGGGCGGCCACCCGGGCCAGGGCATGGATGTTGCGGGTGCGCAGCTCCATCAGCTCGGCCTCGCGGGCGCGCAGGGCGGCGGCCACCGGCCGCGGCAGGCCGGCGTAGGGATCGTCGCCGGCGCGCAGGGCCTCGGCCTCGCTGCGCAGCTGCTCGCGCGCCTCCTCGTCCAGGGAGGAGGCGTTCACGTGCACCAGGGTCTCGTCCACCAGGGCGTTGAGGTTGACCGCCCGCAGCACCTCGTAGACCTGGCGCTTGACCGCGCCGTAGCGGGCCAGCGGCATGCCGGCGGCCTCGGCGCCGGCCAGCAGGGCTTCCTGCATGCCGAGGGCGGCCTGGGCGGCGCGGGTTTCGGCGTCGGCATCGGTGTCCGGCGGGGCGTCGGCCAGCGATTCCAGGCGGGCGTTCTCGGCAGCCAGCCCGCGGGCGAAGGCGGCGATGTCGGCGGGGGCGATCGCCTCGGCCGCGGGTGCCGCGCCGGCCTGGGCGAACACGGGGCCGGCGACGGGCATCGCCAGGAGCGCGGACAGGGCCAGGATGGCGGAAAGGGTGGTGGACAGGCGACTCATCTGTTTCCTCCTGGGGGGTAGGGAGGGTCCGGGGGCCCCCATGTTTACCTCAGGCGGAGGTTCAGGTCGACGTTTGCGTGCCGGACGGGCCCTTGAGCTCGACGATGTTGCCGTCCGGATCGCGCAGGTACAGGGAGGGCCCTTCGCCCTCGGCGCCGAAGTTCAGGCTGGCCGGGCCCAGCGCCTGCAGGCCGTGCCGCGCCAGGTGGGTGAGGATCGCCGTCTCGTTGAAGGGCTCGACGCGCAGGCAGACATGGTCGACGTTGCGGCCCTGTTCGCCGGCGCCGGCGCCACCGCGCCGGCCCAGCGGGCCATCCAGGCTGACCAGGTCGATCATCGAGGTGCCGGCACGCAGGTGCAGCATGCCCAGGTCCGGCCGCTCGCGTTCGACCCGGCAGCCCAGCACCCCGGTGTAGAAGCGCCGGCTGCGCTCCAGGTCGGCAACCCGGAGCACGACATGATCGAGGCGCTGGACGACGAAGGGAATCATCGCCGGCGCATCATCTCACTGCGCCTGCTGGCTGGCGATCCAGCGGTCGATCTTGGCTTCCAGCACCGCCAAGGGCACCGAGCCGTCGCGCAGCACCTCGGCGTGGAAGGCGCGCGGGTCGAAGCGATCGCCCAGGGCGGCCTCGGCGCGGGCGCGCAGCTCGCGGATCTTCAGCTCGCCGATCTTGTAGGCCAGGGCCTGGCCGGGAATGGCGATGTAGCGCTCGGCCTCGGCCACGGCATCGGTCTCGCCGCTGGCGGAGTTCTCCATCATGTACCGGATCACCTGCTCGCGGCTCCAGCCCTTGCTGTGCAGGCCGGTGTCCACCACCAGGCGGATGGCGCGCCACAGCTCGTTCTGCAGGCGGCCGAAGTACTGGTAGGGATCGGTGTAGATGCCCAGGTCCCTGCCCAGCGACTCGGCGTACAGGCCCCAGCCCTCGATGAAGGCGGTCTCGCCGCCGAAGCGGCGGAACTTGGGCAGTTCGCCCAGCTCCTGCTGCAGGGCCATCTGGAAGTGGTGGCCGGGAATGGCCTCGTGCAGGAACAGGCTCTCGGCGTCCCAGGTGCGCCGGCTCGGCAGGTCGTAGGTGTTGAGGTAGAAGATGCCAGGCCGGCTGCCGTTCTCGCCCGGGATCATGTAGCTGCCACTGGCGGCGGACTGGGCGCGGAAGGGTTCGACCGGGCGGATCTCGAAACTGGCTTTCGGCACCAGCGAGAACTGCTCGCCCACCCGTTCATTGATCCTGCCTTCCAGCGCCCGGTAGAAGTCCAGCATCTCATCCTCGCCGGCGAACTCGAACTGCCGGTCGGTGCGCAGGAACTCGAAGAACTCCTGGCGGCTGCCCGTGAAGCCGACCTGGCGCATCACCTCGTCCATTTCGGCATGGATGCGCGCCACCTCGTCCAGGCCGATCTGGTGGATCTGCCCGGGGCTGAGATCGGTGGTGGTGAACTTGCGAACGAGATAGGCGTACCAGGCCTCGCCATCGGGCAGGGCCGAGAGGGAGACGGTATCGCGGCAGGCCGGCAGGTACTCGTTGGCGACGAAATCGCGCAGCTGCCGGTAGGCCGGCAGCAGTTGCTCGGCGATCAGCTGGTGATAGGCGGCGGTGAGGCGGGCCTTGTCCTCGTCGCCGAAGTCCTCCGGCATGTTGGCGATCGGCATCCAGAACAGGGTCTGCTCCGGATCATCGCTGAGCAGGGCGTCCAGCTGCGGCAGCACTTTCTCCATCAGCACCCGCGGCTGCACCACGCCCTTGGCCATGCCCTGGCGCATGTTGGCCTCCATGCTCGCCAGCAGGGCTGGCAACTGCGAGGCGCGCGCCAGCCAGTTGTCGTAGTCGGCGACGGTGTGGAAGGGCTGCGCGCTGGTGCCCGAACCCAGCTGCGCCGCCAGGCCGGGGACGTTGTAGAACTGCTCCAGCGGCAGCATCCAGTCCGGGAAGCGCTCGCCCTCGAGGGCGAATTCGAGCTGGTTGACGAAGATCTCGTAGCTCAGCAGGTCCTGGCCCTGCAGGCCCTCACTGCCGATGGCCCGGGCCTTGTCCAGCCAGCTGCGGGCGAAGGCCTCGGTACGGGCGCGGAACTCGGCGCTGTAGAAGTCCGGCAGCCGGTCGTTGTAGCGGTGGTCGCCGACGAAGGTGGCCTGCAGCGGATTCAGCTCCAGCGCAGCCTCCCAGAAGTCGGCGTACAGCTGCTGCAGGCGGGCCGCGCGCTCGGCCGGCTGCACCTGCGCGGCCGACTCCGCCTGTGGCGCGTCGCCGGCAGGCTGGCAGGCGGCGAGGGTGAGGGCCAGGGCGAGGGCAAGCGGGCTCAGCTTCATGGCGATCTCCGGAATGTGGTCGTTGCAGGAAGGGTGCCAGCATGTGCTGCCGGCGACGTGGTCGCCTAGGCCATAGGTCATGTACAAATGTGACCGAACGGCGGAGGAGCGGACGATGGCGGCCGAGCACGGCGCGGGCGAGCTGGTCAGGGTGGTGGCGCTGCTCGGCGCCGCCGTGGTGGCCGTGCCGCTGTTCCGGCGCATGGGCCTGGGCTCGGTGCTTGGCTACCTGGCGGCCGGCCTGGCGATCGGCCCCTTCGGGCTGGCCTGGTTCACCGATCCGGCGGCCATCCTGCACGTGGCCGAGCTCGGCGTGGTGATGTTCCTGTTCGTGGTCGGCCTGGAGATGCGGCCTTCGCAACTGTGGCAGCTGCGGAAGCAGATCTTCCTGCTGGGCGGCCTGCAGGTCGGGCTGGCGGCGCTGGCGATGACCGGCGTCGGTGTGGCCCTGGGCCTGGCGCCGATGGTGTCCTTCCTTGCCGCCGCCGGCTTCGTGCTGACCTCCACCGCCATCGTCATGCAGGTATTGGGCGAGCGTGGCGACATCGCCCTGCCGCGCGGACGCAAGATGGTCTCGATCCTGCTGTTCGAGGACCTGCTGATCGTGCCGCTGCTGGCCCTGGTCGCCTTCCTGGCGCCGGCAGCCGCGCATCCGGACAGCGGTACCCGCTGGCAGGCGGTGCTGCTGGGCACGGGCGCCCTGGTCGGCCTGGTGGCGGCGGGCCTGTGGCTGCTCAACCCGCTGTTCCGCATCCTCGCCCGCGCCGGCGCCCGCGAGGTGATGACGGCAGCGGCATTGCTGGTGGTGCTGGGTGCGGCGCTGCTGATGGACCTGGGCGGGCTGTCCATGGCCATGGGCGCCTTCCTGGCCGGCGTGCTGCTGTCGGAGTCGGCCTTCCGGCACCAGCTCGAGGCCGACATCGAGCCTTTCCGCGGCCTGCTGCTGGGCCTGTTCTTCCTGGCCGTGGGCATGTCGCTGGACCTGGCGGTGGTGGCCAGCGACTGGCGCCTGATCCTCATCGCCGTGCCCTGCCTGATGCTGGCCAAGGGCCTGTGCATCTACCTGGTCGCGCGCTGGCTGGGCAGCGGCCATGGCGAGGCCCTGGACCGGGCGGTGCTGATGGCGCAGGGCGGCGAGTTCGCCTTCGTGCTGTTCGCCGCCGCCCAGAATGGCGGCCTGCTGTCGGGCGGCACCGTCGCCAGCCTGAGCGCGATCGTGGTGCTGTCGATGGTGCTGACGCCGCTGGTGGTGCTGGTGGCGCGCCGCTTCATGCCGAGGGCGGCGCTGGACATGTCCGGCGTGGAAGCGGCCGACGGCCTGGCCGGCAGCGTGCTGCTGATCGGCTTCGGGCGCTTCGGCCAGGTGGCCAGCCAGGCGCTGCTGGCCCGCGGCGTGGACGTCACCGCCATCGACAAGGACATCGAGATGATCCAGTCGGCGGCCGACTTCGGCTTCAAGGTCTACTACGGCGACGGCACCCGCCTGGACGTGCTGCACGCCAGCGGCGCCGGCAGCGCCCGCGCCATTGCCGTCTGCGTCGACACCCGCGCCGAGGCCGACCGCATCGCCGAGCTCTGCCTGGCCTCCTTCCCGCAGGCAAGACTGCTGGTGCGCAGCTTCGACCGCCAGCATGCGCTGAAGCTGACCCGGGCCGGTGTCGACTACACCATCCGCGAGACCTTCGAATCGGCGGTGGAATTCGGCTCGGCGGCGCTGCGCCTGCTCGGTGCCGACAGCGAGGATGCGGCGCGGATCGCCACCGAGGTGCGCAAGCTCGATGCCGAGCGCTTCACCCTGGAACTGGCCGGGCAGGTCGAGAAGGGCAGGAGCCTGATGCTGACCAACACCGGCGAGCCGCGCATGCGGCAGACGCCGCTGCTGCCGCCGCAGCGCGAAGGCCAGGTATTGAACGCCGGGGAATCCGACGAGGCGGGCGGCTAGCCGCGGAGGGCGGCGGCGCGCAGCTGCGCCGCCTGCTCGCGGCCGAGCCAGCCGGTGATCAGGCGCCGCATCAGGTACAGCAACGGGATCAGGGCGATGGCGCAGGCCAGCTTGTAGCCGTAGTTCATCGTGCCCACCGCCAGCCAGAGCGAGGTCGGCCACTGCTGCGGGCCGAGCACGAAGGCGATGTACAGGACGATGAAGCTGTCCACCAGCTGCGAGACCGCCGTCGAGCCGGTGGCGCGCAGCCAGACCATGCGCTCGCCGGTGGCGTGGCGGATGCGCTGGAACACCGCCACGTCGACCAGCTGGCCGACCAGGAAGGCGGTGACCGAACCGGCGATGGTCCACAGGCCCTGGCCGAACACCGCCGCGTAGGCGGCCTGGTAGTCCGGCACGCCCTGGTCGGCGGCGATGCCGACCCACCAGGGCGCCGGCGCCAGACCGATGGCCAGGTAGGCGAACAGGAAGCCATAGAGGATCAGCGCCACCGCCAGCCAGCTGACCAGGCGCACGCCGCGCTTGCCGTAGAACTCGTTGATGACGTCGGTCATCACGAACACCACCGGCCAGAGCAGGGTGCCGGCGGTGAAGTTCAGCGAACCGGTGTGGCCGAACAGGCTCCACTGCAGCGGCGCCAGGCCCAGGCTGTCCTCGAGCGCGAAGATCTTCACGCCGATGAACTCCGCGAGCAGGGCGTTGGCGACGAAGAAGGTCGCCAGCACCAGCAGCATGCGCTGGGCGCGCTCCTGCCCGGTCATGCCTCCGGCTCCCGACGCTCGAAGGGCATCTCGTCGGGACTGACGGCGCCACCGGAGATGATGAAGGACATGGCCTCGTCCACCGTCCAGTCGGTCGGGGTGAGCCGGTCGACGGGCACGATCTCCAGGTAGCCGGAGGTCGGGTTGGGCGTGGTCGGCACGTAGACCGCGGCCAGCTCGCGGCCGGTGCCCTGTTCGTGGATCACCCGGGTGACCAGGCCGACGCACTTCATTTCCCGGTGCGGGAAGTCGATCAGCACCACCCGCTGGGTGCTGCCCGGCTTGGTCTGCAGCAGGTCCAGCAGCTTGCGGGCGCTGCCGTAGATGGTCTTGGCCAGCGGGATGCGGCCGATCACTTCCTCGAACCAGCCCAGGGCGCGCTGGCCGGCGACGCGGCGCGCCAGGGCGCCGACGGCGACGATCACGATCACCGTCGCCAGCACCGCGAACAGGGTCTGCGCCCAGGGATCGTCCACCCAGCCCAGGGCGCCGGGGAAGCTGTAGGCCATCCGCTCCGACAGCGGCCGCACCCAGGGCCGGCTGAGGTCGGAGAGCAGTACCAGCACGAACTTGAAGACGATCCAGACCAGCCAGATCGGCAGCAGCGTCAGCAACCCGGTCAGGAAGTAGCGCCGCAGCCGGCGCATGGTCAGGGCCAGCTTCACTCAGCGGCGCTCCAGCTCGGCCGGGCTGACGTCACGGACCAGGCGGAAACCGATGTCGTCGAAGCCGGTGTCGGCGTCGAAATCATCGCTCTGCAGAGCATTGGCCTTGTCCGGCGTGTCGCGCCAGCCGACGCCGGCGGCCAGGCGGCGGGCACAGCCGCGCGTGCAGTCCGACAGCCATTCGCGCACGTTGCCGCGGGCGCCGGTCAGGCCCAGGGGGCTGGCCGGGCCGGTGCTGGCCGGCACCGTGCCTTCGCTGCTGCCGCAATCGAGCCGGCCATCGCGGCAGGCATTGCCGCTGCCGCGGTAGTCGGCCACCGGCCGCCACTCCGACTGGGTCGGCACCCGCCAGTTCTGGCCGCTGCGGCGGGCCAGCCATTGGGCATAGGCGCGGGCGTCGTCGAAGCTGACGCAGACCACCGGGTGGTTGCCGCCCTGGGAGAAGCCTGGGGCGTCCCAGCGGCGCTTCTTCAGGCTGATCGGCGCCAGCCGGTTGCGGCAGCGGGCTGCCTCGCGGCGGTTGGCGGAGGCGAAGGCGGCGTAGTCGGCGCGGGTCACCTCGTGCCGCATCGCCGCCAGGCCAGGCCGGCCGTCGCGCGGCATCAGCAGCAGGATGGCGCCGTCGGCCAGCACGTCGCCGGGCTTGGGCAGTTCGATGGCCTGCGACCAGGCCGGCTCCAGGGCCGAGGACGGCACTTCCAGGGCGGTGGCCAGGGCCTTGGTGCGCTCGACCGAGGCGGCGTCCATGGCATCGAGGCCGGCCTTCAGGCGGGTGGCCAGCAGCGGTACCAGGCCTTCGCGCAGCTCCGCCCAGACCTTGGTCTCGGTGCGTTGCATGTCCTCGGCGAAGGGCTGGATGCGCTCGTAGTTCTCCCGCGCCTCCTGGTCCTTTCCGGCCTGCACGGCGTCGAGGATGCGCGGCACGTAGAAGCTGATCACCTGATCGCTGAGGCGGAACAGGGCCGGTTCGTTCGGCGCCAGTTCGCGGGCCTTGCGCAGCGATTCCATGGCGTTGTCGCCCGGCGGCAGGCTCAGGCGCTGGCGCTCGATCTGCCGGCGGGCGGCGGCCAGCTGGCGGGCGCCGGGCCGGGTCGGGTCGTAGTCCAGGCTGGTGATGGTCAGGCCGGCGGCGACATTGGCGTAGGGGTCCACGACCGGGGCCGGCGCGGGCGCCGGCGGCTCCGGTTGCACCGGCACGGGCGCGGAGGGTTCCGGCATCGCCGGGACGTCCGCGACCGGCGTGGCGGCGGGCCCGGCGGCAGGCTGGGCCGGCGTTTCCTCCACCGTGAAGAAGTCCGTTTCCGGTGCCTGCGGCCGCTCGCGGGTGAACCAGGCGATCGCCAGGGCCAGCAGCAGCAGGCCGCCGGCGATGCCGGCGACGGGTTTCCACCAGGCCCTGGCGACAGCGGCGAGCCGGGACAGGTCGATGGCCGGCTCCGGCGGCCGGCCGCTGGCGATCTGGTTGAGCGCGCTCAGCATCTGCTGGGCATTGCGGTAGCGGTTGTCCGGCGACTTGGCCATGGCCCGGTCGATGAAGGGCTGCCAGTGCTTCTTTTCCGGCGGCAGCCGCGGGATCGGGTCCTGGGCGTGCATCAGCGCCAGCGCCAGCGGATCGGCGGCCTGGTAGGGCAGGCGGCCGGTCAGCAGCTCGTAGGCCAGGACGCCGACGCTGTAGAGGTCGGCGCGGCCGTCCACCACCTCGCCGCGGGCCTGTTCCGGCGCCATGTAGCCACCGCTGCCCACCGCCAGGCCGGCGGTGGTGATGCGGGTGGAATCGCGCTTGCTCATCGCGATGCCGAAGTCGGTCAGCAGCGGCCGGTCGGCATTGTCGAACAGCACGTTCTCGGCCTTGACGTCGCGATGGACGATGCCGCGGGCGTGGGCGTATTCCAGGGCCGAGAGCAGCGAGCGCAGCACTTCGACCACGCGCTCTTCGTCCTGGGTGAAGTCGCGCTGGCCGAGGTGGCCCTTGGCCAGGTAGGGCAGCACGTAATAGAGCAGGCCCTGGCGGGTGCGGCCCACCTCGTGGATGCCGACGATGCAGGGGTGCTCGAGCTTGGCGATGGTGCGCGCTTCCTGCTCGAAGCGCTGCTTGGAAATCTCGTCGGTCAGCGCCGAGGGCGACATGACCTTGATCGCCACCTGCCGGTCCAGGGACTCCTGCACGCCCAGGTAGACCTGGGACATGCCGCCCTTGCCGATCCGGCGCAGCACCCGGTAACCGGGAATCTCCGGCATGTAGCTGGAGAGCAGCGCGGTCAGTTCCTCGGGCGAGAGCTCTTCTTCCTGCTGCATGACGACGAGCCGACGGGGGTCCGGGCTGTCCAGCATACGGCAGACGGCCGTTCTGGCAAGCCGAAGCCGTTATTTGCCCTTTCCGCCGCGCGGGCCGCCGGCGGCGGGCTCAGGCGCTGCCGGCGCGGTCCCGGCCCTCGCGGCGGGAGGGCTTCAGGCGCACGTAGAGCTGCTTGCGGACCCGGGCGACGACCTCGCCGGCCTGGTCGCGGATCTCGGTCTCGAACCAGCGCAGCACCTTGTCGCCGCCGGCGGCGGCCGCGCGCAGCTCCTCGACCGTGGCGTCATCCAGCTCGAACTCGGCGACCACGGTGCCGCGCCCCGGCTTCTCGAAGGAAATGCTGCCCTCGCGGTCCCAGACCAGGTAATCCGGGCCCAGCCGGCGCATCGCCATCAGCATCCAGAACGGGTCGGTCATGGCGAACAGGCTGCCGCCGAAATGGGTGCCGACGTAGTTGCGGTTGTACCAGCGCTGGCGCAGCTCGACCCGGGCGCGGCGGAAGTCCGGCGTCAGCTCGGTGACGTGCACGCCCGAGAACAGGTAGGGCGGCCAGAGATTGAGCAGCAGGCGCAGGCGCGAGGCTGTCATTGCGGCGCCCGCTTCAGAACAGCAGCGAGGCCATCTTGCGCCGGTAGCTGCCGACCAGATCCTCGTCGGCCACCACCTTGAAGGCGTCGATCAGGGCCTTGCGCGGCAGGCCGTCCTGGTAGTGGCGGTCGCGGCGCAGCAGTTCGATCAGCTGTTCCAGCGCCTCCTGCTCGCGGCCGGCGACCAGCCATTGCACGGCCAGCAGGTGCCGGGCCTGGTGATCGTCGGGATTGGCGGCCAGGGCGGCCTGCAGGGTCTCGGCCGGCGGCGCGTCCTTGGCCAGGGCCATGAAGCCCAGCAGGGCGCGGGCGCGCAGGCAGCGGTCGTCCTGGGCCAGGTTGGCCGGCAGGGCCTCGATCAGGCGCTCGGCCTCGGCGGCGGCGCCGGTGCGCAGCAGGGCCAGGGCCAGGTCCAGCTTCAGCTCGTCCTTGTCCGGCTCGGCCTGGACGGCGGCGCGCAGGCGCAGCACCTCGGCATGCGGGTCCACCGGCGGGGCCTCGGTCGGCTCCTCTTCCGGCTGTTCGCCGGCCCTGGGCTGGATGCCGTGGTGGGCCAGGAACTGGCGCAGCTGGCCCTCGGGCAGGGCGCCGGGGAAGCCGTCGACGATCTGCCCGTCCTTGACCAGCATCACCGTCGGCACCGAGCGGATCTGGAAGTAGCCCGCCAGCTGCTGCTCGCGGTCCACGTCCACCTTGGCCAGCAGGAAGGCACCGTTGTACTCGGCCGCCAGCTTCTCGAGGATGGGGCCCAGGGTCTTGCAGGGGCCGCACCAGGTGGCCCAGAAGTCCACCAGCACCGGTACCTCGCGCGACCTGATCAGGACCTCCTGCTCGAAACCGGGCAGGCTGGCGTCGAAGACGAAGGCGTTGCTGGCGGAATTCATCGGCGGGTCGCAAGGGGTGGGGGAAGCCCCGACATGGGGCCAGCCGGGGCCGTTCTCAAGCCATGTCTCCGGGGCCTACTCCGGCTGCCGGACGATGCGGCCGTCCTTCATCACGAAGTCCACCTGGCGGGTGAGGCCGATGTCCTCCAGCGGGTTGCCGGGCACGGCCACCACGTCGGCGCGGAAGCCGGGCGCAAGCTGGCCCAGATCATTGGCCTCCAGCACCTCGGCGGCATGCACGGTGGCGGTGCGCAGGGCCTCGGCCGGGCTCATGCCGGCCTCGACCATGAAGACGAACTCGTCGGCATTGTCGCCGTGGTAGCCGACGCCGGAGTCGGTGCCGAAGGCGATCTTCACGCCGGCCTTGTGCGCGCGGGCGAAGGTGTCCTGGATCTGGGCGCCGATGCGGGCCGCCTTGGGCCGGACGATCTCCGGGTAGTAGCCGTCCTCCTTGGCCTTTTCGGCGACGAAGCGGCCGGCGCTGACGGTCGGCACGTACCAGGTGCCGTGCTTCTTCATCAGGGTGAAGATCTCGTCGTCCATGTAGGTGCCGTGCTCGATCGTGCGCACGCCGCCGAGGATGGCCCGGCGCATGCCTTCCTTGCCGTGCGCGTGGGCGGCGACGTGGAAGCCGTAGTCGCGCGCCGTCTCCACCACCGCCTTCACCTCGTCGACGGTGAACTGCGGGGCGTCGCCGCTCCTGGCGTAGCTGAGCACCCCGCCGGTGGCGGTGATCTTGATCACGTCCGAGCCTTCCTTGTAGCGCTGGCGCACGGCCTGCCGGGCTTCCTCGGGGCTGTTGATCACGCCTTCGACGGGGCCGGGCGCGCCCAGGGCTTCCCTCAGCTCGCGGTTGAGGCCATTGGTCGGGTCGGCGTGGCCGCCGGTGGTGCCGATGGCCTTGCCGGCGGCATAGATGCGCGGTCCCTCGACCAGACCCTGGTTGATGGCGTCGCGCAGGGCCAGCACCGGCTCACCGCCCAGGTCGCGCACGGTGGTGAAGCCGGCGTGCAGGGTGCTGCGGGCGTAGCCGACCGAGCGCAGCACGGTGAACTCGGGATTGAGGCGGAAGCCCTCGGAATAGGCGTCGGGGCTGGACTGGCCGTCCAGGTGCACGTGCAGGTCGATCCAGCCCGGGCTGCAGGTATGGCCGCGCAGGTCCACCGCCCTGGCGCCCTCGACCGGCGCCAGGCCGGCCCGGATCTCGAGGACCCGGCCGTCCTCCACCAGCACGGTGCGTTCCGGCAGCAGGCGGCCGGCGGCGGCGTCGAACAGCTGGCCGCAGTGCAGGGCCAGGCGTTCGGCCGCGGCGGGGCCGGGCAGGGCCAGCGCCAGGGCGAGCAGGGGCAGGGTACGGGCGGAGCGGATCGGCATGGTCGGGTCTCCACGGAAAGGGTCCCGGGCAGCATAACCGGGACCGCCGCAGGCGCCAGCAGGGCGCCGGATTTGCTACGCTGGGGGCCGGAATTTTTCCGTTTCTTCCCCCATGTCCGACCAACAAGACGCCAGCGCCTACGACCCGAAGGCGGTGGAAGCCGCCGCGCAGGCCCATTGGCAGGCCACCGGCGCCTTCACCGTCACCGAGGACCCCTCCCGGCCCAAGTACTTCTGCCTGTCGATGCTGCCCTATCCCTCGGGCGCGCTGCACATGGGCCATGTCCGCAACTACACCATCGGCGACGTCATCAGCCGCTACAAGCGCATGACCGGCCACAACGTGCTGCAGCCGATGGGCTGGGACGCCTTCGGCCTGCCGGCCGAGAACGCCGCCATCAAGAACCACACGGCGCCGGCGAAGTGGACCTACGCCAACATCGAGCACATGAAGGCGCAGCTGCAGCAGATGGGCTACGCCATCGACTGGACGCGCGAGTTCGCCACCTGCCGGCCGGACTACTACGTGCACGAGCAGCGCATGTTCGTGCGGCTGATGAAGAAGGGCCTGGTCTACCGCCGAAACTCGGTGGTGAACTGGGACCCGGTCGACCAGACCGTGCTGGCCAACGAGCAGGTCATCGACGGCCGCGGCTGGCGCTCCGGCGCCATCGTCGAGAAGCGGGAAATCCCGCAGTGGTTCCTCAAGATCACCGAGTACGCGCAGGAGCTGCTGGACGGCCTGGACAAGCTCGAGGGCTGGCCGGACGCGGTCAAGACCATGCAGCGCAACTGGATCGGCCGCAGCGAGGGCATGGAGATCCAGTTCGCCATGGAGGCCATGGCCGAGCCGGTGACCGTGTTCACCACCCGCCCCGACACCCTGATGGGCGTGACCTACCTGGCGGTGGCGGCCGAGCACCCGGTGGCGCTGTGGGCGGCCTCGGGCAATCCCGAGGTGCGCGCCTTCATCGAGGAGTGCCGCAAGGGCGGTGTTTCCGAGGCCGAGCTGGAGACGCAGGAAAAGAAGGGCGTGTTCACCGGCCTGTACGCCATCCACCCGGTCAGCGGCGACAAGGTGCCGGTCTGGGTCGCCAACTTCGTGCTGATGGGCTACGGCACCGGCGCGGTGATGGCGGTGCCCGGCCATGACGAGCGCGACTTCGCCTTCGCGCACAAGTACGGCCTGCCGATCCGCCAGGTGATCGCCATCGAGGGCAAGGAGTACGACGCCGACCGCTGGCAGGACTGGTACGCCGACAAGACCGACCCGAACATGCGGGTGATCAACTCCGGCGCCATCGACGGCATGGACTACCGCCGCGCCTTCGAGGCCCTGGTCGAGTCGCTGGGCCGCAAGGGCGTGGGCAAGCGCCGGGTCAATTTCCGCCTGCGCGACTGGGGCGTGAGCCGGCAGCGCTACTGGGGCTGCCCGATCCCGGTCATCCACTGCGCAAAGTGCGGCCCGGTGCCGGTGCCCGAGGACCAGCTGCCGGTACTGCTGCCCGAGGACGTGGAGTTCTCCGGCGTCGCCTCGCCGATCAAGGCCGATCCGGAATGGCGCAAGTGCAAGTGCCCCGAGTGCGGCGGCGACGCCGAGCGCGAGACCGACACCTTCGACACCTTCATGGAGTCGAGCTGGTACTACGCCCGCTACACCTCGCCGGGCGCCGCCGACATGGTGGACGAGCGCGCCAATTACTGGCTGCCGGTGGACCAGTACATCGGCGGCATCGAGCACGCCATCCTGCACCTGCTGTACTTCCGCTTCTATCACAAGCTGCTGCGTGACGCCGGCATGGTCGACAGCGACGAGCCGGCCAGCAACCTGCTCTGCCAGGGCATGGTGATCGCCGAGACCTTCTGCCGCAGCGAGGCCGACGGATCCAAGGTCTGGTACAACCCGGCCGATGTCGACATCGTCCGCGACGAACGCGGCCGCATCACCGGCGCCACCCTGCGCGCCGACGGCAAGCCGGTCGAGATCGGCGGCGTCGAGAAGATGTCCAAGTCCAAGAACAACGGCGTCGACCCGCAGGCGATGGTCGACCGCTACGGTGCCGACACCGTGCGCCTGTTCTCGATGTTCGCGGCGCCGCCGGAGCAGAGCCTGGAGTGGAACGAGGCCGGCGTCGAGGGCATGGCGCGCTTCCTGCGCCGGCTCTGGAACATGGTGCAGCGGCACGCCGCCGACGGCCCGGCGCCGAAGCTGGATCCGGCCTCGCTGGACGCCGGCCAGCGCGCCCTGCGCCGGCAGCTGCACGAGACCATCCAGAAGGTCGGCGACGACTACGGCCGCCGCCACACCTTCAACACCGCCATCGCCGCGGTGATGGAACTGCTGAACGCGCTGGCGAAGTTCGACGATGCCAGCGAGCAGGGCAGGGCGCTGCGCCAGGAAGCCTTCGAGGCGGTGGTGCTGCTGCTCAACCCGATCACCCCGCATGCTTCGCATGCGCTGTGGCAGGTGCTGGGGCATCCGGAAACCACCCTGGAGGATGTTCCCTTCCCGCAGCCCGACCCGCAGGCGCTGGTGCGCGACGCCGTCACCCTGGCGGTGCAGGTCAACGGCAAGCTGCGCGCCACCATCGAGGTCTCGCCCAATACCGGCAAGGAGACCATCGAGGCGCTGGCCATGGCCGAGCCGAACGTGCAAAAGTTCCTCGAGGGCCTGAGCGTGCGCAAGGTGATCGTCGTGCCCGGAAAGATCGTCAACATCGTCGCGGGGTGAGCGGATGCGCCGGATACTGGTCCTGCTGTGCGTGATCGTGCTGGCGGCCGGCTGCGGCTTCCGCCCGCGCGGCAGCCTCGACCTGGGCGACGACCTGGGCCCGGTGCGGGTCCTGGCCAGCGATCCCTTCAGTCCGCTGGCGCAGGACCTGGGCAATGCCCTGCGTCGTGCCGGCGTGCCGCTGGCCGGTTCCGGTGACGAGCGCGCCGCCGAGCTGCGCCTGAGCGGCGAAAGGCTGCGCACCCGGCCGCTGACCGTGGACCGCAGCGCCCGCGTCCGCGAGTACGAGGTCACCTACCGCGTCGACTTCGAACTGCGCGACGCCGACGGCGAGGTGCGGGTGCCGCGCCAGCGCGTGGAGATCTCCCGCGACTTCACCTACGACGCCGGCGCCAGCATCGGCACGCCCGCCGAGCAGGAGCTGATCGAGTCGGAACTGCGGCGCGACATGCAGGCGGCGATCCTGCGGCGCCTGGACGCGGCCCTGCGCGCCGACTGATGGAACTGCGGCCGGACCGCCTGGAACGGCAACTGGCGGCGGAACCGCTCCGCCCCGTCTACCTGATCGCCGGCAGCGAGCCGCTGCTGGTGCAGGAACTGGCCGATGCCGTGCGCGCCCGCGCCCGCGAGGAAGGCTATGGCGAACGCGAGGTGCTCGACGCCGAGGCCGGTTTCGACTGGAACCGGCTCAGCCAGGGCCTGGCCTCGCTCAGCCTGTTCGCCAGCCGCCGCCTGTTCGACCTGCGCCTGCCCACCGGCAAGCCGGGCAAGGACGGCAGCGAGGCCCTGCGCGAGTACTGCGACAACCCGCCGCCGGACACGGTGCTGCTGATCACCTGCCAGGACTGGAGCAAGGCCCACGCCGGCAAGTGGAGCGAGGCGATCGCCCGGGTCGGCCACTTCGTTCCGGTCTGGCCGCTGAAGCCGCACGAGCTGGGCGACTGGCTGCAGCGCCGCCTGCGCAGCCGCGGCCTGGTGGCCACGCCGGACGCGGTGCAGCGCCTGGCCGATCGTGTCGAGGGCAACCTGCTGGCGGCGGCCCAGGAAGTGGACAAGCTGGCCCTGCTGGCCGGCGACGCCCATCGCGGCCCGGCCGCGCAGGCGCTGGACGTCGAGGCGATGGAGCGGCTGGTTGCCGATTCGGCCCGCTTCGATGTGTTCCGCCTGGTCGATGCCGCCCTGGCCGGCGACGCCGCCCGCGCCGTGCGCATGCTCGCCGCCCTGCGCGCCGAGGGCGAGCAGGTGGCCGGGCTGATGCCGATGATCGCCAGGGAAGTGCTGCTCTGCGCCGGCCTGGCCCGTGACATCGCCGGCGGCACGCCGGCGCCCGCGGCCCTGCGCAATGCCCGGGTCTGGGAGAGCAAGCAGGCCGCCTATCGCCGCGCCCTGGACCGGCACCCGCCGGAACGCTGGGAGCGCTTCGCCGCCGAATGCGGCCGCATCGACCGCACTGCCAAGGGGCGCGGCGAGGGCGATCCCTGGCTGCTGCTGGAACGCCTGCTGGCGGCCATCGCCGAACCGCGGGCGCGTCGCCTGCTGGTCTCGTGAAGCCGGTCCTGGCCTTCGGCGGCACCTTCGACCCGGTCCACGCCGGACACCTGGCGGTGGCCCGCGCCGTCCGCGACGCCTTCGGCGCCGAGGTCCGGCTGCTGCCGGCCGCCGGCCCGCCGCACCGGCCGGCCCCCGGCGCCAGCGCAGAGGCGCGGGCGGAGATGCTGGAACTGGCCATCGCCGGCGAGCCCGGGCTGGTGGTGGACCGGCGCGAGCTGCGCCGGCCCGGGCCGTCCTGGACCGTGCTGAGCCTGGCCGAGCTGCGCGCCGAACTGGGCCCGGAGGCGCCGCTGGCCTGGGTGCTGGGCGCCGACGCCTTCCGCGGGCTGCCCTCCTGGCATGAATGGACCCGCCTGCCGGCGCTGGCGCACCTGGTGGTGGTGACCCGCCCCGGATATGGCCTGGAGGCGCTTCCGGAGCCGCTGGAAGCCCTGCTGGCCGGCCGCTGGGCCCGACAGCCCGGCGAGCTGGAACAGGCGCCAGCCGGCCGGGTGTTCCGGCTGGAGGCGGCTCCGCACCCGGCCTCGGCCAGCGAACTGCGCCGGCGCCTGGCGGCCGGGCAGGGCGGCGGCGACTGGCTGGCGCCGGCGGTGGCCGCCTACATCGCCCGGCACGGCCTGTACACCGCGCCCCCGGCCGGGACGGGCGTATAATCGGCCCCCTTTTCCGCCTCCCGAGCTCCTGCTTTGACCAGCCAAGCCCACGTCATCAAGACCCGGATGCCCGACCCCGCCCCCTCGGCGCAGGACCTGCTCAGGCAAGTGCATGCCGCGCTGGAGGAGATCAAGGCCAAGGACGTGACCGAAATCGACGTGCGCGGCAAGACCAGCATCGCCGATTACCTGGTGGTGGCCTCGGGTACCTCGACCCGGCACGTGAAGGCGGTGGCCGACGAAGTGGTCAAGTTCGCCAAGAAGTGCGGCGTGATGCCGCTGGGCGTCGAGGGCGAGCGCGAGGCCGAGTGGGTGCTGGTGGACCTGGGCGACGTGATCGTCCACGTCATGCTGCCGCGCGTCCGCGAGTTCTACGCCCTCGAGCGCCTCTGGACCGTCGGCGACCAGCCCCCGGAAGAACCCGCCGCCTCCTGAACTTTCCGGCGTGGGCTAGTATCGGCCCATGCCACACGCCCCCTTGCCGGCCGGGCAGCCGCTGCCCTTTCCTCCCGGACGCCCTGACCGCGTTCATCCGCGTGAATCCGCGTCAGGAACCTCCTGTCCCCGAAGCCGATGAAAGCACGGATCCTTGCGGTTGGTGAGAAGCCGCCCGGCTGGGTGAGCGAGGGCTTCGCGGAATACCGCAAGCGCTTGTCGCGCTGGCTGCCGCTGGAGCTGACGGAAATCACCCCGGGCCTGCGCGGCAAGGGTCGCGATCCGGCCCGCGCCACCGCCGAGGAGGGCGAGCGGGTGCTGGCGGCATTGCCGCGGGATGCCTGGATCGTTGCCCTGGATGGACGCGGCAAGGCCTGGAGCTCGGAGGAGCTGGCCCGGCGCATGGAACACTGGCGGCAGCAGGGCCGCGACCTGGCCTTCCTGATCGGCGGCCCCGAGGGCCACGCCCCCGAGGTGCTGACGGCCGCCCATGAACGCTGGTCCCTGGGCCCGCTGACCCTGCCGCACATGCTGGTGCGGCTGGTGCTCGCCGAGCAGCTGTATCGGGCCGCCAGCCTGCTGGCCAATCATCCCTATCACCGGGCCTGAACCGCGGTCGCCGGCCGGTGTGCCCGGGGCGGGGGCAGCGGCTATGCTTGGCCGATGCTGCATCTCGCCTCGCAATCCCCCCGTCGCCGTGAGCTGCTGGCCCAGCTCGGTCTCCAGTTCGGTCTGCTGGACGTGGACGTTCCCGAGGAACGCGCGCCCGGCGAAGCCCCCGCCGATTACGTCAGCCGCGTCGCCCGCGAGAAGGCCGGCGCCGGCCTGCTCAAGGTGATGGCCAGTCCCGGCGCGGTGGTGCTCGGCGCCGACACCGAAGTGGTGCTGGACGACCGCGTGTTCGGCAAGCCCGCCGACGCGGATGACGCCAGGGAAATGCTGCGGGCCCTGTCGGGGCGCAGGCACGAGGTGATCTCCACCGTCTGGCTGGTCAGCGCCGGCCGCGAACTGCATGCCACCAACATCACGACCGTGACCGTCGAGCCGCTGAGCGAGGCCTGGATCGACGCCTACGTCGCCTCCGGCGAGTGCTTCGGCAAGGCCGGCGCCTACGCCATCCAGGGCCGCTTCGCCGCCCACGTGCCGCGCCTGGAGGGCAGCCACTCCAGCGTCATGGGCCTGCCCCTGCACGAGACGGCCACCCTGCTGCGCGCGTTCGGACTCATCGGGTGAGGGAGAACCGGGTGTCGGAGGAAATCCTGATCAACGTGACGCCGCGCGAGACCCGGGTTGCCCTGGTCGAGAACGGCATGCTGCAGGAACTGCACATCGAGCGTACGTCCCGCCGCGGCGTGGTCGGCAACATATACAAGGGCCGGGTGCAGCGGGTGATGCCGGGCATGCAGGCCGCCTTCGTCGAGATCGGCCTGGAACGCGCCGCCTTCCTGCATGCCTCCGACATCCACCGCCTGCCGGCCGAGCCGGCCGCCGAGGGCGAGGTGCCGGTGCCGGCGCCGACCCCGCCGATCACGTCCCTGGTGCACGAAGGCCAGGAGATCGTCGTGCAGGTGGTCAAGGATCCGATCGGCAGCAAGGGCGCGCGCCTGACCACGCAGTTGTCGATTCCCTCGCGGTACCTGGTCTTCCTGCCGCAGTCGCGGGTGCTGGGCGTGTCGGCCCGCATCGAGGACGAGGCCGAGCGCGCCCGCCTCAAGGAAATCGTCGCCGGCCTGGCCAATGGCGGCGGCCAGGGTTACATCGTCCGCACCAATGCCGAGGGGCAGCCGGCCGAGGCGCTCGCCGAGGACGTGGCCTACCTGCGCCGCGCCTGGGAGGTGATCCGCCAGGCGGCCGAGCGCACGCCGGTCGGCGGCCGCATCTACGAGGACCTGCCGCTGACCCTGCGCGCCGTGCGCGACCTGATGCGCAAGGACGTCGACAAGGTGCGGGTGGATTCGCGCGAGGCGCTGGAGCGCGTGCGTGGCTTCGTCAGCCAGTTCATGCCGGCGATGCTGGACCGGATCGAGCACTACACCGGCGAGCGGCCGATCTTCGACCTCTACGGCGTCGAGGACGAGATCCAGCGGGCGCTGCAGAAGGAAGTGCCGCTGAAGTCCGGCGGTTACCTGGTCATCGACCAGACCGAGGCGATGACCACCATCGACGTCAATACCGGTTCCTTCCTCGGCCAGCGCAACCTCGAGGAAACCGTCTACCGCACCAACCTGGAGGCGGCGCAGGCGGTGGCCCGGCAGCTGCGCCTGCGCAACCTGGGCGGCATCATCATCATCGACTTCATCGACATGACCGACGACGAGCACAAGCGGCAGGTGCTGCGCATGCTCGAAAAGGGGTTGTCCAGCGACCACGCCCGCACCTCGGTGCACGACTTCTCGCCGCTGGGCCTGGTCGAGATGACCCGCAAGCGCACCACCGAGAGCCTGGAACGCCAGCTCTGCGAGCCCTGCCATGAATGCGGCGGCCGCGGCAGCCTGAAGACGCCGGAGACGCTCACCTACGAAATCTTCCGCGAGATCACCCGCGCCGTCCGCCAGTTCGAGGCCTCGCAACTGCTGGTGATCGCCTCGCCCAGGGTGGTCGGCCGCATCACCGAGGAGGAATCTGCGGCGGTGGCGGAACTGGAAGAGTTCCTGGGCAAGTCGATCCGATTCCAGGCCGACGACCAGTACGCCCAGGAGCAGTACGACGTGGTCCTGCTCTGAGCGGCACGCCATGAGCACGCCGCTGCGCCGTCGCCTCCGCCACCTGCGCCGCCTGTTCGGCTACGGGGTGCTGGTGCTGCTGATCCTGGCGGCCACCGCGGTGGGCGTGCTCAACCAGTTGCTGCCGATGGTCGAGGAGCATCCCGACCGCATCGCCGCCTGGCTGGGCGAGCGCATCGGCCAGCCGGTCAGCTTCGACGCGGCGCGCGCGCAATGGACCCGGCGTGGCCCGCGCCTGACCCTCGACGGCCTGCGCATCGGCGAGGGCGGCCAAGCCCTGGACATCGGCCGCGCCGAACTGCTGGTGGCGGTGTATTCCGGCCTGCTGCCGGGTGCGCCGCTGACCGAACTGAAGGTGCGCGAGCTCGACCTGCTGCTGGAGCAGGGCGAGGACGGCCGCTGGCGCCTGGCCGGCCTGCCGGTGCGCGAGGACGCGCCCAGCGCCGATCCGCTGGAAACGCTCGAGGGCCTGGGCGAACTGCAGGTCGAACGGGCGCAACTGCGCCTGCATTCGCTGGCGATGCGTTCGGAACTGCGGCTGGCGCGGGTCGACCTGCGCCTGCGCGTGCATGCCGACGACCTGGTGGCCGGCGTGCGCGTCTGGGCCGATCCGGACAGCGCGCCGCTGAACGCGGTGGCGGAGCTGCGCCGGGCCGACTGGTCGGGCCGGCTCTGGGCCGGTGGCCACGATCTGCAACTGGAACACTGGTCGCCGCTGCTGGCCGACGCCGGCGTGGTGCTGGCGGGCGTCGGCGATCTCGACCTGTGGGCGCACATCGAGGCGCAGCGGGTGGTGGACGTGCGCAGCCGCGCCAGCTTCGCGCCCTTCGCCATCGGCGCCCGCAAGCCCTGGTATGCCGATCCCGACGGCGGCCTGCGCTCACCGGCCGCCGCTTACGAGCGCGTGGACCTGCTGGGGCGCTGGCAGGTCGACGGCAACGGCTGGCAGGCGCATCTGCCGGAACTGCACTTCCACGAGCGCGGCCAGCCGCAGCCGCACAGCCTCGACGGGCTGTGGCTGGCGGTGGGCGAGGTCAACGCGCTGGAGGCACCGCGCCTGGACCTGGAACCGGCGCGGGCCCTGGCCATGCTCAGCCCGCGCCTGCCGGACGGCCTGCGCCGTTGGCTGTACGAGGCCGCGCCCGACGGCGAACTGCGCAACCTGCGCGTGGCAGGTCGCGAGGGCGACTGGAGCGGCTCGGTGGCGGTGGACCGGCTGGAATGGCAGGCCCAGGAGCGCCGCCCCGGCCTGTCCGGCCTGCACGGCGCCATCGCCTTCGACCAGGACGGCGGCGTCATGCGCATGCGCGGACCGATGCGCTTCGACTGGTCGGCCTTCCGCGAACCGCTGGACGCCGAGATCGCCGGCACGCTGGCCTGGTGGCGCGAAGGCGAGGAGTGGCGTATGGGCGTGGCCGGCCTCGACCTGCAGGGCAGCGACTACGGCGCCAGGGTGCGTGCCGAACTGGCCTTCGACGGCGGCCGTCCGCGCCTGGACCTGGCCGCCGAGGTGGCGCCTTCCGATTTCGGGGCCGCCAAGCGCTTCTGGGTGCGCGACCGCATGTCCGAGCGCACCGTGAGCTGGCTGGACGAGGCCCTGGTCAGCGGCCGCGTGCTGGACGGCCGGGCCGTGCTGGCCGGCGACCTCGACTTCTGGCCATTCCGCGAGAACAGCGGCCGCTTCGATGCCCGCACTCACGTTTCCGGGGCGACGGTGCGCTTCCATCCCGACTGGCCGGATGCCGAGGCCCTGGAGCTGGACCTGGTCTTCGACGGTCCGGGCATGGCCCTGGAAGGCGGCGGCACCATTGCCGGCAACGGTGTGCAGCGTGTCGCCGGCGGCATCACCGATTTCGCGAAGCCGCGCCTGGCCCTGGACATCGAAACCGCCACCCGCGGCGAGGCGCTGCAGGCGCTGATGCGGGCCAGCCCGTTGGCCGGGCGTCATGCCGAGCATCTGCGCCAGGCCAGCCTGGCCGGTCCCGTCCGTGTCGACATGACCCTGGAGCAGCCGCTGAAGCAGGAGCTGGGTCCGTTCCGCGTCGAGGGCGAGCTGGAACTGGCCGGCGCCCGCCTGGAGGACAAGCGCTGGCAGCTGGAGCTGGAGGAGGTCAGGGGCGCAGTGCGCTTCAGCGCCGGCGGCTTCGCCGCCGATGGCCTGGAAGCGAAGTTCGCCGAGCGCCCGGTCAGCTTCTCGCTGCGGGTGGGCGAGGCCACCGGCGATCCCGCCATCGCCGCGCGCGCCAGCCTGGACGGGGTGTTCGCGGCCGAGCCGCTGCTGCGCCGGCACGAGCCGCTGGCCTGGCTGCTGCCGCACCTGCAGGGCGAAACCGACTGGCGGGTGAGCCTGGAAGTGCCGGCGCCGCCCGCGAACGGCGAGGCGCCGCCGTCCTGGCTGCAGGTCGAATCCAGCCTGCGCGGCCTGGCCCTGGGCCTGCCGGCACCGCTGGCCAAGGCGGCCGGGGAGCCGCTGCCGCTGAGCCTGCGCGCGCCGGTGCCGCCGGAAAGCGGCGAAGTGCAGGTGCGCCTGGGTGAACTGATGGCGCTGCGCAGCCTGCAGGCCAGGGACAGGGAAATGGCCGCCTCGCTGCTGTTCGGTCCCGGCGAGGTGCCGGATCCGCCGGCGGCCGGCATCGTGATCGGCGGCAGCGCCCCCAGCCTCGATGCCGCCGGCTGGGTGCGTTTCGCCAGCGGCGGCGAAGGCGGAACGTACCTGCGTTCGCTCGACCTGCAGGTGCAGGCGCTGGACCTGATGGGCGCGCCCTTCGCCGACACCCGCGTGCAGCTGGACAAGGATGCCGAGCGCACCCTGGTGCGCCTGGACGGCGAGCAGGTGCTGGGCGAGCTGAACATTCCGGCGGAGCTGTCGCTGGGCATCGAAGGCCGCTTCCAGCGCCTGCACTGGCCGCTGCGCGAACAGGCCGGGCCCGCGGCGGCTGCGCCGGCGTCGGCAGCATCGGCAACGAATGCGCCTGCGGTCGCCACCGCGCCTTCATCCACTGTCCCCGCGGCGCCTGCCATCGCCGGCGAAGGCAGCGATGCCGCCATCGCCGAGGCCACCGGGGCCGTGCCACTGCCCGAGGAAGGCGACCAGGATCCCGCCGCGCTGCCGGCCCTGCGCTTCAAGGTGGACGACCTGCGCGTCGGCAAGCTGGTGCTGGGCCAGGCCGAACTGCAGGCGCATCCCGGCGAGAATGGTTTGCGGGTGGAGCGCTTCAGCACCCGCGCGAACGGATTCGAACTGGATGCCAGCGGCGACTGGCGCCGCGCCGGCGAGGGCAGGGCGGTGTCGGAGTTCACCGTGGATTTTCGCGCCGGCAGCCTTGGCGAGCTGCTCGATGCCTTCGGCCTGGCCGGCATGGTGGACAAGGGGCCGACCAGGGGCCAGCTCGAGGGCTGGTGGCCGGGCTCGCCGGGTGCCTTCTCGCTGGAGCGCTTCAACGGCCGGCTGAGCGTGGAGGTCGGCGAGGGCGCGCTGCTGGAGGTGGAGCCGGGTGGCGGCGGCCGCATGCTCGGCCTGATCTCCCTGGCCGAGATCCCGCGCCGGCTGACCCTGGATTTCAGCGACTTCTTCGCCAAGGGCTTCGGCTTCAACACCATGAGCGGCGAGTTCGTCTTCGCCGACGGCATGGCCCGTACCGAGCTGCTGCAGATCAACGGCCCGGCGGCGGAGATCCGCGTCAGCGGTTCCACCGACCTGCGCAAGCGCGAATACGACCAGCGCATCGAAGTGCTGCCCAAGGCCGGCGGCGTGCTGCCGGCGATCGGCGCCCTGGCCGCCGGTCCGGTTGGCGCGGCGGTCGGTGCGGTGGCGCAGGCGGTGCTGCACCAGCCGCTCAAGCAGGCGGCCCGCACCGTCTACCGGGTCACCGGGCCCTGGGAGGATCCGCTGGTGGAGGTGGTGGAGCGTGGCCCCGCCACCGAGGACGGAACGGGCGGCGGTCCGGGCGCCGCTGCCGGGGCCGCCGCAGAGGCCGGACCCGGCGACGGCAAGGATCCGCGGTAAGGTCCGTCATCTCGCCACCCACGCCTTGATTCGCCCCGCCCACGACCACACCTGATTCCCATGACCGATCACCTCACCGATCCGCTCGCGCTGGCCGAGCACCGCTTGCTGGCGCCGGGCGGCCTGGACCTTGCCTCCCTGGACCGGGCCTTCGAACGGCTGATGGGGCCGGGCGTCGAGCACGGCGACCTGTATTTCCAGCACAGCCGGCGCGAGAGCTGGACTGTCGAGGACGGCATCGTCAAGGACGGTTCGCACGCCATCGAGCAGGGTGTGGGCGTACGCGCGATCAGCGGCGAGAAGACCGGCTTCGCCTATTCCGACGACATCGGCGTCGAGGCCCTGCTGGAGTCGGCGGCCTCGGCGCGCGCCATCGCCCGCACTGGCCCGGCCGGCGCGCCGGGGCAGCGGATCGTGCTGCGCGGGCATGCGCTGTATCCGACCATCGATCCGGTTGCCGGCATGGGCGCCGAGGCCAAGATCGACAGCCTGCGCCGGATCGAGCAGTGGCTGCGCCAGGCCGATCCGCGCGTGCGCCAGGTGGCGGTGAGCCTGACCGGTGGCGTCGACACCGTGCTGGTGGCGCGCAGCGACGGCGCTGCCGCCGCCGACGTGCGGCCGCTGGTGCGCTTCAACGTGCAGGTGATCGTCGAGCAGGATGGTCGCCGCGAGCAGGGCTATGCCGGCGCCGGCGGCCGCTACGGCTACGAGGAGCTGCTGTCGGGCGACCGGCCGATGGCGGTGGCGCGCGAGGCCCTGCGCCAGGCCCTGGTGAACCTGGAAGCGGTCGAGGCCCCGGCCGGCGTGATGCCGGTGGTGCTGGGCCCGGGCTGGCCGGGCGTGCTGCTGCACGAGGCGGTCGGCCACGGCCTGGAAGGCGATTTCAACCGCAAGGGCACCTCGGTCTACTCCGGCCGCATCGGCGAGCGCGTGGCGGCGCCCGGCGTGACCATCGTCGACGACGGCACCCTGCCGGGCCGGCGCGGTTCGCTGAACATGGACGACGAGGGCACGCCCACCGCCTGCACCGTCCTGATCGAGGACGGCGTGCTGCGCGGCTACATGCAGGACCGGCTCAATGCCCGCCTGATGGGCATGGCCCCCACCGGCAACGGCCGCCGCGAGAGCTTCGCCCACCTGCCGATGCCGCGCATGACCAATACCTACATGCTGGCCGGCCCCTACGACCCGGCCGAGATCATCGCCTCGGTGAAACAGGGCCTGTACGCGCCCAACTTCGGCGGCGGCCAGGTCGACATCACCAGCGGCAAGTTCGTCTTCTCCGCCTCGGAGGCCTACCTGATCGAGGACGGCAGGATCACCCGCCCGGTCAAGGGCGCCACCCTGATCGGCAACGGCCCGGAAGTGATGACGAAGGTGTCCATGGTCGGCCGCGACCTGGCCCTGGACGAGGGCGTCGGCGTCTGCGGCAAGGACGGCCAGAGCGTCCCCGTCGGCGTCGGCCAGCCCACCCTGAAGATCGATGCCCTGACCGTCGGTGGCACCCGGGCGTGAGGTTTTTCAGCCGCGGCAGGAACCCGTCACTCGGCCTCGGACGAAGTTTCCAGAAGGTCGCGCAGTTCGCGGAAGAGGTCGCGGAAGGCGTGCGGGGGCTTGTTCTTCAGCCGTTCCTGCTGGGCGTTGCGGGCCAGCTGGCGCAGGTGCTGGCGGTCGGCCTGCGGGTACTGCGACAGCAGTTCCGACAGGGCGGCGTCGCCTTCTTCCAGCAGGCGGTCGCGCCAGTGCTCGACCGCGTGCAGGGCGCGCGCCTCGCGCAGGTGCTCGGCCTTGTCGTGCTCGATGGCGCCGCGGATCAGCGCCAGCGCATCGTCGTCCTGCCGGCGCAGGTGCTTGGCCAGGTACTGGATCTGCCGCTTGCGGGCGATCTGCGCCGTGACCTTGCGCGAGCTCCGCACCAGGTCGCGCAGGTCCTCGTCCATGGGGACGCGGGCCAGCACGGCCTCGGGCAGCTCGACCAGGCGCCGGGCCAGCTCCAGCACGGCCAGGGCCTCGCGGCGCTGCGCGCTGCGGCTGGGGCCGTGATCGTGTTCTTCCAGGAAATCTTCTTCGTGCATTGCCAGCCACCCATGAACGCCGCAAGGATACGCCCATGAGCCTCCCGACCCCAGCGCATGACGATTCCCGGCAGCGCCTGGACCGGCTCTCGGAGCTGGCCCGGGACGTGCTGCGCCTGTGCGCGGCCCGCGGCGCCAGCCAGGCCGAGGTCCTGCTCAACGAGGACGCCGGCCTGTCGGTGGGCGTGCGCCTGGGCCAGGTCGAGACGGTGGAGCGCAACCGCGACCGCGGCCTGGCGGTGACCGTCTACTTCGGCCAGCGCAAGGGCAATGCCAGCACCGCCGACCTGCAGCCCGGTTCGCTGGAGGCGACCGTGGAGCAGGCCTGCGCCATCGCCCGGCACACCGAGCCCGACCCCGCCGCCGGCCTGGCCGATGCCGATCGCATGGCCACCGAGGTGGGCGAGTTCGACGGCTGGCACCCCTGGGCGCTGGACCCGGAAGCGGCGATCGCCCTGGCCTGCGAGGCCGAGGCCGCCGGCCGCGAGGCCGATCCGCGCATCAGCAATTCCGAGGGCGCCAACGTCAGCACCGGCGAAAGCCTGTCGGTCTACGCCAACAGCCACGGCTTCCTCGGCGCCGAGCGCGGCACCAACCACTACCTCGGCCTGTCGCTGATCGCCGGCCAGGGCGACCGCATGCAGCGCGACTACTGGTACAGCAGCGCGTTGGCGCCGGAGGACCTGGAACCGGCCGCCATGGTCGGGCGCCGCGCCGCCGAGCGCACCATCGCGCGCCTGGCGCCACGGCCGGTGAAGACCGGCCAGTACCCGGTGCTGTTCGTGCCGGAAGTGGCGCGCAGCCTGATCGGCCACCTGCTGGCGGCCGCATCCGGCGGCGCCCTGTACCGGCAGGCCAGCTTCCTGCTCGGCGCCCTGGGCCAGCGCATCCTGCCCGGCTGGTTCGGCCTGGCCGAGCGCCCGCACCTGATGCGCGGCCTGCGCTCGTCCTCCTTCGATTCCGAGGGCGTGGCGACGGTGGATTCGGACATCATCCGCGCCGGCGTGCTGGAGCGTTACCTGCTTTCGAGCTATTCGGCGCGCAAGCTGGGCATGCAGAGCACCGCCAATGCCGGCGGCGTCACCAACCTGGTGGCGACGGCCAATGCCTCCGGCTACCAGGAGCTGCTGGCCGGCATGCAGCAGGGCCTGGTGGTGACCGAGCTGATGGGCCAGGGCGCCAATACCGTCACCGGCGACTATTCCCGCGGCGCGGCCGGCTTCTGGGTCGAGAACGGCGCCATCGCGCACCCGGTGGACGAGGTCACCATCGCCGGCCGCCTGCAGGACATCTTCCAGGCCATCGAGGCGGTGGGTGCCGACGTCGACCGGCGCTCGCACATCGGCATCGGCTCGGTGCTGGTCGGGCGCATGACCGTGGCCGGCCAGGGCTGAACCGGCCCGTATCGC
>Ga0207873_1000276_pt1 | contig 57949 bp, 43 predicted proteins | sample BGWIniCompost_FD_187373 | JGI IMG/M metagenome (GOLD analysis project Ga0207873, IMG submission 187373) | Cellulose adapted compost microbial communities from Newby Island Compost Facility, Milpitas, CA, USA - BGW Initial Compost (SPAdes)... ...
GAGCTGCCGTCGCGCGGAGCGCGCCGGCCACGAGCGGTATCCGCCTCACAACCTGACAAGGCCCTGGTCCAAGACAGCCTGATCCAGCTTCTGGCTAAGCAGCTGGGGGCAGAGGCCGTTCACCCTGATCAAACACGATCCCCGGCAGCGCGACGAGGACCCAAGCTGAAGGGAGTCCACTTCGAGTACGGGGATGATCCCAGAGACGTCCACGACTTCGCGGGTGGTGCGGGCTACAGCCTGGCGAGCAACTGGTTCACCCAGTTGCTCGCGCAGCTGGCCGTAGCCAACAGCATCACCAAGAGCGAACTGTGCGTCTTCCTCTTCGTAGCTGGGGGGCAGACTGCTGGCACAGGGATCGCTGAGTACACGCAGCAGGAGATCACCGACGGTCTGAACGCGCTGGCGTCAAGGAAGCCCAACGCACGGTTCATCACGCGGCCGACCGTGAACCGTGCCGTGAAGGCCCTGTGCGAGTACAACTGGATCGAGCGAGTAGGCAACGGGCGTATCCGGCTGAATGTGCGTCTCTGGTTCCGTGGGAGTAGCGCTGCACAACGCAATGTGCTTGCTGAGATCGACGATGACCACAGGGACAAGGACCCGGCGTCCGGCTTCCCCGACCACATCGGCCCCGAGATCGTGCACCACCAGGAAGCGCTTGACCTTAACCTGGAGGAAGCATCAGTGAAGCCTGCCCCTCAGCGGCGCACCGGGTGACCAAGGCATGGAACGTGCTGAGCAGAGAGGAATGCCCCGATGGCTGGGCTTGAAGTGATGTCCCCGCTCGTGGCTAGTCGGATCTGGGCTCTCCCCGGCAGCGCGGCGTCCGTGAAGTTCCTCCAGTACCTGGTCCACCGGAGTGAACCTGGTGGCGCGCTCCCAAGCCAGCGCAAGATGGCACGGGAGTACAACGTGGCTCCGAGCACGATCAGCACGCTGATGGAACCGCTTTTCAAACGGAACCTGGTGCTACGTTCAGGTGGCGGAGAACGAGGAGGCAACCGATACCGGCTCCACCCCCTCGCCGCCAAGTACAGCAGCATCGAGGAGATGGAGGCCGCCTTCAGGAAGGCCCTCAAGGACATGCAGGAGGACCGCCTGCCGAGTCTATTGCTGCCCGAGTATCGTGCGGTGCCGCCAGCCGAGGGAACACAGCCCAACCTGCGGATCGCCTGATAGAGCCATCAGCAAGCGAAAGCCCCGCCGTCTACACGGCGGGGCTTTCGTGCCTGAACAACAAGTTGTGATGCCACTATAGCGGCGGACAAGCGGTCCGCATCTCGAGGACGAGCGCGTGAAGGACGCTCCCAGCGCCGGCGGCAACAGATCATCAACGAGAAGCCCCAGGTCAGCACGTGCCTGCCCATGTAGGTTTCCGCACCTCACGCCGGTCCCTCCCCCGCCCGGCAGGGATATGACTCCGATCAAGCGAGCTGCAAGGGGCGTGACAAGCAGGCGCCATCGCCCTGCTCCAGCCACTGCCGCAGCTGGCTCACCTGCCTCTCGCGCCGGGACAGTGTCCAGGTGCTGGGCAGGTAGAAGAACCGCGGCTGTGTCTTGTCCCGACTCGCCCTGAACCCCAGTTTCCGCAGCACCGCGAAGTGGGTGTCGCTGACCATGCCGTTCGGGGTGGGAAAGCGGACCACCGTGCCGGTGCCGCTGTGCTCGATGGTGACCCGGTCCGGGAGCATGGACGCATTGCCCTCTTGCCCGCCCTCGGTGTCCGGCCTGCCGGGGTGCACCGGCTCGCGTGCCTCGGAGGCATCGGTCGGCGCCGGCTCTGCGTCGCGCGTCTCGCCCTCGCCGGCGTCGGCCGCCTCACCGTGCCACTCCCCCGCCGGCCGCGCCGGGCTTTCCGGGCTGTCCGCGCCGGCCCGTGGCTCCGACGCCGAGCCGATACTGTGCTCTGCCGCCGGGGCAGACGCTTCGGCGGTCGGCGTACCGGAAGCCGCCTTGATCACAGCAGCCTCCAACGTGGCGAAGGCCTGGTTCTGCTCACAGGGTGAGGCAAACAGCCACGCGGACACAACAGTTGATGACGCGGCTGGTGGGCGGCCGCCGATGCTGGTGTGGGGGGTCGGCGGTAGTTGTACCAGCTCAGGCAGTCGGGAAGCGCTGCCTGATGCCCCGTTTGGTGAACCAGGCCACCGCTCGGGCGAGTACGCCGGCGCAGGTGTCGGCCTACTCATCGGGCAGGTTCGGTGTAGGCCAGGCGAGAGTGGTCGTCCAGGGCGGTGTGCAGGTAGGTGTGTCCGGCGCCGTTGCGGCGGTCCTAGGCCCTGCCTGCTGGGCGACCGAGGATCCTGTGGCCGCCGCCCTTGGAGATGCGGCCGAGCTCCTTGACGTCGATGTGAACCACTCCCCCGGGCCGGGCGCGTTCATAGCGGCGCACGGGCGCCCCGGTGGCCCGGCCCAGCGTGGCCAGGGCGGGCTGGTGGTGCCGGAGGAGGATGCGGTGGACGGTGGAGGCCGCGATGCCATAGGGGCCAGCCGCACCGGACCGATTCGGTGCCCGCGGCGTAGGCGTACTACCAGCGCCTCGATGGTATCCGGGGTGCGGTGGGGCCGGTGGTGCGAGCGGCTGGAGCGGTCCCACATTCTCGCCTCGTCCTGTCGCCGGTAGCAGCCTGCCCATCAGGCGGCTGTGATTTGGCTGACGTGGAAACGTTCCGCCGCTCCCCGCAGCGGCCAGCCTTCCTCGACGACACACCGCGCCAGACGCAGCCTGCCGGTCAGGGTCAGCGGGGCCGCAGTACGGTGGCTGACACGAGGGCCTCCTGGGGGTCGGACGCTAGATGTCGCGATCCACCCCTGTAGCCAGAAGGCCCTCACCCTCCGCCAGGTCTCAACGTCGCTGGGTGCGACGCCTGGCCTTCTTAGCCGGAAGGAACCAGTCGAGGACGGCGTTGATGAAATGAGACCGGTCCCTGAAGCCGTGCTGCGGCCACAGCTCATCGATCTGGTCAAGGTTGGCGAACGTCGGGCGCCAGGAGAGCTGGTCCGTCCTGCGCCGTTCGCGCGTGATGCGGCGTCCGGGAGCCTGAATCGAGAGGAAGGCGTTCGGATCAGCCACTTCTTCCTCCTCTGTCCCCGTCTTGCTGAGCCGATCGAGAGCGTCCTCCTTCACCGCGTCGTTGATGGCAGAGAAGACAACGAATGTGTTGGAGGGTTCCTTCCCTTCGCGAAGCTTCTTGTCGAGCTGGTAGTCCTTGAACCTCTCCAGGACATCGACATCCACGATGGAGGTCACCTGGGTGAAGCGGTCGGCCGTCCTAGAGTCGGGTGCTTGCGTTGCTGGCCGTGGTGCGGGTGCCGGGGCGGGTGTTGCGGATCGCGGTTGGGGTGGGGCTGCCGCCGGCGCGGGAGGCGATGAGGACTGCGACTGCGATGCTGATCCCGAGGGGCGCGGAGGTGTGGTGGGTGCTGTCTTGGCGGCCTTCCTGGGTCCCCCCAGTGCGGTCGATGCGAGGGCAGCCAAGCTGTCGTCACCCTCAGGGAGCCCTCCCCGCTTACCTTGATTGCGGTCGTTCTGAGGGGTCACTGCTCGGTACCTCCGGTGCTGTTAACTGCCGACATACGCTTCAAGATCTCCATGGCCAGAGAACGGTAGTCAGCCGCCAACTTGGCTACTGATGTCCTGACGGATGCATCCACAACGACGTCAGAGCGCTCGGCGAGTTCCTGTGGTACGAGGCCGTTGGTCCTGCACACGACCGCAGCTGCTTCGACGTGTCGAATGGGAGTTGCGAATACCTCTGCGATTCCTTGAAGGTCGCCCTCGAAGTAGTCCCTGATGTTCCCGAGGACTTTCGTGGCGCTGGGGTTGACGCCGAACAGGGCCACGCCGAGGAAGGCGATCGCTGGGTTGTGGTCGCGAGCCTGGAGCATGCGGCGGGCGACGGTTCTCAGCCCCTTGCGGGAACTGGGGTCGCTCTTCGCGGGGATGATGACCATATCCCCGGCAGCAAGGGCCTGGAGCTGCAGGGTCTCGTACCCGGGGGCTACGTCGAGGATGATCACATCATAGTCTGCGTCAAGAGGCTCCAGGGCAGCGGCATACGTGCCCATCCAAGCGTCCCTAGCGATGGGGTCCTCGTGATCTCGGTATGCGCGCTTCTGGACGTACAGCTCCTCAACGATCTGTTCCAGCAACTCGCCGCCCGGAATGACATACAGGTTGTCGCGCACAGCGCCAGTGGGCTGGAGCAGCTTGCCGCCCAGGATCGCATCGACTTGGGATTGCCCGTCGTCGTAGAACTCAGTCCCCAAGAAGCCGAGGTCCTCGGCGTTGTTGCCCTGGGGGTCCAGCTCGACTAGTGCAACCTTACGTCCGATGGAGGCGAGTGTCACAGCGATGGCTGCTGCCATGCTGGACTTTCCAACTCCGCCCTTGCCGTTGATGATGACCAGTCGCTTGCGTTGAGCGGCGATGGTTTCCATGAGGGTGCGTCGATTCTGCAACGCAGTCCACGATGGTCCGATGTCGGCGATCTCCAAGGCCGTCGTCACCATCTCGCACTCCTTCTCTTCTCATGAGCCCTGATGGGCCTTCAGGGCTTCGCCGCCGTGCTGAAGCTGCCGGACACTAGGCTCCTCATGGGACACCTGACCCAAGAGCACAAGACGTCAGCAGTAGCAGCGGCAACCACAGTCCAGGAGGATACACGCCAGCCCGCACAACGGGAGGCAGGGGTGCACCTTCCTTCTCGCGTGTCGAGCCCACGTGATGTGGCTTGGCGTCAGATTGACCCGGCCACGCCGGTCACCTGTAGACGTTGTCTCTAGCGAGCCGTATTGCACGGGGTATAGCGTGCTATGCGTCGTACTCCCTAGCGCTTGACTAGCATTTTACTAATGTTCAAGGAGCGGAAGGCGCTATGACCTGCACAAACTGTACCAGTGGGCACTCCTTGTCGTAGCGAACCTTGGAAGTCCACTAACGGCAGCGCTCAGTCGAGACCAGCAACGGACCGTGCCAAGACGCCACACCAGACGGCTGCGATCTCGAAGAGACCTACACGGCATGCGGCGATCTTTGAGACTCTCAGCCCTCGATGCGACCTGCCGGCATCACGGGCGAGCAGAACTTCTCGCCCGCAGGTGCTCGTGAGGGGCCTTCCAGCTCCTCGCCACTCAGCGGAGGCAAACCGGGACACAGATTGGTCCTTGCCTTCTGTAGACCATCCAACTGATCGCGGCTCGCGTCGTTCGAGGTCACCTGCTCTGATCAGCCTGCTCTCAGCCTGCAGACCACAGGTGAGCGAGTTGCGGAACGGATCATCGCGGATCCGGGTAGGTTGATCCACTGCACCCCAGCCGATATGCGACAGCCCCTCGAACCCTCGCGGTTGAGAACCCCAGAGAGATGGCTAGCGCCGCCTGTGTGCCAGCATTCTGGCGGCCCAGGTCGCCAGCCGACCGCCAGACGGAGCACGGCGAGCTTTGATGGGCTGGGCGCGACACATCGGGACCGGTAGCTCGACCTCCTGATCGGCCATGGCTCATCAGCCCCCACCCCAGGCAGCGCCTCACGTCGTGATGGCAATCGCGCTAGCGGACTTGGGCGGCATGCAGCAGCGAGGCAGCAAGACTCGTCTGCAATAGTTCCGACGCAGGCGTTCAAGGAGCCGAAGGGGACATTTGGTCGTACCTCGGTCATCGGTTTCCGATGCCCACCGGCCTGTCGGTTGAGTTCAGCACTTGCCTCCGAGGCTTCCTCCACCGCGTGCAGATCCACTTCATGGACGTGTGCAGCAGTGCCTAGTGCGCCAACGGCGGGGGCGGTGACGTAATGAACGCCCGTTGCCTGCACCTCGATGTACCCGACCGCACAGGTGCTACGGCCACAGCTCTCGGTTTCAGGCGCGCGGAGAGGCTTCCAGCAACGCTGTGGAACGAAGCGACCCAGCCCCATTACCGACCCAAGCCTGTGCGTGATGCAGAAGACGACAGACCTCCACGGACACAGGCACTGAGTCGAAGAGGGCTCGGGATGACAGAGGCGCCCTCACTCTACGAAGCAGTGTTCCAGCCGCATGCGTGCTGCCTCTCCTGTAGCCGGATCGGCGGTGGAGGCCCCGCTCCTGTTAAGCCTGTGCCGCCTCGAGGCCTCAGCAACCGGAGCTGAAAGGGGTCCTCCTGGCGACGCGTGAAGTGAGTGCGCTGGACCTGGAGGTGTGATCCACAGTGCTTCCGCCATTGCTCCATTTGGTTGATGTCGTCGCGCCGGCCCTGGCGGAAGGCAACACGGGTGGGCAGAGAGCGCGTCCCGATGAAAGCGACAAAAGCGGCAAATGAACCCTCCGAGCGGGGCTCTGACCTGCGGATTTGTCGAATCTCTCGTCAGAGGGCCGATCGCAATGTGGTGTGAGTGATTGCCTTCAGGGGGGTCTCAAAGGCCGCCAGGCGGCCGCTCAGGCGATCTGGCAGGCAGCCTAGGGTGATTGCCGGGCCGTCAGGCGGCAAGTGCTGGTGGTTTAGACATGGGTGAAACATCAGAAACTGCCTAAACTGCCTAAGTTTCTGATTATCACTACGAACATCACGTTCCAGTATTCAGCTCTCCATATCCCATCGGCGGCCACCTCACCCACCGGCTCCTGCACGGCGACCCGAGAAAGATCGTCCTCGCCCGCCACGACGTCACCGTCTCCTCCGGCAACCACCGCTCCCCCGGCCACCGGCCGAACGCGGACCGCATCTGCGCGGTTCACCATTTCAAGTGGCGCTCGGGCGTCCTGGACGACCTCCGCCGCCGGGTACAGCACTTCACCACCGGCACCTGGCAGGAACACACCCCGGCCGTCCGCGACGAGGCCAACCGCCTGCTGACCCACGTCGGCCAGCACGGCGGCGTGATCAACACCAGCGACCCACGGTTCGCCTTCCGCCGGGTCAGCCTGGACCGTATGCCCTTCGGCTGGCCCTCCGAGGCCCGCAACATCTTCACCACCTGGCGTCCCCACTCTCACAGCGGCCAGGATTGACCGACAGCACCCGCGCTCGCGGACACCATGTCGCGAAAGGATGACCACGTGCCCCTCGCCGTACTCCTGGCCGGCCTCACCGGCTCCGGGAAGACCACCGTCGCCCAGGCCCTGACCGACCGCGGCTACATCCGGCTGTCCGTGGACGAGGAGGTCCACCGACTCCACGGCCGGTACGGCGTGGACTACCCCGAGCACACCTACTTCGAGCGCGAACGGCCCGTCGTCGAAGCGATCCGGGACCGGTTCACCAAGGAGATCGAAGCCGGCAACGACGTCGTCCTCGACCACGGCCTGTGGCGCCGCAGCGAGCGCGACGTCTGGCGGCAGGCCGCCCGCGAAGCGGGCGGCCTGCCCGTAGTGGTCTACCTCCCCGCCGACCGCGAAGAGCTGCTGCGACGCCTGGCCGAACGCAACCAGCGCGAGGACGCCAACGCGCTGACCGTCTCCCCCGAAGCCCTGGACGACTTCTTCGCCCGCTTCGACCCCCCGGCCGACGACGAGGACGTGATCGTCTACACCGGGGACCTGGACGTGCTCGTGACGGCCCTCACCGAGGCCCGGGTGCGGTAAGGCGGGGCCTCGGGTCCGGTGCCGTCAGTTGCACGACCCGTACGGGGCCGTGCTGCTGCGGGATGCGGGCAGGCGGCGGACGTTGCCAACCGCGGCGGTCCGTTCCCTCAGACGCTCGATCTCCTCGTGCTGGGCCGTGAGCCGGGAGATGGCGAGGGTCTTGAACGCGGTGAGCTCGGCCAGTGCCTCGTCCCGTTTCGCGAGCCGTTCCTTGAGTTCGGCAACCTGGGCCTTGAGCCGTTCGTCTGCGCGGCACGGGGGTCGACGATCTGCCCGGCCTCCTGCAGAGTCTGAAGGCGTCGCTCGAATTCCTCAGCCAGGTGCTGGTAGGGGCCTGGCCGACTGGTGCCGTCGCGGTTCTTCTTCGGGTAGAAGCCGGTACGGGGCACCCCCGCTTCGGCGGGCAGGGTCTTCAGATCGCATTTGCCGCCAGGGGGGAGTTCACCCCGCAGCAGCCGGTCGATCGCGGCGCGGATCGCTTCCTCGTTGCGGGCCCGGTCCGCGTCACTGATCCGTGGCATGTCACTCGCCTCCGTCCGATGTACCGGCCGCCGTCATGATCTCGTCCACCACCCGCTGAGCTCGCTCCACCTCAGGCTCGAGCCGCTTCTTCTCGCCCTTGGGAAAGCGCGGGTTGGCCAGGAAGACCTTGCCCGTGCCGACCTGACTCCGCCAGACAGGCAGGTGACAGGAGTGGTGGGTAGCCTGCGGGCAGCGTGCGGAGTCACACATCCCGCCCAGCGGCTTCGTCGCGTCCGGAGTGCCCGCCAGCTTCAGGCACAGGGCCTTGTGCGGGTCACGGAACCAGCAGTAGTTCGCGGTCTGCTGATGCAGGTGCTTGGACTGCTGCCGCAACAGGTTCTCCAGCCGCCGCTCGGCCTCCATCACCGACTGGGCGACCGTCTTCCGCCGAACTTCGGAGCGCATCCGGCGGGACTTCGAGCCGCGGTTCCCGACGGTCGGCCCCCACGTTGGCTGCAGATCATGCGCGGCGCACCCGACTATCTGACCTTCTACACCTACACCAAGGCCGTTTCGAGGTGTCGGCGCATCGTCGAACCCAACCCGCCCGCGAACTTCAAGTACGTCTTCTCCCGCGGCGGCACGGAAGACGCTCTGATCGACCCCACACGGGACCGCGACGCCGACGTCTTCCCGACACTCGACGAACTGGAAGCGGCCGGGTACTCCTCGCAGGCCGCCTCCGATCTCCTGGCCGTCAACGGGCCGCCCCGCGTCGGCATGACCGTCAACCGGCCCCGCAGGGACCTGACCGCGTCCTTCGGCCAACTGCAACGGCAGCGCGACGCCGAGGCCGCAGCCCGGCGCGAGCGCCGGCGGGAGCAGGCCGCCCGCTGAACCTCAGGTATGCGCCCCATGCCTGCCCGTGCTCGTTCGGTGACCGAAGGCAGGCGTGGGGTCCTCGGCGAGTCCTTGAACCGCAACACTGACGCCGCGTGGGGGAGCCCACCGTCTTCCGCGGTGCAAGCACTCCCCGACCTCCAGCTTCACCACACCGACCCGGCCTGTTCGCCGTCGACGCGGCGCGCCTGCGCACGGAACGGAGCGCCCTCGACGAAGTGCTGTCGGTCGAGGGCCGGGCGGAGGAGGCACGACACCGCGCCGGCCAGGGGATCACCGCCCCATGATGCCTCTGCCCTCCCCGGTCGCCGGGGTAGTTTGGCGCGTGCTCGGGGTGAGTCCCGCCGGGTGCGAGACGCAGGCCCGTCGGCTGATGGGTGATGGTCGCTTGACCGGTGCCCCTTAGGTGTGATCCATACCTGGTGTTCGGGGAGGTTGGGGGTGGGCGAAGGCGGGCGTCCCGCAGGGAGCACCGCGCCCCTTGCCGGGCTTGCGTGACCGCAACGACTATCGCCGCGACCAGTCTTCACACACGTCGCCGTACGGGAGCGCCCATGCGTTTTCAGATCAGCAGTCCCTCGCGCGGAATGCAGACCGCCATCGACATACCGGCCGACAGCGAGCCCGCCGTCATCATGGTCGAACGTGCAGACCGGCCCGACCTGGTATGCGTCGGGATAGTCCTCCACCCTGACGGGACGATCGCCGTCGGACACTGGCCTGACGGCGAATGCTGGACAGCCCTGGTGCGCACCCAGGGTGTCCCGGACGGGGCCAGCTGAACCCTGCCAGCCGGACCGTGCGCACCCGCCTCCCGGCTGCACAGGCCCAGGCTCCATGGGATCGACTGCCCGCCGAACCCATCGCCGGGTGGTGAGTCGCGCAATCCCCAGGGCCGCAGCCGATCCACATGCGCGCCGTGGTGGGCGGACCGGACGGCTGGCGTGCCTGGTTGCTCGGCTTGGTGGCCCACTCGCTAGAGCTGACAGGGCAAGTCACTTGGCCCCGACCCAGGAGATGTCATGCCCGCGACACAGACTTCGATCGTGCCGACCAGGAAGCCGATAACGTGTCACCCCGACGGCCTGACGGGGCTGCCCGAGCTGGCTCCCCACTACACGACCCAGGTCCGCGAGGAGCCCGAGGGCACCTGGACGACGCGGGAGCCTGTCACGCAAGACCGTCTGCTGTGGGCCCTCGAACTCCTGCTGAGCCGAGAAGTCGCCTCCGCCCACGCTGACGGCCGCACGATCTACGTCACGATCCACGACTCTTCGCAGATGCCGGGCGCGGCTTCGCAGTCCCGCTTCGTGCCCGTCGAGGAGTCCTGACACCTCATTCCGGGCGGGCCCGCTGGCCGGGCCCGCCCGGCCGCCACCACAGCACTCGCACACCCTTTCCTCGCCCGCCAACTGCCAGACAGGGCTGCCGACTTGCACGGCTTACCCGCCGGTGAAGAAGGCTCCGTGCCGAATCAAGCGGCCGCGAGCAGGCCGACGAGCGAACCTTCCACGCCATCGAACAACACCAGGAGGTCCACGCCATGACGGAATCCGCGCCCCAGGCAGGAGCGCTGCTGCTCGACCGACTCCACAAGGAAGGGCTCACCGCTCGTAAGGGCCAGGACCCGAACAGCGGCACGTGGATCGGCGTGCAGTGCAAAGACGGCACCTCCATCGCCATTCACGCCTCAACGACGGACGGGCAGGACGTCAGCGTCGATCATGCCGTTCCCGAGCACCGCAGCTGGCTGGTGACCGCCAGCGACCCCGCCACACACCAGGACCGGGTCATCTTCGACTGCCACGGCTATCCCCTGCCCTTCGACACGGACACGGGCCTCGTCGTGCGCATAGTCGCTGCCCTGGCCGGTGAGCACGGAGGCTGCCTGACCGAGGAAGAACTCGACACCGCCGATCTCCCGTAGGCCCGGCCCTCACGCCACAACCGCACCCGATGTCCCACTCCCGGCCCCCGGGCTCCGGCCCGGGGGCCGGGCTCCGTGCGGCGACACACCCACCCGCCACTCCAGACATCACCCCCTCCGGCTCCCGGCCGCGCGCCGACGCTTTCGCCGTGCACTCCTCGCCGGAGGCGATCGCCGCACCCTGACGAGCCACCCTGCTACTCGCCGAACAGGGGAACGTCAGCGGGCGACAGATCCCGTCGCACCCGGTGCCAGCGCGCCGGATGACGCCAGCGCCCGCTGCTGTCACGAGCGACGTCGACGCCGACCTCCACCACGAGGTCCGGCTCCACGACAGTGGCCGTGAGCTTGTCGCGCGAGCCCCAACCGGCGGAGAACGTCCAGCCCGTCCAGGGATGCCCGTCACCAGCAGGGGAGAGCAGACCGGCCACCGTCCGGCCCGCCTGCCGGGGCAACAGCGTGCTGCGCCCCACGTACCGCAACCGGCCCCGGGAGTCATACCGCCCGAGCAGCAGCGTGCGGGGCGCTGCAGCAGAACCGGTGAACGCGCCGACAACGGCCTCCTCGGTCTGCCGGACCTTGTACTTGCGCCATCCGCGCGCCGAGGGCTGATAGGTGCCGTCGAGATTCTTGAAGACCACCCCTTCGAGCCCAGCCGCAGTCCAGTCGGCCAGCCATTCCCGCACCGTGCTCGGGTCCGTCGTCGACGGGCACAACACCCACGGTGCCATGAGGTGCCGCTGCGCGAACATCTCCTCGAGGGCCGCCCTCCGGCGCCGGTACGGCCACCCGATGGTGTCGGTCCCCGCCAGACGCAACACGTCGAACGCCACGAAGTGAGCGGGCCACTGCGCAGCAAGCGCGGCAGCACCCGCAGCACGCCGCTGCAGACGGACCTGGAGCCGCTCGAAGGCCAGCCGCCCGGCCTCCCACACCACCAGCTCTCCGTCCAGCGCCGTCGCATCAGGCAGCTGAGCAGCGCCCGCACGCAGCTCGGGAAAGAATGGCACGAGATCGGTGCCCCGACGCGAGCGCATCACCAGCCGCCCGGCATCCCATGACACCAAAGCACGCCACCCGTCCCACTTGACCTCGGCGGCCCATCCATCGGGCAGCGCCGGATCGGACACAGGAGCCGCGAGCATCGGATCCGGCAAGGTCCACATGCCCCTCACCCTTCCCCAGCCCCCGCAGGGAGCGGCCACCCTTCAGCCAGCCGGCCCCACACACGCCTGAAAGGGGGAAAGGCAAGACGTCAGGCGACGGCCTGCTGCGCCCGCCACGGGCCAGCGCGTCAATGAGTCCCTCACCATTCATCGTCAACCAGCCGAACAGGCCTTGCTGGGCAGCACGCTCATACAGCTCGGCCTTGGACAGCTTCTGCAGCTCCCGCTTCCCACCGGCACCGCGGTGGCGTGACCGTACGGCCGCGCGCAGGACGGTTCGCGCACCTCACGCCGGCGGTCGGTGCCGGTCTGACTTTTGCACGCTCGCGAGTGAACGGGGCCAGGAAACGGCGCTGCCGTGCCCGCCGTCCCGCTACGAAGATCCCGACCCGGTTGATCTTCTGGAAGGGAACGCCGCTGTGCGCATCCTCGCCACCCTCGCGGCCGCCACCGCTGTCGTCGCAGCTCTCGTCTCGCCCGCACACGCCGGCGGCCCGCTAGGCGAGCCTGGCGGAACCCTGGCCCTGCCGCTGCACGATGCCGTCCAGGTGCTCCCCGTTGCCGCCGAACAACGGGACGGCTACCAGCGTGAAGCCTTCCGGCACTGGGTGGACGCCGACAAGGACGGCTGCCACACCCGCAACGAAGTCCTCCTGGAGGAGGCGTTCATCCCTCCGGCCCGAGCCGCGGGCTGCAAACTCACCGGCGGCGAGTGGTACAGCGCTTACGACGACCTGTACATCAGCTCCCCGAGCGGGCTGGACATCGACCACCTGGTGCCGCTCGCCGAGGCGTGGGACTCCGGCGCCTGACAGTGGACCGCCAAAGAGCGCGAGGCTTTCGCCAACGACTTGACGATCCGCGGTCCCTGATCGCCGTCAGCGCCCGCAGCAACCGGTCCAAGGCCGACCAGGACCCGAGCGACTGGCTGCCGACGTTCCAGCCGTACCACTGCCAGTACCTCACCGACTGGATCGCCACCAAGCTGCGCTGGCAGCTCACCATCGACCCCCGCGAGCGTGACGCCCTGGACGGCGCCGTCACCGACTGCCCCAACGCCCCGGTCAAGGTCACGTTTGCCCGGTAGGCGACGTCCTGCAGGCCGTAGTGGGGCCCGCCCGCCAGGGACCGGGCGGGCCCCGACGCTACTGAGGGCCGCTGCCGCGGACACCGGCGCCGAAATGGAGACATGGTCAAGGGAGCGCCAAAAGCACAGCAATTCCAGCGTCCACACCGATCGGGAAGACCGTCGCGAAGGCCCCGAACCCTTTCTGAATGGCCAGGTCACGCACTGCTGCGTAGGACCCGGCGAAGCCGATCCCCGCGATGATCACCGCGCCCGCCACCACGACCGCAACTAGCATGCGTTGCGTTCGGTTAAGCCGGGGGTGCTCTGCGTTGCGCTCCACTTCTCACTCCCTCATCGAGTCCGAGAAGCGTGCAGCGAACGACCTGTGGACAGAGGTCGGATCATGTCCGCTCAGGCTCCACTGGGCAACCACCAGCGGGGACACCTCGCCCTCCACGCCCACTACGGCAACGCTACGCAGAGCGGAGGAAGGACGCTGAACTGCCAATATAGGTATGCCGATAGGTTGTCGAACAACTTTGTCAACATGCTGCTCGATCGCTAGAGATGTAGGTTGGCAGATCGGCTGGCGAGTAGCTTGAGAGGCATCTATGTAGGCATGACGATAGCTAGTTAAGTAGCTACCTATTTACCTAGCCAGCTCGTTAAGGACGTGTCGAAGGAGCTAGCTATTTTTCTATGTCATGATTCTTTAGCGTCCTCTGCCTGCCAGTTTGCTCCTTAGCGCTTCATCTTCCACAGAAAGCACTGCAGGATCTACATATTCCTTACTTCGACGTCCCACTCCGTCATTTACACCTGGATTCTTCAATGCCTGCGGCAGTGCGACCCGCCGACGCGCTTCCTCGTCGCTGGTAGACCTCGCGGCCCCCTCCACGTAGCTACCACCAGCTCATCGAGGAGCGGACTCTTCAATGCCTGCGGCAGTGCGACCCGCCGACGCGCTTCCTCGTCGCTGGTAGACCTCGCGGCCCCCTCCACGTAGCTACCACCAGCTCATCGAGGGGAGTCGCATGCTCGCTTTGAAGCGCTCCTACAAGGCCTGGGAGTACATATCGATGCACTACCCAGGCCCTGCGTAAGTTCGCGTTACATCCATGCCTTCTCCGTCAGCTCTGCACGCACGTACCACTCCGTGCCCTCGTCGATCACGCTGGCCCCTCGGCTCTACCCGAGCTCCTTGCACCCCTCACCCCAGGCTCACGGATCGATCTTTCATCACCACGTGACAATCGCCAGTGCGACAACTCGGGCGTTCCACGCCACTCCGAGTACGTCAGCCTCTTCGCCATCGATACGTCGTAGGATGTCGCCGATCGTAAGGACACTAGGGAGATCCATATGTGGGCTTTGGCCGTCGCCTCGCAGAAGGGCGGCGTGGGCAAGACGACAACGACGGTGAACTTGGCAGCACGCCTTGCAATGGCGGGCAAGAGGGTGCTTGTTGTCGACCTGGAGCCACAGGCACAGGCCGGCACCGCGCTTGGAGTCACACTGGCTCCCCAGGGCCCCGATGTCGGCAGCTCCCTCGGATGGCTTATGCAGTCAACCCTCCAGGGCGTGAGCGAACCCGAGGTTCTGCAGCACGTCCGCAACGTCTCTCACATCCTGGAGGCTTTCGAGGGGGCGGGTTCACTGGGGGTGCTCGCTTCCTTGGAACACACCATGACTCGCGCCCAGGAAATGTTCGTAACGGCGCCCAAGGAGCACACACTCGTCCTGCGCCAGCTGCTTGCCACAGCGGCCGGCGCCTATGACATCGCGGTTATCGACACGCCGCCTGCGGTCTCGAGCCTCAACCTCGTCGGTCTCCTGGCGGCCGATGCCGTCATCACTCTGTGCAACCCGGAGTACGCAACGGTCAAGGGGGCACGTGTGCTTCGTTCCGCCGTGCTCAGCCTCGCCAACTCCGAGGCACAGCGGGGCCGCCCGCAGTTCCTGGGGGCCCTTCTCAACCGAGCGAACCCGCCAACAGCGGAAACCGGTGAGGACGAAGACGTTCGGAACCTGATGCTCAGCGGGAACCTGCTGCCCTTCAAAACCGAGGTCCGCAGGAATCGGCTCATCTCCAAGGCGTACGCGTCCGGGGTCCCAGCTGTGATCACAAACTCGGGCGGGGCCGTGGGTCGGGCGTACACGAGTCTGGCCGAGGAGATTCTTCAGCGCATGCGCACTCCCCAGGATCAGTGGCAACTTCCTGTCCCGCGTGACGAGCAGTATGAGCTGGAAGCCGCGGAGGAGGCGGTGACCCGTGCCTGACGGGAAGCCCTCGACTTCGGCTCAGGGCCGGGGGAGGAGGAAGAAGAAGGCTGCGCCGCTTGGCAGTCTTCTGGACAACCCAGCGTTCTCTGGTGCAGAGAACGTGGTGGAGTACTCGATTTTCGGCCAGTCGCCAACGGCCCCCACAGAACCGGCACCACCCCAGCCGACCGAACAAGCCACGGCCCCCACAGAACCGGCACCACCCCAGCCAGCCGAACAAGCCACGGCCCCCACAGAACCGGCACCACCCCAGCCAGCCGAACAAGCCACGGCCCCCACAGAACCCGATGAGGAGGTGGGAGAGCGCTCGCCCACAAAGCCTTCGGCTGTCAGCTCCAAATCGGACGGTCGCCGAAGGCGCACGAAGGGGACCAGGGCCGAGCCGACGGATGCCCACAAGGCTGTGGCTCACTCCTGGGAGGAGAGCACCCTCGATCTCATGCTCGGGGCAAAAAAGTGGACGGCGGTTCCTGTTCGTCTCACTGAAGGTCTGGCCGAGAAGATCACGATGCGGATGGTCGCCGACTCCGAAGCCACAGGCAAGCGCATGACCCAGGCGCACTACGTGGATGCGGCATTCAGGCGTCATTTGCCATCGGGTATCGAGGGGCAAGTAAAACTCGCTGAGTCGTATCTTCGTTCGGGGCGGACGGGAACCACCGGCAGACAGTCGACATACCGGCTCAGCCCCGACATCGCCAGACGCGTACGAGCCATGCCCATGGACATGAAGAAGGCCGGCCGAAGCCGAACGGCCGTCCATGTGTTCTCAGCTGCCGTACAACGCCTGCTCGATGAGCTTGAAGCCGATGGTCCGCTGATCTGGCCGGAGCAATCCCCGGATCAAGATTCTTGATCGACCCATTCCACCAGCTCCTGAAGCCCCCTGCCGGAAGCCCGGCAGGGGGCTTCGCGGTTCCCCGAAAACTTCAATGAACAGGACATATAGGGATGCCGATAGGTTCTTGGATAGCCTGCTGGATAGTTATATAGGTACTCATCTAGGCAGTGACATAGCTACCTAGCTAGCTACATAGGTACGCGACCATCTGGTGATTCACGCCAGGTCATCTGCGTCTCTGCTCTGAAGTGGGCACGTGTCCCGTCGGCCGTGAAAGCCAACCGCAAGGCGGCCCCCCAATCCAGCCTCTGCACAGTTATCGTTACGTAGTAACAATCTTTGCGGGCCAGCCCGCCGATGAAGCTCATGAAACGCCCATCCTGGGATCCTGGTGCGCCCGACAGTTGATACGGCGTAACATCTCATTGACGGTGTGAGTCGTGAAGCACGCGGCGCACGAAACGGATGAGGCCGTCACGTATCAGGAAGGAAGGGACCGCATTGGCCAGTGCCGCAGAAGCCCGGAGCGGTCACACCCGGCACCGTGTCGCTACTGCCGCAGACGTCAACACCCGCTGGGTCAGAGAGGCTGTCAAGGAGGGCCTCGTTGCCGAATCGGCTCTTGAGGGTGAAGACGTCATCGTGGTCCGCAGCTATGCCTTTCTGGACCGGGTCGTCTGGCCGGGAGAACGACGCGACCCCAAGGCCACCCGGCAGACACCCCTCTGGCTGGTTCTGGCTCTCAACACCGTCCGGGATGCGCTGACTTCTCCTGAGGCCAATTCAGATACCGTGGTGTGGGCCAGCCCTGAAGGGGCGATTGCCACTCACACTCCGCAGGATGCTGCCGCGCTTGCGGCCAGAACCAGCGGTCGCACGATGATCAAGCTCCCCATCGGCTCCTGGGCTGCCGCCCTGCCGCATCCCTTTGAAATCCGTTCCGCGTCCCGGGACTACGACGAGAATGCCCGGATCGTCGCGCGGGCCGCCGGTACTCCTCTTTCGCTGTTGCATCGCCTGGCTGCCGCCGATCTCGTCGATCTCCGCCATCTCGGCGTACGCGATGTGATCATGCTCAAGGCCGCATCCTCCCTGGATGGGGTGGCTTGGCCGAACAACACCGTCACATCCGTCTCAGCACTCGCTTTTCCGAAGTGGGTGTCTGATGCCCTCTCAGCTGTGCGTACTGCTCTTCAGTCACCCGCTTGTTCTGAACGCACCAACGTCTGGGCAACTCCGAGTGGTACGCGGATCACCCATACTCCAGGCGAAGCCGCTCAGTGGCTGATCGACGATCTCGGCGATCAGTCGGTCGTGAAGCTCCCCGTGGGGGCCTGGCTGGCTCGGACGCCCGATCCACTCGCAGAACCTTTCTCGCAGATTCAGCCCAGCAGGGGACTGGCGTCCGCCTGACGCAAACAGAAAACGGCGATCCCCTCAGCCCGGGGGAACCGCCGTTGACCGCCGAGTCGAATCTGCCGACGCGGAATCGTAAGGACACCCTCAGTATGCACGCGCCACCCGCTGAGCCGAGGTTCAGCCACCGCTCTGACCGGCGGCTTCTTCCCGGCAGCAGCCACGCCACGTATTGCCTGTTTGCCGAGGGCTCCGGCGTCAGGCCGGACTCCTCGGCAAACAGGCGTGCGCTGCGAAGGCGCCCGGGACTGCCGGTCCCGGACCGTTCGCGCTACGGGGAGGGGGGAGTGTCAGCCAGGTAGTCAGCTGAGTAGCGGTGTCGCCAGGTCCGTCTCTCGTGCTTGCCCTAGCCAGTCGGACCGCGGCGACGGTGTCCCCTTCCTCTTCCTCCTCGATTATGGAGCAGATCATCGCTGTCCGTACGAGGGCTGGCTCAGTCATGCCGAAAACGGCTGATCGGGCGGCTCGTTTGCTTGAAGCAGTTGGTCCTGCCCCGGAGCCGGATCCTGGCGATCCGCTGATTCTGCGCCGTGGCATGCGCGCAAGGCTGCAGGCTGCGCTCGATGCGCTGCTGAGCGACAGTGCTGTTCGCGGACGGCAGGACGCCGAGCGGCTGGCCACGGTGGTGTTGCTGGCCAAGGCGCCCGTGGGCGCCTCGAAGCTGCTGCTGCGGGCAGGAGAGATGGCTCGGTGGCTGGGGTTCTCCGAGTCGTACGTCGATCACCGGGTGCTGCCGGCGCTGCGTGCGGGCACGGTCGGGACATCGGTTACGAAGGACCCGGCAGGATACGTCAACGGGCTGGAGTGGGAGCTGCTCCCGCTCACGGCTGCACTCGACGACCCGCGCAGCCCACTGGTGCTGAGCAGGGCGGAGGCGGCGACGCTGCTGCGATTGTGCGAGCGTCTGTTCGGTCCCGGATGGGCTCCGGTGGACAAGCCGGCGACGCCGGCCGGTCTGCTGGCGGGGCGACGGGGGAGGGGTGCCGCCACCGTGCGTCTGGCGCTGCTCCAGCTGGTGTTGCGGGCCCGGCCGGACGGGAGCGTTCGCCTGGTGGGCGGCGCGGTCAAGCGGGGGCACCGGCGGGCTGCGGCAACGGTGAGCCGGCTGCTGAGATGCCCCGTGGAGGATGCCGAGCTCGTACTGAATGACCTGCTTGTCGAGAACGTGGTCGAAGTACACGCGTCGTCGGGTCCGGGCGCCGGTGAACGGTTGGTGATCCCGGCTGTCGCGGCCGCGTACGGGCGGAACCTGGACTCGGGGCTGTCGCTGGTCGGCGATGAATCCGCACAGACGGCCCACCAGGGCGCCGCAGTCGCTCCCGGCTGCACGGTGTGCGGTGCGGCTTCGCCGGCCGAAGCTCCGGATGTCTTGCTGGAGGGTGACGGCTGGATCCAGGAGGGCTTCGATGTCGTGGACGAGGGTTTCGCCCCGGCCGCGATTGGTGCACCCAGGGATCAAAATCTGTTCGAAACCGGGGAGACGCGCGCTGATATGCCGTCTGACCTGGGCGAATCCGCATCTGCGGAAGGGGGGCCCGAAGCTGCAGCCGGTGCACCGCACCACGCCTCCCACGCTCAGGTGGCTCAGGTGGATGGTTGTCTTTCGCTCTCCGGTGGGTTTTCCGGCGAAGCCGATCAGGGCGACGGTGATCTGCCGGAGCGCGCGCGCGTGTGCGAGGACCGGCCGGATCACGACGAAGTCGTGGCAGACGCGGACCGTGAGGGTGAGGGCGGCCCGCTTCGCGGGGAACAGCAGCCAGAAGTCCGCGGGAAACGAGGCGTGCCCGCCAAGCCGGAGCGGACACCGGTCGCAGGACCTGCGCTGTCCGTCCGGCCTGCGTCCCTGCCGGCAGGGCTGGAGTTCGTGCTGGCCCCGGTACGCGGTGTCTGGGAGCGGATTGTCCGGGTGGGGGCTCGTCGGCACGTTGCCGCGGCGGTCCGAAATCAACTCGGTTTATTGCGAGGCGTTGTCGGGCCCGAGCAGGCCGAAGAGGTTCTGGTCGAGCGGCTGGAGCGGCGGCTTCATCAGCAAATGGGCCGGCCTGTCAACGATCCGGTGGGCTGGTTGCTGGGCCGGGGGCTGCCGCAGCGGCAGTGGTGTTGGTCTCAGCTGTGCGACGAGGGCCGCCGGATGGACACCGGTGGGGAGTGCTCCAGCTGCCGGGTTCTGGTCGGGGACAGGCGGGCGCTGCGCGCCCGGATTGCTGCCGAGGTCGAGCAGGAGATGCCCGGTGCGGTTGCGGGGGATGTGAGGGCGGAAGTCGAGAAGCGGCTGCATGCGGCCGTTGTGTCCGAGGCCGCCGCACGGGCGGCGCGACGGAAGCGGCAGTTGGCCGAGCGGCATGCCCGGGATCGGGTGGTCGCCCGGCACCGCGCGGAGTCCGCCGCAGCCGAGGAAGCCCGTCGTGCTGCTCCGTGTGCTGACTGCGGGCTGCCGGATGCCGCCGGACTGTGCCCGGGATGTACCTGGCTCCGGGCGGCCGAACAGGCCGTGGCCGAGGCTGTGGACCTGGCGGTCATGACGTGCGTCGACCTCATGGACCCGGCCGCTGTCGCGGAAGCAACCGCACGCTGCACGGCCGACACCTGGGCCCTGCTGACGCAGCAGCTCGACCGACTGCGTGCTGAGGGTACCGAAGGGGTGGCCGCGGCCTTTGCAGCCCGCGAGATCGCAGAGAAGATCCGCGACCAGCGGCGTGAAAGCCTGCACAACCGGCTGATGCGTTCCGCTGCTGCCCGGAGGGAGGCCGGCTTGGCGTACGCGACCGAGCTCCGCACCCGCCGGCATCCCAGCCGGGCACTGGCTCGGGCGGCGGCCGAGCGGGCGGCGGACGAGGCCCTGTGGCGCACGGTGGAGGTGCTGCGCGCCGAGCGTGTACGGCAGCTGCACACCGCCCGCAGTGAACGCCCGGCACGTGCTGAGCCCACCGCCTGGAGCAGACGCCTGGCCCGGAGCATCGGCCAGGACCTCGCTGAGAGGGGCCCGGCCGAGACCGATGCGTCGATGGCGCAGACGGTGAGGGCCGCGTGAACCCGCTGTCACGGGTGCCTCGACGCGTCCTGTCCGACTGGTGTGAAAGACCGCGGGGCGCGGTGTCCCCGGGCGTGCCCGGGGACAGATCCGTGGATGTGACAGCGGCGGGCCATCAGCGGGCGGCCGCCACGGCTGCTGATGGAGGGCAACGTCGACTGCCGCTCGGCAGGAGGGCCGATGTCTCATGCTGTGAGCGCGGTGCGCGCGTGACCGGAAGGCGGGTGCGGTCGGTGTCCAGGTCCGGGTTCTCGGTGCAGACGCCGGCGGCGGACACGGCCCGCTCGAACCACTGCCGGCGAGCTGCTTCGGCGGAACATCGCCGCCAGCGTCCCGGCCCGGTTCGTCCTGTCCCGCACCGTGACCACGGCATCGGTCCGGAGCCGATCGGCCTGCGCGGCCTGGTCCTCGATCCGCGGGCCGGACTCCACACCGCCGTCCTCGCCGCCGCCCGCGCCCGGGGCGCGAAGACGGCCGTCATGGTCCTCCCCCAGAACACCGCCGCGAACGTCGCCGCCTGCGGACATCCCTTCCTCCGCCACGACCACGCCCGGCTGCTGTACGGCCACAGTCTCTACGAGCGGATCCCGGTCCTGGCCTCCGGCCACCGGCGCCACCGCTTCATCCCACGGGCCGGCACATTCCGCCGGGAGGTGTCGCCGGCGGGCCAGACGCAGCCGGTCCAGGGCTCGGGGCAGTCGTGGGGGGTGCCGGCCGGCGGGTCGGCTTCCACACGTCGTCGGCGCGGCGTCCGTCGACGTGTCTGTCCCCGCCACCCCGAGGTCGACTGGGAGCAGCTGCGCACGGCGGGGAAAGGCCGGCGCGGTGCGGTCCACGGGGACGCTGCGGCGAACGGGCGGTTCAAGGCAGCGCCGGCGGCGGTTCGGGGCGTCGACGCCGGTCTCGTACCAGGGCTCGCCGCGCCGGCGTCAGCCGTGACAGCCACTCCCCGTTCCGTCCGCACCCCGACATCGCCTTCCCGCTCGCGCCGGACCCCCGCGCCCGCAACCGGCTCCTGGCCCTGGGCGGGCAAGCCGCCGAGCCCGAGCAACGCTCGCCGCGCGCTGCCGTACGTCACGCTCGGCCCCTGCCGGATCGGACGCGTCCTCCAAGCCGCACTTGTCCTCCACAACAGCTCATGGGAGTGAAAAGCTCCGGGAAAATGTCACCGTCCGGGAACTGATCGACCGCCACCGCGAACGGAGGTCCCTGGATCTTCACCTGCTCCAGGACGTCGAAGCTGTCCTCCAGCCCGCGGGTGTCGGTCAGCACGAGCGTCCCGAAGCACCCTCGGCCGGAACTCCGTCAGGAAGTGCGGAGCAGTTCAGCGACGTAGAACGCGAGTTCCAGGGCGTCGGCGGGATCCACGGCCAGATCGGCGGTCATGCCTCCCGGGTGCGTGCCCAGGGCCCGGTGCACCTCGAAGAAGGCGGTGGCCTCGGCCAGGAGGCTGTCGAAGCGGCGGGATTCTCTTCCCAGGGGGGCGGGCGCCCAGGTCCAGACGACCTGGTGCTGTTCCGCCGTCACCTTCTCCACGATCGCGGGCAGTGTGTCGCGCAGGGCCTGCACGTCCATCCGCACCAGGAGCGTGGCCCGGCCGGGTGTCCGCCCGGGGTCGATACGGGCAAGGAGTTCGCGCGTCTCGTCGGGGCCGGTGCCGGCAGTCAGCCTGACGCCAAGGGGATTGCGTACGGACGCGAGGTGATCGACGCATGCGCTGTCCACCCTGCGGACCCATATGACGTGGCCCCAGGCGTCGTAGGGACATCCGGTCCGCGAGTCGACACGGGTGAGCGCCGACTCGCAGACGGGCGACCGCGCTTCATGGGCGGCGAAGAACTCGACGGCGGTGAGTTCTGCGGGATCTTTCCCGCAGGCGTGCATGAAGGCGAGCGCCCGGTCGATCTCGTCGACCAGGCCCGCGCAACGGCTGCGGGCCGCCGAGGCGTTCACGAATTCGCGGTTCAACTGGTTCACTCGGCGCAGGTCGGCACATCCGCCGGTGGCCAGGGCCCGCAGGAGGTTGAGACGGGCTGCGGCACCTTCGTACTGGCACATCGCGGCCGAGGCGTGCCGGCCGCCGCACCGGTGAGGGTCGACGCGGTCGATCTTCACCACCGGCAGGGAGGCGGCGTACATCAGGACTGCCGCTGTTTGGAGGAAGGTGCGCAGACGTGCCTCGACGGCTTCCGCGGTGAGGCCGGCCGGGGACCACGGACGGTCGGCGCCCCACAGAACCTGGGCTTCACCCCGGGCGGCCTCGGCCAGCCGCTCGGCGAGCAGGTCGCACTCGTCGGCGAACACGAGGGGCGGGGACGCCCTCAGCCGTTCTGCGGCGTTCGTCGGCGGCCCGGAACGGGATCCGGATGCCCGATCCACCACCGAAGTGCGTCCGGCCCCGAACTCGGTCACGTCCACCCACCCGCACTCCGAAGACCGTCCGCCCGTCCCAACTGCCGGCCGCCGTGCCTCTCGCCCGGCAGCCGCAGCCTAGGGCGGCGCCCCGCCGGCACGGTGGTGCCGGGAGCAACCCTGGAGGAAATCCCAGGGTTGCTCGTGCCCGGCGCCCGGCGTCTTGCGGGCACGGCTCCGGCAACGGGCCGTCGATGCGCACCGGCTCACCCGGCGGGGGCCCGAGTCCCCGGGCCAAGGACCTCGGTGGCGGTCGCGGGCACGCCGTTCCCGGGCTACGCCGGTCCGTTGGCCGCCAGCCGGTAGCCCGCTCCTTCGACGACCTCCACCAGGTGACACGCACCGAGCCGTTCACGCAGAGTGGCGACGGAGCGCCGGATGGAGGCATGCAGCGCGGTCGGCCAGGAGCGCAGGATCTCGTCGACCAGTTGCTCCGTCTGCAGTGTCTCCCCCGGCCGTCGTGCCAGCGCGACCAGGACGCCCAGTTCGTCTTCCCTCAGATCGGTGGGCACCCCGTTGAGCAGCACGACCCGTTCCGTCAGATCGATGCGCACCGGTCCGGCCAGGATCAGACCGTCCGGCGGTGGTCCGGCGACCGCCGGCTCCGCGGAGCGACGGCGGAGCACTGCACGGACCCGGGCCAGGAGTTCGGCCAGATTGTAGGGTTTGACCAGGTAGTCGTCCGCACCGAGGTCGAGTCCCCGTACACATGAAGCGTGGTCCGAACGGGCGGTGGTCACCAGGATCGGGACCGAACTGATCGCGCGGATCGCACTGCACAGGGTGAATCCGTCGCAGTCCGGAAGACCGAGGTCGAGCAGGACCGCATCGGGTTGGATCTCCTTCACCAGTGCGAGTGCCGCCTTGCCGGTGGTGGCGCACACCGGGTCCAAGCCCTGCCGGGCCAGTGCATCCCGCAGGGCGGCCAGCACTCGCTCATTGTCCTCGACCAGCAGAAGCCTCACGCTGCTCCCCCGTACTCTTCCGGGCCGTGCTTTCACGCGGCCCGGACCGTCCCACACGTGATCGTTGCCCACCGCAGCCACCATAGATGGCCGGGTGATCAACGTCTACGGTCTGACGGAGGGCTGCGTTCTGGCATTCCGGCGTTCTGGGCGAATGAATTCCGGAAGCACCTTGGGCGGCCAGCAGCCGATGCTGAACATTCCCATCGAGTATGCCTTCGCCGCGAGCGCGGTGCGGTTCGGAACCTTGAACTGACGCAGGAGGATGCTCACGTGGTATTCGATTCCCTGACGGCTGAGGAAGAGCTTCGCCGCCAGGCGGACGGTCGGGTCTCCCGCTGCCACCCCCTCGAGCACTTTCGCCGTGAGCGGAGTGAGTTTCCGCTGGGAATCGGCGAGCGCCTGGTGGTCGTCGGTCGTTTCCTCCGGCAAGAACTGCACCAGGATCATCCTTGCCTTTTCCGAGGCGTCCTCGACCGGAAAGGCGGTCAGCTTGCCGGAAACAGCGGTGTCGTGGAACGACATCGCGATGGGGCGGCTCACGAGACGCGCCTGGTGTCCCTGGAGCAGTCGGCAGAACTGCCGGAGCACGTACTGCCGCATGGACGGGTGCAGAAGCTCCACGAACCCGCGGTCGTAGATGTCCTCGCGGGGCCAGCCGCTCTGGGCGCTGAAGGCGGCGTTGACGGACCGTACCCGAAGGGTGGGGTCGACCAGCGCGAGTCCGATCCCGGAACGTTCGAAAAGCGAGAGAACGACATCCCCGTACTCGCCGTTCCCCGTTCCGCAGCGAGAATTTGACTCACCAGCACCGAGCAGGTTTTCAGGATTCCGAACGGCCCGCTGCTTCGGAACGAACGGCATCTTCCCGGTTTCCGACCGAAGAGCTTTTATCATGCCATCACCCGTGTGAATCATAAGTGCCGCACCTTCCCCTGTCGCCCCAACGGCGGGCCGTCGGAATCCTAATGAGGCCGCAGTGGGTCAGCAATGCGACACGAGGCCGAAAAGGAATACTGTGGTCGGCTCCGGAGACGGTTCGGACCGCCGGTGACCGGGCCGGAACACCCGACGGTCACGGGGTGGCACCACCGGCCCTGCGCCGATCCGCGGCCGGTCACAAGAGAGCCCATAGGGGGCACATTTCCCATTGCTCCGGCCGGCAGGCTGCACCCTACCGAGCGGTAACCCATTGGGTGCACCGGTTGTCCACCGAAGCACGTCCGGGCGGGCCTCACCGGCCGCCGGGCTCGCGAGCGGCTTTGGGGGGGCGACATCCGGCACGTACCGCGAACACCGGAAGAACACGGCGCAGCCAGGTGGCCGCCGGGACCACCCGGAGTGTGGGGGGTGTCTCAGATGCTGCAGAGCGTTCCGGAGCGCAGGGCCGCTCTTCCCGCCATACCGCGCACGACGGGGACGAGTTCGGCCCGGCCGGCCACGCCCAGACGCCGGTACAGCCGGGTCAGGGCCTTCTCCACCGCACGCCGTGTGATGCCGAGGGACTCGGCTGCCTCCTGGCTGGTGCGTCCGAGGGCCGCCATCGCCGCGACCCGGCGCTCCGTGACGCCGAGCGAACCGCTGCCCGGCGGGGTGACCCTGCCGTCGGGGCCGTCGGGGAAGGCCAGGGACCAGCAGCGCAGCATGGACGCGCCCGCCTCGTCTGCGATCCGGTGGGTCTCGGCCAGACATTCGTCGGCGCCGTCCCGTCCGGCGGCGCGCAGCCGGATGCCGTACTCCGTCAGCGCCTGTCCCAGTTCCAGGGTGTTGGCACTCTCCCTGAGGACGGCGACGGACTCGGCGAGCAGCGACAGTGCGTAGCGGCCCTGCACCATGGTGCCCCACAGGCGCAGCACGCGGCCGAGGGCGGTGGGCGAGCCGAACCTGCGGGCCCGGTCGCAGGACCGGGCGAGGAGTTCGAGAGCGGCGGCCGGTCTGCCCAGCCGGCGCAGCAGCGGCACGCACATCAGGTCGACCGGTACCAGGAAGGGATGGCACCAGCCCGACGCCTCGCCCTGACGCGCCGTCTCCAGTATCTCGTCGACCAGGGCGGGCAGTTCGTGGGCGGGAGCCCTCGGTGCCCGCACCAGCCGAAGGGCGAGCCGCCGCACCGGCACTCTGGTGTCCGGCTGGTCACGCAGGAGACCGCGCAGCCGTTCGGAGTGCCAGGGATCACGCGTCGCGTCCGCCACCAGGGTCAGGCCCAGCACCGACAGCCAGTCGTCGTTTCCCAAGGTGCCGGGTCCGGCCGCGTAGGCGTCGAGCGTGTCGCACCAGGCATCCGCGACCCGGCCGGCGTGCAGAGCGGCCAGCGCCCGCCAGCCCAGAAACCGGGTCCGGGACCGTTCGGCACCGCGCTGCCGTGCGGTGTCGAGAGCCATGTCCATCCAGGTGCGGACGGTTTCGTGGGCCTCGGCGGCGATGCCCGAGGCGATCATCAACGCGGACGCGTCGTGTCCCGAGGCGCCGGAGGCGGGTTCGTGCTGCAGCATGTCGCGCACCAGGCTCACGGCTTCGGCCGCGGACAGACGCCCGTCGAGGGTGCCGGCGAAGGTGAGCACGGACACGAGTTCGCGCAGTGACGGGTCGTCGGTCCGGTGGGCCGGGTCGAGTTGGCGCAGGCGTTCGACAGCGTCGGCCCGTGTGCCCCGGTCGCCGAGCTCGAACAGCCGGGCACGGGCCTCCAGCCGGAAATCCTCCGCACCGGCGGCGGCCGGCCCGCGGACGGAGTCGAGCGCCTCGGAGACGAACCGGGGAGCGGAGACGAACAGGGTCACCGGCACGCCCGCCACCACCGCGGCACGTTCGCGGGCCGACCGGAGCAGGGGGACCGCCTGAGTGACGTGGCGCAGCGCCGCGGCGGGGTCCACGTCCTGTTCCGCTTCGGCGAGTGCCGCCAGAAGGGCGCCGCGCTCGGGACTGTGCGGCGGGAACTCGCGCAGGGCTCGGCGCAGGAACCGGGCGGCGAGAGCGGCGTCCCCGCGGCGGTGCGCCTCGTCCGCCGCGCGGCGCAGTAATCGTGGGGCCTCGGCCCACCGGCCCGGGCCGATCTCGAAAAGGTGAGGGGCGATCCGCTCGACCGGAACGCCCTCCGCATAGAGCAACTCAGCCGCTCTGCGGTGTATTTCGGTGCGTTCGGCCCGTGACAGGCCCTCCTCGGCGATCTCGCGCACACAGTCCCACAGGACAGGCGGCGAGCAGGGATCGGTGGTCCAGCCCAGCCGCAGGAGGACCCGTGCCGCCTCGGCCTCCTCGGCCGCGTCGAGCCGGGCCAGGCGGGCAAGGATGCGCGGCGTCGGGGCGCCACCGAGGAGGGCTGCACCGTACGCGAAGTCCCGGACGGCCTCGGCGTGCTCGCGAAGAGCCGCTGACACCCGGCCCCTCAGCTTCCAGGGAGCGGGCCGGGAGCGGGCGAGAGCGAGCAGCCCCTCGGGCTCGCGGTACGGCGTGTCGAGCCGCTCGATCAGGGAGGCGATCAGGGCGGGATTGCCGCCGGTGGCACGGGTCCAGGCGCGGGCCTGGGCGTTTGTGAGCAGGACATCGTGCTCCTCGAGCATGGCGCGGACGCCTTCGGTGTCCAGCGGCCCGGTCCGCACCACCGTGCCGGCGGCGGACAGGAGGTCCTGCACGGCCGGGTGCCCGGAGCCGAATTCGCCTTCGCACACGGCGAGAACCAGCAGCAGCGGGGCGCCGGGGCCCGGATCGGCCGACAACCGGACCAGCCAGGCCAGTGACATCGCGTCGGCCCACTGGAGGTCGTCGACCAGGAAGGCCACCGGAGTGCCCGGCGGAGCCTGCTGGTCGGGGAGGACCGCGTCGACGGCGGTCCCGGGCCGCACCGCCGCCCCGGGTTCCGCCCCCTCAGGCAGCAGCCGGCCGGCGACGGCGAACGGGAGTTGCCGGTCCAGGCGCCTGCCACGGGTCCGTCGTACGGCGAAGCCGTGGCCCGCGGCCAGTTCCGCGACCGTGTCGAGGAACGCCGACCGGCCGGTACCCGGTGGACCGACCACCACCACCGACGTGGGGGAGCCCTCCCGGACCAGGGACATCGCCCTGCGGACAGCAGTGAGACCGAACGTCCTGTCGTGCAGCGGCACAGCAGTGGTCCTCCGCCGGTGAGATCAGGCAGTGCCGTCGTCCCGACGGCCGTGCGCCACAGGGGTCACCTGCATACAGGCTTCGCATCACCCACAACTGCCTATATAAAACTGCCATATTGTGACCGGTGTGAGCGTAGATCGATCAGATTACGTGTGTCTACCGGCACGGTCCGGTTCTGCTCTCTCAACCAGTTCCGCCCCCCGCTGCGTCGTGGTCACCGGATCCGCCGGGCGCACGCCGTGGGACACGATCGTGCGTCACCTGGGTGACACATGGGGGCGGGAGCCCGAAGTACGGCACGTCACCTGCCGGCCCGGGGACGCCGACGTCGAGTTCGCGGTCCTGCGCCGGCTGCTGGCCCTGCCCGGGAAGGAGCTGTTCCTCCCGCACGAGGCTCGACGCACGGCCCTCACCCGGGTCGACGGCCTGCTGCGGCAGACGCCGCTGCTGCTCGGCGTCACCGACGTCCAGTGGTGCGACGAGGGCACCCTGTGCCTCCTCGACCGTCTGATCCGCAGCACGGCCGGCCGTCCGCTGACCGTCGTGCTGAGCACGGCACCCGGCGCCCTGGCCGGTGCGCCCGCCGCCTTCCACGAGCTGATGACGCAGGACTACTGCGCGGTCACCGACGGCACCGGCCCGTGCGCCCCCATGCCGGGATGCGTCGTGGAAAGCCCGGAGGTCCTCGCCCGGTACGACCCCGTCCTGCTGCGGGTCGCCCAGGCGTGCGCGCTGCTGCGCGACACCGACGCCGACCTGGTGGGGGCCCTTGCCGGCCTGCCGCCCGGAGAGGCCGGCCGGGCGATGAGGACCGCCCGGGACGTCGGGCTGCTGCCGGAGCCGTTTCCCGCCGGGGACGCCTCTCCCCACCTGGACCTGCTGCTGGCGGCACTGGACCCCCAGGAGGGCGCGCGGATGCGCGCACAGGCCGCCGAGATCCTCAACGACGCGGCTCGGCCCGCCATGCGCACAGCCGATCTGCTGCTCGGCCGGCCCGCGCTGGACCGGCCGTGGATGACGGTCGTCCTGAAAGAGGCCGCGGCCGAAGCAGGACGCGACCGGCCGGCGTCCGCGGTGGCGTACTTGAGCCGGCTCCACGCGCACGACCCGCAGGACGTCACGGTCCGGGCCGACCTCGCCGCCGCCCTTCTGGACATCGCCCCCGCGGCCGCCGCGGAGCACCTCGACAGCGTGCGGCGGTCACCGCACGCCGGCCCGCGGATCCGGGCGCGTACCGCCGTACCGCTCCAGCTGGCCTCGCTCATGACGCACCGCACACCCGACACGCCCGAGGGCCTCGGCGAGGTGCTGGGTGTGCTGGAGGCCGGGGAGTTTGATCCTGTTCCGGCCGCGCGGGCCTGGTTCACGTCCGCCCACGAGGCCGCACCGCCCGGCCCCCGGCCCCGTGTCATGCCGGTGGTCCGTGCCCTGCGCACCGCTCTGACCGGCGCCTGCGACGGCCATGACCCCAGGGGGACGGTCACGGACGCGGTCTCCGACGCCCGCCTGGCCCTCTCCTGTGAACCACCGCGCACCGCCTGGGAACGCGTCGCCGCCTCCCGGGTCCTGGGGCTGGCCGACGAAGCGGAGGCCGCCCTCGACCACCTGGACCGTGCCGTCGCCGACAGCCGGCGGCACGCGGAGGTGTGGGCCGAGGGCCATGCCCGTGCGGCCCGTGCCCTGCTGCTGCTCGAGTCGGGCCGGGCGCACGACGCAGCAGAGGAGGCACAGGCCGCCTCCCGCGTCACCGAAGAACCCGCGGGGCGGCCCGGTCTGGCGCAGGTCGTCCTGGCGCTGGCGCTGCTGGCCCGCCGCGACATCGACCGCGCCGAGGCCGTCGTGCGCCGGCTGGAGGGCCGCGGCTTCGAAGGGTCCGTCTGGGAGTACCACTACGGTCTTCTGGCCCACGCCCTGGTCGAACGGGAACGCGGTCGCGCCGGGCGGGCCCTGGAACTGATGGAACGGTGCGGGGCGAGCCTCACCGCGGTGGGCATCGAGAACCCGGTGTTCACGACGTGGTGGCTGTACAGTGCGGAGCTGCTGCTGGCGGCGGGCCGAACGAGTGCCGCGGCGGACCGGGTGGAACTGGGCCGGCAACAGAGCGGCCGGTGGCCGACCGCCCGCAGCACCGGGGTGGCCCTGATGGCCCGGGCCATGGTGGCCCGGGCGGCGCAGCGCCTGGAACTGCTCGCCGAGAGCGTGCGGGTACTGGCCGGCTCCTCCGACCGGCACTCCCACGCCCGGGCCGAACTGCGCCTGGGGCTGGCCCTGCTGGAACACGGGGACCGGACGGCCGCGTTCAGGCATCTGCGCGCGGCCCGGACGACGGCCGCACGGTGCGGGCTGACAGCGGTGGCCGACCAGGCACGGGGCGCACTCTGCTCGGCGGGCGGACGGTCCCCGCGCTCCGTGCTCAGCCACGCTGAGCGGCCCGTCGCCGAGCTGGCAGCCGCCGGGGCGACCAACCGGGACATCGCCGACGCCCTGTACCTGACCGTGCGCACGGTGGAGTACCACCTGACGAGCGTGTACCGGAAACTCGGTGTCGCGGGCCGCGCCGATCTCGCCGCGTACTTCCCGTCCCGGGGGCACGGCCTCCCCCGGCGGACGCCCGAGGGGAAGCGGTGAGCACGGCACCGCCCGCCCAGGAGGCGGTACGGCTCGGAGGCGCCCCCGGTACCGGCAGCGCACTCCTCGAGCGTGCGGGCGAGCTGAGGATCCTGCGGCAGGCCGTGCGCGAGGCCGCGGCGGGCGGGTCGGCGACCGTCGTCGTGCACGGCCGTCCGGGAAGCGGCCGCAGTGCCGTGCTCGCCGAGGCCGCCGCGCTCGCCCGCGCCGCCGGGCTGCGGACCGTCACCGCCGCCGCGGCCTTCGAAGCAGTACCCGAGGGCCCCGGCGGGCCGTCGGCCGTCCTGCTCGACGGCCCGCCGGGGCCGCCGGACGCGCCCGCCCCGCGTCCCGGGCTGCTACGGGTGTGGGTTTCCCCCGACCCCGAGGTCCGCGGCGGGGACGGCGGGCCCTGCCGGTATGCACTGGAGCTGCGGCCGCTGGGCATCGGATCCGTCCGGGCACTGCTCACCGAGGCATACGGCGACATCGCCGCCGACCGGCTGCTGCTTGCCGCCGTCACCGCGACGGGCGGCAACCCGGCAGTGCTGTGCGGCACGCTCCGGCAATGGCCCGGGGCGGCTCCCGAGCCCGGTGAACTGGCCGCGCTCGCCGACGAGGTGGGCCGCCACCACATCCGCCGGATCCTGGACCGGGCGTCCGGGGAAGCGGTCGCGCTGGTGGAGGCCTGCGCGGTGGCCGACGGAGCCTTCCCCTTCGGCCTGGTCTGCGAACTGGCCGGGATAGATCCGCCGCACCGTGAACGTGTCCACGCGGAGGCGGTGGGCACCGGGCTGCTCGGCCGGTCCGCGCGGCCCCGGCCGTACCACGCGCTCGTGACCGAGCGGGTGCTCGGTCTGCTTGACAGGGGACGGCGCCGCGAGCTGTACGACCGCGCGGCGCGGCTGGCCCGTCGCGAGCGGCTTCCCGAGCCGGTCGTCGGCCGGCTCGCCACGGTCACCCGGCTCTCCGGTCCCTGGGTGCCGGCCGTTCTGCACACCGCGGGCGTCCGAGCGCGGCAGCAGGGCGACACCGCTGCCGCGGTCACGTTTCTCGAACGGGCGCTGGACCTCGGGGCCCGCGACGGACTGAGGGCGCACACCCTGCTCGAGCTGGCCCGGGCGCAGTCGTCCCTGCGTCCCGAGGTCGCCTGCCGCCACCTGCGGCGCGTTCTCACGGACCCGGCGCCGGAGGGTTTTGCGTCCCACCTGGCCGCAGCCGATCTCCTGGCGCTGTACGGCGGTCAGGACGCCGTGGCCGTCCTGACCGCCGCTGCGGCGGGAGCGGCCCTGCGCCCGGAGGAGCGCCGAGCCCTGGCCGGCCTGAGGGAACTGGCACGGGGCACGGTCACCGCGGCGCCCACCCCGCCGGGGAACGCCGGTCCGGCACCCGTCGTGGAGGCCGACGACGGCAGCCGTCCGGTCGTCGCCGCGGCCACGGCCTGGCAGCGCTGCCGCTCGGGCCGGGGGATCGACGAGGCCCGACGGCTCGCCGGCCTCGCGCTGGCGAGGAATGCAGCCGGGCTCTTCGCTCCCCGGCTGACGGCGGCACGGGTGCTCGTCGTCGCCGAGGACACCGGCCTCGCGCGCGCCGGACTCGAACAGATCGAGGCCGATGCCCGGGCTCAGGGGATGCGGCCCGTCGTCGCTCTGGCGCTGCTCGAACGGGCCGGCCTCGCGCTGCACACCGGCGACCTGCGGGGGGCCACCGCCCTGCTGAACGAGGCTCTGACCGAAGTGCCCCGCCGGCACTGGCACCCCGCCACCCGGCCCCGGCTGGCCGCCTTCGAGGCCCGGCTGGCCCTGGAGCGCGGGCGTTTGGACCGGGCCGAGGCCGCCCTGGCGGACGTCGCGCCGGGCGGACCGGATCACAGCCTCGGCTGGACGTACTTCCTCTTCGTCCGCGGTCTGACCGCTCTGCACGCCGGGCGGACCACCGAGGCTGCCACCAGCCTGCGCGAATGCGGCCGCATCCTGTCCGCCCTGGGCTGCCGCAACCCGGGCGTCCTGCCCTGGCGTTCGCTTCTCGCCCTGGCGGAGCTGTCCGTGGCGCCGGACACCGCGGCGGAACTGCTGCGCGAGGATCTGCGGGCGGCCAGGGCCTGGGGCGCGCCCGGCCTGGCCGGCCGGGTCCACCTGTGCACCGGCCTCGCCGCGGCCGGCCCGGCCGCCGTCCGGCATCTGCGGACCGCGGCGCGACTGCTGTCCCGCTCGGCGGCCCACCGGCACCGTGTGCGGGCCCTGAGCGAACTGGCCGCCGTCCTCCTCTCGCACGGACGGCCGACGGACGGCCGTCGCGCGCTGGCCGAGGCCCTCGCCGCGAACCGCACCCTCGGCAGCCCCCCGGCACCCCGTACCGAGGAGATCGCCGCCCTGTTCGCGGCTCTTCCCCGCACGAGCCGGGCCCGCCTGAGCCCGGCGCAGCTACGCGTCTGCGTGCTCGCCGCCGGGGGCCGGTCGAACAGGGAGATCGCAACGGAGCTGTCGGTCAGCCTGCGCACCGTCGAACTCCATCTGACCAACAGCTACCGGGCCCTTGGCATAGGCGGCCGCCGGGACCTGGCGACGGTCCTCGGCCACGCGCCCCCGCCGGCCGGCCACGGCTTTGGCGGGGGCGCGGTCCCGAGCGGGTGACGGCAGGGCCGTGCACCACCGTCCGGCAGCGGGGCGGAACGGTCCGCCGCCTACTGGTGGGTCCACGCCCCGTCGCTCACCAGTCCCTCACGAAGGGCGGTCACCACGGCCTGAGTGCGGTTGAGGCAGCCGAGTTTGGACAGCGTGATCGCCACCGCCCGCTTCACGGCGTGCTCGGACAGGCCCAGGGCGAGACCGATCTGACGGTTCTTCATCCCCTCCGCGAGCAGTTCGAGGATCCGGCGCTCGCGCTCGGTGAGCAGCGGCGTCCGGCTGACGGCCGGGGGCACGGCCTTCGGTACGGACGACCGTGGTACTGCGCGGGCGGCCGGTTCCGGCAGGACGCGCTCGCCGTCGGCGAGCCTGCGCAGCGCATCGTCCAGACCGCGGGCGGTGAGGGTGTCCTGGCTCAGGACACCGTCGTACGGCGGGCGCCCGCCGCCGGGCACCGCCTGCTGCACCTGCGTGTCGGGCAGCAGCAGCAGCACGCGGATTCCGTTGCGGCCGGCCACCGCGGCCAGTTCGGCGGCCCACTCCTCCTCGGCCGGCCCCGGAGCGGTCATGCACCACAGCAGCAGCACGTCGCACGAGAGAATCAGGAACTGGATGGCGTCCTCGCGGTCCTCCGCCGTGAACTCCCCGGGTTCGAAGAGGGAGTACTGCCGAACGTGGCCCGCCTTCTCCAACAGGCGGGCGAGCCCGGCCCGGGCCACCTCGCTTCGCGCCACTACCGCAACTCCGACTGCTCCGTTCATGCGTCCTCGCCCGTCCAACCGCGTGAATCAGCCAGGTGTGACCTTACGTCCCCGCACGTCCGACTGGGTGAGCCGGCCGCATGTGACCTTCCGCAGGCCCGCGAGACCGTCGGCAGGGACAGTGTTCTTGCCAATTTTCTTCCGGCGCCGGAACCGGCCGTCGCGGTCAGGGCCTGCCCGGGGCGTCCACGGCTTCGGCGCGGGACGGTGCGCCCGCCCCGCGCGCCGCGACCTTCTCGACGTAGTCCGCCGCCCTCACCGGCCCTCCGGCCGAACGCAGGGCGTTCCCGAGCGCGTGGACCCGCGCGCGCGTGCTGCCGTCCGCCGTGACGCTGTGGACCGCCCTGCGCAGTTGCCCGGGAGTGGCCTCGGCCGCCGGCAGATGCACGCCGAGGCCGAGTTCCTCGAGCCGGGCCGCGATCAGCCGCTGCTCGGGCATGTGCGGCACCGCGACCACAGGTGTGCCGAAGTACATGGCCTCCATGACGCTGTTCATGCCCGCGTGCGACACGAACGCGTCCGCGTGCTCCAGGACGGTCAGCTGAGGCACCCACCGCAGGAGTGTGACGTTGTCGGGAACCAGGGGGAAGTCCTCGCCGTGGGCCCCCGTTCCCGCCTGGACGACCACGTGCCAGTCCGTGTCGGCGAAGGCTTCGACACAGGTGCGCAGGACCGTCCGCTGGTGATCGAAGCTGAAGCTGCCCATCGACACCAGCAGCAGCGGGCGTCCGTCGCCCGGTGGGTGCCAGGGGACCTCCTCGACACGGTCGCCGATGCAGGCGCCGACGAAGGCGAACCGGTCGTCGAAGGTCTCCGCAGCAGGCTGGAACTGCCGGGGCAGGAACACGAGGTTGGCATCGTCCGCGGGCGCGTTGAACTCCTCCAGCGTCACGTCGTCGAGCCCGTGTTCGCTCAGCAGCCGGCCCTGTTTGACGAAGAAGTCGATCAGCGCGGGGTGCTCCCGGTCGATCTCGCCCTCGTAGAGGGCGCCGATCTGCTGGGTGAGGGAGTAGTGCTCGTTGGAGGCGAAGGTCGCGAACAGTTCGATGGCGGGGCGCCGCCACTTGCGGGACAGTACCCGGCCGGCGGCGAAGGTGCTGACGTCGTACAGCAGCACGTCGGGCAGATCGTCCCCGAATCCGGCCTCGTAGACCGGGACGGTGGCGATGGCCTCGTCGATCGAGCGGACCGGTTCCTGCACCATGTACTCGGCGTCCACCCGGTCGGGCAGCTTCCGCGAGGCGAGCCAGGACTCGTACTCCAGCACGTCGGCACCCGCCGCGGCCGCCGCGGGTGCGAAGCGCGCGCTGGTCGCGAAGGTGACCCGGTGACCGCGGCGCACCAGTTCGGCGACGACGGGCAGCGTCGTGTTGATGTGCCCGAACGCGGGGAACGGCAGGAACGCCACGTGGTACGCCGACATGGGCCGCAGCATGCCAGGGCAGCACGGCTCTTCTCCCCTGCCGCCGCTCAGGACTGGGGAATTCACCAGGCCGTTGCCCGTGAACCGCCGCACTGTTCGGAAGAACACCTGGTGTCTTGCTCTTGCAGTAGCCCCCCGCACGCATGTCGTGCTCCCGTGAGGCCGACGACCGGTCCCGACGGAGAGCGAGATGCCGTGAGCCAGCACGCAGGTCGCGACAATGCACGAGGGTCCGACGAGCGCGACCCCTCCTTGGAGATCTTCTCCCAGGGATGGCCCGACCAGGCTCCCGACACCGTGTGCGGCTGGGGCTCCAGCGAGCCGCACACCCAGCTCGTCCGCAAAGGACTCATGACGATCCTCGAGACGTACCGGGTGACGACGCTGAACGACGCGGGATGCGGCGATCTGGCGTGGATGAGCACCCTGGACCTGCGCGGGATCTCCTACGTCGGTTACGACGTCCATGAACGCGCCACCTGGCCGGAACTGAGGAGGAAGGGCTACCGCCTTCAGGTCGTCGACATCACGTCCGAGGACCTGCGCCCGGCCGACCTGCTGATCTGCCGTGACGTGTTCATCCATCTGCCGAACGACATGATCCTGTCCGCGCTGGAGCGGTTCCGCCGTTCGTGCAGACTGCTGCTCACCACCAGCTACACCAGCGATCCCGCCCTGGAGAAGGGCGCCTTCTCCAATTTCGAGCGGATGTCGGAGCCGAGCCTGAGACACTCGAAGCTCGATCTGTCGCTGCCGCCCTTCGACCTCGGACAGCCGCTGGAGCGCATCCCGGAGAACTCGCCCAACAAGTACCTCGGGCTCTGGGACATGCGCCTTTGACCGGATGTGACCGGACCGAGTCCAGGAGTGACATGGCAAGCCCCTTGACCCTCGCCCATTCGCCGTGCCCCAACGACACGTTCGTCTTCCACGCGTGGACGGCCGGACTGCTCCCCGGGGCACCCCCGCCACAGCTCACCATCGCCGACATAGACGTCACCAACTCCCTTGCGGCGCGCGGAGAACTGGACGTCCTGAAGATCTCCTGCGCGGCCCTGCCCTACGTCCTGGACCGCTATGCGCTGCTGCCCTGCGGCGGCGCGCTCGGGCACGGCTGCGGCCCCCTGCTGCTCACCCGCGACGCGTGCGGGGCCGAGTCCCTGGCCGGGCGCGTGGTGGCGATCCCCACCGAGCGTTCCACGGCGTACCTGCTGTTCCGCCTGTGGGCGCTGCACGCCGTGACGGGCGGTGAGGTGCGCACCGTGGTGATGCCGTTCCACCGGATCATGCCGGCGGTGCGGGACGGCGAGGTGGACGCGGGTCTGGTCATCCACGAGGCCCGGTTCACCTTCCACGAGTACGGTCTGCACCGCCTGGTCGACCTCGGTGAGGACTGGGAGGCCCGGACCGGGCTTCCCGTCCCGCTGGGCGCCATCGTCGCCCGCCGCGAACTGGGCGCCCGGACGCTCGCCGGAATCACTGGGGCCATCCGCGGATCCGTCCGGCACGCGTGGGCCGATCCCGGGGCCTCGCGCGACCATGTGCGGGCGCACGCCCAGGAGATGGCGCCCGAGGTGCAGAAGCAGCACATCGGGCTCTACGTCAACGAATACACCGAGGACCTGGGCCCGCGCGGCCGCGCGGCGATCCGCACCCTGCTGGACCGGGCCGCGCGGGCGGGAGCCGTCCCGGCGGTCCCGCCCGAGGCGCTGGAAGCACCCGGCATCGCCACGACGGAGCAGAGCCCGGCCCGCTGATGCCGGACAGGCCCACGGAGGGTGCGGCCGCGGTGACGGCGGCCGCACCCCCGCCGCGGCTATCCTGCGACGTCGCGGAACGTCTTCCCGGCCATGACCGCCTCCAGGCGGTCGGCGACCGCGACCGGTCCGGGCGCCGTGCGCAGGGCCCTGCTCATCTCCCGGACGCGCCGCCGCACCCCGCCGTCGACGGCGATGCCGTCGACCGCGGCGCGCAGGGCACGGCCGTCGAGGTGCTCGGGTGTGATCAGCCGCCCCAGACCGAGCTCGGCGACCCGCCGGGCCGTCGCCCGCTGGTCCGGCTGATGGGGCACGACGACCACCGGCACCCCCTGGTGGAACGCCTCCATCAGGCTTCCGTGGCCGCCCTGGCAGACGAACGCGGTGGCGTGTGCGAGCACGGTCGGGTGGGGCACCCAGGAGTGGGCCTCGACGTTGGGCGGCAGAGGTCCGAGGGCCTCTGGGTCGACGCCGGCGCCGAGGGTCATGACGACATGCCACGGGGTGCCCGCGAAGGACTCGGCGCAGCGGCGGAAGAAGTCCGGGCGGCGGTTGACCGAGGTGCCCAGGGAGACGAGCAGCAACGGCGGGGCCCCCCGCGGGGGCACCCAGGGGCCCGTGAAGTCCGCGGGGCGCAGACACGGTCCCGCGAAGAGGTGGTCGTCGCCGAAGGTCTCGCCCGCGGGCTGGAACTCCCGGACCACGAACGAGATGTTGAGGACCGCGTCGTCACCGCTCAGCGGCCCCCCGGCGAACAGGTCGGCCACACCGGCCGCCTCGGCCCGGGCCCTCAGCTGCCCGGTCAGGGCGAGCAGCCGGGGATCGCCGGGATCGGCCCGGACGTGTGAGGGATCCGCCTCGGTGCCGTTCTGCGGGACGTGCTCGTTGGCGCCGAAACCCGCGTACGTCCGCACGGTCGGCACGCCGTACCGGCGGCTCACCGCGACCGCCGTGTCCGACGCCAGCGCGTCGTGCACCACCAGGTCGGGCCGGTCCGCGGCGGCGGCTGCCAGAGCCGTTTCCAGGGGCGCGAAACTCTCCTGCAGGAAGGCCAGGAGCATCGTCGTCGCGGTCTCCGTGCCGGAGATCGACTCCGGGAACGCGGAGACGTACGGAACGACACGGGCGCCGGTGCCCGCGACCCGGTCGGCGAGCCGGTCGGCGACGACATGCGTGACCCGGTGGCCGCGTCCCACCAGCTCCTCGATCATGCCGAGGGTCGCCTTGACATGCCCGTACGCGGGAAAGCCCAGCCACAGCACGTGCCGTCCGGGGCTCTCGGCGGGCGACGCGGCGGCAGAGACGTCAGAAGAGGGCACGCGCACTCCTCTTTCCGGGCCGGGCCGCCCTGTGCCCGGCCGCGGACCGGCCGGCACCGGCCGTCTCCACCACGGCCTCGACGAGTTCGGCCTGGCGGACCGCGGCGTCCGCGTGCGCCGCACGGGCCGCCGGGTCGGCACAGGCCTGCGCGAAGGCGGTGACCGCGCCGAGGAACTGGTCGGCCGCGGGCAGCAGCCGCTCCTCCCGGCGGTCGCCCCGGTGCAGTCGCAGCAGCGGACGGGTTCCGGGCGGCGGCGTGAAGGCCCAGTCCACCTCGAGACGGCCCTCGCTCCCCCAGAGCGCATAGGTGTTCCGGTAGGCGTTGTCCAGGCCGAAGTCGCACTGGGCGGTGACGCCCGTGTCGTCGGCGAGCAGCACGGAGCCTGTCATGTCGACGCCGCCGTCGTGCTCGGCGGACAGCTGTGCGCCCAGGACCCGGATCGACGGGCCGAGGAAGAGCTGGGCGGCGCGCAGCGGGTAGCAGCCGGTCTCCCGCAGGGATCCGCCGGCCAGCTCACGGCTGTAGCGGATGAGCCCGGGGTCACCCCGCGGTATCCCGAAGGAGGCGCTGAACGCCCGGAGCGAGCCGATGGCACCGTCCGCGACCAGTTCGCGGACCCGGTCGTGCTGCGGGTGGTGGAGGAAGGCGAAGTTCTCCATCAGCACCAGATCCCGCTCACGTGCCGTCCGGGCCAGGCTTCTTACTGCCGCACCGCTCGCGGAAAGCGACTTCTCGACCAGGACGTGCTTCCCGGCGCGCAGGGCCGCGTCGGCCCACTCCTCGTGGAGGGCGTTCGGCAGCGGGATGTAGACAGCCTGCACGTCGTCCCGTTCGACGAGGTGCCGGTAGCCGGTCACCGTCTCGCACCCGAACCGGTCGGCGAACCTGCGCGCCTTGTCCGGGGTGCGGCCGGCCACGGCCACCAGGCGCAGCAGCGGGCAGCGTTCCACGGCCGGAAGGGTGCGGCGCCAGGCGATGTCGGCCGCGCCCAGCACTCCGATGCCGATCGGTTCTGCGTCAGTCACGACTCCCTCCACGGGGCACTCCCGGTGCGCGACCGGGCGGAGAGCTGCGAGGCGTCGACTGCATTGGTTCTCCCCACCACGAATGCCGGAGCCGGCGTGGCCGGCCCTTGTAGAACCCCATGTGTCTCATGCCTTTTGGGGGCCTCGGCCCGGTGGCGGGTGAACTCTGCGAGTTTCCTCAGACTGTGCCCGCCGGTACGGCAGGATCACGGCGCGGCCCGCACCGGTCGCGGTCCTGCCGGAACACCGGCAGAGGTCCTTGAGACGCGTGGCGTTCTCCGTGCGGCCCCGGCCGGCACACTGCGCCTGGGGTGGTTCCCCGGGGCCGGTCGCCACGGGCGAGCGGGCACGAGGCGCGGGTGCTGTGCGCACCGTCGCGGAGCGCCCCGGTGGCCCGCGGACCCGCAACCGGTGCCGGTCCCGGACGGCGTGGACGGCGCCGTGCACAACCGGATGACGTACTTTCGGGACGCACCGTCGGACAGCGCGGTGCGGGGACGACCGCGCCGGACGGCTCGGACCCGGCGGAGCACCGGCGCACCGCCGGGCGGGACTGCGCACGTCGTTCCGCCGGTCCCACGGCCGAGCGGTGTTGTTCGCCCCCCGCCGTCGGTGCGGGCGCCGGAGGCCCTGCCCGCCCGCGGCGGTCCCGTCGTGCACCACGGCGGGGCCGGCCGTGCGATGACCGTGCCTGCCGCCGGGGTGTCCCGACGGGCCGTCACCTCCGCCTCAAAGCAGGTCGGGGTCGTCGGGCGGGGGCGGGGTCCGGCCGGCACCTGCGGGGGTGTCCGGCCACCCGGGACGCGATCCGCGGCGCGGGCCGAGGACCTGCTCACCACCCCGGCTTCGGCGGACGGCCGGACCGGCTCCGCGAGGACGGCCGGCCCCCGGTAGGCCCGGTGCGGCCGTCCCGCGGCCGAGTTGCCGGGGGGCGTCCCGCGCCGGCGCCGTCCGGCCCGGCCGCGTCCGCGGTCAGCGGTGCTTGTCCACGAACTCGCGCAGGGAAGCGATCATGTAGTCGGTCATCTCCGTGGTGATGCCCGGGTACACACCGAGCCAGAAGGTCCGTTCGGTGATGATGTCGCTGTGCGTCAGGTCGCCGCTGACCCGGTGCTCCACGTTCCGGTAGGCCGGGTGCCGCAGGAGGTTGCCGGCGAACAGCAGCCGGGTGCCGATCCGCCGCGCGGTGAGGAAGTCCACCAGTTCGGGCCGGCTGAACGGGGCGTCCTCGGTCAGCGTGATGACGAATCCGAACCAGCTGGGGTCGCTGCCGGGCGTGGCCTTCGGCAGCAGCAGCCCGGGCACCCCGTCGAGTCCTTCCCGCAGCCGCCGCCAGTTGCGCCTGCGGGCGGCGACGAAGTCGGGGAGTTTGGGAAGCTGGCTCAGGCCGAGTGCGGCCTGGATGTCCGTCGCCTTCAGGTTGTAGCCGACGTGCGAGAAGATGTACTTGTGGTCGTAGCCGAGCGGCAGGTCTCCCATCTGGTAGCTGAAGCGCTTGAGGCACTTGTTGTCCTCGCCCGGCTCGCACCAGCAGTCACGGCCCCAGTCCCGCATGGACTCGGTGATCCGGGCCAGTTCCAGGGAGTTGGACAGCACGCAGCCGCCCTCTCCCATGGTGAGGTGATGGGCCGGGTAGAAACTCACCGTCGAGTAGTCGCCGAACGTGCCGGTGTTGCGGCCCCGGTAGGTCGACAGGACGGCGTCGCAGTTGTCCTCGACGAGGAACAGGTCACGTTCGCGGGCGAGTTCCGCGATCTCGGCGACCGGGAAGGGGTTGCCGAGGGTGTGCGCCATCATGATGGCCTTGGTGCGCGGCCCGATCGCCGCCTCGACCCGCTCGACCGTGGTGTTGTACGTGGCGAGGTCCACGTCGACGAAGACCGGTACCAGACCGCACTGGATGATCGGGTTGACCGTGGTGGGGAAGCCAGCGGCGACGGTGATCACCTCGTCGCCGGGGCGCAGTCTGCGGTCCTCCAGCTCGGGCACGGTGAGCGAGGCGAGCGCCAGCAGGTTGGCGGACGATCCGGAGTTGGTCAGGTGCGCCTTTCGGACCCCGATCGTCTTCGCGAACAGCCGCTCGAAGCGGAGCGCCGTGGCACCGGACGCTATGCGCAGCTGCAGGGCCTGTTCCACGAGCGCCGCACGGTCGTCCTCGTCGAGGACGGCGCCCGACGGCAGGATCGGCGTGACCCCGGGCACGAACTCCTGCTCACGTGCCTCCCGGTCGCGGTGCAGTTTCCGCGTCTGCTCGAGGATGGACTGCACGTCCGTGTCAGCCATGAATGCTTTCTCCGTCCACTGTGAGGTCCGATGGGAGTGCGGCTGCGTTCGCGGGAGACTGGACGCTCTCCCACAGCGCTTGGAGAGCGTCGGTGAGGGTGCGGGTGGGGACCCAGCCCAGCGCGCGGCGGGCCAGGCCGATGTCCAGGGGCTGTTCCCCGACTCCGGCGTCACGGCGTACCGCGGGGGACGGACCGGGCACGACGGTGGCGGCGTCTGGTCCGGCGATCCGGATCAGCGTCTCCACCACGTCGGTGAGGCGGACCCCGGCTCCCGAGCCGATGTTGACCACGGGCGGGACCCGGTGTGCGCGCGCCGCACTCAGCACGGCGTCGGCCACGTCCCGGACATCGACGACGTCACGCACGCCGGCGATCGGCGGCAGCCTCAGCACGGCGGGCCCGGCCGCGAGCTGCCGGGCGATGCCGCCGAGCAGGCTGTGCGGGGAGGCCCAGGGGCCGACCGCGACGGCGATGCGCAGCACGACCGCGTCGAGGCGGCCGGCGGCGGCCGCCTCGACGACGATGCGGGTACCGGCGAGTTTGGTCCGCGCGTAGTGGCTGACCGGGCGGCCGGGCAGAGTCTCGGTCAGCCGGGTCCGCCCCGGGTGGGCGCCGTACTCGTAGGCCGATCCGATGTGCACCAGCCGGACCGGTCGCGAGAGCGCGGACACGCTCCGTACCAAGCGTTCGACGAGGGTCACGTTGCCCTCGGTCAGCTCTTCGTCGGAGGCGTTCCACAGGGCGCCGGCCGCGTTCACCACCACGGCGGGCCGCAGGGCCTCCAGCATGCCGGTGAGCGTGTCGGGGGCGGTGCGGACGAGATCGAGAGGCACTGTCCGGCAACCGGCGGGCAGATCCGGGTCCGGGACACCGCGCACCACTGCGGTCACCGGCCGGCCGGCCGCACACAGCGCGGCGCACACGGCGCGGCCGACGAAGCCGGCGGCGCCGAGCACCACGGTTGCCGACCGGTCCGGGTAGTCCGCTGCGTCCATCGTCGGCTCTCCTGCGTCGTCCGGTCGAGGGAGTGAGGGCCGCCGGGGCGGTCGCCTCGGCGGCCACTATCCACGCGCCGCAGGGCGCGCACAGCCGCGGCGCGGTCCATGCACCCAAACTCTGGGGGTTCCCCCGGAGACTCGGGCAGCCGTCCGTGTCCGACCGGGGGGCACACGACCCTGGAAGGGCCGAGATCACCGCCTCGACGAGACCGTCGCCCCAGGAGCCCGCCATGCGTGTGCTGTTCACGACCATTCCCGAGAAGTCCCATCTGTTCTGCATGACACCTCTGGCGTGGGCGATGCGTGCCGCCGGCCACGAGGTCCGGATCGCCAGCTCCGCCGAGTTCGTCGACGTCGTCGCCCGTACCGGCATGACGGCCGTGGCCACCGGCAGGAACGGCGGGATCAGTGAGGCGATGACCGCGAACCGCGCGTCGCAGGCGGAGTCGGACGAGCTGAACTGGAACGAACTGGACCCGGCGAAGCTCACCTACGACGCCGAGCTCTCGCGGCACCGGACGTTCGCGTACGGCGGCGCCATGTACAACGAGCCGATGATCGACTCCCTGGTGGAGTTCGCCCGTGACTGGCGGCCCGACCTCGTGGTCTGGGATCCGCTCACCTACGCCGGCCCCCTCGCCGCGGGGGCGGTCGGAGCCGCACACGCCCGCTCACTGTGCTTCGCCGACGTGTGGGTGATGAAACGCCGGCTGCTCCACAAGCTCTCCGAGGAGGTGCCCGCCGACCGGCGCGGCGATCCGCTCGCCGAGTGGCTGGGCGGACGCGCCGCCGGGTTCGGAGGGACGTTCACGGAGGAGTTCCTCACCGGTCAGCTCACCATTGATCCGCTGCCCGACAGCCTCGCCCTCGACACCGGGGTGCCGCGCACACCGGTGCGGTTTGTGCCGTACAACGGTCCGGCCGTCGTTCCGGACTGGCTGCGGACACCGCCCGAACGCCCCCGGGTCTGCATGAGCCTGGGCGCCTCCAACACCGAACGCTACGGCGGGGACTACATCTCCAAGAGCGAGATCCTGGAGGCGCTGGCGGAACTCGACGCCGAGGTGGTCGCCGCACTGCTGCCCTCGCAGGTCGAGGAGGTCGGCCCGATGCCGGAGAACGTGCGCGTCGTGGAGTCGGTGCCGTTGCACGCGCTGCTGCCGAGCTGCTCCCTGCTGATCCACCACGGTGGCTTCGGCTCCTACGCCAACGCCCTGGTGCACGGCGTCCCGCAGCTCACCGTCACCACTCCTCTGGCCGACCAGGTCGTGCGGGGGGCCGGCCTGGAGCAGCAGTCGGCGGGCCTGCTCCTGCCCCACGACCTGGCGACGCCGGAGGCGGTGTACGAACGGGTCTCACGGATCCTGACGGACTCCGCCTTCCGGGACAACGCCGCCCGGCTGCGCGACGAGGCGGTCTCCCGGCCGGCCCCGGCCGAGGTGGTGCCGGTGCTGGAGCGACTGGCCGAGGAACGCCGCACGGCGCCGTGGCGGGCCTAGCCCGGCCCCGCTCCCGCGCGCAACGGGCTGTCCCGGCAGACGGCCGGCCCGTGCAAAGGCGCCCGCGACCGGTGAACGGGGGGATCGCCGGGCAGGCGGGGGAACCGTGGCACCCGGCGCCCCCGCGCGCGACGGCTGGGCCGCACGCCGCCCGCGTCCGGGCCCGATCACCGCGGCAGTCCGGTCCGGGCGGGCTCCTGACGGCTCCTCGGGTACGGTTTCAGGGGGCGACGATTCCCGCGTCGTGCGCGAGCAGGCCCGCCTGGGTGCGGTTGACGCAGCCCAGTTTGTCCAGCATCCGCGACACATGTCCCTTGACGGTGGCCTCGGAGAGGTACAGCCGTTTCGCGATCTGTGCGTTCGACAGGCCTTCCCCCAGGCAGGCCAGGACCTGGAGCTCCCGCTCGGTCAGCGAGCGGGTCAGTTCCCGTGCGCGGTCGCGGGCCGAGAGACCCTCCGTCGACGCGGCGACGAGCCGACGGGCCGCCGACGGCGAAAGGACGGTGTGCCCTTGGGCGGCCGTGCGCACCAGTCCGATGAGTTCCTCCGGCGGGGTCGCCTTGACCAGGAATCCGGTCGCGCCGGCCCGCAGGGCGCGCAGCACGTACTGGTCGGCGTCGAAGGTCGTCAGCACCACGATGCTGGGGGGATCCGTGAGCTCGTTGATACGTTCGATCGCGGTCAGCCCGTCCACGCCCGGCATCCGCAGGTCCATCAGGACGACGTCCGGCCGGGCGGCCCGGACGGTCTCGAACCCGGCCGCGCCGTCGTGGGCCTCACCGACGACCTCGATGTCCTCGGCCGATTCCAGGATGGTGCGCAGGAAACGGCAGACCATGGGCTCGTCGTCGACCACCACCACCCGGGTCACGTCCTCACCGCCGGTTCCGCGGTCGGGACGTACGCGGGCAGCGTCACCTCGACGCTGAACCCGCCGTCCGGGCAGGGCCCTGCGCTGAAGGTGCCGTGCACGAGCTCGACGCGCTGACGCAGCTGGACGATGCCCAGACCCGAACCGGTGGCGGCCAGGTCGTTGTCCGGCGCGCCGGACGGCGCGGTGTTGTGGATGGTGAGCCTCAGGCTCGCCGTGTCGTACTCGACCCGGACGGTGACGCGTGTGCCGGGCGCGTGTTTGCGCACATTGGTCAGCGCCTCGCGCAGTACGCGGTAGGCGGTGCGCCCGACCACCGGTGAGGCGAGCACCGGGTCGCCCTCCTCGACCAGTTCGACCGGTACGCCGGCCGCGTTCGACTCGGCGACCAGGTCGGCGAGTCCCTCGACCGACGGCGTCGGGTCGCCGTCGGACTCGGTGCGCAGGATGCCGATCAGGTCCCGCAGCTCCTCCAGGGCCTGGCAGCCGGCCGCGCGCAGCTCTTCGGCGGCCTGCCGGGTCTCCTGGTCCTTGGCGGTGACCCACAGGGCGCCGGCCTGCAGCACCATCAGGCTCACCCGGTGGGTGACCACGTCGTGCATCTCGCCGGCCAGTCGGGCACGTTCCTCGGCGCGGGCCTGTTCCGCCAGCAGGTGCCGTTCCCGCTCGGCCCGTTCGGCCCGCTCGACCAGTGCGCGGACGAGCCGCCTGCGGGCGTCCAGGTAGAGCGCCAGCAGGGGCCCGACGGCGGTGCGCAGCAGCCCGACCGTCATGACCATGAAGGACGGCTCCCAGGGCCGCATGACGACGAGGGTGAACCCGGTCAGGGCGAAGAACGCCGCTTTACGGTTCTCCTGGTGGAAGAACGGCCCGTAGGCGGCCACCAGCGTGGCGTAGGGGGCCCAGACGTTCCCCTCGTGGGCCGGGGTCAGCACTCCGCCCGGGAAGATCATCAGTGTCACCGCGAGGGTGAACACACCGAGCACGCCGACCACGGCGAGCGGGGCGGTGCGGCACAGGACCAGCGAGCCGCAGGCGAGGGCCTGCGCGCCCAGCATGACCCAGGCGAGTGTGTCCGGGTGCTGCGGCCACCAGCTGCCGCCGACCAGCGTCACGCAGGTGTCGAGCGTCACGGCGGCAACCGCGACCGTCACATCCACGATCCGGTGCCGGGAGCCGCTCGGTCGGTCCGTCATGGGACTCACCGTAGGACATCCGCGGACCGCCCCGGCAGCTTGGGGATCATCTTGCTACCTCCGCCACGCCCGCACCCTACGAAAGTCGCATGCGGCCCGTCACGGCCCGTCTTTCGTCGCTGCGGAACCCGCCTCCTCGCCCTGCCGCGCGGACGGCCCGGCAGCGTGGAATGGGGGCATGGATACGACAGGAAGTTCCGTCACGACGACTCCGCGGGTCGGCAGTTGGACGGTCGACACGGACCGTTCGTCCATCATGTTCCGCAGCAGACACCTCTTCGGCCTCCTGCCGGTGCGCGGCATCTTCGCCATCCGCAGCGGCAGCGTCGACGTGGCGGAGCCGCTCTCCGGGTCGAGCGTGCGGGTCGAGGTGGACGCCGCCAGCTTCAGCACGGGCAACGAACGGCGGGACAGCGAGGTGAGGTCGGCGAGGCTCCTCGACACCCTCCGGTATCCGCTGATCACCTTCGTCTCGGACCGGGTGGACACGGATTTTGTCTCCGGCACGCTCACCGTGTGCGCGGTGGCCCGGCCCGTCCGCCTGTCGATCGTGGACCGCCAGGTCCACGCGAACCGGTTCACCGTGCGTGCCACGACCCGGGTGGACCGCACCGAATTCGGGGTGACGGCGGCCCGCGGCATGGCCGCGCGCCACCTCGACCTGATGCTGGAGGTCACATGTGTCCGCCTCTGACACCTGCCGGGACACTCCCGCGGACGGGGGCGGCCGTGGCTAGCGCGATCGTCGTGGAGAACCTGACCAAGAGGTACGGAGACGTGCAGGCGGTGGCAGGAGTGAGCTTCACCGTCGAGCACGGGGAGATCTTCGCCCTGCTCGGCCCCAACGGCGCCGGCAAGACCACCACCATGGAGATACTGGAGGGGTTCCGCACCCGGGAGGCCGGGCGGGTCGACGTACTCGGCCTCGATCCGGGTGACCGGACCACCGCGCGCGATCTGCGCGAGCGGATCGGCCTGGTGCTGCAGGACATCGCGGTCGAGCCGTACCTCACGGTGCGCGAGACGATCGCCCGCAACGCGGGCTACTACCCGGCTCCGCGTGACGTCGACGAGGTGATCGGACTGGTCGGCCTGGACGGGCAGGAGCGCAAGAAGGTCCGCTCCCTCTCCGGCGGCCAGAAGCGGCGCCTGGACCTGGCGTTGGGGATGATCGGCGATCCGAGTCTGCTGTTCCTCGACGAACCGACGACCGGTTTCGACCCGAACGCGCGGCGGGACGCCTGGCGGCTCGTGCGGGAGCTGCGCGATGCGGGCACCACCATCCTGCTCACCACGCACTACATGGAGGAGGCCCAGGAGCTGGCCGACCGGGTGGCGGTGATCGTCGGCGGCAGGATCGTCGCCCAGGGCACCCCGCAGACCCTCGGCGGCCGTGACACCGCCACGGCCCGGATCCGTTTCGCACTGCCCCCCGGCAGCGCACCCGCCGATCTGCCGGTGGAGGCCAGGCCGGACGAGGACGGCCTGGTCCTGGTCGAGTGCACGGAGCCGACCGGGACACTGCACCGCCTCACCGGCTGGGCACTGGAACACGGCACCGTGCTCGCCCGGCTGACGGTCGAACGCCCGAGCCTGGAGGACGTCTACCTGCAGGTGACCGGCCGGCCCGAGAGCGCGCCCGAGCGGGCCCCGGAGAGGAGCGCACTGTGACCGCCACCGTTTCGGCCCGGCGCAGGTCCGGCCGCGGCACGGCCCTGCTGTGGCATCAGATTCGCTACGAGCAGCTGACGTTCTGGCGCAACCCGCAGAGCGCGTTCTTCACCTTCGTCTTCCCGGTCGTGATCATCACGATCTTCGGCGCGCTGTTCGGCTCCATCGGCAGCAGCGAGTACTTCCACGGCCACTCGGCACTGCAGTACTACGTTTCCACCATCGCCGCGGTGTCCGTACTGGGCGCCTGCTACAGCCAGCTGGCGATCGTGCTGTCCAACAGGCGGCAGAACGGCATGCTGAAGCGGGTCCGGGCGACCCCGCTGCCCGCGTCCGTGTACTTCGTCGGCCTGCTGGCGCACTGCGTGCTGGTGAGTGTGATCGACGTGGTGCTGATCACCGCGATCGGCAGGCTCTACGGGGTGCGGCTGCCCGACTCCTCGCAGCTTCTTCCGCTCGCCGTGACGCTGGTGCTGGGCGCCGCCGCGTTCTGCGCGCTGGGGGTGGCGGTGGCCTCGCTGATCCGCAACGCGGAGGCCGCGCCGTCGGTGGTGCAGTTCGTCCTGTTCCCGCTGGTGTTCGTCTCGGGGACGTACATGCCGATCCACTCCGACTGGCTGAACACCGTCTCGGGCCTGCTGCCGGTCAAGCCGTTCAACGACGCGCTGCTCACCGCGTTCACCGCGGAGCACGCGGGCCTTCCCTGGCGCAGCCACGCCGTGCTGCTCCTGTGGGGCGTGGCGGGCGCGGTGGTGGCCGTCCGCCGCTTCCGCTGGGACCCGCGCCGGGAGTGAGCCCCACCCCACACGCCGCTTCGCCGGCCTTCGGACCGGCCGCGTGACCGCGGCCGCAGCCGTGACCCTGTCACCCCCGGCGTTCCCCTGACAGGGTCACGGCTCTCCCGCTGTCCGCTTCGGCCCCGCCGGCGGTCAGCTCTCCCGTTCGCGGAGCCAGGCGTCGACGGCCGCCGCGGTGGTGCCGGCCTGATCCTCCATCATGGTGAAGTGGTTCCCCGGTACGTCGACGACGTGGTCCGCCCGGCTCCAGGCCGTCTGCCACTGCTCGGGAGCCAGGTCCTCGCCGCCGGGCATGGGACGACTGGCCCGCACCAGCAGCACGGGGGCCTCCAGCGGTCCGGGCCTCCAGCCTCCCAGCAGGTTGAAGTACCAGCTCATGGCGGACAACCGGGCGGCGTCCATCCGGGCGAAGGCGGCCTCGCGGGCGAACATGCCGCCGAGCAGCTGGTCCCCGAACTGGTCGAGCGAGTCGTCGCCGGGCACATAGGTGTCGAGCAGGACGACTCCCGCACAGGGCCGTCCCTCCTGTTCCAGGCGGGCGGCCGTCGCATAGGCGAGGACACCGCCGGAGGAGGACCCCAGCAGCACGCACGGCACGTCACCGGTCTGCTCCCGCACCATCCGGGCGAGCAGCCCGACCAGCGCCTCCTCGGTGGCCGGCAGCGGTTCACCCGCCGCGAACCCGGGTACGGCGAGCGCGGTCACGTCCCGCACGTCGCGGAACGCCGAGGCGAACCGCGCGTACTGGTGCACGCCGGCGAGCGCCACCTGGGAGCTGAAGCAGACCAGGGGCAACGGCTGCGGGCCTTTCGCCAGCCGGACCGAGGCGGGTGACCGGAGCACCTCGGCCGGGTCCGCGAAGGTGGGCCGCAGCCGGGCGACGCTCTGCAGCAGCTCGAACCCCTCGCGGAGCCGGTCCTGTTCGAACGCGCCGCGGAAAAGCGTGCCGATGGTTTCGTCGGCGGGATGCCCCGGCAGGGCGGCACGGCCGGCGGGCCCGTCCGGTTCGGCCGGTGTGCTGCCGAGCAGCGAGCAGAGGTGGGCCGTCAGGTCGTCCGGCGTGGCGTGGTCGAAGACGACGGTGGCGGGCAGCCGGAGTCCGGTCGCGGCGGCCAGCGCGTTGCGCAGTTCCACCGATGTCAGGGAGTCCAGACCGAGTTCGAGGAAGGGCTGGTCGGGCTGGATCGCCTCCGGCGTGGGATGGCCGAGCACGGTGGCGGTGGCGCCGCGCACCAGGTCGAGCACGGCATGCCGGTCGGCGGCGCCGTCCCCGGTGCGCAGCCGCCGGGTGAGGACGGCGTCGTGACCGGCGGCGGTGCGCCGGGCGGAGGGACGGGCCAGACCGCTCAGCAGCGGAGCCGGATGCGGGCCGAGCGCCGCGGTGTCGAGGCGGACCGGCACGAGGGAGGCTGCGTCGACGCGCAGGGCGGCGTCGAGGAGTCCGAGTCCTTCCTCGTCCCGCAGGGCGAGCACGCCGCCGCGGGCCATGCGGTCGCGGTCCACCGCGTCGAGCCGGCCGGCCATGCCGTGCTCCCAGGCTCCCCAGGCGAGCGAGCGGGCGGGCAGCCCGTCGGCCCGCCGCTGTTCCGCCAGGGCGTCCAGGAACGCGTTGGCGGCGGCGTAGTTGGCCTGGCCCGGGGTGCCGAAGGTGGCCGCGGAGGACGAGAACATCAGGAAGTCCGCGAGCTCGGTGCCGCGGGTCAGCTCGTGCAGGTGCAGCGCGGCGTCCGCCTTGGCACGCAGCACCGTCTCGAACCGCTCCGGGGTGAGCGAGGTGATCACCCCGTCGTCGAGGACCCCGGCGAGGTGGACCACGGCGGTCAGCGGGTGCGCGGGGTCCACCGCGGCCAGCACCTCGGCTAGGGCGGCCCGGTCGGCCGCGTCGCACGCGGACAGGGTGACGTGGGCGCCGAGCCCGGCGAGTTCGGCTCGCAGCTCCCGGGCGCCGGGCGCGTCGGGTCCGCTCCGGCTGACCAGCAGCAGCCGCCGTACGCCGTGTTCGGCGACAAGATGACGGGCGACCAGGCCGCCGAGGGCGCCGGTGGCGCCGGTGACCAGGACGGTCCCCTCGGGGTTCCAGGCCGGCCCCGGGTCCTCGGGCACGGTTGCACGGGTCAGCCGTCCGGCCCTCAGGACCCCTTCCCGGACGGCGAGCTGGTGTTCCCCGCTGTCGAAGGCGGCGGGCAGGGCGAGCACCGAGGCGGGATCGCGGTCCAGGTCGACGAGGAGGAAGCGGCCGGGATTCTCCGACTGGGCGGTGCGCACCAGCCCCCACAGCGGCGCACAGGCCAGCTCGGCCGGACGCTCGGCGCCGTCGCCGAGCGCGGTGCGGGTGACGAACGCCAGCCGCGCCCCCGCGAACCGCTCGTCCTCCAGCCAGCTCTGCACCGTCTCGAGCGCCGCGGCGGTGACCTCCCGCACGCCGGCGGCCGTGTCCGTTCCGGGCGGCTGGGTGAAGGAGACCATGACGATCTCCGGCAGGGTCATGCCGCCCGCCACGGCCGCCGAGAGGGCGGCGAGGTCGGCGTAGGACTCGGTCCACACGCCCGCCCCGGCCAGGGTTCCGGCGATGCCCAGCGGGTCCGGGCCGACCAGCACGCAGCGGCGGGGCTCCGGCCCGGCCGTCCGGGCCTGCAGGGGCGTCCAGTCCACCCGGAACAGCGCGTCCACGGGGCGGGGGCCGGGGGCCGGCGCGTCGGCGAGCGGCCGGAGCGTCAGCGCGCCGACATAGGCAACCGGCCGTCCGGCCGGGTCGGCGGCGGCGAGCGAGATCCGGTCGGGTCCGTCCGCGGTCAGCCGTACCCGCAGGGCGGTGGCGGCCTGGGCGTGCAGGACGACGTCGCCGAAGGAGAACGGGACGAGGCGGCCGGCGGCGTCGGGCAGCAGATGGGCCAGGCCGTGGAGGGCCGCATCCCACAAGGCGGGGTGCAGCCCGTAGCCGTCCGTGCCGGCCCGGACGGATTCGGGCAGGACCACTTCGGCGTAGACCTCCCCGTCGCGGTGCCAGGCCGCGGCCAGGCCCTGGAAGGCCGGACCGTACACCACGCCGTCACCGGCCTGCTCCGCGTACATCCCCTCGGTGGGCAGCTCCTGCGCGCCGGGCGGGGGCCACGCGGTGGCCTCGAAGGCCTCGGACGGCCCGTCCGGCCCGGGTGCGGAACTCAGGACCCCGGACGCATGGAGCGTCCAGGGCTGGTCGGCCGGGGCGCCGGCCGGACGGGAGGAGATCCGCACCGGGCGGTTGCCGGATGCGTCGGCGGGGCCGGTGACCACCTGGACCTGCCGTTCCCGGACCGGGTCGAGCGGCAGCGGGGCCGCCAGCACCAGCTCGTCCACGCGGCCGCAGCCGACATGGTCACCGGCGTGCACGGCCAGGTCGAGGAGTGCGGTGCCGGGCAGGACGGCCCGTCCGGCGACGACGTGGTCGGCGAGGTACGGGTGGGCCGCCGTGGACAGCTTCCCGGTGCAGACGGACCCGCCGTCGGACAGTTCCACACAGGCGCCGAGCAGCGGGTGCCCGGAGCCGGCGAGGCCGGCCGAGGGGGCACCCGCGTCGGCCCAGTACCGCTGCCGCTGGAAGCGGTAGGTCGGCAGGCCGACCCGGCGGGCACCGGTCCCGGTGTACGGCGCCGACCGGTCGGGGCGCGTTCCGTGCGCCAGGAGCGGGCCCAGCACGGCGGCGAGCGTCTCGGTCTCGGGCCTGCCGCGGTGCAGCACCGCGGCAGTGAACGGCTCGGCGCCCCGGCGGGTCTGCTCCGCCGCGGTGCCGGTCTCGTCCCTTTCGTCCGCCAGGCATTCCTCGACGGCGGGCACCAGGACCGGGTCCGGGCCGAGCTCGACGAAGGTGCGCACCCCGGCGGCGCGCAGCCGGGCGATCGCGTCGCGGAACCGGACGGTACGGCGGACCTGCCGCACCCAGTACCCGGGGTCCTGGAGGTCACCGGGGCCCGCAGCGCCCTCGCAGGTGGGCACGACCGGGATCCGGGCGGGGCGGTACGTCACGGACTCGGCGACCCGGCGGAACTCCGCCAGCATCGGTTCCATCCGAGCCGAGTGGAAGGCGTGGCTCACCCGCAGCCGTCTGCCGGGGCGGCCCTCGAACCGCGCGGCCACCGCGAGAACCGCCTCCTCCTCCCCGGACACCACCACGGAGGCGGGCCCGTTGACGGCGGCGAGGTCCGCACCGTCCCCGAGCAGGGGGGCCACCTCCGCCTCGCTCGCCCGCAGCGCCAGCATCGCGCCACCGGCCGGGAGGTCCTGCATCAGCCGTCCGCGGGCGGCGACCAGCCGGCACGCGTCGTCCAGGGTGAGGACGCCGGCCACATGGGCGGCGGCCAGCTCACCGACCGAGTGCCCGACCAGGTGGTCCGGCTCGACGCCGAACGATTCCAGGAGCCGGTACAGGGCCACCTCGAGCGCGAACAGGGCGGGCTGCGCAAGACGGGTGTCCGACAGGGCTCCGGCGTGCGCGTCCCCCGTGTCGTCGAACATCACACGGCGCAGGGAGACGCCGAGTTCCGGATCGAGGCGCTCGCACACCGCGTCCAGGGCGTCGGCGAAGACGGGCGCGGTCCGGTACAGCACGCCGCCCATACCGGTCCGCTGGCTGCCCTGTCCGGTGAACAGGAAGGCGACGCGGCGTTCGGCGGCCTGGCCGTACGCGACGCCCGGTGCGGTGGTGCCGTCCGCGATCGCCTCCAGGGCGGCCAGCAGACCGTCGCGGCCGGTGGCGACCGCGGCGGCCCGGTGAGCGAAGAGGGTGCGCGTGGTGGCGAGCGAGAAGCCGACGTCGAGCACGTCGAGCTCCGGGTGCCGGACCAGATGCTCCCGCAGAGCGGCGGCCTGGGCGCGGACCGCGTCCTCGCTCCGGCCGGAGACCAGCAGCGGCAGCACCGCGGGCGCTGGACGCTCCGGTGCCCGCTGCGCGGGCTCCGGGGAGCCCGGCGCGGGGGCCTCCAGGACGACGTGCGCGTTGGTGCCGCTGATACCGAAGGAGGAGACACCCGCGCGGCGCGGGCGGCCGGTCTCCGGCCACGGCACGGCCTCGGTCAGCAGCCGGACCCCGCCCTGCGACCAGTCGACCTGTTCGGTCGGCCGGTCCACGTGGAGCGTCTTCGGCAGCACTCCGTGCCGCATGGCCTGCACCATCTTGATGACACCGCCGACCCCCGCCGCGGCCTGGGCATGACCGATGTTGGACTTCAGCGAGCCGAGCCACAACGGCCGGTCGGCGGGCCGGTCCCGGCCGTATGTCGCAAGGAGCGCCTGCGCCTCGATCGGGTCGCCGAGCACGGTCCCGGTCCCGTGCCCCTCGACCGCGTCGACGTCCGCGGGCCGCAGGCCGGCGCGGTCCAGCGCCTGGCGGATGACGCGTTCCTGAGCGGGCCCGTTGGGCGCGGTGAGGCCGTTGGAGGCACCGTCCTGGTTGACGGCGCTGCCGCGGATCACGGCCAGCACCCGGTGCCCGTTGCGCCGGGCGTCCGACAGCCGTTCCAGCAGCAGCATGCCGACACCCTCGGCCCAGCCGGTGCCGTCGGCGGCCGACGCGAAGGACTTGCACCGGCCGTCGGGTGCGAGCCCGCGCTGACGGCTGAAGTCGACGAACGTGCCGGGAGTCGCCATCACCGTGACACCGCCGGCCAGCGCCGTGTCGCACTCGCCCTCGCGCAGCGCCTGCGCCGCCAGGTGCAGCGCGACCAGCGACGAGGAGCACGCGGTGTCGACGGTCACCGCGGGCCCTTCGAGTCCGAGGAGATAGGCCACGCGTCCGGTGGCCACGCTGCCCGCGGACCCCGTCCCCAGGAACCCTTCGGCCCCCTGCGGGACGGTGTGCAGCCGGGCGAGGTAGTCGTGATACATGACGCCGGCGAACACACCGGTGCGCCCGCCGCGCAGCGTGGTGGGGTCGATACCGGCGGACTCCACCGCCTCCCACGACGTCTCCAGGAGGAGCCGCTGCTGCGGGTCCATGACCAGCGCCTCGCGGGGCGATATGCCGAAGAACGCGGCGTCGAACTCCGCGGCGTCGTGCAGGAACCCGCCTTCCCGCACATAGCTCGAGCCGCCGGCGTCCGGATCGGCGTCGTAGAGCCGCTCCAGGTCCCAGCCGCGGTCGGAGGGGAACGGGGTGATGCCGTCGGTGCCGGAGACGACCAGGTCCCACAGGTCGTCCGGGTTCCGCACACCGCCCGGATACCGGCAGGCCATACCGACCACGACGACCGGGTCGTCGGCGTCCGCGGCGCGCCGCACCGGGCCGGACGCGGACGGCGCACGGCGCTCGTCACGGCGCTCGTCGCCGAGCAGACGCTCGAGGAGGTGACGGGCGACGGCGTCCGCGGTCGGATAGTCGAAGACCAAGGTGGCGGACAGACGCAGCCCGGTCGCCGCGCCGAGGTGGTTGCGCAGCTCGACCGCGGTGAGCGAGTCGAGGCCGAGGTCACGGAACGGCTGGTCCACGGCCACGTCGTCCACCGTGTCGTGGCCCAGCACGGTGGCGGCCCGCTCACGTACCAGCTCCCGTACCGCGGCCAGCCGTTCCTCGCCGGACAGCGGTGAGAGACGTTCCACCAACGACGCCGCGGCGACGGCGTCGGCGCGGGCCGCACGCCGGCGGGGGACACGGACCAGGCCGCGCAGCACCGGCGGCAGATGCTCACCGCTCTCCCGCAGTGCGGCCAGGTCGAGGCGCACGGGCAGCACCGCCGGATGCCCCGCCCCGGCAGCCAGGTCGAACAGCGCGGCACCCTCCGCGGCGGACAGCGGCACCATGCCACCGCGTGCCATCCGGCGCCTGTCGGCGGTGCCGAGCCCGCTGGTCATCTCACCCGCTCCGTCCCACAGACCCCAGCCCAGGGACAGTCCGGGGAGCCCCTCCGCCGCCCGGAACGCGGCGAACGCGTCGAGGAAGGCGTTGGCGGCCGCGTAGTTGCCCTGCCCCGGCGCGCCGAGCCCGGCGGAGACGGAGGAGAACAGGACGAACGCCGACAGGGGTGCGGTCCGGGTCAGCTCGTGGAGGTTGAACGCGGCATCCACCTTGGGGCGCAGCACCCGGCGGATCTGCTCGGGCGTGAGCGTCGTGACCGTGGCGTCGGCAACGATGCCCGCGGTGTGCACCACTCCGGTCAGCGGGCGGGTGCCGGGAATGCCGGCGAGAACCGCCGCCAGCCTCTCGCGGTCGGCCGCGTCGCAGGCTGCCAGGGTGACATGAGCACCCAGGGCGGTGAGTTCGGCGACGAGTTCTCCGGCACCCGGCGCGTCGGGGCCTCTGCGGCTGAGCAGCAGAAGGTGCCGTACGCCGTGCGCGGTGACGAGGTGACGGGCGATCACGCCGCCGAGCTTCCCGGTGGCGCCGGTGACAAGCACGGTGCCGTCGGGGTCCCAGGCGGGGGCCGGGGCCGCCGTCTCGGCCACCGCGGTCAGCCGACAGGCCAGGAGTTCTCCGTCCCGTACCGCGAGCTGCGGCTCGGCCGAGCCGAGCGCCACGGCGAACGAGTCGCGTCCGTCGACGAGTTGGAACCGTCCGGGGTGTTCGGACTGCGCGGACCGCACCATGCCCCGGACCGCGGCGCCCGCCAGGTCCCGCACCACCTCCCCGGAACGCACCGCCACGGCCCCGTCGGAGACGAGAACCAGTCGGCTTTCGGCGAACCGCTCGTCGGACAGCCACTCCTGGAGCAGCGGGAGCACCCGCAGCACCGCTTCATGGACCGCGGCGGCGGTTCGGGCACCCGGCGAGCCGACCGCGTGGACCACCGTCTGCGGCACGGGGGCTCCGGCGTCGACAGCGGCGCGCAGCGCGGTCAGGTCCGGGTACCGCTCACCCCGCGCGGGAAGACCGTCGCCGAGTACCGTCCAGGCGGCCACGTCCGTCTCCGGGGCCGGCACCGGCGTCCAGTCGAGCCGGTACAGCGCGTCCCGCGGGCCGCCGCCGGCCGGAGCGGCGGTGGCGGCGTCCATGGCCATGGGCCGAAGCGTCAGCGATGCCACCTCGGCGACGGGCCGCCCCGAGACGTCGGCGACCTGAAGCGTGACGCTCTCCGGTCCCGAGGGCTCCAGCCGTGCGCGCAAGGCGGTGGCCCCCACCGCGTGCAGCGTCACCCCGTTCCAGGAGAACGGCAGCCGCCCCGTTCCCGGCACTCCCTCGGCGGACGCCGGGGCGGCGACGGCGTCCAGTGCCATCGAGTGCAGCACCGAGTCGAGCACCGCAGGGTGCAAGGGGAAGGCGTCGGGGTCCGGCTGTGCCGGGTCGGGGAGCATCGCCTCGACGTAGAGTTCCGCGCCGCGCCGCCAGGCCCGGCGCAGTCCGCGGAACACCGGCCCGTAGGCGAGACCGAGCTCGGCCAGGCCCTCGTAGAGCCCCGCGGTGTCGAGTTCCCGGGCCCCCTCCGGGGGCCACTGGGCGAGGTCGTACGACGCCTCTTCGGCCGGGGCGGGGGCGAGGAGGCCGGTGGCGTGCTGCGTCCACCGGCCACCGTCCGCAGCACTGTCCGGGTCGCCGTCCCAGTCCTGCCGGGACGACACCTGCACGGTACGGCAGCCGGCCTCGTCCGGCGCCCCGACCAGCAACTGCAGGTGGACCGTCCCGGTCTTTGGGATCACCAGCGGGGCGGTCAGAGTGAGCTCCTCGACCCGCTCGCAGCCGACGCGTTCACCCGCGCACAGAGCGAGCTCGAGGAATCCGGTACCGGGGAAGACGATCCGGCCGGCCACCTGGTGATCGGCCAGCCAGGGCTGCGTCTGCGCCGACAGACCGCCCAGCAGCAGTACGTCGCCGGAACCGGCCACCGTGATCACCGCCTGCAGGAGCGGGTGCCCCGCCCGCGCCGACCCCAGCGGCAGCGGTCCTGCGGTCAGACGGGCGGTGGGCCAGTACCGCTTCCGCTGGAAGGCGTAGGTGGGCAGGTCGGTGACGCGGGCGTCGGTGGGGGCGTAGAAGGCGTGCCAGTCGATTTCGGTGCCGTCGGCCCACAGGTG
>Ga0207873_1000278_pt1 | contig 57836 bp, 51 predicted proteins | sample BGWIniCompost_FD_187373 | JGI IMG/M metagenome (GOLD analysis project Ga0207873, IMG submission 187373) | Cellulose adapted compost microbial communities from Newby Island Compost Facility, Milpitas, CA, USA - BGW Initial Compost (SPAdes)... ...
ACTCCACCGCTTGTGCGGGCCCCCGTCAATTCCTTTGAGTTTCAGTCTTGCGACCGTACTCCCCAGGCGGCGAACTTAACGCGTTAGCTTCGATACTGAGTTCCTAGTTGAACCCAACATCCAGTTCGCATCGTTTAGGGCGTGGACTACCAGGGTATCTAATCCTGTTTGCTCCCCACGCTTTCGTGCCTCAGTGTCAGTACTGGTCCAGGTGGCCGCCTTCGCCACGGGTGTTCCTCCTGATCTCTACGCATTTCACTGCTACACCAGGAATTCCGCCACCCTCTACCGTACTCTAGCCCGCCAGTATCCAATGCAATTCCCAGGTTGAGCCCAGGGCTTTCACATCAGACTTAACGAACCACCTACGCACGCTTTACGCCCAGTAATTCCGAGTAACGCTTGCACCCTTCGTATTACCGCGGCTGCTGGCACGAAGTTAGCCGGTGCTTATTCTTTGGGTACCGTCATTCTCTCCGGGTATTAGCCGGAAAGTTTTCTTTCCCAACAAAAGGGCTTTACAACCCGAAGGCCTTCTTCACCCACGCGGCATGGCTGGATCAGGCTTTCGCCCATTGTCCAATATTCCCCACTGCTGCCTCCCGTAGGAGTCTGGACCGTGTCTCAGTTCCAGTGTGGCTGATCATCCTCTCAGACCAGCTACGGATCGTCGCCTTGGTGGGCCATTACCCCGCCAACTAGCTAATCCGACGTCGGCTCATCTTTCTGCGTGAGGCCTTGCGGTCCCCCACTTTCACCCGTAGGTCGTATGCGGTATTAGCGTAAGTTTCCCTACGTTATCCCCCACAAAAAGGCAGATTCCGACGTATTCCTCACCCGTCCGCCACTCGCCACCCGGGGAGCAAGCTCCCCTGTGCTGCCGTTCGACTTGCATGTGTTAGGCCTGCCGCCAGCGTTCACTCTGAGCCAGGATCAAACTCTTCACTTAAATTTTCGGACCGAAGTCCAAAGCTTTGAGTGCAGTCGTCGTCCAGGCCAAATTACTCGCTGCATTTGCATGCTTTGAATCGACTTGGTTCTGTTCGAACGTCTGCAAGATGGACAACCATCCACTTGCCAGACGCCCGCACAAGTCACCTGCGCACACTGTCAAAGATCCGGGAAACAGGCCTCATCGCCTCGCTTCCGAGCCCGTCGGCGTTTCGCCTCAGGGAGCCGCACATGATAGCGCGGTTTTTGCTTTCGTCAACACCCCGTGACGGGGTTCTTGACGCCCCCTTCAGCTTCCGGGCCGCGAGGCCGTTTCGTCGAAGGGAGCCGCACATTCTAGCCCGTTTTTCCGTTCCGTCAACACCCCGTGAGGGGCGATCCAGGCCGGCTTCGGGGGCCGCCCGTCGCGGGTTGGCGGCGGGCCCGGCTGTGCGGGGCGCGCATTCTGCACCGTCACGCGGCCCTTGCCTAGCCCCTCGTGCCGGCGCGCCTTGACTCGCCCGGGTGGCTGGTCGATGTTGCGGGCCTCGCGCCCTGCCGGAAGCCCGCCGATGCGCCATTCGACCCTGGTCTCCGTCCTCGCCCTGTGCTTCCCGCTGTGCGCCTGCGCCGGCGGCGGCGAACCGTGGGTGGAACTGGCCGGCGAGCGCTACGTGGTGGAGATCGCCGACGACGACGCCGAACGGCAGCGCGGACTCATGTTCCGCGATTCGCTTCCGCAAGGCCGCGGCATGCTCTTCATCCACGAGCGCGAGGAACCGCAGGCGTACTGGATGAAGAACACCCGGATCCCGCTCGACATCCTGTACTTCGACGCGTCGCTCGCGCTGGTGTCCCAGCAGCGCGACGTGCCGCCGTGTTCTGCGGGCAACGCCTGCCCTCCCTACCCGAGCGGGCGTCCGGCACGCTACGTGCTGGAACTCAATGCGGGCGAGGCTGCGCGCCTGGGCCTGACCGACGGCATGCGGCTGCGGCTTTCCCCGGACATCCAGCCCCGGCCGTAACCCGCCGCCGAGGCTTGCGCGCACGCACGGCGCGGCGCAGTCTTGCGGCATGGACGCGAAGGACCAACTCCCGGACTGGGACTCGCTCGCCGGCTACGACGACGACGCGCTTCCGCTGCTGGGCGTCGCGCTGCTGATCGCGCGCGACGAGTACCCCGACCTCGACCCCCGCCGCTACGCGCTGCGCGTGCAGGGCCACGCCGCGCACCTGCGCGGGGCGGTGGAGCGCGAAGCGCATCCGGCGCTGAAGATGCGCGCGATCAACCAGTACCTGTTCGAGGAGGTCGGCTACGCGGGCAACCACGACGAGTACTACGACCCGCGCAACAGCTACCTCAACGAGGTGTTCGAACGGCGACTCGGGAACCCGGTCTCGCTCGCGCTGGTGCAGATGGCGGTGGCGCGCGAAGTGGGGCTGCCGCTCGACGGCATCTCGTTCCCCGGGCACTTCCTGGTGCGGCTGCCGGTGGACGACGGGGTGCTGGTGATGGATCCGTTCAACCGCGGGCGTCCATTGGACGTCGACGAGCTGCGCCAGCGCGCGAAGGCCCACCTCGGCGGCAACGCGCCCGACGACGAGGTCCTGTCGCGGATCCTCTACCCGGCCACCAACCGGGCGATCCTGGTGCGCGTGCTGCGCAACCTGCACGCGGTCTACCAGGAGCGCGCCGACTGGGAGCGCGCGGTGCGTTGCGCCGACCGCGTGCTGCGGCTGCTGCCGGGCGATCCGGAGGCGCTGCGCGAGCGCGGGATCGGCTACCTGGAGCTGGGCCACCTTGCCGGCGCGCGCGAGGACCTGCAGCGCTACCTGCTGCTGCGTCCCCACGCCGGCGACGCCGCGACGGTACGCAGGCGGCTGGTCGAGACCGGACTCGCCAGCGCGCGCCTGCACTGAACGCGACGCCGGCCCCTGGTCACAGGGTCACCATCTCGAAGTCGTCCTTGGTCACGCCGCAGTCCGGGCAGGTCCAGGTCTCGGGAATGTCTTCCCACCGGGTGCCCGGCGGGATGCCGTCGTCCGGCAGGCCATCGGCCTCGTTGTAGATGAAACCGCACACGACGCACATCCAGCTGCGGTAGGGCGTGTCGTTCATCGGATAATGGGCGCCAGGTCGTCGAGGAAGCACGGCATTGTCCCATTCCATGCGTGAGGGCGGAATGCCCGGTGGCGGACGCGGCCCGGGCCGGGCTGCCCGCGGCCTGTACGCGATCACTCCGGACACTGCCGACACCGGCGCGCTGCTGGCGCAGGTCGAACCGGTGCTGCCGTGCGCCACCTGGCTGCAGTACCGCAACAAGCAGGCGGGTCCGGACCTGCGACGCGAACAGGCCCTGGCCCTGCTCGGCGCCTGTCGCGCGCACGGCGTGCCCCTGATCGTGAACGACGACTGGCGGCTGGCCGCCGACATCGGCGCGGACGGCGCCCACCTCGGCGAGAACGACGGTGCGCTGCGGGAGGCGCGCGCGGCGCTCGGGCCGGACGCCATCCTCGGAGCCTCCTGCTACGACTCGCTGGCGCTGGCGCGCGAGGCGGTGGCGGCCGGCGCCGACTACGTCGCCTTCGGCGCGTTCTTCCCGACCACGACCAAGGCGACCACCCGCCGCGCCACCGTCGCGCTGCTGCGCGAGGCCGCGGGCCTCGGCGTGCCGCGGGTGGCGATCGGCGGCATCACGGTCGACAATGCGCCGTCCCTGGTGGCCGCCGGGGCCGACCTGGCGGCGGTGGTCGGCGCGGTCTTCGGCGCCGCCGATCCCGCCGCCGCCGCGCGTGCCTTCCGGGCCGCCTTCTTCCCCCCGCATACCCGCGACGGCTGAAGCCGCCGCCATCCGCTCCAGCAGGATCCCGCATGAACCACGATCGCTCCCACGCCCTGTTCTCCCGCGCGCAGCAGCTGCTGCCCGGCGGCGTCAACTCGCCGGTGCGCGCCTTCCGCTCGGTGGGCGGCGAGCCGTTCTTCGTCCAGCGCGCCGACGGCCCCTACCTGTACGACGTCGACGACAACCGCTACATCGACTACGTCGGTTCGTGGGGCCCGATGATCGTCGGCCACAACCACCCCGCGGTGCGCGAGGCGGTGCAGAAGGCGATCGCCGACGGCCTGTCGTTCGGCGCGCCGTGCCCGGCCGAAGTCACCATGGCCGAGGCCATCACCCGGCTGGTGCCCTCGTGCGAGATGGTGCGCATGGTCAATTCCGGCACCGAGGCCACGCTGTCGGCGATCCGCCTGGCGCGCGGCGCCACCGGGCGGGCGAAGATCGTGAAGTTCGAGGGCTGCTACCACGGCCACGGCGACTCCTTCCTGGTGAAGGCCGGCAGTGGCGCGCTGACCTTAGGCGTGCCGACGTCCCCGGGCGTGCCCAAGGCGCTGGCCGACCTCACCCTCACCCTGCCCTACAACGATTTCGACGCGGCCACGGCCCTGTTCGAGGAATCGGGCGCGGAGATCGCCGGCCTGATCATCGAGCCGGTGGTGGGCAACGCCAACTGCATCCCGCCGCGCGACGGCTACCTGCAGCACCTGCGCGCGCTGTGCACCCGGCACGGCGCGCTGCTGATCTTCGACGAAGTGATGACCGGCTTCCGGGTCGCGCTCGGTGGCGCGCAGGCGCACTACGGCGTCGTCCCGGACCTGACCACCTTCGGCAAGATCATCGGCGGCGGCATGCCGGTGGGCGCCTACGGCGGGCGCCGCGAGCTGATGTCGCAGGTCGCCCCGGCCGGACCGGTCTACCAGGCCGGCACGCTGAGCGGAAATCCGGTGGCGATGGCCGCCGGCCTGGCCATGCTGGAGCTGGTGCAGGCGCCCGGCTTCCACGCGCGCCTCGCCGCGACCACGGCCCGCCTGTGCGAAGGCCTCGAGGCCGCTGCGCACGAGGCCGGGGTGGCGGTCACCACCAACCGGGTCGGCGCGATGTTCGGCCTGTTCTTCACCAGCGAGAAGGTGGAGACCTACGCCCAGGCCACGGCCTGCGACACCGCCGCGTTCAACCGCTTCTTCCACGCCATGCTCGGGCGCGGCGTGTTCCTCGCGCCGAGCGCCTACGAGGCGGGCTTCGTCTCCAGCGCGCACGACGAGGCGGTGATCGACGCGACCCTCGAAGCGGCGCGCGAAGCGTTCCGGGACATCGGCGATGCCCGCGCCCGCTGAACCGGAGGGACGCGCGCGCGGCGACGGCAGCCTGTTCGAGCGCGAGTACCTGCCGGCGTCGACCGAAGGCCGGCGTTACCGCTGGTTCCGTCTGATCTTCCACCACGACGCACCGGACGAACGCAATTTCGACCTGGTGCTGATCCTGGTGATCCTGGCCAGCGTGGTGGTCGTGCTGCTCGACAGCATGCCCACCGTCAAGGCGCGCTGGCACGCCTGGCTGTACGCGGCGGAATGGATGTTCACCATCGCCTTCGCAGTGGAGTACGGGGTCAGGCTGTGGGTGGTGAAGCGGCCGTTGCGCTATGCGCGCAGCTTCTTCGGGATCATCGACCTGCTCGCGATCCTGCCCACGTTCCTGTCGCTGCTGTTCCCGGCCACGGCCTCGTTCGCGGTGATCCGGGCCCTGCGCCTGCTGCGGGTGTTCCGGGTGCTCAAGCTGGTGGAGTACTCCAGCGAGGCGGGGGTGCTGGTCGAGGCCCTGCTGCGCAGCCGGCGCAAGATCTTCGTGTTCATCGCGGCCCTGCTCACCATCGTGGTGATCTTCGGCGCGCTGATGTACGTGGTCGAAGGGCCGGAGAACGGCTTCAGCAGCATCCCCGCCGGCATGTACTGGGCGATCGTGACCGTGGGCACGGTGGGATTCGGCGACATCGCGCCGACCACGCCGTTCGGGCGCTTCGTGACCTCGGTCCTGATCGTGATCGGCTACAGCATCATCGCGGTGCCGACCGGCATCTACACCGCCGAGCTCGCGCGCTCGCTCCAGCCGCGGCGCCGCCGCGTGCGCTGCGCGGAGTGCGGGCTGCCCGACCACGAGGCCGACGCATGGCACTGCCGCAAGTGCGGGCGCGCCCTGCCCCCGGAGCAATGACCGGCGCCGGTCCGCGGAGGCCGCGATGCCGGTGAGGCCGCGCGCGCGCCGGCTGCTGCTGGACTTCGACAATGTGCTCGCCCGCTACCGGCGCGAGGTCCGCGTGGCGCACCTGGCCGCGCATGCGGGCACGCGCTTTTCGCGGGTGTGGCAGGCACTGTACGAGTCCGGACTGGAAGCGCGCTACGACGCCGGACAGGTCGCCACCGCCGACTACCTGCGCGAACTGGGCGAAGGCATCGGCGCGGCGGTGGACGAACAGGCCTGGCTGGAGGCGCGCCTGGCCGCCACTACGGCCGACGCACGCGTCCTGGCGCGGCTGCTGGCGCTGGACCCGGCACTGCCGATGGCAGTGCTGACCAACAACGGCGAACTGGCCGCGCGGGTGGTGCCGCGCGTCGTCGGACCGCTGGCGCCGCGCCTGGAAGGCCGGGTGCTTTGCAGCGGCAGCCTGGGCGGACGCAAGCCCGATCCGCGGGTCTACCTGCTGGCGCTGGAGCGGCTGGGCTGGAGCGCGGCCGACACGCTGTTCGTCGACGACCTGTTCAGCAATGTCCAGGGCGCGCGCGCCGCCGGGCTGCACGCCGACAGCGTGCGCGATGCCCGGGCCCTGGGCCGGGTGCTGAAGCGCTTCGGCCTGGCCTGAGCGGACGGACAAGGCCGGCAGGCGGGGTCCCGGGTGCGCCGCGCTTACCCGGGCGACCCGGTCGCAGGCCATGGCGCACATCGTGGGCGGCGCGGAACGGCCGAAGGCCGCGTCCGGGGCGCGCCAGGGCATGGATCGCCCGGATCCCGGACGGGCTTCGCCCGGCCGGGCTGCCGGCCGGAGCGCTGCGGCCTGGCCCGGGCGGGCCGCGGACGCCCGCAGGCGTTCAGGCGGCGAGCTTGGCCACCGCGCCGCGCAGGCGCGCGAGGCCCTCGGCCACGTCGGCATCGGTGATGTTGAGCGCCGGGACCAGGCGCAGTACGTCGGGGCCTGCCTGCAGCACGAGAAGGCCCTCGTGCGCGGCGAGGTCGAGGATCTCGCCGGCGCGGCCGGCGAACTCCGGCCCGAGCACGGCCCCCAGCATCAGGCCGCGGCCGCGCACTTCGGCGAAGACGCCGTATTCCTCGCCGATCGCCGCCAGCCCCTCGCGCAGCGCGCGCGACTGGCGCGCGACGTTGGCCGCGATCTGCGGCGAGGCCAGCTTGCGCAGCGCCACCCGCGCCACCGCCGCCGCCAGCGGATTGCCGCCGAACGTGGTGCCGTGGGCACCGTAGCCCATCGCCCCGGCGACCTTCGGGCCGGCCAGCATCGCGCCCACCGGGAAGCCGCCGCCCAGGGCCTTGGCCAGGGTGACGATGTCGGGCACCACGTCGTCCTGCCAGTGCGCGAACAGGGTACCGGTGCGGCCCATGCCCGCCTGGATCTCGTCCAGCACCAGCAGCGCGCCGTGGCTGTCGCACAGTTCGCGCACCTGCTTGAGGAAGCCGGAGGCGGCGGGCGTGACCCCACCCTCGCCCTGCACCGGCTCGAGCATCACCGCGGCGACGTCGCCGGCGGCCATCGCGGTCTCCAGCTGCACGATGTCGTTGAAATCGACGTAGCGGAAACCGCCGGGCAGCGGCTCGTAGCCTTCCTGGTACTTCGGCTGCGCGGTGGCGGTCACCGCGCCCAGGGTGCGGCCGTGGAAACTGCCGCGGAAGGTGACGATCACCCGGTCGCGCGGTGCGCGGCCCTGCGCCGCGGCCCACTTGCGCACCAGCTTGATCGCGGCCTCGTTGGCCTCGGCGCCGGAATTGCACAGGAACACACGCTCGGCGAAGCGGCTCGCGGTCACCAGATCCTCGGCCAGGCGCAGCGGCGGCTCGCTGAAGAACACGTTGCTCGTGTGCCACAGCTTGCCGGCCTGCCCGACCAGGGCGGCGTGCAGGTCCGGATCGTTGTGGCCCAGTCCGCACACGGCGATGCCGGCGGCGAAATCGACGTACTCGCGTCCCTCGCTGTCCCACAGGCGCGCGCCTTGGCCGCGCTCCAGCACCACTTCGCGCTGCTTGTACACCGGCAGGTAGTAGCGGTGGCCGAGGTCGATCAGGGAGGCGGTGTCGCCGGGGGCCGGCGTCGGGGCGTTCATGGCGGCGAGGATTCCTTGGAAGGCTGGAGCCGGCGGCGGCCGGGACGACATTATCGGCCCACGCCTGCCGCGCCGCCACGCCGCGGCCGCACTGCGTGCGCTCGCGTACCATCGACGCGTCGCCGCGGCACCTCCGCGCGCATCGGCCGATCCACCATGACCCACATCGAAACCCTCGCCGCCCGCGCCGGCAGCCGCCCGGATCCCGCCAGCGGCGCGCTGTCGCCGCCGCTGCAGCTGGCCACGACGTTCGAGCACGCGCCCGACGGCCGGCTGCCGCACGGCTTCCTCTACCAGCGCTACGACAATCCCACCCAGCGCGATGCCGAACAGGTGCTGGCGGCGCTGGACGGCGCAGCGCGCGCGCTGCTGTTCCCGACCGGGATGGCCGCCGGCGCCACCGCACTGCAGGCGCTGCCGCCCGGCAGCCACGTCCTGCTGTGCGACGACAGCTATTTCTCGTTCCGGGTCCTGGCCGCGCAGCAGTTCCCGCGCTGGGGGCTCACCCACACCATCGTCGACGTCACCGACCTGGACGCGGTGCGCGCCGCGATGCGCGCCGACACCGCCCTGCTGTGGGCGGAGACGCCGTCGAACCCGCTGCTGAAGGTGAGCGACATCGCCGCGCTGGCCGACATCGCCCACGCCGGCGGCGCGCGCCTGCTGGTGGACGGCACCTTCGCCTCGCCGGTGCTGCAGCAGCCGCTGGCGCTGGGCGCCGACATCGTCCTGCACTCGGCCACGAAATACCTCGGCGGCCATGGCGACGTGATGGGCGGGGTGCTGTGCTTCGCCGACGACGGCGACCATGCCGACGCCTGCCACCGGCTGCGGCTGCTCGCCGGCGCCACGGCCTCGCCGTTCGCCGCGTGGATGATCCTGCGCGGCGTGCGTTCGCTGCCGGCGCGGATGGACTGGCACTGCCGCAATGCGCGCACGGTCGCGGAGTTCCTGGCCGCGCATTCGAAAGTGTCGGCGGTGCACTATCCCGGCCTGGCCTCGCATCCGCAGCACGCGGTGGCCGCGGCGCAGATGCGCGACTTCGGCGGGATGCTGTCGTTCGAGGTGGCGGGCGGACGCGAGGCCGCGCTGGCGGTGGCAGCGCGGCTGCGCCTGTTCACCAACGCCACCTCGCTGGGCTCGACCGAGTCGCTGGTCGAGCACCGCGCCTCGATCGAGGGTCCGGATTCGCCCACGCCCGGTGGCCTGCTGCGCCTCTCGGTGGGGCTGGAGCACGGCGGCGACCTGGTCGCCGACCTGGCGCAGGCGCTGGCGGACTGAACCAGGCCGCGACGCACGCCTGCGCGTCGCGGGCCCGCCGCGTTACCAGGTACCGGTGTTCGGCATCGACGCCCAGGGCTCGGCCGGCGGCAGGGGGTCGCCCTTCTGCAGCAGCTCGATCGAGATCAGGTCCGGTGTGCGGACGAAGGCCATGCGGCCGTCGCGCGGCGGGCGGTTGATGGTCACGCCCAGCGACTGCAGGTGGGCGCAGATCGCGTAGATGTCGTCGACCTCGAAGGCCAGGTGGCCGAAATTGCGCGCGCTGCCGTAGTCCTCCGGCGGCGAGCCGTCCTCGGGCGGCCAGTTGTAGGTGAGTTCGACCTCGACCTCCGGATTCTCCGGCGCGGCGAAGTAGACCAGGGTGAAGCGGCCGGCCTCGTTGTCCATGCGCCGGGTCTGCCTCAGCCCCAGTCCCTCGGTGAAGAAGCGGCTGGTCTTGTCCAGGTCGTGGACCCGGATCATCGCGTGCAGGTACTTCATGGTGCGTTCCGGATGGCAGGGGTGGACATTGTAGGAGCGTGCGTCCCCGGCGGGCGCGCGCGACGCCGCGTCGCCTCAGTCCAGGAACAGGTCGGGCAGCAGCGGCCGGGCGGGATCGACGGCGTAGCGCGACAGGTCGGTCACCCCGGCCTCGGCCAGCACCTCGTCATCGACCAGGAAGCGGCCGGTGAAGCCGGCGGCCGGACGCACCAGGATCGCGTGCGCGGCGTCCGCCACGATCTCCGGGCGGCGGGCGTTGGTCGTGCTGACGCCGGGGATCATGTTCAGCGCATCGGTGGCGATCAGGGTGCGCGGCCACAGCGCGTTGATCGCGATGCCGCGGTCGGCGAATTCCGCCGCGAGGCCCAGGGTGACGAAGCTCATGCCCATCTTGGCCAGCGTGTAGCCCGTGTGCGGCGCCCACCACTTCGGGTCCAGCGAGGGCGGCGGCGCGAGCGTGAGGATGTGCGGGTTGGGCGCCTGCAGCAGGTGCGGCAGGCAGGCCTGGGCGCACAGGAAGGTGCCGCGGGCGTTGACCTGCTGCATCAGGTCGAAGCGCTTCATCGGCGTGTCCAGGGTGCCGCGCAGCCAGATCGCGCTGGCGTTGTTGACCAGGATGTCGATGCCGCCGAAGGCCTCGACGGTCTTCGCCACCGCGGCCTGGACCTGCGCCTCCTCGCGGATGTCGCACTGGAGCGCCAGCGCGCGGCCTCCCGCCGCCTCCACCGCCCCGGCCGCGGTGTGGATGGTGCCGGGCAGCTTCGGGTTGGGCACCGCGGACTTGGCGGCGATCGCCACGTTGGCGCCATCGCGCGCGGCGCGCAGCGCGATCGCCAGGCCGATGCCGCGCGAGGCGCCGGTGATGAACAGGGTCTTGCCGGACAGCGTGTTCATGGATGCTCCATCTCGATGCGGGGCGGCGTTCAGGGCTTGGGCCCCTGCCCCTCGTTGTCTTCCCACTTCAGGATCCGCCGGGTCACGAACCGGTAGGCCGGCTTGCCGGTGCGGAACCACAGGTCGCGCACCCACGAGTTGCGCCGCAGCACGCGCTGCTCCACGGGAGTGAGCGCCTCGCGGCAGTACATGCGCTTGTGCTTGAGCAGGTGGCGCAGGTCCTCGCGGAACAGCAGCCGCATCCACCGCGAGCGCGGATCGCCGCGGCTGGCGAGCTGGAAGTCGATCAGCGCCGGGCGCCCGTCCTCGAGCACGAGCCAGTTCGCCTCCTTGGCCAGGTCGTTGTGGGCCACGCCGCGCCGGTGCAGTTCCCGCAGCAGCCGCCGGGCGGCATGGAACCAGGCCACGTCTCCGCGCGGCGGACGCTGGTACATCGCCGCGCCCGCCATGAAGCTGCGGTCGAGCCGCCGCCCGTCCCAGCCCAGCAGTTGCGGCACGTCGGCCATGCCGCGGATCCGCTCCAGCGCCAGCGCCTCGCGACGGGCCAGCCACCAGGCCGGCAGCCGCAGCCACGCGGGCACGTGCGCCAGGTCGCGGCGCACGAAGGTGCCCTCCGGCCCCTGCATCAGGGAGATGCGGCCGAAGCTGTCGGCCTTGAGGGCGCGGAGCTCGGTGGCGGCGTCGCGTTGCATGGCGACAGTGTAGGCGAGCGCCACGGCGCGGCTGTCATAATCCGCCGATGGACTCCGGCTGGTTCGACGCCACGCTCGCCTGGATCAGCGCGCACCCGATCGCGGCCGGCGGCCTCATCTTCCTGATCGCGTTCTGCGATTCGGTCGTCGTGCTCGGCATCCTGGTGCCGGCGCTGCCGCTGCTGTTCGGGATCGGCGCCCTGATCGGCCTGGGCCACATCGACGGCACCTACGCGATCACCTGCGCGGCGATCGGCGCGTTCCTGGGCGACGGCATCGGCTACTGGGTCGGCCATCGCTGGGGGCCGCAGCTGCGCGACCACTGGCCGTTCCGGCGCTATCCGCAGCTGCTCGACCGCGGCGAGCAGGTGTTCCGGCGGCACGGGGCCAAAGGCATTCTGATCGCGCGCTTCGTGGGCGCGATCCGCGCCTTCGTGCCCGCCATTGCCGGCATGCTGGGGATGCCGCTGCGGCGCTACGTGCCGATGAGCCTGCTGGCGTGCTACCTGTGGGCCGGCCTGTTCCTTGCCCCGGGCTGGATCTTCGGCGCCTCCTACGACGCCGTGGCGGCGGTGGCCGACCGGCTGGTGATGGTGCTCGGCGTGCTGGTGCTGGTGCTGGGGCTGGCCTGGGCGGCGGTGCTCTACACCTACCGCTGGTTCGACCGCCACGCCAACCAGCTCCTGGCGCGCGCGCTGCTGTGGACCCGCGCGCATCCGCGCATGGGCCGCTACGCGGCCGCGCTGATCGACCCCAAGCGCCCGGAGTCGGCTTCGCTGGCGATCCTGGCCGCCTGCCTGCTGGCGATCGGCTGGGCCTGGTTCGCGCTGCTGGTGACGGTGTGGATGCGCGACGAGCCGCTGGCGCTGGACCTGTCGGTGTTCCAGCTGATGTACGAGCTGCGCAATCCGCTGGCCGACCGCCTGATGGCGGGAATCGCCTCGATCGGCGACTGGGAAGTGCTGTTGCCGGCCGCGAGCCTGGCCCTGGCCTGGCTGGTCTGGCGGCGGCGCTGGAGCGCGGCGGCGCACTGGGTGGCCGCGCTGGCGTTCGGGCTGGTGCTGACCACCGGGCTGTCGTACCTGGTGGACATGCCGCTGCCGCCGACCGCGCCGAGCGGCTTCGGCTTTCCCTCGGTCTCGGTGACGATGACCACGATCACCTTCGGCTTCTTCGCGGTCCTGATCGCGCGCGAATTGCCCGGCCGCACCCGGGTCTGGCCGTACATGGTGTCGGGCCTGGTCGCGGCGCTGCTCGGCTTCGCCCGCCTGTACCTGGGCGCGCACTGGCTCAGCGACGTGGTCGGCGGGATGCTGCTGGGCATCGTCTGGCTGCTGCTGCTGGGCATCGCCTACCGGCGCCGGGTCGAACGCTCGTTCTGGATGCGGCCGCTGGCCACGCTCTTCTACCTCAGCTTCGCGGTGGCCGCGCTGTGGCACGCGCCGCGGGCCGTCGACCCGCTGCTGGAGCGCTTCCACGCACCGCCGCCGGCGCTGGTGTTCGACGCCAGGCACTGGTGGGAACGCGACTGGGCCCAGCTGCCGGCGCACCGGCGCGAGCGCGACCCGAGCCGGCGCTGGAGCCTGGAGCTGCAGGTCGCCGGTCCGCTGGAGCCGCTGCGCGCGCACCTGGAAGCACGCGGCTGGCAGGCGCAGCCGCAGGCCGACTGGACCGGCACCCTGGGACTGCTCGACGACGACCTGCCGCCGCAGGAGCAGCCGGTGCTGCCCGCGACGCTGGGTACCGAGGCCGAGGCGCTGCTCATGCGCCGCGAGGCCGGCGACGGCCGCCTCCACGTCCTGCGCCTGTGGCGCGCCCCGGCCCGGCTGGACGACGGCACCCCGCTGTGGATCGGCGTGACCCAGATCCTGGAGTTCCAGCGCCCGCTGTCGGGCCTGTTCGGAATCTGGCTGCCCGCGGTGGACGACGACGCGCCCTACCTCGCGCTCAGGGACTCGCTCTCGGGGCTTGAGGTGCGCGAGGAAGCGCATCCGCAGGGCGGGATGCCGGTGCTGCGCCTGCGCACCGGCGCGCCGGCGTCAGGACAGCAGCCGTAGCAACTCGTCCAGGCGCCGCGCCGGATCGTCCTCCTCCAGCAGGCGCTGGCGCTGGGGCGGCAGCAGCGGCAGCAGTTCGGCCAGGCGCCAGCCGACCCACGCCGCTTCGTCGAAGCGCTCCTCCGGCGGCCGCGCGCCGGCGTCGACCTGCTCGAGGATCCGGCGCAGCACCTCGCCCAGCAGCGCGTGCTCCGGGCGCAGGCGGTCGGGCGGATCGGGCACGCGCCAGTCCACGTCGGCTTCGACCAGGCCGTTGCCGCGCACCCGGGTGGCGAGCACGCTGAACCGGCGCGCGCCGCGCAGGCGCAGCTGCAGCAGTCCCCCGGCGCCGGTGCCGAAGTCCTCGATCCGGGCCTCGGTGCCGCAGTCGGCCGGCACGGCCGGTGCGCCCACCTCGACCCCGCGCGCGATCAGGCAGACGCCAAAGCCCCTGCCGGTGCGTCCGCATTCGCGCACCAGGTCGAGGTAGCGCGGCTCGAACACGCGCAGGTCCAGCGCGGCACCCGGCAGCAGCACCGCGTTCAGGGGAAACAGGGGCAGGGTCTCTGGCATGGCGAGAGGCGGGAGGCACGGGCCGGATTCTCCCCCAACGCCGGGGCGGGGCCGGTGACGCCCGCTCAGGCGCCACCCAGCTGGGCGAGGAACCGGCGCTGCGCGCCGTCGAAACCGCCGTTGGACATGAACACCACGTGGCCGCCCTCGCCCGCCGCCTCGCCCAGCGCCGCCAGCAGCGCGTCCACGTCGGCGACCGCGCGTGCGCGCCCGCGGACCCGCGACACGACCTTCTGCGCATCCCACGGCAGTTCGGGCCGGGCCAGGAACACCACCTCGTCGGCATCGTCGAGCGACGGCGCCAGCGCGTCGGCATGCGCGCCCAGGCGCATCGAATTGCTGCGCGGCTCCATCGCCACCACGATCCGCGCACCGCCGACCCGGGCGCGCAGGCCGGCGAGCGTGGTCGCGATCGCAGTGGGATGGTGGGCGAAGTCGTCGTACACGGTGATCCCGCGCGCGGAGCCCAGCACCTCCAGGCGCCGCTTGATCCCGCGGAACCGCGCCAGCGACGGGAGCACCGGGGCGACGTCCACGCCCGCCGCCGCACAGGCGGCGATGGCGGCCAGGCCGTTGAGCACGTTGTGGTCGCCGAGTAATGGCCATTCGACGGTGCCGAGCGACCGGCCGCCGTGCAGCACCTCGAACGCGCTCCCGTCGGCGCGCAGCTTGCGCGCCTGCCACTCGAAGCCGCCCTCGAAGCCGAAGCGCTCGACCGGCGTCCAGCAGCCCATCTCCAGCACCTCGCGCAGGCGCGCGTCGTGGCCGTTGACGATGAGCCGGCCGCGCCCGGGCACGGTCCGCACCAGGTGGTGGAACTGGCGCTGGATCGCCGCCACGTCGGGGAAGATGTCGGCGTGGTCGTACTCGAGGTTGTTGAGGATCGCCACCAGCGGCCGGTAATGGACGAACTTGCTGCGCTTGTCGAAGAACGCGGTGTCGTACTCGTCGGCCTCGACCACGAACAGCGGTCGCCGCGTCGCGTCGCCGGGCGCGCCCAGGCGCGCCGAGACGCCGAAGTCCTCCGCCACCCCGCCGATCAGGAAGCCCGGCTCGCGCCCGGCCGCCTGCAGCAGGAACGCCAGCAGGGTCGAGGTCGTGGTCTTGCCGTGGGTGCCGGCCACCGCCAGCACGTCGCGCCCTGGCAGCACCTGCTCGCGCAGCCACTCCGCGCCCGAGGTGTAGGCGCGGCCGCTGTCGAGCACCGCCTCCACGGCCGCATTGCCGCGCGAGAGCGCGTTGCCGATCGCCACCGTGTCGCAGTCGGCCGAGATGTGTTCGGGCAGGTAGCCCTGTCTGAGCCCGATGCCCAGGCGCTCGAGCTGGGTGGACATCGGCGGATACACGGCCTGGTCGCTGCCCTCGACCTCGTGGCCGAGTTCGCGCGCCAGTGCGGCGACGCCGCCCATGAAGGTGCCGGCGATGCCGAGGATGTGGAGTTTCAAGGCGGACCTGCGTACGGCATGACAGCCGCGCACTTTACCCAATGCCGCGCGGCGCGGCTGGACGGGCGCGCGACCGCCGCGCGAAGCGGGCCGGCACGGGCATCGCCGGCCGCGGCCTCGCATCGCCGCGGGCGCGCGCCGCGGACGATGGCGCCCCCGGCTCCAGCCAGCGGCCTGCCCGGCGCGGGCATGCCCGCCGGGCGACCCGCGACGGGTCGCCGCCGTTCCGGGTTCAGCCGACCGCCTTGGCCGGCGCGATCGCCTCGATGATCCGCTGGAACACCTCGTCCAGCGAGCCGACGCCGTCGACCACGGTGAGCTGGCCGTGCTGGCGGTAGAACTCGATCACCGGCGCGGTCTGGGCGTCGTAGACCTCCAGCCGCTTGCGCACCGACTCGGGGTTGTCGTCGGCGCGGCCCTCGGCCTTGGCGCGGCCGGCCAGGCGCTCGATGATCTGCTCGTTGTCGACGGTCAGCTGGATCGCGGCGTCGAACTTCTGCCCGAGGCTGCCCAGCAGCTCGTCGAGCGCGGCGGCCTGGGCAAGGTTGCGCGGGTAACCATCGAGGATGAAGCCGGCCTTCGTGTCGTCGCGCGAGAAGCGCTCGCGCAGCATGCCCAGCAGGATGTCGTCGCTGACCAGCTCGCCGCGGGCCATCACCTCCTTGGCCTGCAGGCCCAGCGGGCTGCCGGCGGCCACTTCGGCCCGCAGCAGGTCGCCGGTGGAGATGTGCGGCACCTGCAGATACTCCTTCAGGCGCGCCGCCTGGGTTCCCTTGCCCGAGCCGGGCGCTCCCAACAGTACCAATCGCATCGACGAAATCCCCACAGGACGAAGGCCGGACGCGGTGCCGGGCGTTGCTACACTCGCCCGTCGCCGCGGATCAGGCGCCACTTTAACCCATCGACCCCCTCCATCCGACCACCCGCAGGAAGGTGCCCATGGCTTCAGGAACCCTGCTGTACTCCCAGTCCGGCGGTGTCACCGCCGTCATCAATGCCACCGCCTCGGGCGTGATCGGCGAAGCGCGGGCCCGCGGGGTCAAGGTGCTGGCCGCGCGCAACGGCATCCTCGGCGCGCTGCGCGAGGACCTGGTGGACACCTCGAAGGAGACGGCGGCGGCCATCCGCGGCCTGGCCCACACCCCGGGCGGGGCGTTCGGCTCGTGCCGCTACAAGCTCAAGTCGGTGGAGCAGGACCGGGCGAAGTACGAACGCCTGCTGGACGTGTTCCGCGCCCACGACGTGCGCTGGTTCCTCTACAACGGCGGCAACGATTCGGCCGACACCGCCGCCAAGGTCTCCAGGCTCGCCGCGGAGTTCGGCTATCCGCTCACCTGCATCGGCGTGCCCAAGACCATCGACAACGACCTCGCGGTCACCGACTGCTGCCCGGGCTTCGGCTCGGCGGCCAAGTACACCGCGGTCTCGGTGCGCGAGGCCGCGCTCGACGTCGCGGCGATGGCCGAGACGTCGACCCGGGTCTTCATCTACGAGGCCATGGGCCGCCACGCCGGCTGGCTCGCCGCGGCCGCCGGGCTGGCCGGCAAGGGCCCGGACGAGGCGCCGCACCTGATCCTGTTCCCCGAGCGCCCCTACGACGAAGCCGACTTCCTGGCCAACGTGCGCAAGGTGGTCGACCGCGTGGGCTGGTGCGTGGTGGTGGCCAGCGAAGGCGTCCGCACCGCGGACGGCCGCTTCGTGGCCGACTCCGGCGGCGGCCAGGACTCCTTCGGCCACACCCAGCTCGGCGGCGTGGCCTCGTACCTGGCCGGCCGGGTCAAGGACCAGCTGGGCCTGAAGGTGCACTGGACCCTGCCCGACTACCTCCAGCGCAGCGCCCGCCACCTGGCCTCGAAGACCGACCTCGAACAGGCCATCGCGGTGGGCCGCGCCGCGGTGAAGTTCGCGCTCGAGGGCCGCAATGCGACCATGCCGGTGATCGTGCGCACCTCCGACCGCCCGTACCGCTGGAAGATCGGCAGCGCGCCCCTGCACAAGGTCGCCAACCACGAGAAGACCTTCCCGAAGGCCTTCATCCGCCGCGACGGCTACGGCATCACCGACAAGGCGCGCACCTACCTCGAGCCGCTGATCCGAGGCGAGGCGCCGCCGCCCTACGGCAGGGACGGGATCCCGGCCTACGTCACCCTGAAGAACGTGGCGGTGAAGAAGAAGCTGCCGGCCTGGGAGGGCTGACCGGCGACCGCGGCCCGCACGGGCGGGGCCCTCAGCCCTCGAGCATCGCGAGGTTGCGCACCGCGCCCTTGTCGGCGCTGGTGGCGAGCAGGGCGTAGGCCTTGAGCGCCGCGCTGACCTTGCGCGCGCGTGGCTGCGCGGGCTTCCACCCGGCGGCGTCCTGCGCGGTGCGGCGCGTGGCCAGTTCGCCCTCGTCCACCAGCAGCTCGATCGAGCGCGCCGGGATGTCGATGCGGATCCGGTCGCCGTCCCGGACCAGGCCGATCGTGCCGCCGGCGGCTGCCTCGGGCGAGACATGGCCGATCGACAGGCCCGACGTGCCGCCGGAGAAACGCCCGTCGGTGAGCAGCGCGCACTGCTTCCCCAGCCCCTTCGACTTCAGGTAGCTGGTCGGGTACAGCATCTCCTGCATGCCCGGCCCGCCGCGCGGGCCCTCGTAGCGGATCACCACCACCTCGCCCGGCCGCACCTCGTCGCCGAGGATCCCCTGCACCGCGGCGTCCTGGCTCTCGTACACCCGCGCCGGGCCCTCGAACACGAGGATCGACTCGTCCACGCCGGCGGTCTTCACCACGCAGCCGTCGACGGCGATGTTGCCGTGGAGCACGGCCAGGCCGCCGTCCTTCGAATAGGCGTGGTCCACGTCGCGGATGCAGCCTTCGGCGCGGTCCAGGTCGAGCTCCGGCCAGCGCGTGTCCTGGCTGAAGGCGACCTGGCTCGGGATGCCGGCGGGGCCGGCGCGGTAGAAGGCGTGCACGGCCGCGTCGGAGGTGCGCGCCACGTCCCAGCGTTCGATCGCCTCGCCCAGGGTCGGCGCATGCACGGTCGGCACGTCCGTATGCACCAGGCCGCCGCGCGCCAGTTCGCCGAGGATGGCCATGATGCCGCCGGCCCGGTGCACGTCCTCGATGTGGTACTTCTGCGTGTTCGGGGCGACCTTGCACAGCTGCGGCACCTTGCGCGACAGCCGGTCGATGTCGTGCAGGGTGAACGGCACCCCGGCCTCCTGGGCGGCGGCCAGCAGGTGCAGGATGGTGTTGGTCGAACCACCCATGGCGATGTCGAGCGTCATCGCGTTCTCGAACGCCTCGAACGTGGCGATGCCGCGCGGCAGCGCGCGTTCGTCCCCGGCGCCGTACCAGCGATGGCACAACTCCACCGCCAGCACGCCCGCGCGCTTGAACAGCGCCTCGCGGTCGGCGTGGGTGGCCACCACGGTGCCGTTGCCCGGCAGCGACAGGCCCAGGGCCTCGGTGAGGCAGTTCATCGAGTTCGCGGTGAACATGCCCGAGCACGAGCCGCAGGTGGGGCAGGCGCTGCGTTCGACCGCCGCCACCTGCTCGTCGGACGCGCTCGGGTCGGCGGCCATGACCATCGCGTCGATCAGGTCGAGCTTGTGGTCGGCCAGGCGGGTCTTGCCCGCCTCCATCGGCCCGCCCGAGACGAACACCGCGGGGATGTTGAGCCGCAGCGCGGCCATCAGCATGCCCGGGGTGATCTTGTCGCAGTTGGAGATGCACACCAGCGCGTCCGCGCAGTGCGCATTGGCCATGTATTCGACCGAATCGGCGATGACCTCGCGGCTGGGCAGCGAGTACAGCATGCCGTCGTGGCCCATCGCGATGCCGTCGTCCACCGCGATGGTGTGGAACTCCTTGGCCACGCCGCCGACGCGTTCGATCTCGCGCGCGACCAGCTGGCCGAGGTCCTTCAGGTGCACGTGCCCGGGCACGAACTGGGTGAAGGAATTGGCGATGGCGATGATGGGTTTCTGGAAATCCCCGTCGCGCATGCCGGTGGCGCGCCACAGGGCGCGGGCGCCGGCCATGTTGCGACCGTGGGTGGAGGTTTTCGAGCGGTAATCAGGCATTGAGCTGCGCGGGGGAATGACGCATTGCGTCAAAGCGGCATTGTCGGGAGTTTTCACCGTTACGGTTGCAACGATTTCCCCGGCAACGAAATTGCCGCCAGGCGCACGCGGTTTGCGCTTGACAAGCCGCGAAACCGGGGTTTAGTTTGCGCGAATGCTGCATTGCCACACCACCGCCCCGAATGTCCCCGACGCGCCTGCCGCGTCGAGCATTCTCGTACTCGCCCTTATTACCTCGCCGACAGGTGCGGGTCGATCGGGCGCGTAAGCACAAGGCGCCGAATCGCAGAACCCCGCACCGCAAGGGCGGGGTTTTTTGTTGCCCAGCCAGCCTCCAACCAACACCGTCACCGCCAAGAGAACCGACATGACCCAGTCCTCCCTTCCCAAGCCCCGCATCGCCATCGTCGGCTACGGCAGCCAGGGCCGCGCCCATGCGCTGAACCTGCGCGACTCGGGCTTCGACGTGACCGTCGGGCTGCGCCCGGGCGGCCCGACCGAGGCCAAGGCCAAGGCCGACGGCTTCATGGTCAGGTCGCCTGCCGAGGCGGTGAAGGACGCCGACCTGGTGGCCGTGCTCACCCCCGACATGGTGCAGCGGAAGGTGTACGAGGAGGCGCTGGCGCCGAACATGAAGCAGGGCGCGTGCCTGCTGTTCGCGCACGGCCTGAACGTGCACTACGGGATGATCGCCCCGCGCGACGACCTCGACGTCATCCTGGTCGCGCCCAAGGGCCCGGGCGCGCTGGTCCGCCGCGAGTACGAGATCGGCCGCGGCGTGCCCTGCATCTACGCGATCCACCAGGACCGCAGCGGCAACGCCCGCCAGCTGGCGCTGGCCTACGCCGACGGCCTGGGCGGCGCGCGCGCCAACCTGATCGAGACCACCTTCAAGGAAGAGACCGAGACCGACCTGTTCGGCGAGCAGGCCGTGCTGTGCGGCGGCGCCTCGTCGCTGGTCCAGGCCGGCTTCGAGGTGCTGGTCGAGGCCGGCTACCAGCCGGAGATCGCCTACTACGAGGTGCTGCACGAGCTGAAGCTGATCGTCGACCTGTTCTACGAGGGCGGCATCACCCGCATGCTCGAGTTCGTGTCCGAGACCGCGCAGTACGGCGACTACGTCAGCGGCCCGCGCGTGATCGACGAGTCGGTCAAGCAGCGCATGCGCGAAGTGCTCAAGGACATCCAGGACGGCACCTTCACCAAGAACTGGGTGGCCGAGTACGAGGCGGGCCTGCCGAACTACAACCGCTACAAGCAGGCCGACCTCGAGCACCCGATCGAGCAGGTCGGCAAGAAGCTGCGCGCGAAGATGGTGTGGCTGGACAACTCCCCGAAGGACCAGAAAGAGGCCGCGTGATGAACGGTGCGCACTGGCTGGTGCAGGCACTCGAGGCCGAGGGCGTCGACACGCTCTTCGGCTACCCCGGCGGCACGATCATGCCGTTCTATGACGCGCTGCACGGCGCGTCGCTGAAGCACGTGCTGGTGCGCCACGAGCAGGGGGCGGCGTTCGCCGCCAACGGCTACGCGCGCGCCAGCGGGCGGGTCGGCGTCTGCGTCGCGACGTCCGGCCCGGGCGCGTCGAACCTGGTGACCGGCATCGCCGACGCCATGTTCGACTCGGTGCCGATGGTGGTGCTCACCGGCCAGGTGCCGACCTTCCTGATGGGCACCGACGCGTTCCAGGAGCTGGACGTGTTCGGCATGACCATGCCGATCGTCAAGCACAGCTTCCTGCCGCGCAGCGTCGACGACCTGCCGCGGATGTTCGCCGAGGCGTTCCGGATCGCCCGCAGCGGGCGCCCCGGACCGGTGCTGATCGACCTGCCCAAGGACATCCAGCAGGCCGACGCCTCGCACCTGCCGGTGCACTCGCCGCTGCCGGTCGAGCCGGTGCCCGGCCCGCCGGACGCGGCGCTGCACGAGGCCGCCGCGCTGATCTCGCAGTGCCGCAAGCCGGTGGTCTACGCCGGCGGCGGCGTGGTCCTGGGCGATGCGGTGGAGGCGTTCCGCGAGTTCGTCGACCTCACCGGCCTGCCCACCGTGCTGACCCTGCGCGGCCTGGGCGCCCTGCCCGCGAACCACCCGTCCAATCTCGGCATGCTGGGCATGCACGGCAACCGCGCCGCCAACATGGCAGTCCAGGAGTGCGACCTGCTGTTCGTGGTCGGCGCCCGCTTCGACGACCGCGCCACCGGCAAGCTGGCCGAGTTCGCGCCGAACGCGCGCGTGGTCCACCTGGACGGGGACTGCAGCGAGATCGGCAAGCTGCGCCATGCCGACGTCTCGGTGCCCGGCGACCTGAACCAGAGCCTGTCGCGCCTGGCCGCGCCGCTGGCGGCGCAGATGGAAGGCCGGCACTCGGTCGCGCGCAAGGCCTGGCGCGACCTGTGCATGGAGCGCAAGGCGCGCTGCGCCCCGCGCTACGACGCGCCCGGGGAGTCGGTGTATGCGCCGGCCCTGCTCAGGCGCCTGAGCGAGCTGGCGCCGCACGCGGTCGTCGCCTGCGACGTCGGCCAGCACCAGATGTGGGTGGCCCAGCACTGGCGCCTCCAGCACCCGCGCCAGCACCTGACCAGCGGCTCGCTCGGCGCGATGGGCTTCGGCCTGCCGGCGGCGATGGGCGCGCAGGCGGAGAACCCCGACGCGCTGGTGGTGTGCGTGAGCGGCGACGGCTCGTTCATGATGAACATCCAGGAGCTGGCGACGATCCGCCGCTATCGCCTGCCGGTGAAGATCGTGCTGCTGGACAACTCCGCGCTGGGCATGGTCCGCCAATGGCAGGAGCTGTTCTTCGAGAAGCGCTATTCGGAGATCGACCTGTCCGACAACCCGGACTTCGCCGAGGTCGCGCGCGCGTTCGGCATCCAGGCGCTGCACGTGGACAAGGCCGCGAACGTCGAGGACGCGCTCAAGGCGCTGCTGGCCGCGGAAGGCCCGGCGCTGTTGCACGTGGCGATCGACACCGCCGCCAACGTCTGGCCGCTGGTGCCGCCGAACCACAACAACGCGCAGATGATGGACCCGGACGACGCCGGCACGCTGGACACCGGCGCGCCGGTCGCGGCGCCGTCCGCATCCGCCCCGTCCGCCTCCCAGGAGCCGAACAATGCGCTATCAGCTTGAACTGACCCTGCGCCGCGCCGAGGGCGTGCTGGCGCGCGTGCTCGGCACCACCGAGCGCCGCGGCTTCCGCCCGCTGGCGGTGGACGGCACCACCAACCCCGAGGACGGGAACTGGACGCTGCGGATGACGGTCGAGGGCGAACGCTCCGACAGTTCGCTGCAGCAGCAGCTGGCCAAGCTCTACGACTGCGTCTCGGTATCGGTACAGCCCTGCCCGTAACGCGGACCTCCCGCACCACGCCAGACCGCTGACCCCCACCACCGGATACCGAACCATGAGCGCCACCGTCACTCCCCTCGCCGAAGCCCCCCGCCCGCAGGCCGCCGCGTCCGTCGCATTGGCCTGGTTCGACGGCGGACTCGTCCCCGCCGACGGCCTCCAGGCCGGGCTGACCACCCACGCCATGCACTACGGCAGCGGCGTGTTCGAGGGCATCCGCGCCTACGCCCTCGACGACGGCGGCGCGGCCGTGTTCCGCCTGCCCGAGCACCTGGAACGCATGCGCCGCGGCGCCGAGATGTTCGGCCTGCCCTTCGACCCGGCCCAGGCCACCGCCGCGGTGCTCGCGACCCTGCGCGCCAACGGCCACCGCGACGCCTACATCCGCCCGCTGGCGTGGTTCGGCGAAGGCAGCTTCGGCCTCGACGTGGAAGGCCACGTTCCGCACCTGATGGTCGCCACCACCGCCACCCAGGTGCACCTCAACGGCAGCCGGGCCCGCCTGGGCGTGTCGAACTGGCGCCGCAACCCGTCCGATTCGCTGCCCCCGCTGAAGCTGTGCGGCGGCTACGTCAACTCGATCCTGGCCAAGCGCGAGGCCAAGGCGCGCGGCTTCGACGAGGCCCTGTTCACCGACCGCGACGGACTGGTCGTGGAGTGCACCGGGGCCAACGTGTTCATGGTCAGGGACGGCCGGCTCACCGCGGTCGCGCACGGCGATTCGCTGGACGGCATCACCCGCGACACCCTGCTGCGCCTGACCGGCGCCGAGGCGCGCCCGGTGCCGCTGGCCGAGCTGCTCGAGGCCGACGAGGTGTTCGCCTGCGGCACCGCCGCCGAGGTCGCGCCGGTGGCCCAGATCGAGGACCGCCAGTACGGCGACAACCCGGTCACGCGCGAGCTGCAGGCGCTGTACGCGCGCGTCGTGCGCGGCCGGGAAGCAGCCTGGCGCCACTGGCTGACGGAAGTCTGATGGACCCCGCCGTAGCCGCCGCCACCCAGGTGACCGCCAGCGACGTGCTGGCGGCCCAGGCGCGGCTGCGCAGGTACCTGGACGTCACCCCGACCCACTACGCCGAACGCTTCGGCACCTGGCTCAAGCTCGAGAACCTGCAGCGCACCGGTTCGTACAAGGTCCGCGGCGCGCTCAACGCGCTGCTGGCCGCGCGCGAGCGCGGCGACGAGCGCTACGTCATCACCGCCTCGGCCGGCAACCACGCCCAGGGCATGGCCTGGGCCGCCTACCGCCTCGGCATCCCGGCGATCACGGTGATGCCGCGCACCGCGCCCGACACCAAGGTCGCCGGCGTGGCCCACTGGGGCGCCACCGTGCGCCTGCACGGCGACACCTACGACGAGGCCAAGGCGTTCGCCAGGGAGCTGGCCGAACAGAACGGTTTCCGTCTGCTGTCGGCCTTCGACGACCCCGACGTGATCGCCGGCCAGGGCACGGTGGGCCTGGAGATCGCCGCAATGAACCCGGACGTGGTGCTGGTGCCGATCGGCGGCGGCGGCCTCGCGTCCGGCGTGGCGCTGGCGCTGAAGTCGCAGGGCGTGCGCATCGTCGGCGCCCAGGTCGAAGGCGTCGACGCCATGGCCCGCGCGCTGCGCGGCGACCGCGCCCCGGTCGACCCGCGGCCGACGCTGGCCGACGGCGTCCGGGTCAAGGAGCCGGGCTACCTCACCGAGCGCCTGCTGCGCGAACTGCTGGACGACGTGGTGATCGTGCGCGAGGCCGAGCTGCGCGAGACCCTGGTCCGGCTGGCGCTGGAGGAGCACATCATCGCCGAGGGCGCCGGCGCCCTGGCCCTGGCCGCCGGCAAGCGCGTCGCCGGCAAGCGCAAGTGCGCCGTGGTCTCCGGGGGCAACCTCGACGCCCCGGTCCTGGCCACCCTGCTCTCGGAGGTCCGCCCGCGCCCGCCGCGCAAGCCGCGCCGGCGCGTGCGCGAGCGACTTCCATCGCCGGCGGCGAAGCAGGCCCCGCTTCCCGCCGGCGTCCTCCCCGAACGCACCATCCCCCGGCCCCGGACCGAGTCCGCGGCGGGTACCATCGGCAAAGATCTTCCCGAGGAACTCCTCGCATGAACACCAACCCCGAGTTCGTACGCATCTTCGACACCACCCTGCGCGACGGCGAGCAGTCCCCGGGCTGCAGCATGACCCCGCAGCAGAAGGTGGTGATGGCGCGTGCGCTGGCCGAACTGGGCGTCGACGTCATCGAAACCGGCTTCCCCGCCAGCTCCCAGTCCGACCGAGACGCCACCGCGCAGATCGTGCGCGAGCTGCGCGACACCACCCTGGCCGTGCTCTCTCGCTGCCTGCCCGCCGACATCGAGGCCTCCGCGCGCGCGCTCGAGGGCGCCGCCAGGCCGCGCATCCACGTGTTCCTGTCCACCAGCCCGCTGCACCGCGAGCACAAGCTGCGGATGAGCAAGCAGCAGGTGATCGACTCGATCGCCACCCACGTCGCCCTGGCCCGCCGCTACGTGGACGACGTCGAGTTCTCGCCCGAGGACGGCACCCGCACCGAGGAGGACTTCCTGCACGAGGCGGTCGGCGTGGCGATCGCCGCGGGCGCCACCACGATCAACGTGCCCGACACCCTGGGCTACACCACCCCCGAGGAGATCCGCGGCCTGTTCGCGCGCATGATCGCCAACATCCCCGGGGCGAAGGACGTCGTGTTCAGCGCCCACTGCCACAACGACCTCGGCCTGGCCGTGGCCAACTCGCTGGCGGCGATGGAGGGCGGCGCGCGCCAGATCGAATGCACCATCAACGGCATCGGCGAGCGCGCCGGCAACGCCGCGCTCGAGGAAGTGGTGATGGCGCTGAAGGTGCGCAACGCCTTCTACGAGCTCGACACGCGCATCGACACCACCCGGCTGGTCCCGACCTCGCAGCTGCTGCAGCGCCTGATCGGCATGCCGGTGCAGCGCAACAAGGCGATCGTGGGCGAGAACGCATTCGCGCACGAGTCGGGCATCCACCAGCACGGCATGCTGCGCAACCGCAGCACCTACGAGATCATGAACCCGTCCGACGTCGGCTGGCCCGACACCAAGATGGTGCTGGGCCGCCACAGCGGCCGCGCCGCGCTCGAGCACCGCCTGCGCGCGCTGGGCTACACCATGGAGGACGAGCAGCTCGACCAGGTGTTCGCGCAGTTCAAGGCGCTGTGCGAACAGCAGCGCGTGGTCGAGGACGACGACCTGGAGCGGCTGATCAGCGGCGGCGTGACCGGCCAGGGCTACCGCCTGGCGTCGATGACGATCAGCGACCGCGGCCAGCGCGCCAGCGCCCAGGTCGAGCTGTCGGACCCGGAAGGGCGCAAGGTCAGCGAAAGCGCGCTGGGCGACGGCCCGGTGGACGCGCTGTTCGCGGCCCTGGCCAACGCCACCGGCGTCAAGCTGTCGCTGGAGAGCTACAGCGTGCACAGCGTCGGCCTCGGTGCGGATGCCCAGGGCGAGGCGACGCTGAGCGTCCACCACGAGGGGGTGGAATACCAGGGCAGCGGCATCAGCCGCGACATCATCGAGGCCAGCGCGCTGGCCTGGCTGGACGTCGCCAACCGCATCCTGCGCCGCAATCCCGGCCGCACCCCCTCGGCCGACGCCCGCGCCACCGCCTGAGCGACATGCCCCGCGCGACCGACGGATGCGCCCCGCGCGTCCGCCGGCACGCGCGCGCCGGCCGCCGGCCCCGCATTCCTTCCACGCAAGACTTTCGACTCCATGCAAGCTGACATCGTCGTACTGCCCGGGGACGGCATCGGTCCCGAGATCGTCTCCGCCACCGTTCCGGTCCTCGAAGCCGTGGCCGCGCGCTTCGGCCACGAGTTCCGTTTCGCCGAGCACGACATCGGTGGCATCGCCATTGACCGCCACGGCGAGCCGCTGCCCGCGGCGACGCTCGAGGCCGCGCGCAACGCCGATGCGGTGCTGCTGGGCGCCGTCGGCGGCCCGAAGTGGTCCGACCCGAACGCCAAGGTGCGCCCGGAACAGGGCCTGCTGGCGATCCGCAAGGCCCTGGGCCTGTTCGCCAACCTGCGCCCGGTGCGCCCGCACCCGGCTGCGCTGGGCGCCTCGCCGATCAAGTCCGAACTGCTCGAGGGCGTGGACATCGTGGTCGTGCGCGAACTCACCGGCGGCATCTATTTCGGCGACAAGACCCGCAGCACGACCGACGCCAGCGACCTGTGCCGCTACACCGTCGACGAGATCGAGCGCGTGGTGCGCGTGGCCGCGGGCCTGGCGCGCCAGCGCCGCGGCCACCTGACCTCGGTCGACAAGGCGAACGTGCTCGAGACCTCGCGCCTGTGGCGCGACGTCGCCACGCGCGTGGTGCACGAGGAATTCCCGGACGTGACCCTCGAGCACCAGCTGGTGGATTCGATGGCCATGCACCTGCTGTCGAAGCCGCGCGCCTACGACGTGATCGTGACCGAGAACATGTTCGGCGACATCCTCACCGACGAGGCGTCGATGCTCGCAGGCTCGCTGGGCCTGCTGGCATCGGCCTCGCTCGGCGCGGGCAAGGTCGGCATCTACGAGCCGATCCACGGCTCCGCGCCCGACATCGCCGGCAAGGGCATCGCCAACCCCTACGCCACGATCCTCAGCGCCGCGATGCTGCTGCGCCACTCGCTGGGCCTCGAGGCCGATGCGGCGGCGGTGGAGGCCGCTGTGTCGTCGGCGCTGGACGACGGCGTGTTCACCGCCGACCTCGCCGCGCGCGGCGCTGCCGTCGACACCGCGCGCGCCGCCGCCGCGGTGGTCGAGCGCCTCGCCTGACCCGGGCGTCCGGCGCGCACGCGCCGGCGCCAAGCCAACCCAGGACATGACCATGCCACCTTCGAGGCAAGAGTTCCTCGCCCGCGTGGAGCGGCGCGATCCGGGCCAGCCGGAGTTCCTGCAGGCGGTGAAGGAAGTCACCGCCAGCCTGTGGCCGTTCCTCGAACGCCATCCGGAGTACGCCCGCGACGGGCTGCTGGAACGCCTGGTCGAGCCCGAGCGCGTGCTCCAGTTCCGCGTCTCGTGGGTCGACGACCACGGCCAGGTCCAGGTCAACCGCGCCTGGCGCGTGCAGCACAGTTCGGCGATCGGCCCGTACAAGGGCGGCATGCGCTTCCACCCGACGGTGAACCTGTCGATCCTGAAGTTCCTCGCCTTCGAGCAGACCTTCAAGAACGCGCTCACCACCCTGCCCATGGGCGGCGGCAAGGGCGGCGCCGACTTCGATCCCAAGGGCAAGAGCGACGGCGAGGTGATGCGCTTCTGCCAGGCGCTGATGCTCGAGCTGTACCGCCACCTCGGCCCGGACACCGACGTGCCCGCCGGCGACATCGGCGTCGGCGCGCGCGAGGTCGGCTACATGGCCGGGATGATGAAGAAGCTGTCCAACCAGGCCGGCTGCGTGTTCACCGGCAAGGGCCTGGCCTACGGCGGCAGCCTGATGCGCCCGGAGGCCACGGGCTACGGCACGGTGTACTTCGTCGAGCAGATGCTGCACCACGCCCACCGCGAAACGCACGGCGCGCGCGTACTGGTGTCCGGCTCGGGCAACGTCGCCCAGTACGCGGCGATCAAGGCCACCGACCTGGGCGGCAAGGTGCTGACCTTCAGCGACTCCGGCGGCACGCTCTACGCCCGCGACGGCTTCGACATGGAAGCGATCGAAGCGGTGATGGAACTGAAGAACGTGCGCCGCGGACGCCTCGCCGAGCTGGGCGAGGACCCGCGCTTCGAGTACCTGCCCGGCAGGCGCCCGTGGCACATCCCGGCCGAGATCGCCCTGCCCTGCGCCACCCAGAACGAACTGGACGGCGAGGACGCGCGCACCCTGGTGAAGAACGGCGTGGTCTGCGTGGCCGAGGGCGCGAACATGCCTTCGACGCTCGAGGCGGTGGACGTGTTCCTGGAATCCGGGACGCTGTACGCGCCGGGCAAGGCGTCCAACGCCGGCGGCGTGGCCACCTCGGGACTGGAGATGAGCCAGAACGCGCTGCGCCTGTCCTGGCACCACGCCGAGGTCGACGAGCGCCTGCACGCGATCATGAAGGACATCCACGGCAACTGCGTGCGCCACGGCCGGCGCAAGGACGGCACGGTCAACTACGTCGACGGCGCCAACATCAGCGGCTTCGTGAAGGTGGCCGACGCGATGCTGGCGCAGGGCGTGTACTGACGGTCGCGCCCGCGGCGGGCCTCAGTGCGCCGCGGCGACGTCGCCGGTGGCCGCGCCCCGGGCGTGGCGCCCGCCACCGAGCAGCAGGACGAGCGGCATCGCGCCCGCGGTGAGCACCATCATCAGCCAGAAGTCGTTGGCGTAGCCGATGGCGAGCGACTGGCGCGCGAGCTCGAGGTCGAGCAGGCGCGCCCCGGTCGCCGTCGCCGGATCCCACGTCGCCGGCAGCAGGGTCCGCTCCGCGCCGAAGGCGGGGATCCGCGCGCCGATCTCGGCATGGTTCACCTGGGTGGCCCGCGACAGCAGCGTGACCACGATCGAGATGCCGACCGAGGACCCGATGTTCCGGACCAGGCTGAACAGTCCCGCCGCCTCGGTACGCTGCGAGGGCGCGAGGGTCGAGTACGCGATCGTGGAGATCGGCACGAACACCAGGCCCAGGCCCATGCCCTGGAGGATGCCGAGCCACACGATCGCCTCCATCGAGGCCTCGGTGCCGAAGCCGGCCATGCCGTGCAACGAGTACACCATGAGCCCCATGCCGGCCAGGATCGGGATGCGCGCGTCCACCCGGCCCAGCATGCGCCCGACCAGCATCATCGCGAACATCGTGCCCAGCCCGCGCGGCGCGAGCACCAGGCCGATGGTCAGCACCGGATAGTGCATCAGCGCGCTCAGGTACGGCGGCAGCAGCGCCAGCGTCGCGAACAGCACGATGCCGACCACGAAGATCAGCACGCAGCCGACGGCGAAGTTGCGGTTGGCCAGGAGGCCCAGGTCGAGCAGCGCGCGGTCGCGGCGGTTGAACCACCACAAGCCGTAGAGGTACAGGCCCAGGAACGCCACGGCGGCTTCGACCTGGATCTCGACGCTGCCGAACCAGTCCTGGCTCTCGCCGCGGTCGAGGAACAGCTGCAGTGCGCCGATGCCCAGCGCCAGCAGCGCCAGGCCGGTGCCGTCCAGCGGTCGCTGCATCGGCAGGTCCTTGCGCACGCTGGCCATGATCCCCACGAGCGCGAGGATCCCGACCGGCAGGTTGATCAGGAACACCCAGTGCCAGCTGTAGTACTCGGTCAGCCAGCCGCCCAGCGGCGGGCCGAGGATCGGGCCGACCATGATCCCCATGCCCCACAGCGCCATCGCCGCGCCGTGCTTCTCCTTCGGGAACGCGTCGAGCAGCAGCGACTGCGAGATCGGCACCAGCGAGGCGCCGAACACGCCCTGCAGGATCCGGAACAGCACCATCTCGCCGATGCCGGTGGCGATGCCGCACAGCAGCGAGGCCACGGTGAAGCCGCCGACGGCGATGATCAGCAAGCGCCGCCTGCCCAGGCGCCCGGCCAGCCAGCCGGTGACCGGGGTGAGGATGGCGGCAGCCACGATGTAGCTTGTCAACACCCACGACACCTGGTCCTGGGTGGCCGACAGCGCGCCCTGCATGTCGGGCAGGGCGACGTTGGCGATGGTGGTGTCCAGCGCCTGCATCAGCGTGGCCAGCATCACCGAGCCGACCAGCAACACGCGCCTGCCGGCCTCCGTGCGCATCCGGGTCATCGCCGTGCGGACGCTCAGTGCATGCCCGCGGCGGTGCCGGCGGGCGATTCGACGGCCCCGTCGGCCGGATCGCGCAGTTCGACCGTGACCTCAGCGCTCATGCCGGCGCGCATGAGCGGCGGATCGGGGCGGTCCGCGCCGTCGATCTCCAGCCGCACCGGGATGCGCTGGACGATCTTGACCCAGTTGCCGGTCGCGTTCTGTGCCGGAAGCACGCTGAATTCGGCGCCCGAGGCCGGCGCGATCGAGGCCACGTGCGCGCGCCACTTCACCCCCGGGTAGCTGTCGAGTTCCACCACGGCGGGCTGGCCGACCTGCATGCGGGTGAGTTCGGTTTCCTTGAAATTGGCCTCGATCCACACCGTGCTGGTCGCCACCAGCGGCATGGCGGTCTGGCCCACGGCGAGGAACTCGCCCACCTGCAGGTCGTGGGTGCCGACCACGCCATCCACCGGTGCGCGCACCTCGGCGTGCTCCAGGTCGAGGCGCGCCTGGGCCACCATCGCCAGCGCGGCGCGGTATTCGGGGAGATCTTCGGTCGCGGTGTGGACGTCGCCGCTGAGCGTCGCCTCGGCTTCGGCCTGCGCCGCGATCGCGTCGGCCAGGCTGGTCCGCGCCTCGGCCACCGCGTGGCGCGCGTCGTCGAGCATCTTGCGCGAGACCAGCTGCTGGGCGGCGAGCTCCTGCATGCGGGCGAGGTCGCGTTCGGCCCAGGCCAGGGTCTCGCGCGAGGCCTGGATCGAGGCGCCCGCGCCGCTCACCCTGGCCCGGCTCGCCGTGGCGCTGTTGGCCATGCGCGCGAGCAGCGCCTCGTTCTGGGCGAGCGCGATCTCGAGCGGCTGCGGATCGATCCGGAACAGCAGGTCGCCCTTTCTCACCGCCTGGTTCTGGCCCACGGCGACCTCGACCACCCGTCCGGCCACCTGGGGCGCGACGAGGATGCGCTCGGCCTTGACGTAGGCGTTGTCGGTGGCCACCTGCCGGCTCGACACGACCCATTCCCAGCCGAAGAAACCGAGCACGGCGAGCGGGCCGGCGATCCAGAGCCAGAGCGGAACGCGACGCTTGCGGACGGGGACGGGCGCCGGGTCGACGGCCGGTTCGAACTTGCTGGTCATGGGGTCAGCCCTTGCTGGGGGGCTCGCCGCGGTCTTCGCGGTCGAGCTCGATGAGGTTGCCGCGCACGCGCTGGAGCACCGACAGGGTGGTGGCCAGTTCGGCGGCGGTAATGCCGGCGGTCGACTCGCGGCGCAGCGTCGCGGCGAGGCGCTCGACTTCGTCGGTCACCTGCTGCGAGGGAGGCAGCAGGTACAGGCGCCAGACCCGGCGGTCGGACGGGTCGGCGCGACGCTCCACGAAACCGGCCTTCTGCAGGCGGTCGATGACCCGCCCCAGGGCGATCGGCTCCACGTCGAGCTGGTCGGCCAGTTCCACCTGGGTGGCGCCCTCGGAGCAGGACAGGCGCTTGAGCGCGCGCCACTGCACGCGGGTCAGGTCGAGGTGGGCCGCGCGACGGTCGAAGACCCGGCCGAACAGCCGGGCGAGGTCGGTCACGAGGTAGCCGAGGCTTTCGCGGGGGTCGTTGCGGGGCGCCATTGCTGCGCAGTATATAACTGCCTAGGCAGGTATCGCAAGGCAGACGCGCAGCCGTTCAGCCCCCAGGACGGGCCGGAGTCCGCCACGGGGCGTGGACCGCCGTGCGGGCGGGCCAGCGTGGCCGGCTCAGGCCGGCGCGAACAGCCAGGGCTGGGCGGCGCGGTGGCGCGCCTCGAAGGCCAGGATCGCGTCCTTCTCCTGCAGGGTCAGGCCGATGTCGTCCAGGCCGTTGAGCAGGCAGTGTTTGCGGAACGCGTCCACCTCGAAGCGGTGCTGCACGCCGTCCGGGCGGGTGACCGTCTGCGCCGCCAGGTCCACGGTGAGGGTGTAGCCCCCGGTGGCCTCGCACTGGCGGAACAGCTCGTCGACCTCGACGTCGGACAGCACGATCGGCAGCAGACCGTTCTTGAAGCTGTTGTTGTAGAAGATGTCGGCGAAGCTGGGCGCGATGATTGCGCGGAACCCGTACTCGACCAGCGCCCACGGCGCGTGCTCGCGCGAGGAGCCGCAGCCGAAGTTCTCGCGCGCCAGCAGTACGCTGGCGCCCTGGTAGCGCGGGAGGTTGAGCACGAAATCGGGATTGAGCGGCCGCGTGCTGCAGTCCTGTCCCGGTTCGCCCACGTCCAGGTAGCGCCACTCGTCGAACAGGTTCGGGCCGAAGCCGGTGCGCTTGATCGACTTGAGGAACTGCTTGGGGATGATCTGGTCGGTGTCGACGTTGGCCCGGTCCAGCGGGGCGACCAGGCCGGTGTGGGCGGTGAAGGCTTTCATCTCGGCGGTCTCCTCAGGCGCTCAGCAGTTCGCGCACGTCGACGAAGTGGCCGGCCACCGCGGCGGCGGCGGCCATCGCCGGACTCACCAGGTGGGTGCGGCCACCGGCGCCCTGGCGGCCTTCGAAATTGCGGTTGGAGGTGGAGGCGCAGTGCTCGCCGGCGCCCAGCCTGTCGGGGTTCATCGCCAGGCACATCGAGCAGCCCGGCTCGCGCCACTCGAAGCCGGCCTCGATGAACACCTTGTCCAGGCCCTCGGCCTCGGCCTGCGCCTTGACCAGGCCCGAACCCGGCACGACCAGCGCCTGCTTGACGGTCGGCGCGACCTTGCGCCCGCGCGCCACCGCGGCGGCCGCGCGCAGGTCCTCGATGCGCGAGTTGGTGCACGAACCGATGAACACGCGGTCCAGCCGGATCGAGGTGATCGGCTGGTTGGGCCGCAGGCCCATGTACTTCAGGGCGCGCTCGATCGAATCCTTCTTCACCGGGTCGGCTTCGCGCGCCGGATCCGGCACCGCGGCGTCCACCGCGACCACCATCTCCGGCGAGGTGCCCCAGCTGACCTGCGGCTTGATGTCCTCGGCGCGCAGCTCGACCACGGTGTCGAAATGCGCGTCGGGATCCGAGACCAGGGTGCGCCACAGCGCCACCGCCGCATCCCACTGCGCGCCCTTCGGCGCGAACGGGCGACCCTTCACGTACTCGATCGTCTTCTCGTCCACGGCCACCATGCCCACCCGTGCGCCGGCCTCGATGGCCATGTTGCACAGGGTCATGCGGCCTTCCATCGACAGATCGCGGATCGCGCTGCCGGCGAACTCCAGCGCATGGCCGTTGCCGCCGGCGGTCCCGATCCCGCCGATCACCGCCAGCACGATGTCCTTGGCGGTCACGCCCGGGCCGAGTGTTCCTTCGACCCGGACCTGCATGTTCTTCATCTTCTTGGCCACCAGGCACTGGGTGGCCAGCACGTGTTCGACCTCGGAAGTGCCGATGCCGTGCGCCAGTGCGCCGAATGCCCCGTGGGTGGAAGTGTGCGAGTCGCCGCAGACCACGGTCATGCCCGGCAGGGTCGCGCCCTGCTCCGGGCCGACCACGTGCACGATGCCCTGGCGCACGTCGTCCATGCGGAACTCCAGGATGCCGAAGTCCTCGCAGTTCTCGTCCAGGGTCTGCACCTGCAGCCGCGAGACCGGGTCGGCGATCGCCATCAGCCCACCGGAACGCTCCTGCCGCGTGGTCGGCACGTTGTGGTCCGGGGTGGCGATGTTGGCGTCCACGCGCCACGGCCTGCGGCCGGCCAGGCGCAGGCCTTCGAACGCCTGGGGAGAAGTGACCTCGTGGAGGATGTGGCGGTCGATGTAGATGAGCGAGGAGCCGTCGTCGCGGCGCTTGACCTCGTGCATCTCCCACAGCTTGTCGTACAGCGTCTTGCCTGCCATCACCCGCTCCGCGGCTTGCCGGTTGCCAGGCGGCCGATCCTAGGCACTTGCCTCCAATAACTCAAATTCATATTTTTCATCCATTGCATAACCGGTGCGACTGGATGGAACTGGCCAGCCTGGAGGCGTTCGTCGCGGTCGCCGAGAGCGGGGGCTTCTCGGCCGCCGGCGAGCGGCTGCGCCTGACCCAGCCCGCGGTGAGCAAGCGCATCGCCGCGCTCGAACAGCACCTCGGGCGGCGCCTGTTCGACCGCATCGGCCGGGAGGTGGCGCTGACCGAGGCGGGACGGGCGCTGCTGCCGCGCGCACGCCGGATCCTCGCCGAGATGGAGGACACCCGCCGCGCCCTGGGCAACCTCGACCTCGCGGTGGGCGGCCGGCTCAACCTCGCCACCAGCCACCACATCGGCCTGCACCGCCTGCCGCCGCTGTTGCGCACGTTCATCCGCAGCCATCCGCAGGCCGCGGTCGACATCCGCTTCCTCGATTCGGAACAGGCCTGGTCCGAGGTGCTGCACGGGCGGCTGGAACTGGCCATCACCACCCTCGGCCCGGCCGCGCCGCCGCTGCATGCGGTGCCGGTCTGGGACGACCCGCTGGAGTTCGTGGTCGCACCCGACCATCCGCTGGCCGCGCGCGGGCGCGCCAGCCTGCGCGACCTGGCCGCGCATCCGGCGGTGCTGCCCGATCCGAGCACGTTTACCCACCGCATCGTGGCCGAGCGCTTCGCCGCGGAAGGACTGGCGGTCCGCCTGCACATGACCACCAATGCGATGGAAACGCTGAAGATGCTGGCCGGCGTCGGCCTGGCCTGGAGCGTGCTGCCGCACACCATGCTCGACGCCTCGACCGTGGTGCTGCGCGTGCCCGGCGTGCGCCTGCGGCGGCGGCTGGGCTATGTCACCCACGGCGGCCGCACGCTGTCGAATGCCGCGCGCGCGTTCATGGCGCTGCTGGATGCGGCAAAGGCCGGCAGGCCCTGACCAGAGTGACGGGCCGGCACGGCGCACCCGGGACCGCGCTTCCGCCTGGCGCGCACGCTCACCGATGTGCCGTAGGCCCCGGACGCGGCCTTCGATCCTGCCCCGGCCGCGCATCTGCCCCACCCCGACCCTCCCCCGCACGCGGGGGAGGGAGCTCGCCCGGGCCCCGTAGTTCCCGCAGCCCGGGTAAGCGCAGCGCACCCGGGAATGCCCATGCCGCAGGGTCACGGACACCTTCCGCCTGGGCGGCCTCCGGTCATCTCGCTGCGGCGCGCGTGCCTCCACGCCTCCTCCGCACGCCGTGGAGGACGCATGCGAGGGGCGAGTGGAGCTACTGCGCGATTGCCGGCGGCGCCTCGTCGTGCCTCACGCGGAACCAGGCCGCGTACAGCGCCGGGAGGAACAGCAGGGTCAGCACCGTCGCCACGGTCAGGCCACCCATGATCGCCACCGCCATCGGACCGAAGAAGGCGCTGCGCGAGAGCGGAATCATCGCCAGGATCGCCGCCAGCGCGGTCAGCACGATCGGGCGGAAACGGCGCACGGTCGCGTCGATCACCGCATCCCAGCGCGCGTGCCCGGCGGCGATGTCCTGTTCGATCTGGTCGACCAGGATCACCGCATTGCGCATGATCATGCCCGCCAGCGCGATCGTGCCCAGCATCGCCACGAAACCGAACGGCACCCGGAAGGCGAGCAGGAACAGGGTCACTCCGATCAGCCCCAGCGGCGCGGTCAGCAGCACCATCACCGAGCGCGACAGGCTGCGCAGCTGCAGCATCAGCAGGGTCACCACGACCAGCAGGAACAGCGGCATCCCGGCCTTGATCGAGTTCTGCCCGCGCGCCGAGTCCTCCACCGTGCCGCCGGTCTCGAGCAGGTATCCGGGCGGCAGCGATGCGCGGATGTCCTCCAGCGTCGGCAGCACCTGCGCCACCACCGTCGGCGGCGTCAGCTCGGTGCGCACGTCGGCGCGCACGGTGATGGTCGGCAGCCGGTCGCGGTGCCAGATGATCCCGTCCTCGTAGCCGTATTCGAGCGTGGCCAGCTGCGACAGCGGCACCGGTCCGCCGGCGCCGCCCGGGATCGCCAGGCTGCCGAGCAGGTCCAGCTGCGAACGTTCATCGCCGGTGCCGCGCAGCAGCACCCCGATCAGCTCGTTGTCCTCGCGGTAGGTACTCACCTGCAGCCCGCTCAGCTGGCCGGTCAGGAACTGCGCCACCTGCTGCGAGCTGATACCCAGCGCGCGGGCGCGGTCCTGGTCGATGCGCAGGCGCACCACCTTGCTCTGCTCGCTCCAGTCGAGGTGGATGTTGGCCAGGTTCGGGTTCCCGCGCAGGCGGTCCGCGACCTGGCTGGCGAGGTCGCGGACGCGCTCGATGTGCTCGCCCGAGACCCGGAACTGCACCGGGTAGCCCACCGGCGGGCCGTTCTCGAGCCGCGTCACGCGCAGCTGGAGCTCGGGGAACTGCGGCACGACCTCGTCGAGCAGCCAGCGGCGCACCGCTTCGCGCGCCTGGAGGTCGCGGGCGCGGACCACGAACTGGGCGAAGTTGGCCTGCGGCAGCTGCTGGTCGAGGGGCAGGTAGAAGCGCGGCGAACCGGTGCCGACGTAGGCGACGTAGTTGTCCACGCCCTCGTGGCCGTCCAGCATCACTTCCAGGCGCCGCGCCTGGGCCTCGGTCGCGCGCAGCGAGCTGCCTTCCGCCAGCTCCATGTCCACCATCAGCTCGAGGCGGGTCGAGTCCGGGAAGAACTGTTGCGGCACGAAGCGGAACAGCGCCAGCGACAGCACGAACGCGGCGACGGTCGCGGCGATCACCAGCCAGCGGTGGCGCAGGGTCCAGTCCAGCAGGCGCCGGAATCTCCGGTAGAAGGCACTCTGGTAGGGATCGTGCGCCGGCTGCGCGCCGTCGGTGCCGGGGACCGGTGCCGGCCGCGCCGGGCGCTCGTCCCCGGCGCGTGACGCCGGCACGCGCGCCGCGCCCCGGCGCCGCAGCAGGCCGGCCAGCCGCTGCCGCAGCGGCGGCTTGTGCGCGGGCGGATACAGGTCGGGCAGCATCCGCTCGCCCAGATACGGGATGAACAGCACCGCGGCGATCCACGACACCACCAGCGCGATCGTCACCACCTCGAACAGCGAGCGCGTGTATTCGCCCACGCCCGAGGCCGCGGTCGCGATCGGCAGGAAGCCGGCCGCGGTCACCAGGGTGCCGGTCAGCATCGGGAAGGCGGTGTTGGTCCAGGCGAACCCGGCCGCGCGGAAGCGGTCGAAGCCCTGCTCCATCTTGATCGCCATCATCTCGACCGCGATGATCGCGTCGTCGACCAGCAGGCCCAGCGCCAGCACCAGCGCGCCGAGCGAGATCTTGTGCAGGCCGACGCCGAACCACTCCATGACCGTGAAGGTCATCGCCAGCACCAGCGGGATCGACACCGCCACCACCAGGCCGGTGCGGAATCCGAGCGAGAAGAAGCTCACCAGCAGCACGATCGCCACCGCCTCGGCCAGCACCCGCACGAATTCGCCCACCGATTCGCGCACCGCGGCCGGCTGGTCGGTGACCTTGTGCAGCTCCATGCCCGCGGGCAGGGTCTGCTGCAGGCGTGCGAACGCCGCGTCGAGGGTCTCGCCCAGGCGCAGGATGTCGCCGCCCTCGCGCATCGACACGCCCAGGCCGATCGCGTCCTTGCCCATGTAGCGCATCCGCGGCGCCGGCGGGTCGGAGAAGCCGCGGGTCACCGTGGCGATGTCGCCGAGGCGGATGGTGCGGTCGCCGGCGCGGATCGGGAACGCGCGGATGTCCTCGACCGAGGTGAACGCGCCGTCCACGCGCAGCTGGACGCGGTCGGTCGGGGTCTCGAAGAAGCCCGCCGGCACAACCGCGTTCTGCTCCGCCAGCGCCTGCTGCACCGCCTCGACCGGGATCCCCAGCGTGGCCAGCCGGGTGTTGCTGACCTCGATCCAGATCCGCTCGTCCTGCAGGCCGATCAGCTCGACCTTGCCCACGTTGTCGATGCGCTGCAGCTCGAGCTGCAGGCGGTCGGCGTAGTCCTTGAGCACGGCGTAGTCGAAACCCTCGCCGGTGAGCGCATAGATGTTCCCGAACGTGTCGCCGAACTCGTCGTTGAAGAACGGGCCGACCACGCCCTCGGGCAGGGTCGCCCGGATGTCGCCGATCTTCTTGCGCACCTGGTACCAGAGCTCCGGCACGTCGCGCGAGCGCATCGAGTCGCGGGCCATGAAGATCACCTGCGACTCGCCGGGGCGCGAGTACGAGCGGATGAACTCGTACTCGCCGGTCTCCATCAGCTTCTTCTCGATCCGCTCGGTGACCTGGCGCGAGACCTCCTCGGCGGTGGCGCCCGGCCACAGCGTGCGGATCACCATCGCCTTGAAGGTGAACGGCGGGTCCTCGGAGCGCCCCAGCTTCAGGTACGACAGCGTGCCGCCGATCGCGACCACGATCATCGCGTACAGCACCAGGCTGCGGTTGCGCAGCGCCCACTCCGACAGGTTGAAGCGCATGGTTCAGCGCCCCGCCGAACGGGCCACGGACACCGGGCGGTTGCCGCGGTCGACCGGCGCGACCTCCTGGCCTTCGCGCAGCAGGTGTCCACCGGCCACCACCACCCAGTCGTCGGCATCGAGGCCATCGAGCACCGGCACCCGCGTCTCGCCCGGGGTGCCGGCCCGGATCGGCTTGAGGCGCGCGACCGGCCCCGACGGATCGACCACCCACACCGCGTGGCCGCCGTCCGCGCCCGGCTGCAGTGCCGACAGCGGCACGCTCAGCGCGCCGCCCTGGCCATTGCCGAGATGGACGCGCGCGCTCTGGCCGAGCTGCACCGCTTCCGCATCCTCCGGCCGCAGCGCCACGCGCGCGGCGTAGGTGCGCGCCTGCGGATCGGCGGCGGCGGCGATCTCGCGCACGGTGCCGCGCAGCCTGCGGCCCGGCTCGCTCCACAATTCGACCTCGGCCTGCTGGCCGATCGCGACGTCGCGCACGCGCGACTCGGGCAACGCGATCGCCACTTCGCGCCCGGTGTCGGCGGCCAGCGTGAACACGGTCTGGCCCGCGGCAAGCACCTGGCCGGCTTCGGCCTGGCGGCTGGCGATGACGCCGTCGCGCGGCGCCAGCAGCCGCGAATAGCCGGCCTGGTTGCGGGCGACCTCGAGTTCGGCGCGGGCCGCGCGCACGCGCTCCTCGGCAGCCTTCCACGCCGCCTCCTGCGCATCCATCGCCGACTGGCTCACCAGCTGGTCGCGGACCAGCGCGGCGTAACGCTCGCGGTCGGCGCGCACGCGCTCGAGCTCGGCAGTGGCCGCCGACAGCTGCGCCTGGGCCGCCTCCACGGCGAGGCGCTGGTCGCCGGGGTCGAGCTCGGCCAGCAGCTGGCCCCGCTTCACGGCCTCGCCGGCGTCGACGTGGCGCCGCACCAGGTTGCCGCCGATGCGGAACGCCAGCGGGCTTTCCTCGCGCGCCCGGATCTCCCCGGGATAGGTGGCGACGGCCGCGTCGGCCGCCGCGCCGGCGCGCTCCACGAGCACCGGCCTGGGCGGCGGCGCCTCCTGCTGGCGGCCGCCGCAGGCTGCCAGGAGGCCAAGCAGGGCAACGGCATGCAACGTCCTGGATCGGCGGAATGCAGCATCCATGGCATTCACCCGGCAATTAGTGAACTGGTTCGTATAGTATAAATAGCGAACCGCGTAGTCTACTATTCATCCCATGTCAGCCAAGCCGTCCAAGCCGGCCGGGACGCGCGCCGTCGCCGGTCCGGGGCGCCCGAAGGACCTGGCCAAGCGGGCCGCGATCCTCGACGCCGCGACCCGGATGTTCAGCCGCCACGGGTTCGAGGGGGCGAGCATGGACCAGATCGCCGCCGCCGCGGGCGTGTCGAAACTCACGGTCTACAGCCATTTCGGCGACAAGGAGACGCTGTTCGCCGAGACGGTGCGCGTGGTCTGCGGTTCGCTGATGCCCGACGACCTGTTCGAACCGGATCCCGAGGCGCCGCTGCGCGTGCAGCTGGCCGGGATCGCGCGCGCGTTCTTCGCCCTGATCACCAGCGACGAGGCCCTGTCCATCCACCGCCTGCTGATGAGTCCGGGCAGCGGCGAGCGGCTGTGCCGGATGTTCTGGCAGGCCGGCCCCGAGCGCACCCAGCGCGCGTTCGCCGCGTTCCTGGAGGCCTGCGCGGGGCGCGGCGAGCTCGACCTGCCCGACGTGCAGCGCGCGGCGCGCCAGTTCTTCGCCCTGGTCAAGGGCGACCTGCACACGCGGATGGCCTTCGGCCTGTGCGAGCGCCCGGACCCGGACGCGGTCGAGGCCCATGTCGGTGCCGCCGTCGACATGTTCCTGCGCGCCTACGCCACGCGCCCGGCCGGCGACGGGCGGTGAAGCCCGCTGCGCCACTGGTCGCGGTGACTTCCGGCACTCAGCCGCCGCGCCGCCGGTGGCGATCATGGCCACAAATTGCCTGATCCGGCCAGTAGAATCGCTTTCCCTGCCAATTCCCACCGGACCGCACGATGACGTTCGATTTCGCCAAGGCCCGCGAGCTCATGGTCGAGCAGCAGATCCGTCCCTGGGAGGTCCTCGACCCCCGGGTGCTCGAGGTGCTCGCCCGGATGCCGCGCGAGGCGTTCGTGGCCGATCGCCACCGGGCCCTGGCCTACGCCGACCTGGAGCTGCCGCTGGGCCACGGCGAGACCATGCTCAAGCCGGTGCTCGAAGCGCGCGCGCTGCAGGCGCTGGCGCTGGAAGGCACCGAGTCGGTGCTCGAGGTCGGCACCGGCAGCGGCTTCCTGACCGCGTGCCTGGCCGAACTGGCGCGCGAAGTCACCAGCATCGAGCGCCACGCCGACCTGGCCGAGGCCGCGCACGGCCGCCTGCAGGCGCAGGGCCTGGCCAACGTGGACGTGGTGGTCGGCGACGTCTTCGACTGGGAGCCGCGGCAGACCTTCGACGCGATCTGCGTCACCGGCGCCGTCGACACCATCCCGTCACGTTTCGGCGCATGGCTGCGTCCCGGTGGTCGCATGTTCATCGTTCGCGGCCGCGTGCCGGCGATGGAAGCGGTGCTCGTTCACAACGACGTCAACGACCACAGGATCGAATCGTTGTTCGAAACCGAGCTGCCCTACCTCGTCGGCGCCGCCCCGCCGCCCGAGTTCAAGTTCTGACACGCTCAGCCCCCACACGCCAAGGATCCCCGATGCTCCGCCGCCCCCTGGTTCTATCCCTCGCCCTCGCCCTGGCGTCTGCGCCGGCGTTCGCCGAAGACCTGATGCAGACCTACGAGCTGGCGCGGACCAACGACCCGCAGCTGTCGATCGCCGAATCCCAGCGCCTCAACACCCGCGAGGGCGCGGTGCAGGCGCGTGCGGACCTGCTGCCCAGCATCTCCGGCAGCGCCAGCCTGCGGCGCGACCATGGCGCCGGCACCACCGGCACCGACCGCAGCCGCAACTACTCCGCGACCCTCAGCCAGACCCTGGTCGACCTCAGCGCGATCTCGAGGCTGCGCGCCGAGCGCGACTACGCCAGGGCCGCGGACTACGACCTGGAAGCCGCGTCCGACGACTTGATCTCGCGCACCGCCAACGCGTACTTCGACGTGCTGGTGGCGCTCGAGACGCTGAACGCCGCCGAGGCCGCCGAGGCCGCGTTCCAGAAGCAGTTCGACTACGCCGACAAGCGGCTGGAGGTCGGCCTGGCGCCGATCACCGACGTGCATGAGGCGCGCGCCCAGTACGACGCCGCGCGCGCCCGCACCATCCTCGCCCGCAACGCGCTGCAGGACGCCTACCAGGCGCTGGCCGAGATCACCGGCACGCCGATCTACGCGCTGCGTGCGCTGCCCGAGGACTTCAAGCCGGAACTGCCGCCGGGCGGGGACGCCGAGGCCTGGGTGCAGCGCGCGCTCGAATCCAACCCCAGCCTGCTGGCCGCGCAGTACGACCTGCAGGGCGCCGAGCACGGCGTCCAGGGCGCCCGCGCCGCACACCTGCCCAGCCTCGGCCTGGGCGTGACCTACAGCAACGGCGCCAGCTGGTATTCGCCGCGTGGCGGCGAGGTGGCGACCACGAGCGAAGGCCACGCCATCAACCTGACCCTCAACGTGCCGATCTTCTCCGGCGGCGCGATCCAGTCGCGCGTGCGCCAGGCGATCGCCGGCCGCGACATCGCCCAGGACCGCCTGGAGCAGAGCCGGCGCGCGATCGAGCGCAACACCCGCTACGCCTACCAGGCGCTGGTGGCGGGTATCAGCGAGGTCGAGGCGCGGCGCCTGGCGCTGGTGTCGGCGCAGAGCGCGTACGACGCCTCGCAGGTCGGCCTGGAGGTCGGCACCCGCACCGTCATCGACGTGCTGATCAACCAGCAGAACCTGTTCAGCGCGCGCCAGGCCTATGCCGAGGCCCGCTACAACTACCTGCGCAACCGGCTGCTGCTCGAGCAGGCCGCGGGCACGCTCGACGCCAGCACGGTACAGGATGTGAACCGCCTGCTGACCCAGGACGTGACCGCGCCGGCCGAAGTCCGGCAGTAGCGCGGCGGCTCAGTCCGCCGCCGGCCGCGGCAGGTCCGCGGCCAGTACCGCGAGCGTGCGCCGGACCGCGCCGCGGCCGTCACGCACCAGCGCCAGGCCGGCGTCGCGCATCGCCGCGCGCCGGCCTTCGTCTTCCAGCAGGCCTTCGATCGCCGCGCCCACCGCGTCGGCGTCGGCGCCGACTTCCAGCGCGCCGGCCGACTGCATGCGGTCGGCGATGTCGGTGAAGTTGTGCAGGTGCGGACCGGTCACCACCGGGACCCCGACCGCGGCCGGCTCCAGCAGGTTGTGGCCGCCGACATCCTGCAGGCTGCCGCCGACGAAGGCCACGTCGGCGCAGGCGTAGAACCGCTGCAGCTCGCCCAGGGTATCGATCACGAACACCGCGTCCTCCGCGTCGGGCAGGCGGGTCAGCCTGCGCGTGGCCACCCGCCAGCCGGCGTCGATTGCCTGCTGGGCGACGCCGCGGAAGCGCTCGGGGTGGCGCGGCGCCCACAGCAGCAGCGCATCGGGCCAGCGCTCGCGCAGGCGCCGGTGGATGGCAAGCACGGCCGCCTCTTCCTCGGGATGGGTGCTGGCGGCGATCCAGGCCGGACGCCCGCCGGCGCGTTCCCGGAATTCCGCGGCGGTCCGCTCCACCGCCGCGGTGTCGATCGCGATGTCGTACTTGAGGTTGCCGGTGACGGTGACCGTGGCCGCGGGCGCGCCGAGCGACTGGAAGCGGCGCGCGTCGGCCTCCGACTGCGCCGCCACCCGCCGCAGCGTGGCCAGCACCCGCGACAACAGCGGCCGCAGCAGCCGGTAGCCCCTGAGCGACTTCTCCGACAGGCGCGCGTTGACCAGATAGGCCGGGATGCCGGCGTCGCGGCAGCACAGCAGCAGGTTCGGCCACAGTTCGGTCTCCACCACCAGCGCGACCTTCGGCGAGAAGTGGGCGAGGAAGCGACGCACCGCGCCCGACAGGTCGTAGGGCAGGTAGACGTGGTCGACGCGATCGCCCCACAGCGCGCGCACCCGCGCCGAACCGGTCGGGGTGATGGTGGTGACCAGCAGGCGCAGATCGGGGTAGGCCCTGATCAGCGTATCGACCAGCGGCGCCACCGCGTTGACCTCGCCCACCGACACCGCGTGCACCCAGACCGGGGTCGGCGCGGCTGGGTCGGCGTAGCGCGCGTAGCGCTCGCTCCAGCGCTCCAGGTACGCCTCCTGGCGGAAGCCGCGCCAGATCAGGTGGTACACGGTGGCCGGCACCAGCAGGTACAGCGCCGTCGAGTACAGGCCGCGCAGCAGGCGTTCGGTCGTATCGGCGGCACTCGACATGGACACAGGATACCGGCAACGCCGTGCCGGCCGCGTCCCGCGTCCGCCCGGCCACGCGCGCCGGCGGCACCCGCGCGACCGGCCACGGGCCGGACACGGGCGCCGACTACAATCCGCGGATGGCCACCGATCCCAAGCTGCCCCCGCCGCCCCTGTCGCCGCGCCACTGGCCGGCCTGGCTGGGGATCGGCCTGATGGTGCTCGCGGCGCACCTGCCCTGGACCTGGCAGCGCGCCATCGGCCGCGGCATCGGCACGCTGCTGCGCGTGGCCTTGCGCGATCGCCGCGAGGTCGCCGCGCGCAACCTCGCGCTGTGCTTCCCGGAACTCGATGCCACCGCGCGCGAGGCGCTGCTGCGCGAACACTTCACCGCGCTGGGCATCGGCCTGTTCGAGTTCGCGCGCGCCTGGTGGGGACCGATCGAACCGCTGCGCCGCGGGCTGGTGGTCGAGGGCCTGGAGCACATCGAAGCCGCGCGCGCCGGCGGGCGCGGGGTGATCGTGGTCTCCGGGCACTTCACCACGCTGGAGGTCTGCGGCCGGCTGATGTGCGACCACGTGCCGCTGGCCGGCATGTACCGCCCGCACGCCTCGCCGGCGATGGAATGGGCCGTGCGGCGCGGCCGCGCGCGCTATGCCGCCGCGATGTTCCCCAAGCAGGACGTGCGCGGCGCGGTGCGCCATCTCAAGCAGGGCGGCCTGCTGTGGTACGCGCCCGACCAGGACCCGAGCCGCGGCGACGCGGTGTACGTGCCCTTCTTCGGCCAGCCGGCGCACAGCCTGACCTCGACCCATTCGCTGGCGCGGCTTTCGGGCGCCGCCGTGGTGCTGTACCAGCACCGGCGCCGCGCGGATGGCGGCTACACGCTCACGCTGTGGCCGGCGCTGCAGGACTTTCCGTCGAAGGATCCGGCCGCCGACACCGCGCGCGTGATCGCGGGCATCGAGACCATGGCCCGCGCCGCGCCGGAGCAGTACCTGTGGATCCATCGCCGCTTCAAGCGCCAGCCCGACGGTACCTCGCCCTACGACGCCCCCGCCGCGTAGGAGCGGCTTCAGCCGCGACCGCCCTCCCCGCGGCGTCGACGCTCCCCTGGCCGCACGCCTCTCCTACCGCGCCGGCGCCGCCGCCGGCTGCCGCCCCGCCAGCAGGCCGCCGGCGTAGAGCGCGGCGAGCAGCAGCGTCACCCCGCCCCAGAAGGTCGAATAGAACGCCAGGTGGGTATTGAACGGGAACACCGTCACCGCGAGCGCGAGCATCGCCGGACGCGCCCGGTCGCGCGATGGCGCATCGGCGTAGCGCCACGCGCGCCACGCCAGGGCCGCGCCGGCCAGCCACAGCAGCAGGCCGATGCCGCCGGTCTCGCTGAGGATCTCCAGCACGATCTGGTGGGCATGGAACGCGGGCCCGTCGCCCCAGGCCGCCGGCTTGCCCGGCTCAGGATCGCAGGCCGGGAACGCGGCGCGGAAGCCGCGCGCCCCCACGCCGTTGACCGGATGCTCGCGCGCCATGCACAGCGCCGCGCCCCAGATGCGCGCGCGACCCGACAGCGCGGTATCCACGCCCGCGCCGCCCTCGGCGGTCCAGGCCTGGGCGGTGCGCACCACGCGCTGCTGCACCTGCGGCGAGAAGTACGACAGGACCAGCAGCGCGACTGCCCCGGCGGCGAACACGCCCAGCAGCTTCTTCCAGCCCAGCAGACTCCAGCCGCTGAACAGGAGCACCAGGGCGAAGGTGATCCACGATGCGCGCGAGCCGGCGAACAGCACCACCACCCCGACCAGCAGCGCGGCCGCGATCCAGCCGCCGACGCCCAGGCGGCGGCCGGCGACGTAGAGCAGGAACGGCGACAGGCTCGCCAGCACCACGCCGAGCTTGAGGTTGCACGGGCCCAGCACGCCGCCGAGGCGGTCGGCCAGGGCGAGCTGCTCGGCGTTGCACATCGGCCGGCCGCTGATCAGCTGCTTGAGCGAATCGATGCTCCAGAACAGCGGACTGGTGCCGGACACCACCTGCACCAGCGCGTCTATCGTCCATACCGCCACGATCGCCGCCAGGCCGCCGAACGTGGTCCGCCGCCCGGCCGGCCTCGCCACCGCCGAGGCGGCCAGCCACAGGAACGGGAGATAGCGCAGGTCCACCAGCGATTCGCGCAGCGCGCGGCCATGGTCGACCGCATCCACCGCCGACACCAGCTGCGGGAGCCAGTAGGCGCAGAACAGCACGCTGGTCAGCGCCCAGGCCTGGACGGTGAGCAGGCGCGTGCCGCCGCGGAACCGGCCCACGACCAGGTGCACGATCGCGGCCAGCGCGCCGAGCACCATCACCGCCTCGGCGTAGCCGGGCGCGGGCCACAGCGCGACGAACGCCAGCACCCAGTGCGGCGCCCAGCGCCACCCGGCGCGGGCTTCAGCGGGCGGCGTGGTCGCGGTCGTCGCGGAGTTCGTCATAGACACGGAGGGTGGCGTCCTGCATCGACCGCAGGGTGTAGCCCATGGTATCGGGAAGCGGTGGCGGCTGCGCGAGCAGCGCCCGCGCGGACTGCACCAGCTGGGCCGTGTCGAATGGCGGCACCGCACCCGAGGGCTGCAGTTCGCGCAGCAGCTCGCCAACCCCGCCGTGGTCCCAGCCGAGGACCGCGCGCCCCACCGACAGCGCCTCGACCACGGTGCGGCCGAACGCCTCGGGCTTGCGCGACAGCTGCAGGACCAGGTCGCTGCCGGCATACGCGGCGGCGATCGCGTCGGTGGCCGGCCCGAGTTCCAGCGCGGCCTCGACCCCGGCCGAGCGCGCCCTTGCGCGCAGCTCGCCGGCATAGCCTTCGCGCCCGGCCTGGAGCACGCCCGGCATCCACAGGCGCGCGTCCCGGCCCTCGGCGCGCAGCGCGGCGAGCAGGTCGATCGCGTCGGCGTGGCCCTTGAGCCGGGTACCGCGCCCCGGCAGCAGCAGCAGCGGCCCGTGGCCGCCGAGCGCGGGATGCAGCGCCGCCAGGCGCGCCCGTGCGTCCGGATCCGGGTACGGCGCGCGCGGGAACTGCGCCGGGTCCACGCCGCGCGGGATCACCCGGACGCGGCCGGCGTCGGTGTCGGGATAGTGGCGCAGCACGTAGTCGCGCACGGTGCGCGACACGCACACCACGCGCTCGCCGCGGGCCATGATCGCGCTGTAGCGCGAGGGCGAGTTGAGCCCGTGCACGGTGGTGACGAAGCGCGGGCGCGAACCGTCCGGCATCCCGCGCAGCGCGCGCCACCCGATCCACGCCGGCAGCCGCGAGCGCGCGTGCACGATGTCGGCGCGCTCGCGCGCGAACAGGCGCCGCAGCGCCGGGACGTGGCGCAGGACCAGCGGCGACTTGCGACCGATGTCGAGCTCGACGTGTTCGGCGCCGAGGTGGCGCAGCCGCGGCACGAGCCGTCCGCCGGCCGACACGACGATCGCGCGGTGGCCGGCGCGGACCAGGGCGTCGGCGATCTCGAGGGTCGAGCGTTCGACCCCGCCGGACTCCAGGGCCGGCAGCAGCTGGACGACGGTCAGCGGGCGCGGCACGGGCGCTGCCGCCGCGGCTTCAGTCGACCAGGACGAAGTGCGCGCCGCAGTAGGGGCAATCGGCGCTGCCGCCTTCGGACTCGATCGGCAGGTACACGCGCGGGTGCGAGTTCCACAGCGCCATCGACGGCAGCGGACAGCTCAGCGGCAGGTCCGCGCGGCGCACCTGGTACTCGCGCTGGGCGTTGGCTGGCAGGGGCTGGGTCTGGGTGGCGGTCATGGCGTCGCGCAAGGTCGGGAGCGGCGACATTCTAGCGCGGAAGCCGCAGGCCGCCGCCCGGCGCCGGGCCGGGCGGCGGCCGGAAGCCGGATCACTCCGCGGGGGCCGCCTCGTCGGCGGCCGCCACCGCCTCGGTGGTGATCCGCAGCTGGACCTCGTCGCTCACGTTCGGGGCATACGCACCGACGCCGAAGTCGCTGCGCAGCAGCGTGGTGGTGGCGTCGAAGCCGGCCGCCGGGCGCTTGAGCATGGGGTGCTCGCCGAAGCGGTTGATGGTCACGTCCAGCACCACCGGGCGGGTGTTGTCCTTGATGGTGAGGTCGCCGGTGACCTTGAGCTTGCCGGGACCGGCGTCTTCCACCGCGGTGCTGCGGAAGGTCGCGACCGGGAAGCGTTCGGCGTCGAAGAAGTCGGCGCTGCGCAGGTGCTCGTCGAACTTGTCGACGAAGGCGTTGAGGCCCGACAGCGGCAACGTGACCTCGACCGAGGAGGCCGCGACGTTGTCGGCGTCGTAGACGATGCGGCCCTCGGCGCCGCCGAAGTTGGCCACCGGGTTGGAGAAGCCGAAGTGGTTCCACTGGGCGACCACGGTGGTGTGGGTCGGGTCGATCTCGTAGGTGCCGGAGACGCCCTGCACCGCTGCGGGCGCGGCCGCGGACGGGTCGGCGGCTTCCGCCGCCGCGGGTTCGGCGGCGGCGGGCGCCGGCGGCTGCGCCTGCTGGCAGGCGGCCAGGGCCACCACCAGGGCGGCGGGGATCAGGAGACGGGAACGGTTGCGCATGGGTGCTGCCTCTGGGTTCGTTGATGAAGGGGGCGCGTCGCGTGCGCCGGACCACGGGAGCGAGCGTACTGCACCGCGGGCGATGGCTGGCCGTGGCCGGGCGCCGGCTCACTCGATCCGGGCGGCCTCGTCGAACGGCAGCCGCGGGGAGCGCGGGAAGATCGCGGACGGGTCGCCGCGGCCGAGGTTGACCAGGATGTTGGAGCGCACCGACGTGCCCTTGAAGAAGGCCTCGTCGACCATGGCGTTGTCGAAGCCCGACATCGGGCCGGTGTCCAGGCCCAGCGAGCGCGCGGCCAGGATCAGGTAGGCCGCCTGCATGCTGGAGCCGCGCAGCGCCACGCGCTGCAGGCGCTCGTCCGGCGAACCCTCGAACCAGCTCTTCGCGTCGGTGTGCGGGAACAGCACCGGCAGCTTGTCGTAGAAGCGCAGGTCGTGGCCGACGATCACCGTCACCGGCGCGGCCAGGGTCTTGGCCCGGTTGCCCTCGGACAGCGCCGGGGCCAGCCTGGCCTTGGCCTCGGCCGAACGCACGAACACGAACCGGGCCGGGCAGGAGTTGGCCTCCGTCGGCCCCAGCTTGAGCAGGTCGTAGAGCCTGCGCAGGGTGGCGTCGTCGATCTCGCCCGAGAACGCGTTGTGGGTGCGCGCGGCGCGGAACAGCTGGTCGAGTGCGGCGTCGGGAAGCGGTTGGCTCATGGGACTCCAGTCGGAACGGCGGGACATGGGCCCCAGTGTAGAGTTCAGCCGACGGCCTTCGGCCGCGATCTTCGCAACGGATCAGTGACCTGGATGCAACGACCGGCCGGCGCATCACCGGATTCGCCCCATGCGTGGGCTCTCAGCGACGGCCGCGCCGGCAATGCGCGCCAGGCCGAGGCGCTGGCCGCGGCGATCGATCCCGGCTTCGTCGCCTGCACGCTCGTGCCGCGCGCGCCGTGGCGCTGGCTGGCGCCGCGCGCCCTGCCCGCCGCGACCCGGGCCTTCGGCGACGGCTTCGCGCGCGTCCTGGAAGGCCCGCCCCGGATCGCGATCGGCTGCGGCCGCCAGGCGGCGCTGGCGACCCGGCTGCTGGGCCGTCGCGGCGCCCGGACCGTGCAGGTCCTCGACCCCCGCGTCGACCCGCGCCACTGGGACCTGGTGGTGGTTCCCGGGCACGACCGGCTGCGCGGCGCCAACGTCATCACCCTGCTCGGCAGCCTCAATCCCGTGGACGACGCCTGGCTCGAACGCGCGCGCGTGCAGTTCCCCGCCCTGGGGGAGCTGCCCGGGCCGCGTACGGTGCTGCTGCTCGGCGGGCCGACCGCCCACGCCCGCTACGACGCCGCGCGCGTGCGGGCGCTGTGCGGCGAACTGGCCGCGCGCGCCGCCGCCGGCTCCGGGAGCGTGCTGGCCACGGTGTCGCGCCGGACGCCGGCCGACATGGCGCAGGCCGTGCGCGACGCGCTGTCGGGCACCCCCGGCCTGGTCTGGCGGGGCCCGGACGACGGACCCAACCCCTACCCCGGCCTGCTGGCCTGGGCCGACCGCATCGTCTGCTCGCCCGACTCGGTGAACATGGTCTCGGAGGCCTGCGCGACGCGCGCTGCGGTGGAAGTGTTCGATGTCGCGCGCTGCGACGGGCGCCCGCGCCGCTTCCTCGAGGCGCTGGCCGCGCGCGGCCGCATCCGCGCGCCCGGCGGGGACGCGGCGGGCACGTTCGAACCGTTGCGCGAAACCGCGCGGGTCGCGCGCGAGGTGCGCGCCAGGCTGGGGCTGGACGGGGGGACCTGAGGCGCGGGTGCGCCGCGGGCTATTGCGGCGGCGCCGAGAGCTCGCGGGCGTCGAGGAAGCCGTTGCCGTCGAGGTCCTGGCGGCGGAAGCGGTCGGCGAGCCGGGCCAGGTGCTGTTCGCGCGTGATCGGGCGGCCCCGCCCGCCGGGCTGTTCGGACGGCGACAGCACGCCGTCGCCGTCGACGTCCATGCCGTCGAAGGCGTAGCTCATCCAGGCCTGGTACTCGGCGAGCGACACGCGGCCGTCGCCGTCGGTGTCCATCTTCGCCAGGTAGTCGGAGGTGGCGGTGACCTGCGCGGCCACCGCCCCGGCGAGCCCCGCCAGGACCAGTGCCGCGCACGTGCGACGCGGCCATGGACCGCGACGCGCACCTTGCCGGGACGGTCGCGGCACGGATGCCACCGCCTCAGGCGCGCGCGGTCTGCAGGGTGTAACCCTTGAGCCGCGCCGAGTACTCCTGCAGCGCGCGGATGCCGCTGGCCTCGGCCTCGCGGCACCAGGCCTGCAGGTTCTGCAGCGCTTCGCCGGCGTTGCTGGTGCGGGCCTCGAGCACCGCGGCCAGGCGGCGGCGGTACTCGACCAGGGTGCTGATCCGCGGCCGCTGCGCGATCCACTGCTGCATCTGCTCGCGCGCCTCCGGGCTCAGCCAGCGGCCGTCGTCCACCAGCCCCTTGCGCATGCGCCGGGGCAGCAGCGAGCGCAGCTTCGCGCCGGCCGCCTGGGCCTCCTCGCGCAGCGCCGGCATCAGCACGTTGCGCTGGTAGTCGGTCATGGCCTGGAAGCGGTGCGCCAGCAGCGCGCGCAGGGTGTCGGTGTCCGGCACCTGGATGTTCGGGCGCACGTCCAGCGCCGGGGCCACGCGCAGCACCTTGGCCAGCTTCGCCTTCTCCAGCGCCCGGATCACCACCCAGCCGATGTCGAATTCCCAGCGGCGCAGGGCGAACTTGGCCGAGCTCGGGAAGGCGTGGTGGTTGTTGTGCAGCTCCTCGCCGCCGATCCACACGCCCCACGGGGTGAGGTTGGTCGCGGTGTCGGTGGTCTCGAAGTTGCGGTAGCCCCACCAGTGGCCGAGGCCGTTGACCACGCCCGCGGCCCAGAACGGGATCCACAGCATCTGGATCGCCCAGATCGCCACGCCGGCGAAGCCGAACAGCGCGAAGGAGACGAACAGCAGCAGGGTCGGGCCGAGGGTCGCGTACGGGGTGTAGAGGTGGCGCTCGATCCAGTCGTCGGGCGTGCCCTTGCCGTACTGCTCGATGTCGCCGCGCATGCGCCGCGCCTCGCGGTACAGCTCGACGCCCTGCCAGAACACCTTGCCGATGCCCTTGTGCATCGGGCTGTGCGGGTCTTCCTCGGTCTCGCACTTGGCGTGGTGCTTGCGGTGGATGGCCACCCACTCGCGGGTGATCATCGAGGTGGTCAGCCAGGTCCAGAAGCGGAAGAAGTGGTTGACCACCGGATGGAAGTCGACCCCGCGGTGCGCCTGGCTGCGATGGAGGTAGAGCGTGACCGAGAAGATGGTCAGCTGGGTGGCGACGAGGAGGTACAGCGCGAGGGGCCAGAAGCCCCACTGCAGCAGGCCGCCGGCGAGGAACTCGATGAATGACGCGGGCATGACGGTGTCGAAGTGGCAGGAACCCGGGCATCATGGGCCCCCGGCCGCGCCAAGGCCAGCCCCCGCGCCATCGCCGGGGGGCGCGATTCATCCCCATGTCACAGAAATGAGCGAAGACTCCGGCGCGCCCGCGCTGATCGAACTCGACCAGGCCCGCGTGCTGCGCGACGGCCGCACCGCCCTGGACGGGGTGAGCCTGCGCCTGCCCCAGGGCCGGCACACCGCCATCCTCGGGCCCAACGGCTGCGGCAAGTCGACGTTCATCCAGCTGATCACGCGCCAGCTGTACCCGCTCGCGCACGTCGACGGCCGCCCGGCGGTGAGGATCCTGGGCCAGTCGCGCTGGAACGTGGCCACGCTGCGTGCGCGCCTGGGGATCGTGACCGGCGCCATGCACGACGACCTGCTGGACCTGCCCGGGCTCGGCGTGCTGGACGTGGTCCTGGGAGCGTTCGAGGCCCGCCTGGCGCCGCAGGACGGCGACCCGCCCCCCGCGGCCTGGGTCGAACAGGCCCGCGCCGCGCTGGAGCGGGTCGATGCGGGCCACCTGGCCGACCGCGAGTACGCGACCCTCTCGACCGGCGAGGCGCGCCGGGTCGTGCTGGCGCGGGCGCTGGCGAACGCGCCGATGGCGCTGCTGCTCGACGAGCCGGCGGCCGGCCTGGACGTGGTGGCGCGCGCCCGCCTGCTGCGGATCCTGCGGCGGCTGGCCGGCGAGGGCGTGACCCTGGTCCTGGTCACCCACCACGCCGAGGAGCTGGTCCCCGAGATCGGCCACGTGGTCCTGCTCCACCAGGGCCGGGTGCTCGCCGACGGACCGCGCGACGAGGTCCTGGTGCCGGACCTGCTGGGCCGCGCGTTCGGCGCCCCGCTGCGGCTGGAGGAGGGGCCGGAACCCCGCTTCGTCCTCGAGGCGGCCGGCGATGCCTGAACTGCCCGAGGTCGAGACCACCCGCGCCGGGCTCGCGCCGCACCTGGAGGGACGGCGCGTGAGCGGCGTGGTCCTGCGCCGGCCGGACCTGCGCTGGCCGATCCCGCCCGAGGTCCCTGCCCTGCTGCCGGGCCAGCGGATCCTGGCCGTGCGCCGGCGGGCCAAGTACCTGCTGCTCGACACCGCCGCCGGCAGCGCCCTGCTGCACCTGGGCATGTCCGGCAGCCTGCGCGTGCTGCCGTCCTCGACCCCGGTGCGCGAGCACGACCACGTCGACCTGCTGCTCGGGTCGCGCCGGGTGCTGCGCTTCAACGACCCGCGCCGCTTCGGCTGCCTGCTGTGGCAGGCGCCGGGCGAAGTCCACCCGCTGCTGCGTGGCCTCGGCCCCGAGCCGCTCTCGGACGCGTTCGACGGCGACTACCTGTTCGCGCGCAGCCGCGGCCGGCGCGCGCCGGTGAAGACCTTCCTGATGGACCAGCGGATCGTGGTCGGCGTGGGCAACATCTACGCCGCCGAGGCCCTGCACAGGGCCGGGATCTCGCCGCTGCGCCCGGCCGGCCGGGTGTCGCGCGAGCGCTACCGCGCGCTGGCCGATGCGGTCCGCGCCATCCTGGCCCATGCCATCGCCCGCGGCGGCACCACCCTGCGCGACTTCCTCGCCCCGGACGGGGCACCGGGCTACTTCGAACAGGAGCTCTCCGCCTACGGCCGCGGCGGCGAACCCTGCCCGCGCTGCGGGCGCCCGCTGCGCCAGGCCCTGGTCGGCCAGCGCACCACGGCGTGGTGCGGCCACTGCCAGCGCTGAGTTCCGGGGCGGCGCCCGGGCCTTCGCGGTATAGTCCCGGCGCTGACCGCACGGGCAAGGGACGCATGGCCGAATCCACTGACATCACCCTCTGGCTGGACGCCGCCCGCGGTGGCGACCGCGGCGCGCTCGACCAGGTCCTCGCCCGCCTCTACCAGGAACTGCACACCATGGCCCGGCGCCAGCTCGCCGGCCAGATGGGCCAGACCCTCGACGCCACCGCGCTGGTGCACGAGGCCTACCTGAAGCTGATCGGGCGCAAGGAGATCCAGTTCGACGACCGCGCCCACTTCTTCGCCTACGCGGCCTCGGCGATGCGCAGCGTGGTGATCGACTACGCCCGCCAGCGCCTGGCGCAGAAGCGCGGCGGCGACCTGCACCGGGTCACCGACCTGCCGCACGACATCGAGGGCGGCCTGCGCCTGGACGAGGACATGCTGGCGCTGGACGTCGCCCTCAACCGGCTGGCCGCGGTCGATGCCAAGCTCGCCCAGGTGGTGGAACTGCGCTATTTCGGCGGCCTGTCCGAGGCCGAGATCGCGACCGTGCTCGGCCGCTCCGACCGCAGCATCCGCCGCGACTGGCAGAAGGCGAGGATGTTCCTGCTGGCGTCGCTGCAGGAATCGTGACCGGGAGGACGGCGTGACGGGGGAGGACGCCGCCAGCCTGACGTGGACGCCGCCGGGGCGCGCCCCCGGGCCCGCCGCGCGCGCGGCGGCGTAGCGCGATGGATCCGGATCGCTGGCAACGCCTCTCGCCGCTGCTCGACGCCCTGCTCGAGCTGGACGAGGCCGCGCGCGCAAGCAGCCTGGCCTCGCTGCGCGACGACGACCCGCAGCTGGCCGACGACCTCGAGGAGCTGCTCGCGCTCGAGGCCGCCGGCGACGACTTCCTCTCCGAGCCGCTGATCGCGCCACCGGTCGGCGTGCAGCCGGGCGCGAACGTCGGTCCGTACGAGCTCGAACGCCTGCTCGGCGAGGGCGGCATGGGCCAGGTCTGGCTGGCGCGGCGCGCAGACGGCCTGTACGAACGCCGGGTCGCGCTCAAGCTGCTGCGCCCGGGCCTGGCCGACCCCGGCCTGCGGCTGCGCTTCACCCGCGAGCGGCAGATCCTGGCGCGGCTCGAACACCCGCACATCGCGCGCCTGCTCGATGCCGGCATCAGCAGCGACAACCAGCCCTACCTCGCGCTCGAGTACGTCGAGGGCGAGCCGATCACCGACTGGTGCCGCGCGCGCGACCCCGGCGTGGCCACCCGCGTGCAGCTGTTCCTGCAGGTATGCGAGGCGGTGAGCCACGCCCATACCAACCTGATCGTGCACCGCGACCTGAAGCCGTCCAACATCCTGGTCACGCCGCTGGACGACGTGCGCCTGCTCGACTTCGGCATCGCCAAGCTGCTCGACACCCCGGACCACGCCCCCGAGCACACCCGTACCGGCCTGCGCACCTTCACCCTGCACTACGCCGCGCCCGAGCAGATCCGCGGCGAACCGGTCACCACCATGACCGACGTGTATTCGCTGGGCGTGGTGCTGTACGAACTGCTCGCCGGGCGCAAGCCCTACCAGCTCAAGCGCCCGACCGACGCGCAGTGGGAGGACGCGATCCTCAACCACGACCCGCAGCGGCCCTCCCAGGTGCTGCAGCGCGCTTCCGGCGAGGACGGGACGCCCGACGCGCGCGCCCGGCGGCGTGCGCGCGAAGTCGCCGGCGACCTCGAGAACATCGTGCTCAAGGCGCTGTCGAAGAAGCCCGAGCAGCGCTATCCCTCGGTCGAGGCGCTGGCCCTGGACCTGCAGCGCTGGCTGGACGGCAAGCCGGTGCACGCGCGCCCGCAGAGCCTGCCCTACCGGATCGGCAAGTTCGTGCGCCGGCACCGCTGGGCGCTGTCCACCGCCGCGGCGATCGCGGTGGTGCTGGTGAGCGCGCTGGCGATCGTGGCCTGGCAGGCACGCCAGGCGCTGCAGGAGTCGGCCCGCGCGCAGGCGATGCAGAACTTCGTGGTCGGGCTGTTCGAGACCGCCGGCGACGTGCCCTCGGACGCCTCGGTGGACGTGCGCCAGCTGATCGAGAACGGCGAGCGCAGGATCGAGAGCGAACTGGCGCGCCAGCCGCTGGCGCGGGCCGAACTGCTCGGGGTGGTGGCGCGGCTGCGCGCGGGCCTGGGCGACTACAACGACGCGCTCGAGGTCCTCATGCGCCAGGCCCGGCTGGTCGAGTCGCTGGACGATGCACCCGCCAGCCTGCGGCTGCAGTCGGCCACCGACCTGGGACGGGTGCTGCGGCTGAAGGGCGACATCAGCGGTTGCGTGGCCCGGATGCAGCCGCTCGCCGGCCTGGCCCGCGACCACGAGCGCCGCCTGCCGCTGCCGGTGTCGGCGTTCTACACCCAGCTCGGCCGCTGCCACGCGGCGGCACGCCGGCTCGAGGACGCGCGCGCGCTGTACACGCGATCGCTCGCGCTGCGCCGCGACCCGCTCGGCGACAACGCCGGCATCGTCGAGAACCTCGCCGACCTCGCCGCGCTGCATGCGTCGGCCGGCGACACCGCGCGCGCGCTCGACGGCACGCGTTCGGCGCTGACCCTGCTGCGCGGCAGCGAGGGCGCCCGCCATCCGCTGGCGATCGACCTGCTGCGCAGGAAGACGCGGCTGGAGCGCAAGCACGCGGAGCTCGGCCGCGCCCTCGAGGCACGGCAGGACATGGCCACGCCGGATCTCGACGCGGCCCTCGAAGACGACATCGGCGACGACCTCCTGCGCCTTATCTTCACGGCCTGCCACCCGGTCCTCTCGACCGAGGCGCGCGTGGCGCTCACGCTCCGCCTGCTCTGCGGTCTGACGACCGAGGAGATCGCGCGCGCCTTCCTCGTTCCCGAGCCGACCGTCGCCCAGCGGATCGTTCGGGCCAAACGGACCTTGGCCCTGAAACAGGTCCCCTTCGAGGTTCCTCGCGGGGCCGAGCTGGCGCCCCGCCTGTCTTCGGTGCTCGAAGTCATCTATCTCGTCTTCAACGAAGGCTATACGGCAACCGCCAGTGACGACTGGATGCGACCGCGGCTCTGCGAAGAGGCGCTCCGTCTCGGCCGCATCCTGGCCGAGCTCGCGCCGGAAGAGGCGGAGGTCCACGGCCTCGTCGCGCTCATGGAGATCCAGGCGTCACGCGCCCGGGCGCGAATCGGCCCGTCGGGAGAGCCCATCCTCCTGCTTGAGCAGAACCGCGCGCTCTGGGATCAGCTCCTCATCCGTCGCGGTCTTGCAGCGCTGGCGCGCGCCGAAGCGCTGACCCGAAAGCTCGGAGGCACACCCGGACCCTACGCGCTGCAGGCGGCGATCGCCGCCTGCCACGCGCGGGCGCGCACGGCCGAAGAAACGGACTGGCCGCAGATCGCGGCGCTCTACGCCGCGCTCGCGCTGCGTGCGCCGTCGCCCGTTGTGGAGCTCAATCGTGCGGTGGCACTCGCGATGGCATTTGGTCCGGCCGCTGGCCTGGAGATCGTCGACGCCCTGGCCAAGGAGCCGTCGCTCAAGGCCTACCACCTCTTGCCGAGCGTGCGCGGCGATCTCCTTCGAAGGCTCGGCCGCTTCGACGAGGCGCGCGCGGAGTTCGAGCGCGCGGCGTCGCTCACGCGGAACGGCCGCGAGCGCGCGCTGCTTCTCGATCGCGCCGCCGCCTGTGCCCGCGAACCGGCGCCGCGGCCGTCATAACGCGGTCCGCCGCGCGCCGTCGGGGAGGCGAAGCAGCCACTCGGCGAGCGGCCGCCACAGCCTCGCCTCCGCGTCGCGGCCCACGACCATGCCGACATGGCCGGCGGCGGGCCGAAGCCGCGCCGCCCTGGGCAGCGCCTTT
>Ga0207873_1000279_pt1 | contig 57612 bp, 53 predicted proteins | sample BGWIniCompost_FD_187373 | JGI IMG/M metagenome (GOLD analysis project Ga0207873, IMG submission 187373) | Cellulose adapted compost microbial communities from Newby Island Compost Facility, Milpitas, CA, USA - BGW Initial Compost (SPAdes)... ...
TTGGAACTCCACGCTGACGTTGCGGAGGGCGAGTACTTGGGCTTCCCCGCTGCCGTATACCTTCCACAACCCCACACCACGAGCCGCAACCCCCGTGGTCTGGGCGGATTGTTCGATAGTGGACACGCCACTAGCCCCCTCTTTTACACGACTTCTTCACCGACACGGTATGTGTGCCTGCCCAGGGGCGACGTCGTGCCCCGGGAGGGTCCCAGACTCCCACCCCGGTGGGACCATTTGCGGAGGAGATTGACCGCCGTCTCCTTCTCAAGAAGGAGAGCGAGCATTAGGGGTACGCGCGCCGCGTACCCCTAACCGTAGGTAACCGTACGTGAACCTACGCAGCTGCAAAAATCCCGCTCAACTTCTCGAAAACGCCGTATCGGATGGTGGTGAGAGGGGATGAGGTCACCAATGGTGACAGGATCAGCCGCCGGGGCGGACCAGACCCGCCTCGTAGGCCATGACCACCGCCTGGACCCGGTCGCGGAGCCCGAGCTTGGTCAGCACGTGCCCCACGTGGGTTTTGACCGTGGTCTCGCTCACCGACAACTCCTTGGCGATCTCCGCGTTGGACAGGCCCCGCGCCACCAGGATCAGGACCTCCCGCTCCCGTTCGGTGAGTTGATCGAAGGCCGGGGCGGGCGTGGCCTCGGGATCGGGCAGGCGATCCACGAAACGATCCAACAGGCGCTTGAGGATCCGGGGCGCCACGACCGCCTCACCCGCGGCCACGGTCCGGATCGCGGTGACCAGATCGTCGGCGGGCACGTCTTTGGCGAGGAAACCACTGGCCCCGGCCCGCAGCGCCCCCACCACATACTCATCGAGGTCAAAGGTGGTCAAGATCAGGACTCGTACGGGCAGGCGCGCCTCGACGATGGCTTTGGTCGCGGCCACCCCGTCCATGCGGGGCATCCGGATGTCCATCAGCACCACGTCGGGCAGGAGCCGGCGGGCCAGGTCGACCGCTTCGATACCGTCACCGGCCTCACCGACCACGTCCAGGTCAGGCTCGGCGCCTAAAACCATTCGGAAACCGGTCCGCAGTAACGGCTGGTCGTCCACCAGCAGGATGCGGATTGGCCGTTCCCCAGACGGGGTCGAATCGACGGATGAGCTCACTGAGCAGTCTCCAATATCTCGGACCGACCCGGCGAGTCCAGGCGGTCGACTCTGATCCTCGCGTACACCCGGAAACCACCTCCGGGGCGGGGGCCCACCGACAGGGTGCCGCCGTAGAGCGCGACCCGCTCACGCATACCTACCAGGCCGTGACCGATCTGCTCGCTGTGTCCCAGGGCAGGGCCACGGCCGTCGTCGACGACCTCCACCACCAGCTCGGGGCCGGTGAACTCCAACCGAACCTCCGCGTGGCGGACGGCTCCTCCGTGTTTGAGGGTGTTGGTGAGCGCTTCCTGCACAATCCGGTACACCGTGAGCGAGATCCCGGGATCCACCTCGACGGGCTCGCCCTCCACCCGGAGAGTGACCGGCAGGCCGGTCTCGGTGACCTGATCGACGAGGGCGCGTATCCCAGCCAGCCCGGGCTGCGGGGTCAACTCGACGCCCTGGTCCTCCTCGGAACGCAGGACGTCCAGCAGACGGCGCAGCTCACGCATCGCGGTGCGTCCGGTCTCCTCGATCGTGCTCAACGCCTCGGAGGCCAGTGCCGGATTGGCGTCATGACGGGCTAGTGACCGACGCGCGCCACTGGCCAGTACCCCCATCACGCTGACATGGTGGGCGACCACGTCGTGCAATTCACGGGCGATGCGGCGGCGTTCGTCAGCGACCGCTTGGATGGCCAATGCCCGCTGGTTGGCTTCGGCGGCCTCGGCCCGCTCCACCAGCGCCTTGATGTACTGCCGGCGGGTGTAGACCGTGCGGCCGACAAAGAACAACAGCAGGATCAGCATCAGCAGGTAGAGGTACGGCGCCAGAGGTGGGATGGTGCCCAGGTCCGCGAAGGGGTTCGACGAGTCGGTCAGGAAGTGCATGAGCACCGTGTTGGGCACCCAGATCACCAGGGTCGCGGTCACCGCGTGGCGGAGAGGGAAGTAGGCGGCAGCGGTATAGGTCATCACGAGGATGCCGACGTCGATGGTGGCCCAATCCCAGTGGGCAACGATGGGGACGCCGCCGATCACGGTCGCGGCCACCACCGCCGCCCAGGTCCACCGCCGCCGGAATATCGCCGGAATGGTGGTGACCGCGCCCCACAAGATGGTCAGCCGCCAATAAGGGGGCCAGGGCAGGAACGGGTTGAAGGCCATGGTGAGGGAGAACAGGCTCAGCCACAGCAGGCCGAAGGCTGTGTCCTCAATCATGGGATGGGCACGCGCCCAGTTCCGCAACCGGATGTACCAGCGCGGTGACTCACTGACCATTACCAGCGATTCTCCACGTCCCGTGTCACGTTTTGACCGTAGCCAGGTGGACAGGGGGGGCTACTCACCAGACAGATCGATTTCCCACTCCTCCCCACGAAGGAGAAGACCACCTCACAGCGCCATCCCCAGCGTGAGGTCGGGGAACGGGGGAGGAGTACCGCCGTGGGCAGGGCACAACGATCGGTGAGCGCACCAGTCACACAGCCGGCTCGGCGCCGGTCGGAAATCTTGGGTCCGGATGGCCCGTTCAATCGCCTGCCACAGTGCCCGCAGGGTCCGCTCGAAACGCACCAGTTCGGCCTCGTCGGGCGTGTAGTCCAAGGTCTCCGATTCCCGCAGGTACAACAGCCGGAGTACGCGGGGGACGACGCCACGGGTCCGCCACAGCACCAGCGCGTAGAACTTCAGTTGGAACAGCGCGCGGCCCTCGAACGCCTGGCGGGGCACCGTTCCTGTCTTATAGTCGACCACCCTCACCTGGCCGTTGGGTGCCACATCGAGCCGGTCAATGATTCCCCGGATCCGCAAGCCGCCGTCCAGAACCGCCTCGACCATCAGCTCTCGCGCCGCCGGCTCTAGCCGCCGTGGATCCTCCAGGGTGAAGTACGAAGCCAGTAACGGGCGGGCCGACTCCAGCCAGGTGGCCCAGTCCGCCTCCTCGGTGAACAGCTCAACCAGGTCGGGTTGTTCGACTCGTAGCCGTTCCCATTCGCCCGGAAGTAAGGTGATGGCCTGCTCCAGGGTGCGTTCACTAGCCGGCAGGTCAAACAGCCGCTCCAGCACCGCATGCACCAGGGTGCCGCGCGCCTGTTCAGGAGTCGGGCGCTCCGGGAGCTTGTCAATAGCGCGGAACCGGTACAGCAGGGGACAGGTTTTAAAGTCAGCGGCCCGCGACGGTGACAGCGAGGCCCCCTCGAGAAGGGATGAGGCGTCCGGCGTCGCTTCGTGGGTGGGAAGGCCCCCGGTCGTCAGACTGGTATGCGAGGGTTGACCGGATAGGGGCGTCCGAGGGGTCGCAGTCATGCGCACATACCTTAGTCCTGGCCTGTGGCTGTCCCCGGTTCCCACACGCCACCGGTGGGGCTGACGAATCCAACCAGGAATGGGCGTGATGGGCCCGTTGATCCCATTGACGGGCCGGTGTGGCGCGCCACCGCTGGGGAGGAGTCGGACACGGCTAGCATGTCAGTGGTGACCTCACCAGGAGCTCAACGAAACGGACAGCGCCAACCGGATCGACGTCCGGGCTTCACGGTGGGGCGGATCATGAGCTTCCCGGTCTACCTGTCCGGTTCCTGGGTGCTGTTGGCGCTCCTGGTGACCATCATCTACGGCGGGAACGTCGCTCAGCGCCACCCGGATCTGGGGCCCACGGTGGCGTACCTCATCGGATTCGGGTTCGTGGTCTGCCTCGGGGTGTCAGTGTTACTCCATGAACTGGGCCACGCCCTGACCTGTCGCTATCACGGTATCGGGGTACGCGCGATCACCCTGGAGCTGCTCGGCGGCTACACCGTGATGGAGCGGGAGGCGCCCCGCCCTGGTGTGGAAGCCACGATCGCGCTCGCTGGTCCGGCGGTGTCGCTGTTGTTGGGAGCGGCGGGGGTGGCGGTGGTGGTGGCCGTCCCCGACGGGAGTATCGCCTGGGAGCTGGCGTTCCAGTTCGCATTCAGCAACCTGGTGGTCGCGGTTTTCAACATCCTGCCGGGGTTGCCGCTCGATGGTGGGCGGGCGCTGCGGGCCGTGGTGTGGGCGATCACCCACGACCGGTACCGGGGTACCTGGGCGGCCGGCTGGGCTGGACGGGTGGTGGCGGTGATCGCCCTGCTGGGCGCGATGGTTGGCTACACCGCTAGGGTGCTCAACCTCTTCGGGGTGGTGTTCGCTCTGATGGTGGTTGGGGTGCTGTGGGCGGGCGCTACGCAGGCGGTTCAGTTCGGCCGGCTGGGCCGAAGGCTCCCCTCGATTCGGGTGGTCGACCTGGTCCGCACCGCCATCGGGGTGCCCAGCCAGACCCCGTTGGCCGAGGCGTTACGCCGAGCCGACGAGGCGCGAGCCACCGCGGTCCTGGTCACCGACGCCTCCGGCCGTCCGGTGGGCCTCGTCAACGATCACGCCGTCGCCGCCATGCCGACTGAACGCCGGCCGTGGGTGGCCGTGGATGCCGTGGCGCGTAGCCTGTCACCTGGCTTGGTACTCCCTGTCGACCTCACCGGGGAGGATGTGCTGCGGGCGGTTCAGGCCCACCCCGCCTCGGAGTATCTGGTGGTCTCCGGAGACACGGTGGTGGGGGTTCTCCGCGCGGCCGATCTGGCCTCAGCGCTCACCTCCCGGCCCCCGCGTTCGGTTTGAGGGCGTACCTGGCCTGGACCGTCACCGGAACCGGCCCTTTGTACGGGCCGTTGGAAGGCAGATAAGGACCTGACGTGACCGTGCACGCCGTACCACCGCATGCTGACCCGGACCCGTCCGAGGGAGAGCGGACGCCGATCGGAGCGCCCCGACGGGGACCGTTCGTCCCAGGGGATCGGGTCCAGCTCACCGACCCCAAGGGACGGATGCACACGGTGGTGCTCCAGCCTGGGGGGAGTTTCCACACCCACCGGGGTGTGCTTCGGCACGACGATCTCATCGGGCAGCCCGAGGGGAGCGTGGTGACCTCCAGCGGCGGCACCGCCTACCTGGCTCTGCGTCCGCTGCTGACCGATTATGTGTTGGCCATGCCGCGCGGCGCCCAGGTGATCTACCCCAAGGATTCGGCGCAGATCATCGCGGCAGGGGACATTTTCCCGGGCGCCACGGTGGTGGAGGCCGGCGCGGGTTCCGGTGCCCTGACGTGTTCGCTGCTGCGGGCGGTCGGGCCGAACGGTCGGGTCATCTCGTATGAGATCCGGCCCGACTTCGCCGAAGTGGCGCGGCGGAACGTCGAAGCCTTCTTCGGCGGGCCGCATCCGGCCTGGACGCTGCGGGTGGGCGATGTGGGGGCGGCCTCGGAGACCGGGGTGGATCGGGTCATCCTGGACATGCTGGCCCCCTGGGAGGTTCTCGAGGCCGTGGAGCGCATGCTGGTACCTGGTGGGGTGCTGATCGGGTACGTCGCCACCACCACCCAGCTGTCCGATTTAGTGGAAGGGTTGCGGGCGCGGAAAACCTTTACCGAACCGCGGGCCTGGGAAACCCTGCAGCGGGAGTGGCATGTCGATGGCCTGGCGGTGCGACCGGATCACCGGATGGTCGCCCACACCGCTTTCCTGGTCTCCGCGCGGCGACTCGCCGACGGAGTGGTCGCTCCACCGCGGCGTCGTAAACCGAGTAAGGGGGCCGAGGCGTACGCCGCGCGGCGGGGAATAGCGACCAATGAATCCGGTCCTGACGTGGGCTAAGAGCCAGTATCCCCGTCGATATCCCCCTCTGCTCCCGTTACGGTCGATATGTTCCATTAGCCCTTTTTGTTGGCGTGGAATTGTGGGACTTGATCCGGGTTCCCCATCGCATCGGTAATTTGTTACTTTTCTCAAGAAAAGTAGGTGATAAAAAGTCAAGAGTGGTGTTGATCACACAGAATGAGGTCTTCGGCTTTACAGGGGGTGTAAGGCCGGGTAACGGGCGGTAGGCGCCTTGAGTGGAAATCGTTCTGACCACAAGTCGTCATACCCGTTCACATGATCACGCTGCAGGGACGGGTCGGTTTGGCCCGACAGCAGCTAGGGTTAATGGACAAACCTCGACCCCGGGGAGGTGTGGACGTGGCACGCAGCGAGGACGCGGAGACGCGCGCCGCGCGGTGGGAGAAGGAGGCCCACGACCTCTCCACCCAGGTGACGTTCCTGCAGGAAGAGCTGGCGCTGCTGCGGCGCAAGCTCAGTGAAGGCCCCAGGCACGTCCGCCTGTTGGAGGAGCGGCTGGCCGCCGCCCAGGCCCAGATCCAAAGGCTGACTGACCAGAACGAGAAGCTGGTCGCCACGCTCAAGGACGCCCGTGAGCAGATCGTCACCCTCAAGGAGGAGATCGATCGGCTCGCGCAGCCGCCCAGCGGCTACGGAGTGTTCCTCGGCCGCCACGACGACGACACCGTCGACGTCTTCACGGGCGGTCGCAAGCTGCGGGTGGCCGTGTCCCCCACGGTGGAGATCGACAAACTCCAGCGTGGCCAGGAGGTCCTACTCAACGACGCCCTCAACGTGGTCGACGCGCTCGGATACGAGCGCACCGGCGAGGTCGTAATGATCAAGGAGCTCCTGGAGGGCCCGGACGGCAAAGCCGACCGTGCCCTGGTGCTTTCCCACGCCGACGAGGAGCGGGTGGTTTACCTGGCCGATGTCCTGATCGACCAACCTCTCCGGGCCGGCGACTCACTTCTGATTGAGCCGCGTAGTGCGTTCGCGTACGAGCGGATCCCCAAGAGCGAAGTGGAGGAATTGGTCCTGGAGGAGGTCCCGGACGTCGACTACCACGACATCGGTGGCCTCGACCGCCAGATTGAGCAGATCCGGGATGCGGTGGAGCTGCCCTTCCTCCACGCCGACCTGTTCCGGGAGCACCGGCTTCGCCCGCCTAAGGGCATTCTGCTCTATGGGCCTCCAGGATGTGGTAAGACGCTCATCGCCAAGGCGGTCGCCAACTCGCTGGCCAAGCAGGTGAAGAATGCCCGGGAAGGCGAACGTGCCCGTAGCTACTTCCTCAACATCAAAGGCCCTGAGCTGCTGAACAAGTACGTCGGTGAGACCGAGCGGCACATCCGACTGATCTTCCAGCGGGCTCGGGAGAAGGCCAGTGAGGGCCTGCCTGTGATCGTGTTCTTCGACGAGATGGACTCGGTGTTCCGCACCCGCGGCTCCGGCGTCTCCTCGGATGTGGAGAACACGATCGTGCCGCAGCTGCTCAGCGAGATCGACGGGGTCGAAGGGCTGGAGAACGTCATCGTCATCGGGGCCTCCAACCGCGAGGACATGATTGACCCTGCGATCCTGCGGCCGGGACGCCTCGATGTGAAGATCAAGATCGAGCGTCCGGACGCCGAAGCGGCACGGGACATTTTCTCCAAGTACATCACCGACGATCTGCCGCTCCACCCCGACGATCTGGCCGAGCACGGCGGGTCCCGCGAGGCCTGCGTGGCGGCGATGATCCAGGCCACGGTGGAACGGATGTACGCCGAGACCGACGAGAACCGATTCTTGGAGGTCACCTACGCCAACGGGGACAAGGAGGTCCTCTACTTCAAGGACTTCAACTCGGGCGCGATGATCCAGAACATCGTGGACCGAGCGAAGAAGGCCGCGATCAAGGAGTACCTCGCCACCGGTGTGAAGGGGCTCCGGTTGCAGCATCTGTTGGATGCGTGCGTCGACGAGTTCCGGGAGAACGAGGACTTGCCCAACACCACCAACCCCGACGACTGGGCGCGGATCTCGGGCAAGAAGGGCGAACGGATCGTCTACATCCGCACCTTGGTTTCTGGAGGCAAGGGAGCCGACGCGGGTCGTTCCATCGACACCATCACCAACACCGGACAGTACCTGTAAGCCGGTACCGGCGTGGACCAGGTCGGCCGTACCTGACCGTTCGGTGCCCCGAGCCGCTGTGGTACGGCTCGGGGCACCGGTGTCTCCACATTCCAGTTCGTCGTAGAGGACGCCCCAGCGCCGGTGTGGAGGATGTGATGAACGCATCGCTGCCGCACCGTGACGTTTCGGGTGCGGGAGAGGACTAGGCTCGTCGTATGAGCGTGCGTCGCGTGATGGGCACCGAGGTTGAATACGGCATCTCGGTGCCGGGCCAACCGGGAGCCAATCCCATGGTCACATCCTCACAGGTCGTCAACGCGTACGGCGCCCGCCCCGAGCTCACTCGGGGCGGACGCGCGCGATGGGACTACGAGGAGGAATCGCCGTTGCGGGACGCGCGCGGCTTTACCTACTCGGGCACGTTGTACGACCCCGCCGAGGCCCTGGCGGATGAGGATTTGGGCCTGGCCAACGTGATTCTCACCAACGGCGCCCGCCTCTATGTGGATCACGCACATCCGGAGTACTCCACCCCGGAGGTGACCAACCCCCGTGATCTTGTGCTGTGGGACAAGGCGGGAGAGCGGGTCATGGCGGAGGCGGCGCGGCGAGCCGCCGCCATGCCCGGCGGTCAGGTGATCCATCTCTACAAGAACAACACCGACAACAAGGGCGCCAGCTACGGTGCGCACGAGAACTACCTGATGCGTCGCTCCACGCCATTTGCGGACATCGTGACGCATCTGATCCCGTTCTTCGTGACGCGTCAGGTGGTGTGTGGGGCCGGCCGGGTTGGGATTGGTCAGGACGGCTCGGGCGCCGGATTCCAAATCTCCCAACGTGCTGACTTCTTCGAGGTCGAGGTCGGGCTGGAGACCACCCTCAAGCGTCCGATCATCAATACCCGGGATGAGCCCCACGCCGACGCCGATTTGTACCGTCGGCTGCACGTGATCATTGGGGACGCCAACCTGTCGGAGATCTCCACGTATCTGAAGGTGGGCAGCACCGCGTTGGTGCTGTCCATGATCGAGGACAAGGTGCTTCCCGCTGATTTGGGGATCGCCGATCCGGTGTCAGAGCTGCGCGCGGTGAGCCATGACCCGTCGCTGAAGCATCTGATCCGACTGCGGGACGGGCGGCGGATGACCGCCCTGGACGTGCAGTGGATTTACCTGGAGCGTGCCCGTGAGTACACGGCCGACCGGCTGGGCGACGACGTGGATGAAGTCACCGCGGACGTCCTGGATCGCTGGGAGAGCGTCCTGACTCGGTTGGGGCGTGACCCCATGCTGTTGGCCGGGGAGTTGGACTGGGTCGCCAAGCTCCGTCTGCTGGAGGGGTACCGGGAGCGGGAGAAGCTGGACTGGAACTCTCCCAAGCTCCAGCTGGTCGACCTGCAGTATGCCGACGTCCGCCCCGATAAAGGGCTGTACAACAGGCTGGTCAAACGAGGGGCGATGGCCACCCTGTTTGACGAACAGGACATCGTGGCGGCGATGTCCAATCCTCCGGAGGACACGCGGGCCTACTTCCGAGGCCGGTGCCTGGCCCAGTACGCGGCCGAGGTGGTGGCGGCCAGTTGGGACTCGGTCATCTTCGATGTGGGCCGCGAGTCCTTGGTGCGGGTGCCGATGATGGAGCCGGAGCGGGGAACCCGCAGGCACGTGGGGGCGTTGTTCGACCGGTGCGCCAGCGCCAAGGATCTGCTGGAGGCCCTCACCGGAGGCTGAACCCTCCCGCGTCGCCTCTTCGGCGCCACCCTCTTCGACCGAGCCGTGAGGGCGGCGCCATCCGGGCCGGAAGGCCTCCCCAGGGCTTGAGGCACGGTCTTGGGGTGTGGTGCGTTCCTGTGCCCTGAGCGCCGCCGTCACGGCCGGACTTCGGCCGATACACCAGATGTGGGGGTACGCGCGTCGCGCGTCGATACAGCCGCACATGCGCGACAAACGCGCGTTGATCTGACCTGCGGGCGGCTCAGCTCACGGGCGGATGCTGGCACGACCGGAGAACAGCACAGCCGGAGGACGGCACAACGCGTGGAGCGCGTACGCGTATACGCGTAATAGTCGTGGCCCGGCACCCGATCGGCGCGAGAGATCGAAACCGGGCCACGAACAGATCCCCACCCGGCCGGCGACGGCCAGATCCCCGAGGGAAGCGTCATCCGGTCCGACAACCAGCTGACGGTGATAAGCCTGCCCGGTACGTGTTGCGCCAGTGTTGCGTATCGGGGTCTAGAGGGGGTGATCTGGTTACGGAGGCGTGAATGCTGCCCGGAGCGCCGGTCTCTTCCCCGGTCAGGCATGTTGCGGATGAAGGGTGTGATGTGGGTCACTCTGCTGGTTCGGGGGTAGGGGAGTCAGAACGGCTGAAACCCGCCTTTTCAGAGGGGATCAGCTCGGGTCGCTCCTCACGACCAGTGGTGGAGAAACCACCGACGATGCGAGATCACCGCCGTCGTGCCAACGGTCGTTTCCTCTCCCGGCGGGGTACGGTTTCTAATGCCCGGATCACCGGTCGGCGGTGTTGACCGTTCACCGGCCGGCAGTGGCTCGCGAGAGGAGAGGCTCTGATGGCGACACGAGAGACTGGTGGCCAGTCGCACAGCGGGCGCAGCCGTCGCGACTCGGAGCTCGAAGAGGCCCCCACCGCTCAGGCCAACCCCGAGGTGGCCGAGCGGCACGAGAAGCTGTCCGAAGAGGTGGACGAGCTGCTCGACGAGATTGACTCGGTGCTGGAAGAGAACGCCGAGGAGTTCGTACGGGGATACATCCAGAAGGGTGGCCAGTGAGCCTACGGGCCGCCATGGCATTCTGAGCGTCTAACGCGGGACACGTCTACAGGGGACGGTCGTCGCGCGGTGAGCGCCAGTCGGCCGGGGACGGGCCCCGGCCACGCGGGGGTGAGTCGGCGTTGATCTATTTGAGAGGAACCACGTGGTAGCGGGTCTTGGAGAATTCGGTCGTCTGCCGGCTGTCTTCACCACGCCGGGGATCTCCTCGTTCAGCGAGTTCCTGAGCATCGCGGCGCCGGACCTGCTCCCGGGCCGGCGTCCGTTGCCGCCCGGCACCGTCGCCGATATGACCACACAGGCGACCACGATCGTGGCGCTGATTTGTGACGGCGGCGTGGTGATGGCCGGCGATCGTCGCGCTACCCAGGGCAACCTGATCGCCATGCGGGAAGTCGAGAAGGTCTTCCCCGCTGATCCGTACTCGCTGGTGGGTATGGCCGGCTCCGCCGGGATTGGGGTGGAGCTGATCCGTCTGTTCCAGTTGGAGCTGGAACACTATGAGAAGATCGAGGGCAGCCCGCTGTCACTGCACGGTAAGGCCAACCGGCTGTCCGCGTTGGTGCGCGGCAACCTGGGGGCCGCCATGCAGGGGCTGGGGGTGTTGCCGATCTTCGCTGGGTTTGACCCAGACGCGCCCAATCCAGCCGAGGCTGGGCATATCTTTAGTTTCGACATTGCCGGAGGCTTCTTCGAGGAACGGGATTACTACTCGATCGGTTCGGGGTCGATATTCGCCCGGGCCGCCCTCAAGAAGCGTTACCGGCGGGGAGTGACGGCTCAGGAGGCGATCCGGTTGGCGGTGGAAGCCCTCTATGACGCCGCCGATGAGGACAGCGCCACCGGTGGTCCGGATCTCACCCGCCGCATCTACCCGGTGATCATGACCGCGACCGCCGAGGGAACCCGCCGACTCACCGATGAGGAGGCCGGGGAGGTGGTCGCTGAGGTGGTGGCCGGGCGGATGGAGAATCCCGGCGGGTGATCCACAGTCGTGTCCAGGGCCTCGTCCCTTCCGTGCTTCGGCCGACCATGGGACTGGGCCCTGGGTCATATTTCGCGTACGTATCGATCCCTACCCCCACGTGTTGAGATAAAGGAGATCGCCTGCCGTGGCCATGCAGTTCTACGCCTCGCCCGAGCAGATCATGCGGGACCGCTCCGAGCTTGCCCGCAAGGGCATCGCTCGTGGGCGGAGTGTGGTGGTGCTCACCTACGCCGACGGCGTGCTATTCGTCGCCGAGAACCTCTCAACGGCGCTTCACAAGATCAGCGAGATCCACGACCGGATCGGGTTCGCGGCGGTTGGCCGCTACAACGAGTTCGAGGCGCTGCGTCAGGCCGGGGTACGCATGGCGGATCTGCACGGATACGCCAACGACCGACGGGACGTGCGCAGCCGGGTGCTGGCCAACCGGTACGCGCAGACGCTCGGTGCGTTGTTCGTGGAGCAGACCAAGCCGTTGGAGGTGGAGATCTGCGTCGCCGAGGTCAGCGACCGGCCGGAGCGTGATGAGCTCTACCGGATCACCTACGACGGTTCGGTGGGGGACGAGCCCGGGTTCGTGGCGATGGGTGGCCAGGCGGACGCGATCTCCAATGTGCTACGGGCAGGGCACCGCAACGATCTGACGCTCTCTGAGGCGCTGCGGTTGAGCGTGGACGCGTTGGCCAGCGTGGGGGGTGAAGGCGGTCAGAAGCGGGAGCTGCCGGCCTCCCAGCTCGAGGTCGCGGTGCTCGACCGGCACCGGAGCGGCCGGGTGTTCCGTCGCATCACCGGCGCGGCCCTGGCCGGTTTGCTCGGTGAAGGCGCCCAACCAGCGGAGCAGCAGCCGGCGGCCCCCACCATGACCGGGCCTGCCCCGGCCGCCTCGTTGGCGGCGCGGGATGAGGAGCCCGAGGTGAGCGACGAAGCGCTCGACGAGATCACCGGTACGACTCCTCGACCGGAATCCAACAATGAGGACTGAGACGCCCTGACCGAGGCACCCTGCGGGTTCAGCATCGGGGTGCGGCGTCCGGGACGTCGACAGCCGGAGGGGCGGCACGCCCGCACCGGCCCTGTCGACTCACAAGACCGGACCCGCCCCAGCTGGCCCGCTTTTTTTCGTCCGGAGACTTCGGACACAGATGTCGTACGCGGCGTCAGCCGCACAGGGGCAGCCTTGCCAGCATACGGGGTCGGATCGCCGCGCAGCGGCGTGGTAGGCGCAGGACGGCGCACCGGCCTGGTACAGACTGGTGAGGTGACCTCTACGGTGCATCAACAGACTGTTCACGCCTGGCTGGCCGACCTCGCCTCTGAGGCGCCCACGCCCGGCGGTGGAGCGGCCGCCGCGATGAACGCGGCTGTGGGGGCCGCGCTGGTCTCCATGGTGTGCAACCTGACGATCGGCAAGCCCCGGTACGCCGCCCATGAATCCACCATGATCGAGGTACGCCACCAGGCTGACCAGCTCCGGCAACAGGCGCTGGAACTCGCTGAGCAGGACGCCGCAGCGTTCGGGCGGGTCATGGCCGCCTACCGCCTGCCTCGACAGACCGAACAGGAACAGCAGACCCGTAACCAGGCCATTCAGGACGCCTTGGTGGAGGCCGCCGACGTGCCGTTGCGGACCGCCGCCGTGGCCGCTGAGGTGATCGGCTTGGCCGACCGGATCCTGGAAGGCGCCAACGTCAACGTCATCTCTGACGTGGCGGTCGCCGCCGCCTCGGCCCGCGCCGCCCTGTCGGCCGCCGTGATTAATGTGGAGGTGAACCTCGCGGGGATCACCGACGCTGACCGCAAGGCCAAACTGACCGACGCCCTCGTGAAGTACCAGGGCGTTGAAGCCGACGCCGACCGGATCATTGCCGCTGTCCGCTCAAGGATCAACCAGTGAGCGGCACCGCGCGACGGACCGTGGCCGGACCGTCGTCCGCGCCCAGACCGGTTGAACCCACCGTACCGGCGCAAGGGCGCGCCGCGTGATGACGCTGCTAGCGGAGAGGATCGATCAGTGAGGCTCATCGACGGACGCGCCATCGCCGCCGGGATCGCCGCCGAGAACACCGCGGCGGTGGCCGAGTTGGCCGCCACCGGGGTTGTCCCCACCCTGGGGATCGTGGTCCCCACCTCCGACGAGGCCACCGCGTGGTACGTCCGCTCGATCCAGCGGGCGGCGGCCAAAGTGGGGGTCCAGACCCGGGTGGTACAGCTGTCCAATCCCGACCGTGCCGAGATCGTCAAACAGCTCGCCGACCTGTCGGCGGACCCGAACGTCCACGGTGTTATCTGTCAGACACCGCTGCCGGACGGTGTCGCTCTCGAGGATGTCGTCGCCGCCATCGACCCCGCCAAGGATGTCGATGGGGCCAACCCGGTGAGCTTGGGACGGCTCGCCGCAGGCCTGCCGACCTACTCGCCGGCGACAGCCGCCGCGGTCGTGGAGATCCTGCGCCGTGAGGAGGTGCCGCTCGCGGGGCGCCGCGCGGTTGTGGTGGGACGCTCCACCGTGGTCGGTAAACCCGCCGCCTTGCTGCTGCTGGCCGAGCACGCCACAGTGACCGTCTGTCACTCGCGTACCCAGGATCTGCCTGCGGTGTGCGCGGAAGCCGACGTGTTGGTGGCGGCCGTGGGGCGGGCCGGCCTGATCGGCGCCGATTACGTCAAGCCAGGGGCGGTGATCATCGATGTCGGCACCAACCCGACCCCGGATGGCGGGCTGGTGGGAGATGTGGACGCCGAGGCGGTGAAGCCGCGCGCAGGGGCGCTGACCCCGGTGCCGGGAGGCGTGGGGCCGGTCACCACCATGCTGCTGCTGCGCCACACGATTCAGGCAGCCACCCGCTGAAACACCCAGCCACCCGCCTAAGACATACGGGTGGAGGGGCATTCAAGCCCCTCCACCCGGTAACGCCCGACAACAGCGGCCAACGTGGCGCGTACCCGCGACGCCCCGCACAGAACCGATGCCTGCGCGGCTTCAGCGGCCACGGTGGACGCCGCGGTCAGCGGCGACGGGGGAGGCGATGCGGCAGCAACGGCCGCACCAGACGCCACCAGGCCTTCGAGAGCGCGTTGAACACCCCCAACCCGGGGGGCGCCTCCACGTTCCCCGGGTCGAAGGTGGCCGTCATCAGCCGCGCGATCTGCGCGTCAGGCACTTTTCGTTCCGCTTGGAGTTGCGCGCGGCGGGTCCGCACCCAGCGCCGGTTCTGCCAGATCCAGCGCCACCCGGCGACCTTCTCCCGCCACCAGCCGCCCGCCACCGCGGCGGCCACCATGGACAGCTCCACCACCAGCAGCATCGGGGCCAACAGCAGCAGGCTGCGCGCCTGGTAGGTGGTCAGCAGCAACACAAGCCGGTTGCGCTCCACCAGCCGCAGCTTGAGGGCATTGCGGGAGAACTCATAGTGGTGCACGGCCACGGCGTCGGGGACGTACTCCACCGACAGATCACGCTGCCAGCACCGCAGGCTCAGTTCGGTGTCCTCGTGGTAGGCAAAGTACTCGGGTGCGAAACCACCCAGTTCCTCCCACAACGCCCGCCGCATCATGAACACACAGCCGCTGGCGATCGGGACCTGCCGCCGCTGCGGGTACCGGGTCGCTGGCTCGTTCAGGCCACCGACCCACACCATGCCGGCGTAGTGGATCGGGTTACCGGCGGTGTTGATCAGGTCAGGGGATTCGCCGAGCCGGATCGACGCCATCGCGATCCCGACGGTGGGCTCACGCACCACCTCCACCAGCGCGGCTAGCGCGTCGGGCGCCACGATGGCGTCGGAGTTGACGAACGCTAGGTACTCCCCGGTCGCCGCGGCGGCCCCGACGTTGCAGCCACCCGCGTACCCGGTGTTCTCCGACGGGGTGAGGACCCGTACACCGGACAGATCGGCGACCTTGGTGACCGCGTCGGAGGTACAGCCGTTGTCGACCACGATCAGTTCGACGTCAACGCCGCGGGAGTCCAGAACCGCCCGGACAGCGTCAACCAACCACGGCTCCTCGCCGTAGGCGAGCATCACAGCGGTCACCTTCATCGGGCGCCTCCAGAGATCGTCTCCACCGGGGACGGGAGGTCAGTCACAGGGCGGGTCATCAGGGCACCGAGGGCAACGGCCGCGGCCGCCGAGCCGAGCAGGTAACCCCCTTCAACCCGACCGAGGACCCCGACCGGTAGGAACGTCGCCGCCACCAGCACACTGAAGCCGACGATCCAACCCACCGCTTGAGCGCCGTGCCGGCCCTGGGCTAACACTCCCTGACCGAGCACCATCGCCACCATGTAGACCGTGGTGGCGATCGACAACCATCCGAAGTCAGCGCGGCTGAGGAGCCCTTGTCCGTCGAAAAGGACGGACACCAGCCACGGCCCCATCGCCACGCACACCGCTGTCCCGGCCAGGCCCAACGCCACCACCGCGGCCACGCCCTGCACCATCAGACGGCGGTAACCGGCCCGGTCTCCACTGGCCAGGGCCCGGGACAAGTTGGGTAACAGGGCCGCCTGGATGGAGGCGTAGATAAACAACGGCACCCGGGCCAGCACCCAACCGGACAACAGTTCACCGGCCAGCGCCTCCTCGGTGGTCAACAGCTCAGCGATCACCACGCCGATGTTGGCCACCAACCCGGACAGCAGCGAGGAGGTCAATAACAGCCCCAGTCCGGCCGAGACCTCCGACCAGGCCACCTCCTCACCGCGGGGCAGGCGCAGCAGCCCGGTGCTGGTGGCGGCGATCGAGATGAACTGGGCGACGGCCAAAGCGACGGCGAACCGTGCCGCACTCGCCTCTCCCAGGGCGGCGACCACAGCCGCCAGGACGCACCGGAGGGTACCGTCCAGACCGAGTTGGACCCCGTAGCGGATGAACTGTCCGGTACCGGCCAGGATGCCCCGACTCAGATGCGCCAGGCTCAAGGCCAGCAGGTTCACCATCAGCAGCGCCGTCATGGCCGTGTCGCCGTCGAATAACTGGTCCGAGAGCCAGTTCGCGCCCACGGCGGTGAGCACCAGCAGCACCGCGAGGAACCCGGCGGCCAGTAGGGAGACGCGGCGTACCACCGCCCCTGGCGGTTCACCGCGGGTGGCGCGGGCCGCGATGACCCGTGCCAGCTCCTGCTCCAACGGGAAGAACAACCCCGGCCCCACCGCGAAGATGATCACCCAGAGGACGGAGAACGATGAGTATCCGCCGGGCGACAATGTGTGGCCGGCCAGGGCGAGGAAGACGTACGCGGCTAGACCTAGGACCGCCAACCCGCCACCCACCGCGATGGTGCCGGGTGGTAGCGCACCGCGCAGCAGCCCTATCACACGTGTAATCACTGACGGATAAGCGCCAAGATGAGGATGAACAGAGCACGCCCCAGATAGATGGTGGCCTTGATGGGGGAGGCGCTCGGTTTACCCGCCATCCGGGGCCGCATCGATACGGGGATTTGGGTCACTTTGTGACCGGTGCGGAGCACCCGAACCAGGGTTTCGACGGTGTCTCCGAGGTATTCGACCGGGTACCACCGGGCGAACAGCGCGATCAGCTGCCGATTGACGGCGCGGAACCCGGACGTGGTGTCGGTCAGCCGGGTACGGGCCAGCCGGGAGAACACGAAGGACAACAGGAGCATGGCCCACCGGCGCGGACCGCGGACCTTGTAGTCGCCCTCCCCGGCGAAGCGAGCCCCGATCACCAGGTCGGCGTCGGAGAGCGCGTCCACCAGCTTGGGGATGTACCGGGGATCATGCTGGCCGTCGGCGTCACACTGAATCGCGACGTCGTACCCGCGCTCATGGGCGTAGCGGTAGCCCAACCGCATCGCGCCCCCCACTCCCAGGTTGTAGGGGAGGCGCGCGACGATCGCGCCGGCGGCTGCGGCCCGGGCCGCGGTGGAGTCCGTCGAGCCGTCGTCGACGACCAGTACGTCGACCATCGGCAGTTCACCGCGGACCTCACGGACCACGTCCGCGATCGACCCGGCTTCATTCCAGGCCGGGATGATGACCAGGACGCGTTTACCGTTGAGCATCGCGTTCCCCCCGCTCGGCCCGGATCAGGGCGATCTCCTCGGCCAAGGTCCTGGTCTCCTCCTCCAGGCGGCTGACTTCCCAGCTGAGGTGAATACACACCAGCAGCAGGAAAGCGGCGCCGAGGAACAACACCAGGCTGACGCCGGACTGCACTCCGACGGCCTCGGTGACGGCATCGAGCATGGTGGGGAACAGCGCCGGCGGGATCAGCAAGATACCGACGACCAGCCACAAAATGGCGTATTTCTCTCGCAGTTGGCGGCGGCGCAGGAGCTCCACGATGAATGACAACAGCACCAAGGCTGTGATCACCGTGAGCACGCGAAGTTCCATCGTCAGCCTTCTTCAGATGCTGGGGTGGCGGATGTGTCTGTCGATGACGTTAATCGTGGTGTGCCCTGTGTCTGGGGTGTTCGCTCCGACTCCGATGTGGCTTCGGCCGCGTCGCGCGGGGTGTGAGACGCCTCCCGTATCGCTTGTTGGAACGCCGGATAGGCCATCGCCTCGCTCAGCATGGCACGCCAGTCGGCGGCCGGGGGAACCTTGGTCCCGATCCAGCGGTTGTGCCCCAGCACGCTGTAGGCGGGACGGCGGGCCGGCCGCGGGTACGCCGTTGAGGGGATCGGCCTGATCCGGTCGGGATCCAGTCCGGCTTCGGCGAACACGGCGCGAGCCAGACCGTACCAGGTGGTGGACCCGCTGGCGGTGCCGTGATAGACCCCCGCGGGCGCGTACCCAGCCATCCCGGAACGGGCCAACGCCCTGATCTGTCGGGCCAGCGCTCGACTCCAGGTCGGCTGCCCACGCTGATCGTCGACCACGTCGATGGTCTGCCGTTGCGTGGCCAAACGCAGCATCGTGGTGACGAAGTTACGGCCGTACGCGCCGTACAGCCAGGCCGTCCGCACCACATACCCGGTCAGCGGCAGGAGCTTCAGCACCGCCTGTTCGCCGATCAGCTTGCTGCGACCGTACGCGTTGATCGGCGCGGTGGGCGCGTCCTCGTCGTAGGGTTCGGTGGCGGTGCCGTCGAACACGTAGTCGGTGGAGATCTGGATCAGTCGAGCACCGGCGTCGGCGCAGGCGGCGGCCACACCGGCGACGGCGTGGCCGTTGACGGCGGTCGCCTGGGCTTCGTCGGTTTCGGCGCCGTCGACGTTGGTGTACGCGGCGGCGTTGATCACCACGTGGTAACCCTTCACCGCCTCAGCAACCGCCGAAGCGTCGGTGATGTCGAGTTCCTGTCGGGTGTACCCGGTGACGTCCTCACCGGCTTCGGTCAGCACGTCGACCAGGTCCCGCCCGAGCATGCCGCCCGCCCCGAGGATTAGCCAACGCGCCCCATCAACCTCCACAGCGCCGAGAGTCTAGTGTGCCCCGCTTGCCGCACTCCGCGGGCCCGAGCGTGGTTCTGAGGGCTCCTGGAGGCCCCGGTGGCTTTTCGGGAGGGTGCTGGGTGGTTCAGTAGGCTTCCGGAGTGCGCGGAATCATTCTGGCTGGCGGGACCGGGTCCCGGCTGTGGCCGATCACCCGGGCGGTTTCCAAGCAGTTGATGCCGGTATTCGACAAACCGATGATCTATTACCCGCTGTCGACGCTGATGATGGCGGGGATCAACGAGATCCTGGTGATCACCACCCCGGTGGATCAGGACCAGTTCCGGCGGCTGCTGGGCGACGGCAGCCAGTGGGGGCTGCGGATCTCCTACGCGGTGCAGCCGCGGCCCGAGGGGATCGCCCAGGCCTTCCTGATCGGGGAGGAGTTCATCGGGGATGACACGGTGGCCCTCATCCTGGGCGACAACATCTTCTACGGCGCCGGCTTGGGCCGGCAGCTGCGCCAGCACCGTGACGTCAAAGGCGGCTGCGTCTTCGCGTACCCGGTCTCCAACCCGGAGGCCTACGGCGTGGTCGAGTTCGATGAGGACGGCCGGGTGCTGTCGATCGAGGAGAAGCCGGCGAAGCCGAAGTCCCGGTATGTGGTGCCGGGGCTGTACTTCTACGACAACCAGGTCGTGGAGATCGCGCGGGGTCTTCGGCCCAGTGCCCGGGGGGAGTTGGAGATCACCGCGGTGAATGAGGCGTACCTGCGGCGGGGAGAGTTGTCGGTGGCGGTGCTGGATCGCGGCACCGCGTGGCTGGACACCGGCACCTTCGACTCTCTGGTGCAGGCGGCCGAATTCGTCCGGGTGATCGAGCAGCGGCAAGGGCTGAAGATCGGATGCGTGGAGGAGGTGGCCTGGAGACAGGGCTTCATCGACGACGATCAGTTGCGTGCGTTGGCTGAGCCACTCGTGAAGAGCGGTTATGGGACTTATCTGTTGAATCTGCTCGATCGATCCTGGGGGCCGGTGCCGTCCTGATCCGAACCTGATTCGAAACGGACATTTCTCCGGATAAAAGGGAGGCTTCTCTCATCCGGGTCATGTCTTGTGTGTCTGATTTGCAACTAAGATTGGGAAGCGTGACACTCGCACCCTATGAGGTCACGCCGCATCAAGATCGGGTTCTGGTCTGCGTCCACAGGTTCTGAGGTTTCGGCAGATCAGAGCATTCAGGGTGCGCCATTCAGCACCGCGGACGAGGAGTACGCCGAGCGGCTACGGCGCCTGGAAGGCGCCCGCTGGAAGCGGATCCTCAACGTCCAGGCGCCGTACCGCTGGAACCTGCGCCGGCTTCACCTGGGGCGGGTGCTCGATGTCGGCTGCGGGATCGGGCGTAACTTGGCCCACCTGGACCCAGGGTCGGTGGGGGTGGATCACAACGCCGCCGCGGTGGCGGTGGCCCGTGAACGCGGGCTGACCGCATACCGGGTGGAGGAGTTTCTCGCCAGTCAGTACGCGCGCCCGTACACCTTCGACTCGATGTTGCTGGCCCACGTCGTGGAGCACATGTCCGCCTCTGAAGCTCGCGACGTGGTTTCCATGTACCTGGATTACATTCGCCCCGATGGGCGGATCGTTTTCATCACTCCGCAGGAGAAAGGCTTCGCCAGCGATCCCACTCATGTCCGCTTTGTAGGTTTTGCGGAACTCGCTGAACTCGCCGCTTCTCTCGGGCTGCGGATTATCGACCGTTATTCTTTCCCGCTGCCTCGTTGGGCGGGCACGATCTTCACGTACAACGAGTTCAACGTCATAGCCCGTCGACGGTAAGACCGACGATGAGCGCGCCTTGGCGGGCGGTGCCGCCCGGCGATAGGGCGTCCCGAGGGGGATATAGGGTGCCACCGTGGAGATCAGGCCCCTGTCTATCGAAGGCGCGTGGGTGATCACCCCGGTACAGCACAGCGACCCGCGCGGTGTCTTTATGGAGCTGTACCGCTTCGACAAGCTCGCCGAGGCGGTCGGCCATCCGCTGAACCTCGCCCAGTCCAACCTCTCGGTCTCGGCCAAAGGCGTGGTCCGGGGGATCCACTACGCGGATGTGCCGCCCGGGCAGGCCAAATACGTCACCTGCCCACAGGGAGTCGGACTTGACGTGATCGTGGACCTGCGGGTGGGGTCACCGACGTTCGGCCGGTACGAGACCGTGCTGCTTGACGGGGTGGACCGCCGCGCGGTGTACATCGCCGAAGGGCTCGGGCACGCGTTCTGCGCGTTAACCGACGCCACCACACTGCTGTACCTGTGCTCCACGACTTACAACCCCCAGCGGGAACACGGGGTACACCCATTGGATCCGGAGCTGGGCATCGAATGGCCGGTGACCGATCCGATCCTGTCGGCCAAGGATGCCGCCGCCCCCTCGCTGGCCACCGCGCTCGAACGTGGTCTGCTGCCCGACATGGACACCTGTCGCAAGTACTACGCGGAGCTCAACGGCGCCTTTCCTGGGGCGTAACTCCTATCCGACTCCTATCTGGGTTCGATCTCTGGGAATGGACGGGCGTACCCTTCAGTGTCACCGGCCCGCTTGGGCGGGCCGGTATCCCACCGGATGCGCCACCTGCGGCGGACAGTTTCGCAAAGGTGGATATCGGAAGGCGGGCGGGCCGATATGGCCGAAACATTGCCCAATACCTCCCGCTCAGGGGTGTGTGTTGACGGTGTTGCCCGCTAATGTCGATCCATGCACCGGCGTATCTTCGGTCTGGAGACCGAGTACGGCGTGACCTGTACGTTCCGGGGTCAGCGCCGGCTGTCACCCGATGAGGTGGCACGTTATCTGTTCCGTCGAGTCGTGTCGTGGGGACGTTCCAGCAACGTTTTCCTCCGTAATGGCGCACGTCTCTACCTCGACGTGGGCTCCCATCCGGAATACGCGACCCCCGAGTGTGACTCAGTGGTCGATTTGGTGATCCACGATCGGGCCGGTGAGCGCATTCTGGAAGGGCTGCTGGTCGATGCCGAGCGGCGCCTGCACGATGAGGGCATCGCTGGTGAGATCTACCTGTTTAAGAACAACACTGACTCGGCCGGCAACTCCTACGGATGCCACGAGAATTATCTGGTCAGTCGGCACGGAGAGTTTGGTCGGTTAGCCGACATTCTGATTCCGTTCCTGGTGACCAGACAGCTGATCTGCGGCGCTGGGAAGGTGTTGCAGACCCCGCGGGGCGCCGTGTACTGCCTGTCGCAGCGGGCAGAACACATTTGGGAGGGGGTCTCGTCTGCCACCACCCGGTCCCGCCCGATCATCAACACCAGAGATGAGCCGCACGCGGACGCCGAGCGGTACCGCCGCCTGCACGTCATCGTGGGCGACTCCAACATGAACGAGGTCACCACGCTGCTGAAGGTGGGCAGCGGCGACATCGTGCTGCGCATGATCGAGTCTGGTGTGGTGATGCGTGACCTCACTCTGGAAAACCCGATCCGGGCGATCCGAGAGGTCAGCCACGACATCACCGGCCGTCGCCGGATTCGGCTGGCCAACGGCCGGGAGGCCAGCGCCTTGGAGATCCAGTACGAGTACTTCACCAAGGCGTCCGACTTCATCGATCGCCGAGGCGGGGACGCGGTCACCAAGCGGGTTCTGGATCTGTGGGGTCGGGTGCTGACCGCGGTGGAGACCGGGGATCTGTCCAGTGTGGAGCGAGAGATCGACTGGGTGACCAAGCTGCGGATCCTGGAGCGCTACCAGGCCAAGCATGACCTGCCGCTGTCCAGTCCGAGGATCGCCCAGCTCGACTTGGCGTACCACGACCTGCGCCGGGGCCGAGGCCTGTACGGTCTGCTGGAGCGACGGGGGAAGGTGGATCGGGTGGCGACCGATCTGGAGATCTTCGAGGCGAAGGAGACCCCGCCCCAGACCACCCGGGCCCGGCTGCGTGGGGAGTTCATCCGCCGGGCGCAAGAAAAACGCCGCGACTTCACGGTCGACTGGGTCCACCTGAAACTGAACGACCAAGCCCAGCGTACGGTCCTGTGTAAGGACCCGTTCCGGTCACACGATGAGCGAGTGGACAAGCTGATCGCCAGCATGTGAGGGTGCGGTTATGCCTCATGAGGACGTGACCCGGCAAGACCGACCAGCGTCATCGCTGGATGCGCTGTCGGCTTGGCGACGCCACAGGCCCAGTCGGCGTGACCGGATCGTGGAGGAGATCCAGCGCAACCGGCGTGGGGAGTATGTCGTCCCCACCTGGGTGCTCGCCGTCGCCTTGGTCGCTATGGTCGGCGGGCTGGCGTTATTGGTCATCTTCTCCCAGTAACACACTGGCGGTGAGTGGGGCGCCCGGATCGCGGGGCGCCCCACTGGTTATCCGTACGGATTTTTATCCATACGGGTCTCAGCGCTTTTCGGTACTGCACCGGCCCGCGAGCCGCCAAATGCTCCAGAAGGCACAGCGTCGCTGACGCCTGGCGGCGCCCCGACGCGGTGGCGCGTCTCGCGGTTCTTATGACAGGTTCGTCACAATCATGAAAAGATGATCATGTCTGGCGTCCATCTGCCACAATGCTTGGCCTCCATATGGATCTTGAGGAGAAGAGGCAGATGGCGTACTCAATGCCGTCCTACCCGACGGGCGGGGCTCCCGCGCCGTTTGGGCCGGTGAGACACCCTCACGCTCCCAGCCAGCAGGCGTCTCACAAGGTCAACCGACCGTTCTGGCCGGCCGGGGTCTCCGTGCTCACCGGGCTCCTGTTCGGGGTGCTCTCTTTAACCACCCCGTGGAGCGAAGCACGGTTAAACGGCGATGCCACCGAGATGGGGTTTGGTGACTTTGCCCCCTGGGGGTACCTCTACGTCATAGGCCTGGTGCCTGTGGTGGCGCTGGCGGTGGTGGTCGCAGGCTCGGTCCGTGTGGATCGTCGGCATCGACTCGGGGTCACCGGCACGATACTGACAAGCCTCCTCGTGGTAGCCCTGTATGCCGCCTGGTACCAGGCCCGCCAGGAGGGGGAGCAGCTCCGCGCTGACGCGTTTGCACTGGTCCAATCGGTGAGCGCCGAGGAGATCAACGCCGCCCACCACACCTACGGCATCACGCTCGGACTCATCGCCGTGCTGCTGTTCGGGCTGGTCCTCATCAGCGCCGCATGGCCGGCCTGGAGCGTCCACCTGCAGCTTGGGGTGACCACCGTCCTAGCCGTACTCGGCTTGATCCTGCCGTGGTTCACCACGCTGGGGGTCACAGCCACCGGGAACGACGAACAGAACTGGTGGTGGTGGCAGGCCGGTGGTTCAGGCCTGCTGGTGGGGCCGATCACCCTGGTGACGCTGGTGCTGCTGTGGTGGGCGGTATGGCGGCGGTCGGTGCGCGGCCGGCTGCTGTTGATGGTGCTGTCCGGGGCGTTGACGATGGGCCTGATCTCAGCCGCGGTCGCCGTGGCAGACGCCGACCCGGTGGACTGGATGTCCCAGGCCGACCGGGCGAACACCACGGTGATATCGGAGAGCACACCGGGCGGCGCTTTCCTCTACCTGATCACAGCGGCGGTGCTGATGCTGATCGTGGCGGTACGCGCCTGGTGGGCGGCGTACCAAAGGGCTCAGACCCAGCGGGGGAGCACCCCGTGGCCAGGGGGATACCCACCTGTCGGGCGACCCTGACCCACGACCAGGACAGAAGGACAGGAGGACAGGACAGGAGGATCGGTCTCAGAAGGACCAACTCAGGACAGGAACGAGGCGGCGTGACGACCGGCGGCGGCAGCTGCCAGGAAGTACGCCGCCTCTTCGTCCAGGCCGCGTCCCATGGTCGACAGCTTGACCGGCAGCGCGGTCAACGCCTCCAGCAACCCGTCGGTGGGCACGCGCACGATCCGGTGCCGGCCCTCAGCCAGACCCGCCAGGTCAGAGTCGACCTGGGCGGCCAGGTCCGGTTCGAGGGGTTCAGGCACCACCAGGTCCGCGCTGGCCAGAGCGACCCGACCGTACGCGGTGAGGCTGTGGTGCGACACACCCCGGTGTCGAGGGCGGGGATCAGCGGCGGAGATCCGCAGGGAGCCGATAGGGTGTCCGTCCAGTACCGCTACCGCGTTGACGGCCTCACCCACCTCCACACCGGAGAAGCCCCACAGGGTGCCGGTGCCCAGGTTGCCCGGGCCTTGAGTCACGATCGCCACATCGGCACGCAACGCGTACTTAGCGGCCAGTAGACCGGAGTGGACGTTGGTCGCCTCCAGGGCACCGCCGAAGGCCTGCCCGGTGGTGATGGTGCCCACGAGCCGGTCGCCGAGCGCGTCTAGGGTGCGGCTGAACCAGGCTGGCAGCGCCCCACCGTCGGTCATGACGTACGCGACCCGGGCATCGGGGCGGTCGGCGTGGATCCCCGCCAGGATGGCGGGCAGCGCCGAGTGCAGGTCGGCGAGCACCACCGGCATGCCATCCAAGCTGTCGGCCTCAGCGAGCGCCTCGCGGTGCGGGGAAGCCTCCTCATCGGCGGCCAGCGTGATCGCCTGCAGGGGGGTGTAGCGGGCCTTGACCACATGCCCAGGGCCGGTGGGGTCCTCCGGGAGACGATCGGGGAAAGCGACCACCAGCGCGTACCCGCCGGTGCCCAGCCCCAACGCGAGCGCTCCGGTGTTGAGCAACACCCGGTCACCCGGCTGCCCCTCGCCCACCAGCGCGGGGTAGGCCAAGGCCCGGACCTGCTCGGGGTCATCGGCAGACCGACGGTCCAGGGTCACAATCAGTTCGCAGGCCCCACGCCACTGTCGGCCCAGGGCGGTCACGGTTCCCGTACGCCAACGCACCACGGGGGATCACGCTAACTCAGGCCGGATCCGCCCGTGGCGGCACCCTCCCGACACTCCACGATCCGAGGATGTCCTGGTGAACCGGCGTCCATATCGGCGTGCTCGGCGAAAACCGCTGAAATTCCTCAATGGGGCCCTATGGTCCTGGATGTCCGCGTCCGTCGGCGAGTAGCACCGCATCGACGGACACGCGCGGTGACCAGCGACGCGGAATGGGCTAGCGTTCTGGGGGTGTCCCGTAGTCGTACCGAACGCTTGGTGAATCTCGTCATCTGCCTGCTGTCCACACGGCGCTATTTGACCGCGGCGCAGATCGCCGAGATCGTGCCGGGATATGAGCATGACCCCGCCGATCCTCGGCAGCATGAGGCGTTCCAACGCAAGTTCGAACGGGACAAGGCGGCGCTTCGAGAGTTGGGGCTGCCGTTGGAGACCGGGTCGGTCAGCGCGTTCGACCCGGAGCCGGGGTATCGGATCGCGCGTCGGGACTATGCATTACCTGAGATTTTGTTGGAGCCCGATGAAGCCGCGGCGGTAGGGATCGCGGCCCGTTTGTGGCGCCACGCCGGTTTGGCGGCGGCCGCCTCATCAGGGCTGTTCAAGCTGCGCGCAGCCGGTATTGACGTGGATCCGCACGCCAGCCTCGGAGTGGAGCCGGTGGTCACGGTCGATCCGGAATTCACCTCGTTGACCACCGCGATCCGCAACCGTCAGGCGGTCAGCTTTGAATACCGCGTACCGTCCCGGGACCACGCGACGACACGGCGGCTGCAGCCGTGGGGAGTGGTGTGCTGGCGCGGGCGTTGGTACGTGGTGGGTCATGATCTAGACCGGGAGGCGGTGCGCTGTTTCCGGATCTCCCGGATGACCGGCCCGGTGCGGCCGATCGGGAAACCGGGTTCCTACACCCCTCCAGAGGGGGTGGATCTGATCGGCCACGTCGCCCGGTTCTCCGAACCCGTCGAGCACAGTGGCCGGGCCACGGTCCGTCTCCGATCCGGGCGTGGGGCGGGGATCCGCCGTTGGGCCGAGCAGATTACCGGTGATGTGGCTGTGCTGCGGTACTCCGACACCGAGGATTTCGCCCGGTGGTTGTTGGGGTACGGCGCGGATGTTGAGGTACTTGACCCACCAGAGCTCCGACAAACCATGATCCGCCTGTTGGAGGAGACACTTCAGCGTTACCCCGCGGCGGTTGACACCGCCCTGACACCCGCTGGAGCGGCCCAATGAGCACCCCGGCGGGACGGTTGAGTCGGTTACTCAACCTGGTGCCTTATCTGCTGGCGCGTCCCGGGATCAAGATCGCTGACGCCGCCGCTGACTTGGGGGTCACCGAGCGCCAGCTGCGGGACGACTTGAATCTGCTGTGGGTCTGCGGGTTACCCGGGTACGGTCCCGGTGACCTGATCGACATGTCCTTCGACGGGGACAGCGTCACCGTCACCTACGACGCCGGAATCAACCGACCACTCCGGCTGACCGCCGATGAGGCACTGGCCTTGATCGTGGCGCTGCGCCTTTTGGTCAACACCCCCGGCCTGCCGAAACGGGACGCGGTGGAGCGGGCCTTGGCGCGTATCGAGGCGGCCGCTGGGGATGTGGCCAACACGGCGGACAACATCGCGGTGCAGTTGCCCGTCCCCGAGGTGGAGAGCACCGAGGCCGAGAAGGTGGCGCTGCTGCGGGCAGCCGTGGAGCGTCAACGCGCCCTGCGGCTGGTCTACTACACCGCCGGCCGGGATGAGACCACCGAACGGGTGGTCGACCCGATGCGGGTGCTGTTCGCGGCCGGATGGGCGTACCTGGAGGCGTGGTGCCGGCGAGCCCGGGCGGTCCGCTTGTTCCGGGTCGACCGCATGGACACCATCACCGAACTTGACGAACCGGCCGCACCCCCACCGGACGCGCAACCGACGGATCTGGCCGCGGGCATCTTCCGCCCCACCCCCGACCTGCCCCTCATCACGCTACGGGTGACGCGGGAAGCCCGCTGGATCGTCGAGTACTACCCCTGTGAGCAGGTCATCGAGGAGCCGGACGGTACCTGGTTGGTCTCGCTACGCGCCTCGGATCTGAGCTGGGCGCGACGATTGGTGCTTCGGTTGACGCCGCACGCCACCGTGCTGGCCCCTCGAGAGCTCATCGAGGCGGTCACCGAGGAGGCCCGTGCCGCGCTCGCCGCGTACCGCGGTGTCTGATAGAAGGTGGCTTTATGGGGTTCGTGATCTTTGTGGCGATCCTCGCCGGCGTGCTCAGTCTGGTGGGGGTGGGGCTGGCCTTGGCGACCCTGGCGCGTCGGCTGCGCGCCTTGACACGGGCCTGGCACCGGCTAGCGGCGCAGGGGCAGCGGGCCCAGGCTCAGCAGGTCCAGCTCGGCCAGCTGCGGCGTCGCGCCGCCGAGCTTGTCGAGCTTGTCTCAACGGGGCGTCGGGTAGAAATGTGAACTAATATTGCGTTTTGTGGGGAGGTCACCTCTGGGACGCAAACGTTGGCGTGGGTCCATTGGGATACACCTTTCGCCTACGCTGTGATCCCTTCATATAGGCGGCCGCGCCGCGTATGGTGAGATCTGGTCGACGTCCCGGTGACAGTCTGGCGACACTTCCACGATCATGGTGGACGCCGGCCCGTCTGCCATGGAGGCTGTGAAGGGGTGAGACGTACGATGGGCCGCAGCCGACCGCGACCCATCGTCGCGACACAGGAGGTGGCTTTCACATGAACGCTCTCAGGGGCTGGCATATCGTCGTCCTTATCGTTGTGCTCATCCTCCTGTTCGGAGCGAAGCGACTCCCCGACGCCGCCCGCGGACTCGGTCGGTCCTTGCGCATCCTGAAGGCGGAGACCCGGAACCTCTCCGAGGATGACGTCGAAGCCAAGGCTGAGGTGCCGCACACCCGCCAGCCGCTGTCGACGACAACGATCGACGGTGAGGCGACGACTGTGCGTCCCACCCCACCCACTCCACCGCAGGCTGACCAGCGTCGTTACGACCAGTAATCATTAACACCCGTGAGTCCTCTGCTAGGCCGGCGGCGGTCGAGGCCCTCAAACTTCCAGCGTGCCGCTGAGGGGTCGATGACCCTCATCGAGCACCTGCGTGAGCTGCGCAGCAGGCTGTTTAAGGCCTGCCTGGGCATCGTCGGGGGAATGGCGATTGCCCTGTTCTTTGCGCAGGACCTGCTGGTGTTCCTGACCGACCCCTACTGTGACTATCAGGAGGAGATGGCCCGGCGGGCAGCCGAAGTCGGCGCCCAGGTGCAGGTGAGCAATCAGTGCGGGTTCGCTCTGAACAACCCGACTGATGTCTTCATGCTCACGCTCCGGACAGCTTTGTACGCCGGGCTCATCATCGGTGCGCCGATCTGGCTGTACCAGTTGTGGGCCTTCATCGCGCCCGGCTTGCATCGTCACGAGCGCCGCTACACCTACATCTTCGCCTCAGTCGCGTTCCCGCTGTTCGTCGCGGGCGCCACGCTGGCCTACCTGGTGGTGGAGCACGGCCTGGAGTTCTTCCTCGGGCTGTCAGAGGATTACCAGCTGACGGTCAACCTCAACGGCTACTACAGCTTCATCACCGGCGTCATGCTGCTGTTCGGGGTGGGGTTTGAGTTCCCACTGATCGTGGTGATGCTCAACTTCACCGGCCTGGTGAGCGCTCGTAGGCTGCTCGGTTGGTGGCGGGTCGCGGTGTTCTGCTGCTTCCTGTTCGCCGCGATCGTCACCCCCACACCAGACCCGTTCGGGATGACGGCGCTGGCGCTTCCCATGGCGCTGATGTACTTCGGTGCAGTGGGAGTCGCGTTCCTCAACGACCGTCGACGCCGCGCCCGTGATCCGTACGCCGGATTGTCGGACGACGAGGCGTCCCCCTTGGAGGATGTCGCCCCGATCAGCCCGGCAGCGCCGCTCGACCGGTCCGTGGATGAGGACAGCACCTGATCGGTGCGGGCGGTGAGCCCGCCCGGCCCACGGGATTCGGGAGGGAACACGGGGAGGGCGTCGCATGTGGCGCCCTCCAGGCGGTACGGTGCCGTGCATGCTGAGCTCTGACACCCCGGACGGTCAAGGGAAACCCGTCACCACCAGTGACACATTGGTCGTATTGACCAATCCACGTGCGGGAAAGGGGCGGGGGGCCCGCGCCACCGGTGAGGTGCTGGAGCTACTGCGGACCAGTGGCCTGACGATCCAGCCCGTGACTCCCAACGGCGCTGAGGAGGCTGAGCAGGCCTGCGCCGAGGCGGTGGCCTCCGGGGCCCGAGGCGTGGTGGTTCTCGGGGGCGACGGCACCATTCACGTGGCGTTGCAGGCGCTCGCCGGCAGCGGGGTTCCCCTGGGGATCGTCCCCGTTGGCACCGGCAACGACCTGGTGGGCTCTCTGGGGCTGCCGACCGAGCCTCAGGCGGCGGCTGCGGCGATTGTGACAGCGGTGCGGGCCGGACACACCCGGGTGATCGATCTCGCTCGAGTCACCACCGAGGCCGGGGTGAGTCGGTGGTACGCCACCACCCTCGCGGCCGGGTTCGACTCCGCGGTCGCCGATCGGGTCAATCGCATGCGCTGGCCGCGCGGGCCCCTGCGGTACCACGTGGCGGTGCTGGTCGAGCTCGCCCGGCTGCGGGTCCGCGAGTTCCAGATCACCGTGGACGGGACAACGCACACCGTGCCGGGGATTTTCGCCGCGGTGGGGAACACCGGTTGGTATGGCAGTGGGGCACCGGTCTGCCCCCAGGCAGACCCGGCCGACGGACTGCTGGATGTCACGGTCGCAGGACCGGTCGGCCGCCTCACCCTGATCCGGCTGAAACCGCTGCTGTATCGGGGGGAGCACCTCGGACACCCTCTGGTGCGGACGTTCCGAGGGGCCACGATCCGTCTGGAGGCCGACGGCGTGATCGGGTACGCGGACGGTGAGCGGATCGCGCCGTTGCCGCTGGAACTCACCGCCGTCCCGGGCGCTCTACGGCTGCTGGCCAGCCCGCAGGCGGGCTGAGCGGCCACGGCGGCTCAGCCACAGCGCCCTTACCGGCCGACAGGGTCCGCACCGGGCGAGCGACGCCCACCCGGTGCGGACACGAGCCGGTCCAGCCCGGTCAGCGCCCGTGTCAGGGCAACAGATCGAGAACGGCGCGCAGACCGTGGGGTTTTCCGGGGGCGGAGGCCGGTAGCAGCAGCGTCGGGCAGCCTGCGGCGGCGGCGCCGGCGTCAGCGTTGCTGTCACCGACCATCAGGGCCTCCTCCGGTTCCACATCCAGCGCCGCGCACGCGTACCGGAAGATCGCCCGGTCGGGTTTGCAGCGTCCTATCTCGTAGGACAACACCCACGTGGAGATGTACTTACTGATGCCCAACGCATCGGCCACGGGCCGCAGATCGAATCCCACGTTGCTCACCACCGCCACCGGGACTTCCCGTTCCGCCAACTCACGCAGCGTGGGCACCGTGTCCGGGTAGAGCACCCACCCGTCGGCCGTCAACAGACGGTCGTAGAGCGCGTCCGGCAATCCGGGGATTCCCGAGTCCACCGTGGCCGCCAGGCCCGTGTACGCCTCCCGGTGGGCGTAGGGAGACAGATCACGTTCGGCCCAGACCTCCGCCAGGTGGGGCGGGATGCGGTTGGGGAGCGGACCCCCTGCCCGGCCGGCCGCCACCAGGTTGTCCGCCAGCGCGGTCGCACGCAGCGGATCGAGCTCAACACCGCAGGCTGCGGCGGCGAGCGTCACCCAGCGATGGGGCTCCTCGACCTGGGCGAGGGTTCCGTGGAAGTCGAACAGAACGGCGTGGATTGGGCGTCGAAAGGTCGCATCCGGCACGCCGTGCACCATACCCAGCCGGTGTTCGGCCTCTGCTCGCATAGCCTTGCAGGTATGACGAGCCCCGCCGAGCGCTACAGCGCCGCCCGTCGCCGGGCCGCCTATCCCGCGCTCGCCGACTTCACTGCCGAGTTGGATTTCACCCTCGATGATTTTCAACGGGAGGCTTGCCAGGCACTGGAGAAAGGCAGTGGCGTCCTGGTATGTGCCCCTACGGGGGCTGGGAAGACTGTGGTCGGGGAGTTCGCCGTGCACCTGGCGTTACGCCAGGGCCGCAAGTGCTTCTACACCACCCCGATCAAGGCGCTGTCGAACCAGAAGTACAACGACCTGGTCCGTCGCTACGGTCCGGAACGCGTCGGACTGCTGACCGGCGACAACGCGATCAACGGCGATGCGCCGGTGGTGGTGATGACCACCGAGGTGCTGCGGAACATGCTCTACACCGCCTCGCCGGCCCTCGAGGGCCTGTCCTACGTGGTGATGGACGAGGTCCACTACTTGGCCGACCGCTTCCGGGGCGCGGTGTGGGAAGAGGTGATCATCCACCTGCCGCTGTCAGTGACATTGGTCTCACTGTCGGCTACCGTCTCCAACGCCGAGGAGTTCGCCGACTGGCTGGTCACCGTCCGCGGCCACACCGAGGTGGTGGTCGACGAACACCGGCCGGTCCCGCTGTGGCAGCACATGCTGGTGGGGCGGCGGATGTTCGACCTGTTCCACGACCCCACCGCTGCCCGGAAGCACGAGGTGAACCCCGAGCTGTTGCGGTACACCCGGGAGCTGACACGGCGTATTGAATGGGGTCGACCCGATCCGAGGGATCGGCGGGGCCGCGGGTGGCGACCGCGGCGCTGGCAACCCCCCAGCCGCCCGGAGGTGATCGCTCGGCTGGACCGGGAAGGGCTCCTCCCGGCGATCTCCTTCATCTTCAGCCGGGCTGGCTGTGACGACGCCGTGCGGCAGTGCCTCCGGGCCGGGCTGCGCCTGACCAGCCCCGACGAGCGGGCTGAGATCCGCCACATCGCCCAGACCCGCACCGCCCACCTCGCACCCGAAGACCTGGCCGTGCTGGGGTACTGGGAGTGGCTCGACGGGCTTGAACACGGGTTGGCGGCCCACCACGCCGGGTTACTGCCGGTGTTCAAGGAGGTCGTGGAGGAGCTGTTCGTGCGGGGTCTGGTCAAGGCGGTCTTCGCCACCGAGACCCTCGCCCTGGGGATCAACATGCCGGCCCGTTCGGTGGTGCTGGAACGGATGGTGAAGTTCAACGGCGAAACCCACGCCGACATCACCCCCGGCGAGTACACCCAGCTCACGGGTCGGGCCGGACGGCGCGGTATCGACATTGAGGGCCATGCCGTGGTGATCTGGTCCCCGGAGATCGACCCCCGTCACGTGGCCGGGCTGGCCTCCACCCGCACCTACCCGCTGCGCTCCAGCTTCCGCCCGTCGTACAACATGGCGGTCAACCTGATCGCCACCGTGGGCGCTGAACGCGCCCGTGAGCTGCTGGAGGCCAGCTTCGCCCAGTTCCAGGCCGACCGGTCGGTGGTGGGGCTGTCGCGGCAGGTGCGCCGCAACGAGGAAGCTATGGAACGGATGGCAGGGGAGGCGACGTGTCATCTGGGCGACTTCGCCGAGTACTACGCCATCCGCAGCGCCATCGCCGAGCGGGAGCGGATGCTGGCGCGGGAAGGCGCTGCGCAGCGCCGGGCCGCGGCCCTGCAGTCGCTGGAGCGGCTGAGGGTGGGAGATGTGATCGCGATCCCCAGTGGGAAACGGGCCGGCTTGGCGGTGGTGCTTGACCCGGGGAACGCAGGATTCGGAGAGCCCAGGCCGATGGTGCTCACCGAGCAGCGGTGGGCTGGACGGGTGCCCGCTGCGGACTTCACCACCCCGGTGCAGCCTTTGGCCCGGATCCGGGTGCCGCGGAACTTCAATCCCCGCTCCCCGCAGGCCCGTCGTGACCTCGCGTCCACCCTACGAAATAGTGGGGCCGTTCCGCCGCGTCGGGTCCGCCGTAACCGGTCGCTCGCGGCCGACGACACTGAGCTGCCGCGGCTGCGTACCCTGCTACGCCGGCACCCCTGCCATGGCTGCTCCGAGCGGGAGGACCATGCCCGGTGGGCCGAACGCCGCGCCCGCCTGGCCCGGGAGACCGAGGCGCTACGCGCCAAGGTCGCCGGCCGGACCGGCTCTCTGGTGCGCACCTTCGATCAGGTCTGCGAGCTGCTGCGGGAGCGCGGCTACCTGGAGATCATCGACGGCGAGGAGCGGGTGACCCCGAGCGGTCGGATCCTCTCCCGGATCTGGACCGAGGCCGATCTGCTGGTCGCCGAGTGTCTACGCACGGGCGTCTGGGAGGGTCTCGACCCCGCCGAACTTGCTGCCGCCGTATCGATGATCGTTTACGAGGCGCGGCGTGAGGGCGAGGAGCGGGCCGCGGTCCCCCGGGGTCGGGTCGCCGACGCGGTCAACGACACGCTCAAGCTGTGGGCGGAGCTGGAGACCGCTGAAACCGAGCGTGGTCTGTCCCTCACCCGTGAGCCGGATCTGGGCTTCGTGTGGCCTCTGTACCGATGGGCGCGCGGCGAGTCCTTGTCCAGGGTGCTGGGCAGTGTTCACGGCTTGGACGGCGACATGCCGGCCGGTGACTTTGTCCGGTGGGTCCGTCAAGTCATCGACCTGCTCGGCCAGATCGTGCAGGCGGCTGGATCGAGCCCGCTGGTTCCGGTCGCCCAGCAGGCCATCAGCGCGATCACTCGTGGCATCGTCGCTCACTCCAGCGTCGGCTGAGCCGGCGTCGCCACCGGCCTGTGCGTAGCGCCACGCGTGGCGGCCAGCGCGCGTCCTGGCCGCCACGGCTGTGGCGATGTCGGTTTCGGTATGGAACGGGCCCCGCACCCAGTGATCATCATTCGGCTACCTGATGGTCACCGTGCGGGGCCTTTTCCGGTCCGGGCTTCTCCGAGGGCTGGGCTTCGCGCGGCGCGTGGCCCGCTACGTCAGCCGCTGCTGGGGCGGATGACAGGCGAAGCAACGGCGGGTCTGCCAGGGTAGGGAAGACGGGGCGGTAAAGGCCGGAGCCAGTCCACAGTGGGGAGGCGGCATGCCGGAGGAAGAGTTCGACGTCATCGTCATCGGGGCTGGACCGGCCGGGGAGAACGTGGTCGCACGAGCGGCCCGGGGTGGGCTGAGCGTCGCGATCGTGGAGGCACACTTGGCGGGCGGGGAGTGCTCGTACTGGGCCTGTGTCCCGAGCAAGGCGTTGCTGCGGCCGGTGGAGCTGCGCGCCGCGGTGGAACGGCTCCCCGGGTTGTCACAGACTCGGCTGGATCCGGCCGCCGTCCTGGCGCGGCGGGATGAGGCAGTCAGCCACTATGACGACAGCGGACAGGCGGACTGGATCAGCCAGGTCCCCGCGACCTTGGTGCGCGGGTGGGGCCGGCTGGATGGGCCACGTCGAGTACGCGTGGACAACGACCGGGTGTTGACGGCTCGGCACGCGGTCGTGGTGGCGGTCGGCAGCGCAGCGATGATCCCTGACATCCCTGGGCTGGTTGAGGCCGCGCCGTGGACCAGTCATGAGGCCACCGGAGTACGCGCGGTGCCGCGCCGGCTGGCGGTGCTCGGCGGCGGGGTGGTCGCCTGTGAGATGGCGCAGGCTCTCCACGCCTTGGGTGCGGAAGAGACCACGATGCTGGTGCGAGGGGAGCGGCTGCTGGCCCGCACCGAGCCGTTCGTGGGGCAGATGATCGCCGATGCGTTCGGTAAGAACGGGATCGCGGTGCGGTTGGGCGTGGAGGTGGCCCGCGTGGAGCGGCCGTCGCCACAGGAGCCGGTCACACTGCGATTGACCGACGGGTTCACGCTGCAGGCCGATGAGCTGCTGGTGGCGACCGGGCGACGCCCGCTCACCGACGACATTGGACTGTCCAGTGTGGGTATTCCGGACGGCGGTTACCTCGAGGTCGACGACAGCATGCGGGTACGCGGCGTCGCCGGTGGCTGGCTGTACGCGGTGGGAGACGTCACCGGGCGGAATCTGCTTACGCACATGGGCAAGTACCAGGCGCGGGTGTGCGGTGATGTCATCGCGGCCCGCGCTCGAGGACGCTCCGACGACGGCCCCGCCTTCCGCGCCTCCGCCGATAGCCGTGGGGCACCCCAGGTGATCTTCACTGATCCTCAGGTGGGCGCGGTCGGACTCACCGAGAGCCAGGCCAGAGAACAGGGGTACGCGGTGCGCACGGTGGAATACCCCCTCGACGCGGTGACCGGCACCTATCTGCGTGGTGGCGGTGCGGGGCGGGCCAAGGCCGTGGTGGATGCCGACCGCCGGGTTCTGCTGGGGGTGACGTTTGTCGGGGCGGAGGTAGCGGAGCTGCTCCACGCGGCCACCATCGCGGTCACCGCCGAGGTGCCGTTGGAGCGGTTGTGGCACGCGGTGCCGGCCTTCCCCACGATGAGCGAGGTGTGGTTGCGGTTGCTGGAGGCCTACGGACTGTAGGAGCGCTGGGACGGGCCTCGGTCACGGCGTCAGCGGTGGGGCGGACAGCGAGTGCGTACGGCGGTGCACAGCGGCGCCGCAAACCGGTATCAGCACGCAATGCATTGGTGATTAATGCAGGTTGGGTTTTGGGGGTCATCCGACTGTTCCAACCCTGAGGGTGTGCTGACCTATTTGTCATGGAACATCCGTGGGCTTCACATCGATTCTGGGGCGGACGAGCGAAGGGGAACCCAGGAGCGCCGGATAAACAGGGCTGCCGAGCCTGGGGAATCCGCAGCGAGCCAATGCCGCTAATTCCCGGCGCTGGCAGTCGAGAGGATCATGCCGTAATCTTCCCCGACTATGGGGGGTGAGATATGAAGCAGCTTACTTTGGCCGATGAGCTGTTTCTACTTGGACAAGACGAGAAAAGCGGCAGGAGCGCCATCAGCGAGATTTCACTGGCCACCGGACTCGCCGGTGGTCTGCTGGGAGAGCTTCTGCTGGGCGGCATGATCCAACTGCAGGATGGGCGGGTCGCGCCGTTACGGCAACGCCCCCCTGCGGACTCGGTGACGCACGCGGTGCTTGAGCGGATTGTGGCCGAGCGGCGGCTGCTGACCATTCAGACATGGCTGAGCTACATCAGGCAGGACGCCTACCCGGCGGTCGCGCGGCGTCTGGCGTTCACTGGTGTGGTGACCAGCGTGCGTACCACGGGCTGGCTGCGACGCACCCAGGTCCGCTATCCGGTGGTGGATCTCGGCGTGGCCGCGCGGCCCCGGATGCGGTTGCGGGCGATGCTGGCTGGGGAACGGCCCTGGGACCCATCCAGTGTGCTGCTGGCGTTGCTGGTCCGCGCCGTCGGCTTGGAGGAGGTCCTGGCCTTGGAGCTGACCGCTCGCCAGATTCGGGAACGCCTCGACCAGGTGGCTCAAAGCGCGCCACCACCGTTTGTCGAACTATCACGGGAAGTGGAGCAGGCCATCGCTTCCCCGAGCGTCGGGCATCGACGGCAGCACTGAATACCGTGATACGGGCCTCTCCGTAATCCGTGGCCTCGAATCATGAGGTGCAAGGCACGGGATATTCGACCGGGCCCGGAATCTTTAGTGAGGTGATGACTCACAAGCCGGATGCCGTCGCCTGAATCCAGGCTTCGCCTATAGGGAGAATTCAGGGATTAGGCATTACCCACGGACACATCGCGCGTCGTGCCGATAACTTCATGATCAATAAAGGGAAGGGGAGGGTGGGACGGCACACGGCGCGCGGGGCGTGTCCGAACCACCCTACTGAGCCGCCCGGCTCAGACGGCGGAGAAACGGCGGTGATCAGGTGGCGGCCGCAAGCGCCTGGGAGAACCGCTGCAGAGAACTGGCCAGATTCCAGCGTTCCGCCAGGGCCGCCAGACCATCGGGATCGGCGGGGAGAGCGGTGACCGGGGCGGGCGCCGCGGCGAGCGGGACATCGCGGGCGACGCGTACCACGGTCTGGGCCGCGTGGATGTAGTCCCGTGCCGCGGTGAGCTTCGCCCGCAGACCGGCGCCCATCCCGGATCGGGGCTCCTCCGCGGCCGCGAGGACCGCCGTCAGATCGCCGTATTCGGTCAACAGGCGGGCGGCGGTCTTCTCCCCGATCCCCGCCACCCCGGGCAGGCCGTCACTGGGGTCACCGCGCAGCACCGCGAAATCGGCGTATGCCGCCGCGGACACCCCGTACCGTGCCTGCACCGCCGCCTCGTCGAGGACCTCGAGTTTGGCCATGCCACGGCCGGTGTAGAGCACCCGTACCGGCCGGGCGTCATCGACCAACTGGAGCAGGTCACGGTCCCCGGTCACCACCTCCACCGGCCCCGGCTCCCGGGTGGCGAGCGTCCCCAACACATCGTCGGCCTCGTAGCCGGCGACGCCTACCGCGGGGATCCCCAGGGCGGCGAGCACCTCCAGCAGGATCGGCACCTGCCGGGTCAAGCCGTCAGGAACCAGCTCCGCGCCGGCCTCGGCCACCCGGTGGGCTTTGTAAGACGGCAGGAGCGCCACCCGCCAGGCGGGGCGCCAGTCCGCATCCAGGGCACATATCAGCCGGTCGGGGCGCCGGGTACGCACCAGAGCGGCCAGCATGTCCATAAAGCCACGAATCGCGTTGACTGGGGTGCCGTCGGGAGCGGTGATCGTTTCGGGGAGGGCGTGGAAGGCTCGAAAGTACAGGCTGGGAGCATCAATAGCGAGCAAAGGCGCGGTTGTGATCACGACCGTCAGCGTTCCACAACCGCACCCATTACTGTGGGGTACAGCCCGGTGTCGGGTCGGAGCCGGAAGGAGGAGGCGGTGCGCGATGGCCTGCCCCCCACACATTTTCTAGGTCATTCGACCGTTTTGTTGGAAATGGGCGGGGTGAAGGTCCTCACCGATCCGGTTCTGTTATCCCGCGTGGCGGGGGTGCTGTGCCGGGTCGGCGCCGCGCTGCCACCCGATATCCATCACGGCGTGGAATTGGTGGTGATCTCACACCTGCACGCTGACCACCTGCACATCCCCTCGCTGCGTCAGCTCGACGATGACGTGGAGCTGGTGGTGCCGGCGGGCGCGGGGAGTTTCCTGCGCAAGCAGGGATTCCGCGAGGTCGTGGAGCTGGCCCCTGGGGAGTCACACAAACGAAGTGGCCTGACCGTCACCGCTACCTTGGCCCGTCACGACGGCGGCCGTCATCCGTTCTCCTTCTTCGGAATCGGACCGAAGGCGATGGCGGTGGGGTATTTGTTGGAATCGGCGGAGGCGACCGTCTACTTCGCCGGTGACACCGAGTTGTTCCCCCAGATGGGGGAGTTGGCCGATGTGGGGCTGGATCTGGCCCTGCTCCCGGTGTGGGGGTGGGGGCCTAATCTGGGACCAGGACATCTTGACCCCCGCCAGGCCGCCGAAGCGGTGCGGCGGTTGCGGCCCACGTACGCCGTACCGATCCACTGGGGCACGCTGCGGCCCTATGGATCCCACCGGTGGATGCGCCGCCACCTGGTGGAGCCGCCTTTGGCTTTCGCCAAAGCGGTGGCTGAGATGAGCCTGTCCACCCGGGTACTGCACACCGCGCCCGGTGACAGGGTGACGCTGTGGTGAGTAATTCCGTGACGATCCTGAGCAATCCGTTACATAACCCCGCTTCCGTGGAGAGTGTTGCGACCGCCAGCTACCCCTGGTTGGTCACACTGGTTCTTCTCGGGTCGATCGTGCCGGTCGTCCCTACCGGCGCGGTGGTCAGCGCGGCCGCGGTGGTGGCGGCCCACGCCGGTGGGGTGCACGTTGGTGTGGTGGTCATCCTGGCGGCGGTCGCGGCGTACGTCGGGGACTGCGTTACGTTTGCGCTCTGTCGGGGTGGATCCCGCCCGGTGATCCGATGGTTAGGGTGGGATCAGGACACCAAAGGACTAGTGAAGGCGCGTCAGCGCCTAGAGGACCATGGGGTACAGGCGCTGATCGTGGCGCGGTTGGTGCCCGCCGGTCGGATACCGGTGATCATGGCGGCTGGGGTGGTGGACTACCCCTGGAACCGTTTTCTGCCCGGAGGCGCGGTGGCGGCGCTGGTATGGGCGATGGCGTACGCCACGCTTGGCCTGGTCGGAGGCACGGTGTTCGTCGAGCCGTGGCAGGGGATCGTGGTCGTGATCGCTGTGACCTTGGCAATCACCATCGCGGTGCGGGGTGTGGGACGGCTGATGGCGCGACGTGAGGAGGCACACTAAGAAGCTGACCCGGTGCGCAGGCTGGGGTGACCGGCGCGGGTCGTGGATTCCTGTCCGGAAAACGGCCGGACAGCTCTGGTTATGGTGAGGACTGGCGATAAGGGGCCTCGACAAACGGGGGGAAGCAGGGGGAACGACCCGTGGGTGAACGCAGGCGGAGGCGGAGAGTACGCCTCGGGCTGGCGTGGCTACGGGCGTGGCGCCCCGATGTGAGGCGAATCGGCGGGTTACTGGGCAGTTGGGTGATTTCCACGGTGGTGTTGGCCACCACCGTGTGGTTGCTGCCGGGGATCGCGGTCGCCGACGTTGAAGCGTTTCTGTGGCTGCTGATCCTGCTGGGCCTGCTGGGTGTGCTGTTGCGGTGGGTGCTGACCGCGGTCGGGGTGATCGTGGGCAGCCTGGTAGTCCTGGCCATGGGGATCTTCATCCAGGCCGTGGTGGTGTTTCTCGCCCTGCGCTTGGCACCCGGGGTGACGCACGGCGGGGTTGAAGACGCGTTCTTGGCGGCCTGGGTGATGGCGGCCTTGGACGTCCTGGTGAGCTGGTTAGTGCACGCCGGCAGCGACGACGCCTTCCTCGGCCAGATCCTGCGCCAGATCGGGCGTGCCTCTTCCGACGACGGTGACCATGATCAACCCCCGGGTGTCCTGATTATTCAGATCGACGGCCTGTCTGCGCCCCTGCTGCGGTGGGCGGTCGCGGCCGGGAACCTGCCGAACCTGAGCCGGTGGATCCGCAGCGGCAGTCACCGCATGGTGGCGTGGCACACCGGGGTCCCGTCCACGACCCCGGCGAGTCAGGCTGGCCTGCTGCACGGCACGACCCACCACATCCCGGCTTTCCGGTGGTACGAGAAGGACACCGGCCGGCTTATGGCGACCAGCCGTCCCCGGGACGCGGCCGAGATCGAAAAACGGATGTCGAACGGCGCCGGTCTGCTTGCCTACGGCGGGGTCAGCATCAGCAACGTCTTCTCCGGAGACGCGGCGTTGAGCCAGTTGACCGTCAGCCGCGCCTCGCTGCGCTCTGGCCCGGCGACTCGGGGGTACGCCACCTTCGTGGCCAGTCCGTCGGGATTCGCGCGCGCGGTGATCCTCACCGTGGGGGAGATGATCAAGGAGATCCACCAGGCCCGTCGACAGCGGCGTCGCGACATCACCCCTCGGGTAAACCGGACCGGCCCGTACATTGTGCTGCGCGCCGTGTCCAACGTCCTGCTGCGGGACCTGAACGTCTCGTTGATCGTCGATCAGATGGCCCGGGGCGCCCCGGTGATCTACTGCGATTTCGTCGACTACGACGAAGTGGCCCACCACGCCGGACCGGTCCGGCCGGAGGCGCTGCAGACCCTGGAGGGTCTGGATCGGGTGCTGGGAACCCTGGAGCAGGTGGCCTCCCAGGTGAGCCGCCGCTACCACCTGGTGGTCCTGTCCGACCATGGGCAAAGTCAGGGAGCCACCTTCCGGCAGCGCTTCGGGCAGCCCTTGGAGGATGTGGTACGCGGCCTGATGGTGGGCGAACCCACCGCGGCCGCCGTCACCAGCCACACCGAGCACTGGAAGTCGGTCAACGCGTTCCTGACCGAGTTAACCGGACAATCCGGTGCGACCGCCGCCTTGACCCGGCGGGCGTTACGGTCACGAACCAGCGCCGGTGAGGTGACGCTGGGGGATAAAGGGGAGGCCCAGCAAGCCGGGGACAGCCAGCCCGAGGTGGTCGTGGTCGCCTCCGGGAACCTGGCGATGATCTACCTTCCCCAGTACGAAGGGCGCTTGACGCTGGAGCGGCTCAACGTGCTGCATCCGAACCTGGTAGCTGGTCTGGCGCAGCATCCAGGGATCGGTTTTGTGGTGGTGCGCTCGGAGGCCTCCGGCCCGGTGGTGATCGGGGCGCAGGGGGTCCACGTGCTGTCCACCGGTGAGGTACGCGGCGAGGACCCCTTGGCCCGGTACGGCGAGTGGGCGGCGCGCGATCTGTTGCGGCACGATACGAAAGCCCACGTTGGGGACATTGTGGTGTGCAGCATGCTGGACCCCGACACCGACGAAGTGGCGGCTTTCGAAGAACTGGTCGGCAGCCACGGCGGCCTGGGCGGGTGGCAGACAGAGGCGGTGTTGGTTTACCCCGCCGAGTGGCCCCTGGATGGGATGCGGGCCCGCACCCACTCCGGATGGGAGGGCACGGAGCGGGAGGTGGCGTTCGTGGGTCCGGAGGCGGTGCACCGTCAGTTGGTGCGCTGGTTGGAGCGGCTCGGCCACCGCCCCTCAACCGCGCGTCACGAGGTCACCGAGGTGCCCGCATCGGTTAAGGAACCCGAAGGCGCCGAGCCGGTGAGTTCCGTGGAAACCACCCCTCAACCCTGACAGATCTCTGACGGATCTCTGACAGAACTCCTCTCAGGACTCCTTGGGAGCAGGCGCGGCGGGCCTGTGGGTGGGCGGGCATGTCCTCCGGGCAGAGGGACCGAGCGGACAGGGACCCAAACGAGCGTTAAGGTGAGGGGGTGGAGGTGTGGTATTCGCCTGAACGCGTCGATGTCGTGCGACAGGTGACGCGGCGGGCCCGCCGCACGCGGCGCGGACCGGTGACCGAGGGCACGCAGGACAGTGGCTTCATCTCGCCCGCACTGAAGCGACAGCTGGCCCGTCGAGGACAACCGTGGTCCGCACCCCTACCGGCGTAGAACGGCTGACCACCGTGACCCGGGAGTTGGTATGTCTGTGATCCACCGACGCTACGGCGGAGTGGACCGGTTTCTGCCCACCGCCGAAGCCGCTGACCTGCTCGACCTCACCGTCGAGATCGCCGACCGCGAACTGGCCCCTGCGGTGAACGCAGCCGAGGCGGAGGGCCGCTTCCCACGGGAGGTGTTCCGGACATTAGGCCGGGCCGGCCTGCTCGGGTTGCCCTATTCACAGGAGTACGGCGGCGGTGGGCAGCCGTACGAGGTGTACCTGCAGGTGTTGGAGGAGTTAGCGCGGCGGTGGCTCGCGGTGGCGCTCGGCGTCAGCGTGCACGTGCTGTCCTGCTATCCCCTCGCCACCTACGGCAGCCCACAGCAGCGGGAGAAGCTGCTGCCCGACATGCTCGGCGGTGAATTGCTGGGCGCGTACAGCCTGTCCGAGCCCCACGCGGGCTCCGACGCGGCCTCGCTGTCGACCCGCGCGGTCCGACGTGACGGGGAGTACGTGGTCAACGGAGTGAAGGCCTGGACCACCCATGCGGGGGTCGCCGACTTCTACAACCTCATCGTCCGCACCGGCGGGCCTGGGGCGGCGGGGATCTCGTGCCTGCTCGCCGACGCCGACACGCCCGGCCTGCAGCCACAGCGTCCGGAACGCAAGATGGGGCTCAACTCCTCACCGACCGCCCAGATCGTGTTCGATGACGCCCGGGTGCCAGCCGACCGGTTAATCGGTCAGGAAGGGCAGGGTTTTCAGATCGCGCTCTCCGCTCTGGATGGTGGGCGGTTGGGTATCGCGGCGTGTGCGGTCGGATTGGCCCAGGCGGCGCTGGATGAGGCCGTCTCCTACGCCGGGGTGCGTCACCAGTTCGGGCGTCCGGTGGCGAGCTTCCAGGGAATGGGGTTCCTGCTGGCAGAGCTGGCCACGCAGGTCGGGGCGGCACGGGCGCTGGTGCTGTCGGCTGCCCGATTACGAGACGCGGGGCTGCCCGCAGGGGTTGAGGCGGCCAAGGCCAAACTGTTCGCCACCGATGTGGCGATGCGGGTGACCAGTGAAGCGGTCGGGGTGCTCGGCGGCTACGGATACGTCACCGACTTCCCCGTGGAGCGTTACCTGCGGGAGGCCAAGGTGCTGCAGATCGTGGAGGGCACCAACCAGATCCAGCGGGTAGTCATCTCCCGCGCCCTCACCCCGGCAGGCTGACCGACAGCCAGCCCGTTGTTGTACCCCTATTGGTGCCCCGCTAATCCTGACAAGGACTCATTTTTAGTGAACTGCCTCACGCCTACGCGGCGGCGGGGAAGACAACACGGCCGACCAGTGGGCAGACTTGCCCGTCGTTAACGCAGCAACCATGCCTGTCATCACCACAGTCATCAACACGCCAGAGACCCGGACCAGGGCACCCCCCGCAGGTCCGGTGAAGGGATAGGACGGCCCATGCGGCCGATGTTTATCTCACTCCGACACCGCAATTACCGTCTTTGGGCTACCGCCGACCTCATTTCGATCACCGGAACGTGGATGCAGGTCCTCGCCGTCAACTGGCTGGTGCTGTCCGCGACCGGATCAGCCACCCGAATGGGGTTGACGGTCCTGTTGCAGGCGCTTCCGGTCCTGGTGATAGGGCCGTACGCGGGCGCCCTGGCCGACCGGCTGGAGTCGCGTCACCTTCTGGTGGTCACCCAAAGCCTGCACGCGCTGTTGTGCCTGGCGCTGGCGGGGGTCGCGGCCACCGACGCCCCCTTGAGTTCGGTGTACGCGCTGAGCTTCCTGGCCGGAGTCGTTACCGCGCTCGAAGGACCTGCGATGGGGCGGTTCGCCTCGAGGATCGTGGGACGGGACGCGCTCGGTAACGCGTTGGCGCTAGGGTCCCTGATCAATTCGACCGGACGGATCGCCGGGATGAGCCTTGGAGGCATCCTGGTCGCGGTCGTCGGCCCCGCTGTGCTGTTCCTGCTCAACGCCCTAAGCTTCGGCGTCGTGGTCCTCGCGCTCCTCGCGATCCGCACCGCTGACCTCCACCCGTTGGCGATCAGTGACACCTCGGGCACCTCGGGGATCCGTGAAGGACTGCGGTACCTGCGTACCGAACGGACAGTTCTGGTGGTGCTGGCGTTGGCGGTGATCCTCGGCAGTCTGGGGCGCAACTACCAGGTCACGATGGCCGCGATGGCCGCCGGTCCGCTCGACGCCGGGGGCGGTGGGTACGGGATGCTCTCCACGGTGTTCGCGATCGGGACGGTCATCGGCGCGCTGCTGGCCGCTCGCATCCCGGTCTTGTCGTACCGGCTGCTCATTCTGGCCGGCCTGGCCACCAGTGTGTTGCAGGTCGTCTCCGCCGCCGCGCCGGGCGTGGTGAGCTTCGCCGCTGTGATCCTGCTGATCGCAGCCGGCGCGGTGATCATCGACACCACCGTCTCCACCCGGGCCCAGCTAGACACCCGGGAAGAGATGCGGGGCCGCGTGCTGTCAGCCTTGGGGGTCACCAGTTCCCTGGCCGGCATGCTGGGCGCCCCCCTGCTCGGCGCGCTCAGTGAGACGCTAGGGGCCCGGGGAGCGCTCCTGGTCGGTGGAGTGGCCACCACCCTTGCCTGCCTGGCGGCCGGCGCGGCGCTGCAGACCCGGCGTCGGAGGAACCACACCCACGCAGAGAGCCCTTCTGTCCCGCAGCGGGCCCGGCACCGCGAACCGGTTCCCGCCTGACGGCGCCCGCTGACGGGGCGCTGACAGAGGACATGCACAGGAAATATTCAGCGGCCGGGTTCGAGCGGCCGACCTAGCCTGTGAGGATGCCGTCGCTTGAGCTTCTGGGGATGTTCGCCGCCGCTTCCTTCCTGCTCATCGTGATCCCCGGCCCGTCCGTGCTGTTCGTGATCAGCCGCGCCCTCGCCTATGGGCGCCGGGTCGCATTGGCCACGGTGGCCGGCAACGCCGTCGGTTCCCTGCTGCAGGCAGCGGCGGTGGCCGTCGGACTCGGCGCGGTGGTGCAGACCTCCACCACCGCGTACACCGCCATCAAGATCGCCGGAGCGGCGTACCTGATCTACCTGGGGGTCCGGGCCTTCCGGCAGCGCCGGACACTACGGGCCGCGTTCGAGGCCGAGGTCGCGCCGGTCGCGATCCGGCGTACCTGGTGGGAGGGCCTCGTGGTGGGCGTGACCAACCCGAAGGTGGCGGTATTTTTCGCCGCTGTCCTGCCGCAGTTCATCGACCCCGCCGTCGGCCATCCGGCGGTGCAGATGCTGGTGCTCGGGGCGGTCTTCACCGGGATCGCCGTGATCTGCGACAGCGTATGGGGGATGGCGGCCGGTACGGTCCGCGCCTGGTTCGCCCGCTCCACGGGGCGCCTTGACCTCGTCGGCGGCGCCGCGGGCCTGACAATGATCGGTCTGGGAGTCGGCCTCGCCGTGAGCGGACGCAAGGATTAGCCCGCCGTCGGGCAGGCGGCGACGAAACCGACCTCAGACTCTTATGGGTGATACGCAGCTTCTCTGGTACTAAGTGTTGTCCCTTGTGGAGACTCCTGTCCTGAATGGCACGCTGCCCAGGGGACGCCGCACGGTGTAACGTTCCGCCCGTGGAAGAGATCGACCGGGCGATTGTGGCGGCCCTCACCGCCGACGGCCGACTGTCCTACACAGAACTGGCCGAGAGGGTCGGCTTATCGGTCTCGGCGGTACACCAACGGGTACGCCGGTTGGAGCGACGTGGCGTGATCCGCGGGTACACCGCGCGGGTGGACTATGAGGCGTTGGGACTGCCGTTGACGGCGTTCATCGCCATCCGCCCCATCGATCCGGCGGCCCCCGATGACGCGCCGGAGCGACTGGCGCACTTGTCCGAGATCGAATCGTGTTATTCGGTGGCGGGGGAGGATTTCTACCTTTTGAAGGTACGGGTGGCCGGTCCGACGGATCTCGAACGGTTACTGCAGCGGATCCGGTCCGCTGCCAACGTCACCACCCGCACCACGGTGGTGCTGTCCACCCCGTATGAGTTCCGCCCGCCCCCCGTCGGCGGCGCCAAGGACGCCGATGACGACATGGACTTAGCCCCGGGGGACCTCACTGCCCACGAGGTCATTCCCCGACACGCCGCGGTCGACTCCGCCAGGGGCGCCGCCCCGGCTCAGGCGGCCCCTACCGGGCAGGAGGCCAGGGAATGATGCTCCCCGGCGGCCATCGGTGACGACGTCGCGTGAGCCGGCCTTTGACACACGCGTGTGTATCGAACATACGGGAGGAGGGCGGGCCACAGGCGGTGGAAAACGGCGGGGCACCCGTGAAAGCTGACTGCGGCAGCGGCCCTGAAGCGGGGTTGTACGGAGCTGGGGCCGCCGCGTAATCTCCCGGATTACATCGAAGCGCTTCGCTTCGAAGTGTGCGGCGTGCGGGTCAGATTCCGCGGAGGTGCCATGGTCACGATCGCCGACGTCGCCCGACACGCCGGTGTCGCACCCAGCACTGTCTCATACGTCCTGTCTGGTAAACGGGCTATCTCGGCGGCCACCCGGGCCCGGGTCCAGGCCGCGGTTCGGGAACTGGGGTACCACCCCCACGCCGGTGCTCGAGCCTTAGCCAGTAACCGGGCCAATGTGATCGCGTTGGTGCTGCCGCTGCGGTCCGGGATGCACCTGCCGGTGCTCATGCAGTTCGCGATCACCGTGGTGACCACGGCCCGGCAGTACGACCACGACGTGCTGTTGGTGACCTCTGATGAGGGGGTGGCCGGGCTGCAGCGCGTGGCGGCCAGCGCCATGGTCGACGGGCTGGTCCTGATGGACGTGGAGTTACACGACGTGCGGGTGCCCGCGCTGCGGAAACTGGACCGACCGTCGGTGTTGATCGGGGTCCCAGCCGATACCACCGGTTTAACCTGCGTCGATTTAGATTTCATGGCCGCCGGGGAGCGGTGTGTGGAGCATCTGGTGGCTCTTGGGCACCGCCATATCGCCCTGGTGGGGGCCCCACCCGCGGTCTATGAACGCGAGACTGGTTTCGCTGAACGCACCCGTTCCGGGTTCATCGCCGCTGTCCAGCGCCACGGCTTGCAGGCGATCACCACCCCGTGTGAGGACACCTATGAGGGGGTACGCGCGACCGTCACGGAGCTGTTCGCCGCGTACCCGAACCTCACCGGCCTGGTGGTGCACAACGAGGCGGCGATCGATCCGCTGATGGATGTGTTGCGGGGAATGGGGCGACGGGTGCCCGAGGAGGTATCGGTGGTGGCCATCTGCCCTGACGAGATGGCCGAACGCCGCAGCCCACCCCTGTCGTCGGTCCTGATCCCTGCCCATGAGTTAGGGCAGGAGGCGGTGACCCTGCTGATGCGCAAACTCGATGGTCATCCCACCGAGGAGCTCACCTTGCTAGCGCCCCGGCTGACGGCGCGGGGCAGCACCGCGCCACCATCTGCGGTGTGACCGTCAGGGGAGATTGGCGAATTTCTCCAGTTTGTCGAGGGAGCCCACCACCAGGATGAGGTCACCGTAGGTCAGCACCGTGTCGGGGGTGGCGTGCGCGAACCGGCGTTCTTGGCCTGGCAGCACCGCCTGGGGTTTGACGGCTACCACGGTGACGCCGTACCGGGACCGCAGGCGGCACTGACCCAGGGGGATCCCGACGATCTCCCGAGGCGGCTTGATCTTGATCATGCCGAAGTCTTCGTCGACTTCGATGTAGTCCAGCATCTGGCTGGAGACCAGGCGCGCGATCCGCTCACCCATGTCATGTTCGGGAAGGATGACATGGTGAGCGCCGATCCGTTCCAGGATGCGACCGTGGCGGCGGTTAATAGCTTTCGCCCAAATCTCGGGGATCTCCAGCTCCGCCAGCATCGAGACGGTGAGGATGCTGGCTTCCATATAGGTGCCGATGGCCACCACTGCCCGCGAGTAGTTCTGCACTCCCAGCTGGCGTAACGCCTCAATGTCGGTGGAGTCGGCGATCACGACCCGTTCCAGGCGTCCCGCCAGTGCCTGAACCACCTTCGGGCGATTGTCGATGGCGAGCACCGTGACACCTCGGTTGGCCAGCGCTAGCGCCAGAGAACTACCGAACCGACCCAGGCCGATCACCACCACCGGGTCGTGTTTGGAGCTGGTCAATGATCGTCCTCTCCTCGACGGCCCATCTCGCCGGCGGCTCTGTGCCACATCCGCGTGGATTGTCGGGCCGGCCCCACGCAGTCTCGGTGTTATTTCCAGATGTCGCCTCTGCGGATCAGACGATAGGCGGCCCGGGTGTCCACGTCTGGCGCGGCGCCGGAAATGTGACCGGCGCCGTCGAGGGGAGAAGACGAGGGAGAGAAGTCGAGGGGGAGAAGCCGAGGAAGGAAACCCGCATGAGAAAACCCGTGGCGGGCCAGGCAAGGCGACGCCACGGGTATACGCCACGGGTATGGAGTGTGACGCCTCGGAGTCTGATCGGAGGCTGGCCCACCCGGCGGCCGTTGGGTGGCGTCGTATATGACACGGGGCCAGCGGAACCAAGACTCCGCATCAGGCCACGGTGAGTCCGTCACGCGGTGCTCAGAAGGGGGAAAGCGCCTCCAACAGCGGGCTGATCTGCTGAACCGAGCCGCGACCCGGGAACCAGGTGCAGCACAACCCCACCCCGACCACTCGGCCGGTCGCGACCACCGCCGCCACCCCCTTGGCCACCTCCGTTATCGACGGGCCGTCCGAGACCGGGAACCGCACCCCAGGAGCGTCCGACGGGTCCACCACGTCCAGGTCGATGTGCAGATACAAGTCCCCTTCGGGGAGGGCGGTCGCGACGTCGGACACCGTCGCTCGGCGGATCGCCGAAGTACGCAGGTACTCCTCCTCCGGCGGATCCAGATCCCGGGCGTCCACCAGCGTGATCCGCTCCTCAGGTACGGCGTGCAGCCCCAGCGGCTCGGCCGCCAGGTGCGAGTACGCGCCGGTGAGCAGGCGCAACGCCATTCCGCCCTGATACCCCGACGTGCTGGTGGCGGGGGTGTGGACATCCCCGTGTGCATCGAACCAGACGACCCCTGGTGTGAAGCCGGCTCGCTGCAGCCCGGTTAGGGTGCCCAGGGAGGTCAGACAGCAACCGGAGAACACCAAAGGCCGGGAGGACTGGGCGACCTGATCGGCCGTGGCGCGGGACAGCGCCACAAGCCGGGACCAGAAGTCCCCGTCGGGGAGGTCAGCCGTCACCGTGATCTCCGGCTGGGTTACCTCCTCCAGTCCGTCTTGCTGTTCATCTAAGTGGTACGGCACCAAGATCCGAATCATTCACACACCCTACTGATAAGCCCATCCACGGGCACTTAATTACCGGCCACCCACAGGTGAGTTTCGTTGGCGCCCACCACGTCGGTGATGAAAAGACCGATCTGTCGCGCCTCTGTCACGTCCGGTTCGGGGCATGATGAGAACAACGCGCTCACCCGCACCGTTCAGGCGCTCCGTGACCTACAGTGAGGATCACCGCGATGTAAGGGGTGCACCGTGACGACCTACTACCAGGATGAGGAGACGCGGATCACCTCCGAGGCGGTGTGGGCCGGCGGGCGGGCGTACCCTTTAGAGGAGCTGACCCGGGTGTGGTACCAGCGGGGCGCCCGTTCCTGGCGTGCGGTGGCGGGGCGTGGGGCCCTGACGGTGGGGGTCCTGATTCCTGTGGCGCTGCTGGGAACCGGGATCGTGTTGGCGTTGACGCTGAACCTGTCGTTGCTCAACCGGATCCTGATCGCGGTGGGCGGGGGCGCGGCGGGCTTTGTGGTGCTGCCTGTGATCGACGTGTGCTTCGAACTGTTCGACCGCTCCTACGCCCGCGGTACGCGTACCCACGAATTGTGGGCGGAGTGGCGCGGCACCCAGGTGCTGCTCCTGCGCACCCGTGACGCCCTCACCTTCGGCCGGGTCTACCGGGCGCTACAGCGCGCCTTGGAACGCCGCGTCGGCTGACCCGGCACCGCCGGGCCTGCACCGGGTACGCGGATCTGCCCGTGGCCAGTGCCGGAAGGGTGTGTGGCCTGACTAGCCTGGCGAACGTGGTGGACAGGCAGGAACCTAGGGCGACCAGACTCGAAGACGTCGCACGGTTGGCGGGGGTCTCCCTGTCGACGGCGTCACGGGTACTCAACGGCAGTACCCGACAGGTCAGCGCCGAGATGAGCAGGCGGGTGTTGGAAGCCGCTCGGAAGCTCGGCTACACCCCCAATGTGCACGCGCAGGCGGTGGCGCGCGGCACGAGCAACCTGGTCGGTTTGGTGGTGCATGACATCGCCGACCCGTACTTCTCCTCCATCGCCGCGGGGGTGATGCGAGTCGCCGATGAGCATGGCTTGGTGGTGACTGTCTGCAACACGATCCGGGACCCGGACCGGGAGATCGGGTATGTCGCGTTGCTGCGTGCCCAGCGCGCCCGCGCGGTGATCCTGGTGGGGAGCCGCTTCACCGACAAGGAGCTGCTCACCCGGCTGGCCAACGAGATCGACGCCTTTCGCCGGGGCGGTGGCCGGGTCGCCTGTGTCAGCCAGCGCAAGCTCGCCGCCGACACCGTGCTCCCCGAGAATCGGGCCGGCGCCCGCGCCTTGGCCCGGGACCTGGTCGGCCTAGGGCATCGGCGCTTTGCGGTCCTGGCCGGCCCTGAGACCATGCTCACGGCCCGGGACCGGCTCGCTGGCTTCCGGGACGGCCTGGCAGCCGCCGGCATCAGCTTGGAGCGGGACCAGATCATTCACGGAGCCTTCACCCGGGACGGCGGGTACGCGGCCGCCGAAGAGCTGATCCGCCGCGGTTTGGACGTCACCTGCGTGTTCGCGGTGAATGACGTGATGGCGGTGGGAGCGATCGCGGCCTTCCGGGCTCACGGTGTCACGGTGCCCGCCGATGTGTCAGTGGCCGGTTTCGACGATATCGTTACCTTGCGTGACCTTGTGCCTTCCCTCACCACGGTGCACCTGCCCTTGGAGGAGATGGGCGTCGAGGCGGCACGCCTGGCCTTCGGACCCGAACCGGGAGATACGCCCCGATTGGTGCGGGTACCTGGCGAGGTCGTCCTCAGGGAGAGCACCCGTCGCCTGACGTGACACCTATCCCGGCTGCGCCGCGATAGAGAGGGACGGGCATGATGAACGAAGGTGTACGCCGGCAGTCGCTGGCCTGCGCGAGGGAGGCGGAGTGGACAGGCCGTTCACCGGAGTGATCGCGGTCGATGGACCAGCAGGTTCAGGCAAGTCAACCGTTTCACGGCGACTCGCCGGTTCCCTGGGCGCCCGGTACCTGGACACCGGGGCGATGTACCGGGCGGTGACCTGGGCGGTGTTGAGCGCGGGCGCCGATCCTGAAGACCCCGAAGCCGTGGCGAAGATCCTCGGGGAAGTACGGCTGGAGATGGGAACCGACCCCGAGCAGCCCGACACGTGGCTGGACGGCGTCTCCGTCAAGCAGGAGATCCGGACTCCAGAGGTCACCCGGGCGGTGTCGGCGGTGGCCGCGCACCCCGAGGTACGCCGGGTCCTGGTCGCGCAGCAGCGGCAGATCATCGGACCCGCTGAGCGGCCACAGGGCATCGTGGTCGAAGGGCGGGACATCGGCAGTGTGGTGGCCCCGGACGCCGATCTGAAGGTCTACCTCACCGCCTCCGAGATCGAACGCGCCCGGCGGCGCAGCGCCGAGACCGCCGCCGATCTGGAGGCCACCGCCGCCGACCTGGCGCGTCGGGACACGTTGGACTCCAGCCGGAGCACCAGCCCGCTGCAGAAGGCGCCCGACGCTGTGCTTCTCGACACCACCGGCCTGTCCATCGAGCAGGTAGTCGACCGGCTGCTGACGATGCTGGCCGAGGCCGCCGGGCGGGACCGTCGGTGACCGATCACCCACAAGAGCGGTCATGATGGGAAGCCCGCTGTTGACGCGGGCTGTGACCTGCGACCGTATGAGGCTTCAGAAATATGTCCGATAACTACCCCGGTACCCAATGGGTGGAGCTTCCTGACCTGGACCTCACACCCGACCCACGCGCCGACACCGCTCCTCCAGGCGGTGACGTCGAGCGTGTCCTGTCCGACGTCGGCGAAGAACCCAGCGGGCCGGTCCCGGTGGTCGCCGTGGTCGGTCGACCCAACGTGGGCAAGTCCACCCTGGTCAACCGCATCCTGGGCCGCCGGCAGGCGGTGGTGGAGGACGTACCCGGGGTGACCCGGGACCGGGTGGCCTACGACGCCCAATGGGCCGGGCGGCGATTCACGCTGGTGGACACCGGCGGTTGGGAGCCGGACGCCCGGGGCCGGGCCGCCGCCATCGCCGCTCAGGCGGAGACCGCGATGCAGACCGCCGACGTGGTCCTGCTCGTGGTCGACGCCGTCGTCGGGGCCACCGACACCGACGAGGCTGCCGCGCGGGTCCTACAACGCAGCGGTAAACCCGTTCTGTTGGTCGCCAACAAAGTGGACGACGCCCGGCAGGAAGCCGATGCTGCGGCCCTGTGGTCACTGGGCCTGGGAGAGCCGCACCCCGTTTCGGCGCTGCACGGGCGGGGCGCCGGCGACCTGCTCGACAAGGTGATACAGCTGCTGCCCGAGCCCGCACCGGCCACCGGCCCGCAGGAACGCGGCCCCCGTCGGGTGGCGTTGGTCGGGCGCCCCAATGTAGGGAAATCCAGCCTGCTGAACCGGCTGGCCCGTGAGGAACGCGCGGTGGTGGACTCCGTTGCCGGGACCACGGTCGACCCGGTGGACAGCCTGGTGGAGATCGGGGGCGAGGTGTGGCACCTGGTCGACACCGCCGGGCTGCGCAAGCGGGTCGGGAAGGCCAGCGGCACCGAGTACTACGCCAGCCTCCGCACCACCGCGGCCATCGAGGCCGCTGAGGTCGCGGTTGTCCTCATCGACGCCAGTGAACCCATCACCGAGCAGGACCAGCGCATCATCAGCATGGTGCTGGACGCCGGTCGGGCCTTGGTGTTGGCCTTCAACAAGTGGGATCTGGTCGATGAGGAGCGCCGCAACCAGCTGAAGCGGGAGCTGGAGCGGGACCTGCGGCGGGTCCCATGGGCGCTGCGGGTCAACATCTCGGCCCGCACCGGACGGGCCGTGGAGAAGCTCGCGCCGCTGCTGCGTACCGCCCTGGAGGGGTGGGAGCAGCGGATCACCACCGGCCAGCTCAACCAGTGGCTGGCGGCGTTGACGGCCGAGACCCCACATCCGGTACGGGGAGGCAAGGCACCCCGGATCCTGTTCGCCACCCAGGTGGGGGTACGCCCGCCGCGGTTCGTGCTGTTCACCACCGCCCCGCTTGACCCCGCGTACCTGCGGTTCATCGAGCGCAAACTGCGAGAGCGTTTCGGTTTCGCGGGGACTCCGATCTCGATCCTGGTTCGTCCCCGCAAGCGGCGCTCCGCGCTTCGCTGACCCGGCGGCTGGCGGACCGGGCGCCGAGCCCGAAGCCGTCGGACGCGCCACCTTGTGCGACACCTGAGCGTGCCGCCTTCTGAGAGCGCAGAAGGCGGCACGCGTGAACCTGGCCTGGACCAGAAGGGTTCCCCGGTTCAGGCCTCCCGCACAAGCGCTTCGGCTTCACCATGAGCGTCCCGTCCGTCGTGGCTGAGGGTCGTGGGTGCGAAGCTGGGGCCCTTGGGGGGCCGGAACGTGGCCACGAGTGCTTCCCTCAACACGTCGCCCTCGGTTTGTTTCTAGCTTCCTAGGATTCTGGGAGCATGGTGTGCTTGATCACAGAATGCCGGCTCAAGAGGGGGCAAAGCGGCATCACATTCGAGAAATGGACAGCCAAGGCGCTACGGCGTCGTGCGCGTGACATAACCGGCGCCGGGTACACCGTCCACTAGGGGGTGAGCCGCGCGCAGGCCGCTGAATGAGTGCGCTACGCTATAGCCCGTCACCGCATCACGCGGCGACGAGCTCCGGTGTCATTCATTGACAGTGGTGGCTCCTGCCCGGGACGTGGCGCAGCTTGGTAGCGCACTTGACTGGGGGTCAAGGGGTCGTCGGTTCAAATCCGGCCGTCCCGACGCAGGTAGAGGGCCATCTCGCATGCTCCGAGATGGCCCTCTTGATCTTGTACAGCAGCGAAGTACAGCAGCGGGTTACCGATCCAGACTCTCGCCAAGCCGCCGCAGTGCATCACGCGTGGCCTGTGACGACACTTGCGCGTAAACCTCCATCGTGATCGAGAAATCAGCGTGCCGAAGGATCGCCATCGCGATTCGCGGATGAACGTCCAGGTCCACGAGAAGAGACGCGCATGTGCGCCGTGCATCGTGCACGGTGATCTTCCGGACTGCAGCCCGATTGCAGGCAGCTTCCCACGACCGGGAAAAGTTCCGTGGTTCGATCGGTGAACCGTAGCGGGTCGTAAAGAGCATGCCGCTGTCATGCCACCGTTCGCCGGATGTCTTCGCGATCTCCTGCTGACGAAGATGATGCTGTCGCAGCACGCTCGCGCATAACGCCGGCACCGGCAGGGGAGCGTCTGACTCCTGCGTCTTAGTCGCGCGATGTAGCAGCTCGCCGCGAACCCGCTGGAGCTGCCTATCAATGGTCAGGTAAACGTCAAAGGTGTCTCGGCACTCTTCACAGAACGCTTCGTTGTGGGGAACGCAGTTCTTATCCCAACCGCCCCAATCGATGTGATCCCATGTCAGCCCGAGGACTTCACCCTTGCGGAGTCCGAGGACGAGGACCAGGACGTAAGCCGGGTACAGGTAGTCACCGGCAGAGCGGGCCGCTTCTAGGAAGGTCCGGGCTTCATCGCTGGTCCAGGTGTTTCCCTTCCGTCCACGGATGGCCGGCAGCTTGACGAGTGCCGCAACGTTCTTCGTCACGAGTTCTTCAATCTGGGCATGTGACAGTGCGGATCGCAGCACGGCTCGAATGCCTCTGATGGTGCGGGCGGACGGCAGGTCCTTGCAGCACTTGCCAAGTGCACAGCACCGCTGACGCGCCGGAGATCGGCGAACGTCCTTCTCCAGAGCGCAGCACTGGCACGTCTTGGCAATCTGATTGATCCAGGTCTGAACTTCTCGCACAGAGAGGCGGTCGAGCCGCTTATTGCCGAGCGCTGGAACGATGTAGAGCCGGGAAAGTGTCTCGTACGTTGCGTAGGTCAAGGGTGCCCGATTCGGTGCAACAACCTCCGCCAGCCAGTACGTCAGGTAGCTACCGACAGTTGGAACCCTGGTAGCTACCACCCCTGCCTTCGCCTGCTGGTGGAGCTTGATCCACTTGTCGTGAACGACCTCCCGAGTCTTGCCGTAGACGTACTTGCGGGTGCGTTTGCCGTCGGGTTTGGTGACCCACACGTAGGCGGCGTAGCCATTGCGATAGGGGAAGATTGAGCCTTCGCCATTGGCGCGGGTCCGGACCATCAGGCGGCCTCCTGCCGTTCGACCTGATTGCGGATGTACTCGTCGACCCATTCGGGCAGGATGCGCCGGTACTTGCCGTCTTTGATCGACCGGAGTTCACCAGTGGCGATCTTCATTTTGACCTTGGACAGGCCAAAGCCGAGCAGCACGGCGACCTCAGCCGGCGAGTACCACTTGGGTGCCAGTCGGGGTGGGTGGTTCATCAGCTTGTCGACCTCCTTCGGTTTCTAGGCGGCGGTAGGGACAGGTGTCGATAGGGCTTGGCCCTGTTCGTTGGCGAGTTCTTCGCGGGCGATCTGGTGTCGCTCGCGGGCGAGCGCGGCGGCGGTGTTGGCCAGCAGGGCGTCGCCGAGGGTGTGCCAGCCTGCGCCGATGTAGGCGAGGGCGGAGATGATGAGGGTGGTGTCCTCACCGTCGGCGGGGCCGGTGGCGTGTTCGGTGCGGCGCCAGATGACGCGCTGGTCGCGCAGGAGTTGGAAGGTGACGCTGTAGGCGCGGGCTTTGGTGAGGAAGTGGCCACGAAAGCCGAGCATGTGTGCCCAGCGGCGGAGGGTGGGCCAGTGTTCGCCGAGCCTCCAGCAGGCGTCGATGAGGCGTTCGGGGTGGGAGCCGTCGGGATCGGCGTACAGGTCGATGATGTCGGCCGTCAGCCGCCGGGAGCTGTGGCCGGTGGCTTCGGTGGATTTGGTGGCGTACTTGGCCAGGTAGCCGGCGGCCATCGAGTCGGTGAGGTCGCCGTCGCCGATGCGGATAGGTCGAGCGTCGAGTTGGTCGCCCCAGGTGATGGGCCAGCCGGTGGGATAGGCGGGGTGTGGGTCGGTGACAAACGATGTTGCCTGGGCTGCCGTGATGACCGCGTCGGTGAGGTGATCGACGGTGAGCGCGGTGGGTGGGGGCAGGATCACGTCCGGGTTGGTGGGGTCGTGGCCGTCGAGGCGGATGATGGCGTGGAAGTGGACGACGCCGCGTCGTTGCATTTCGGCGACTTTGGCGTAGCGCACCCGTAGGGCTTTGGGATCGATGCCGAGGGTGCGGGCGGTGCGTCGTAGGTGTCGTTCGAGGGTGATTCGTGTTCGTCGCCATAGTTCGGGGGCGTGGTGGTTCCACACCACCTGGTGGTTGTGGTCGTAGCAGTCCAGGCACAGCGGAGTCCCTAGCAGGGGGTCGCTGTCGGTGTGGGTGTGGTGGCAGCGCAGGTCTATGCCGTGGGGGCAGATGTCGGGTTCGCGTCGGGGTCGGCATGGCAGCACGGTTCCGCTGGTTGTGGTGCGTCGGGTGTGGACGGGGCCGAACGAGGGTGCGGTGAAGGTAGCGAACACGGCCGGATGCGTCGCTACCGACGCTGGTATGCCTTTGCCCCCGGTGAGGCCGGCGCGGATGAGGTGGTAGGCGTCGCGTTGGTAGGTGTGGGCGCAGGAGGGGCACACCGTTGAGCGTCGGTTGCCGCATGGTTTGTAGATCTGCCCGTCTGGCAGGTCGGCGGTGCGGATGTGGGAGAGGAGCCGTCCGGTGGTGGGATCGATGGTGAGGATCTCGCCATGCAGCCGGATCGGGCGGGTGCAGCCGGCGGCTGGGCGCACGTGCTCCAGCCAGGCGAAGTAGCCAGGCTGGCTAGCACGTTTCAGGGCTTGCCCGATGGCTGAGTAGCGGGGTGCGGG
>Ga0207873_1000280_pt1 | contig 57558 bp, 37 predicted proteins | sample BGWIniCompost_FD_187373 | JGI IMG/M metagenome (GOLD analysis project Ga0207873, IMG submission 187373) | Cellulose adapted compost microbial communities from Newby Island Compost Facility, Milpitas, CA, USA - BGW Initial Compost (SPAdes)... ...
CGTGCGCGTCGAACCCCGCCTCGTAGGCGAGCTGCCGGTCCTTGTCCTGTCCCCAGCCGGTCATGGCCACGAGGAAGAGCTCCTCACCCCAGGATTCGCGGCGCATGCGGCGCGCCACCTCGTAGCCGTCGATGCGGGGCAGCCCGATGTCCAACAGGACGACCTCGGGGCGCCAGCTGTGGGCGACCTCGAGCGCCTGCTCCCCATCGGCCGCAGAGGCGACCTCGTGACCCTGGAGCTCGAGCAAGCTCGCCGTGGTGACGCGGACGTCTTCGTTGTCGTCGACCACGAGCACGCGGCGCCCGGAGGGAGGGGCGGACGGCGGCGCCGCCGCTTCCGGCTGGACAGGGCCGTCGGAGGTCGCCACGGGCAGCCTCACGATGAACTCACTGCCGCGCCCGAGGCCCTCGCTGCGCGCCTCGATGGTGCCGCCGTGGAGCTCCACCAGGGAGCGAGACAACGCCAGCCCGATGCCGAGTCCCCCCTGCGCCCGGTCCAGGGACGCCTCCACCTGGCTGAACATCTGGAACAAGCTGGGGAGCTTCTCGGGGGCGATGCCGATCCCCGAGTCTCGCACCACGAGCACGGCCTCCTCGGGGCACCGCTCCAGGGACACGTACACGTCGCCTCCCGCGTCCGTGTACTTGCCCGCGTTGCTCAGCAGGTTGCCCATCACCTGGAACAGGCGGGTGGCGTCGGCGTCGAGCACGACCGGCTCGCTGGGGGTGGACACGTGGAGCCGAATCCCCCGCCGGTCGAAGAGGGGGCGCGCTCCGTCGAGGGCCTGGGTCAGGACCTCCTGGAGGGTGAGGGGCGTCCGGCGCAGGGAGATCTTGCCGCGGCTGATGCGGCTCACGTCGAGCAGGTCGTCGATCAGGCGCACGAGCTGCGTCACCTGTCGCTCGATGGTCCGGGTCACCTCGTCCACGCGCTCGGGCTCCCGCCGGACCTGCCGGAGGATGCCCGCGGCCATCCCGATGGGGGCGAGCGGGTTGCGCAGCTCGTGCGCCAGGGTCGCCAAGAACTCGTCTTTGCGTGTGTCGGCTTCCCGCAGCTCCGCCTCCCGTTGACGCAGGGCGATCTCCACCTCTTTGCGCTGTCGGATCTCCTCCTCCGCCCGCGCGAACAGGTGGGCGTTGTCGAGGGCGACGGAGGCCTGCCGCGCGATCCCGGCCACGACGCGCTCGGCGCGATCCCCGAACCGGGCGGGCTGGGAGTGGCCGAAGAAGAGGCTGCCCAGGGGGCGCCCGTCCCGCGAGACGACCGGCACGGCGAGGTAGCTGGTGGCGGAGAGGTGCCTGGCGAGCTGCCGCGCGTAGGAAGGGCCTGCGTCAGGGTTCCGATCCCGAGTGGCGTCCTCGCAGCACACCACGGTCTCCTGGGGGAAGGTCTGCTCGAAGAGCGTCGTGCCCTCCGGGAGGGGGAAGCCCTCGGCGGCCTCCGGAGGGACGCCGGACAGCGCGTAGAGCATGCGTTCACCACGCTCGTCGATGAGGTCGTAGACGAACGCGCCGAACTCCGCGCCCGTGACGGCGGTGGCCTCGTCGGCGACGAGCTGCGCGATCCGCTCGGGATCCAGCTCGCCCCCCAGCGCTCGACCCACCCGGTTCAAGGTCTCGGCGACGCGCGTCTCTTCTCGGAGCGCCTCCTCCGCCTGCTTGCGTTCGGAGATGTCGAGGCCGAGCACGAACATCCCGACGACTTTGCCGTCGACGTCCCGATCGGGCACGTACTGCGCGTCCACCCAGCGGAGCTGGCCGCTGCGGTGGGGCACTTGCATCTCGAAGCGCACGTACTCACCGTTCAGGGTTCGTTCGATATAGGGAGTAATGAAGGCGTCGAGGCTCTCCCCGAGCAGCTCGGGGGCGAGCCGCCCGACGATTTCCTCTCTCCCTTTTCCGAACCACGCCTCGTAGTACTGGTTGACGAAGCGATAGCGTCGGTCCCGATCCAGGTAGGAGATGAGCGCCGGGGCCGCGTCCGTCACGAGCTCCAACAGGTGCAGCCGCCGCTCGGCGCGCTCGCCTTCCCTCTGCACGCGTCGGGTGAGTCGGCGCGCGAGGCTGGCCGCCAGCAGCGCCGCGGCGATGGCGATCCCGTAGATCCCCATGCCGACGAGCTCTCCTTGGGTCGTGAGCTCGAACCGCCCGCCCGGCGCGACGAAGAGGTACCAGGATCCGAACAGGCCCAGGGCGGCGGCAGCCAGGAACGCGCCGGGGCGCACCAGCACGACGAGGGGCAGGAGCGCGGCGGTCGCGAGCAGGAAGACCATGTGGTCCCCGAGGATGTCGCGGAGCATCCAGCGGATCGCCAGGGCGACGCCGACCGTTCCCAGGGCGGCTCCGTAGTCGAGGAGCGCGCTGCGCCTCGAGAGTCCCTGCGTCGAGTGTGACCAAGCGGGAACGAAGCTCCTCCTGGGTTCCGCTACCCTCCACTTGGGGATCTGTCCTTGGGCGACCACTGGGTCAAGCTGAGGGGGCGAGGGGAGGAGGAGTCAGGGGAGCGGGACGGGGTTGGCGTAGTAACGCACGACCGCGTCCTCGAACTGGCCACCGTCGGTGGTGATGTAGGTTTGTCCGGCGGCGCCCGTCCCGAAGCACGCGCCGAGCCCGCCGACGTCGACGAACTCCTGCACGTTCTCGAAGAGGTACTTCACACGGTTGTCCCGGTAGCGGCCCGGCTCCCCGCCGGGGGTGTCGCTGGGGACGCCGAAGGGCAGCTGCCACCAGAGGACGGGTTTCTTCATCTCGTCGAACAGCCGACCCACCCAGTCGAGGTGCTCGTGGAAGTTCGGGGAGGTCTGGTTGGTCTCGTCCCAATAGAACTTGCCGCCCCGCTGGCACTCGGGGAGCTCGCCCGCCTCGAAGCAGCCGGCGTCGCGATCGAGCATGTCGATGACGACGATGTCCGACTCCGCGCCTCCGCAGGCGTTCAGGAACTCACCGACGGCGACCGGATCGGGATCCGCCCAGAGGGATGCGTGCAAACCGATCACCACCTGGGGCGCGTAGGTGCGGGCCAGCTTGACCCAGCAGCGCCCCACGCCGGAGACGTCGCCGGGCAGGTCGGAGCACTCCTCGTGGAGCAGGGCGGCCTGCTTGCTCGGATCACCTCCCGTCGCCTGCTGCGCGAAGCCCCAGAAATCCGGCTCGACGTGGACGAGCGCGGGGGCGCCGAGATCCTCTCCGAGGCGCTGGAACAGGAGCTTCGCCGCGTCCCAGTAGGGACCCATGAAGTCGGGCTCCGTCAGCACGTCGAGGCGGTTTTCGCCCCACGCGGCCATCCCATAGACTGTGCTCATGGGCGTGACGCCGTGCTCCACGTCGACCTCGCCGATGATGTACGGGAACCAGCCGCCCTCGTTCCAATCGGTCCAGCCCCCTTCGCCCTTCAACCCGACCAGGTAGATGTAGTGCAGGTCGAGGGTGGCCGGCAGCGTGTGCACCCCGGCCTCGCTCCAGTCGTAGCTCTCGGGCAGGTCGTTGCCCATGCCGATCAGGAAGTTGGGTTCGCGCCCCAGCCGTCGCGCGATGTCGGCCGCGCTCGAGTCGCCGCCGCCGGGTCGCGCGCCGCCCGAGCCGCCAGAGGAGGAGCCGCCGCCGTCCGCGCCGCTGCGGCCGCCATCGCCGTCGGGCCCGCCGGTCCCGCGTCGCCCACCGCTCGCGCCCGGGCCCTCATCGCCCGCGGAGCTCCCGTCGGACGAGCCGCAGCCGAGCGCCAGGAGGCCGCCCAGGAGGGCGCCGAGGAGGGCGCTGCCAGGCCGAGGAACAAGCCCGGAGCTGCGGCGAGGAGCGGGGGAGGTGAGGTGCCGGAGGGGTGCCATGATGCGCGAGGATAGAGCCGCGGCGACGAACGAGTCCATGCGCGATCCGTCCGTGCCGACCGCGTCTGGGCTGCGTCTGGTCCGGCCCGCGCGCCGGGCGCCCGTGAGGTGATAGGGGGCTCGCGGATCGGGGGCTGGCGGATCGGGGGCACGGGTCGCGTGTCACGGGGCGAGACGATCGTGCTCGTCGGAGGAGGACGGAGGAGGGACCTCCGCGTGAGGTCGGTCGAGGACCTCGCGGACCTTCTCGAGCAGGGCGTCGGCGGTGAAGGGTTTGGCCAGGAAGAGCCCCTCGTGATGGGCCACGGTCTCGCGCACGAGGGAGTTCTCGGGGTAGCCCGACACGTACAGGACTCGCAGCGCGGGGCGCGTGGCCGCCAAGCGCTCCGCGAGCTCGACGCCGCTGATGCGGGGCATGACCACGTCCGTCAGCAGCAGGTGCAGCGGGCCCTCGTGTTGCTCCGCGATGAGGAACGCCTCCCCCGCGTTCTGCGCTTCGAGCACCGTGTATCCGTTCCGGCGCAGCACGGTGGCGACGAGGGTGCGCACCTGCTCTTCGTTCTCGACGAGCAGGATGGTCTCGTCGCCGCCGTGGTGGGGCTGTGGTGCGGCGTCGGACGGGCGGCTCTCGCGCTCCTGCTCCGCTCGGGGAAAGTAGATCTCGATGCGGGAGCCCGCGTTCGGTCGGCTGACGATCTCGATGTGGCCCCCGCTCTGCATCACGGTCCCCCAGACCATGGACAGTCCCAGGCCCGTTCCCCGGTCCGGAGCCTTCGTGGTGAAGAACGGCTCGAACACGCGCGCTCGGGTGGCGGCGTCCATACCCACGCCCGTGTCCGTGACGGACAGCAGCACGTAGGAGCCCGGTCCGGGGCCACGGGTCGGCGCGGCGTCCGCGTCGATGGAGACGTTGCTCGTCTCCAGGGTCAGCGTGCCGCCTCGAGGCATCGCGTCGCGGGCGTTGATGACGAGGTTCATGAGCATCTGCTCGAGCTGCCCCGGATCCGCGCGGATGGCGTCGAGGTCCGGCGCCAGGTGGAGGACGACGCTGATGTCGTCGCCCACGACCCGCCGCACCATGCGATGGGTCGTGCTCAGGGTCTCGTTCAGATCGAGCTGACGCGGGCGGAGCACCTGCCTGCGGCTGAAGGCGAGGAGCTGGTGGGTGAGCTCACCGGCGCGCTGGGCGGCCCGGGCGATCTGCGCGAGATCGGGGCGGAGAGGGCTGTCCGCGTCGAGGCTGCCGGTGATGAGCTCCGTGTAGCTCAGGATCACGGAGAGCATGTTGTTGAAGTCGTGGGCGACGCCCCCGGCGAGCTGCCCCACCGCTTCCATCTTCTGGGACTGGCGGAGCTGTTCCTGGAGGGCCCGGCGCTCGTCGATGTCCTGGATGGCGCCGGTGACGCACACGATCTTGCCCTGGGGATCCCGCTCCGCCTGCCCGATGATGCGGGTCCAGATGCGCTTGCCCGTCGCCGTGACGAGGGGGGCCTCGAGGTCGAAGGGGGTCCCCTCGCGGAGGCACTCGTGCACGGCGTCGGCCACGGACTCCCGGTAGGCGGGATCGCAGTAGTTGAGCCCCTGGTGCAGATCGAGGGCCGCGTTCGCGGGCAGACCGATGATGTCGAAGGTCTGCTCCGACCCGATCAGCCGGAGAGAGGGCGCCTCGATGCGCCAGGCGCCGAGTCGCGCCGTTCGACCAGCCATGCTCAGGAGGGCCTCGCTCGAGCGGAGCTTCCGCTCCGTCTCCGCCTGCTCGAAGGAGCGCGCCAGCATCTCGCCGATGGAGCGCAACAGCTCGACCTCCTCCGGCAGGAACGTGTCGGCGGGCTCGGCGGGGGGCGGGCGGACGTAGACGACCTCGACGAGGCCCCGGGGCGCCGCACCCTCGGGGACCGAGCCGAAGGTGTGGCTCAGCTTCCAAGGGCTCTCCGCGAAGCCGGGCGTCTGCGCCGTGACCTCGTCCCAGCGGAGGCGGGCCTCGCACAGATCCGGGAACTGCCAGCCGCCGGGCAAGAGCGAGACCAGCTCCGACAACAGCTTGGGCTGGGGGAGCGGGTGGCCGCGCAGGGCCCGCGAGATGGCGTGCAGGGTGCCCAGCTCCTTGACGCGCTCCTGGAGGGTGGCCACCAGACGTCGCCGCTCCCGTGCCGCTTCGACGGAGTCGACCGCGAAGGCGATGTCGTCGGCGAGGGCGGCGAGCACCCGCTCCGCTTCTCCTCGGAAGTACCCGATCTTCGAGGAGTAGATGATGAGCACGTCGTGAGTGGGGCGCCCCTGGCGGCGCATCGGGAACGCGCCGCAGGAGCGGAACCCGCGCGCCAGCGCCTCCTCCTTGGAGAAGAAATCCGGATCCGTGGCGATGTCGTCGGTGATGGCGGGCTCGTTCGAGCGCAGGGCCCGCCCGGTGGGGCCCCAGCCGAAGCGCGGGTCGCGCAGCCGCAGGTGCAGCCCGTCGAGGTAGCCGTCGTCGGTGCCGAAGCGGGCCAGCACGTCGACGTGATCGCGGGAAGGATCGTGGCGGCCCACCCAGGCGAGCCGCGCGAGCCCCTGTTCGACGGCGATGCGGCACGCGACCAGGTAGAGGCTCTCCGTGTCGTGGACCCGGGCGATGGCCTCGTTCACTGCGCTGGAGACGGAGTACAGCTGCGCGATCTCCCGGGCGCGCTCCTCGCTCCTGCGCAGAGACTCCTGGGCACGGTCCCGGAGGATGGCCAGCGACGCGAGGTGCGTGGCCGAGCGGACCGCGGCTTCTTCGTCGGCGCTGGGGTGGCGAGGCTCGGGGTAATAGATCGCGAAGGTCCCCAGCAGGGCGCCGTCCGAGGAGAAGATCGGGCTCGACCAGCAGGCGCGGAGCCCGTGCGCCTCCGCCAGCTCGCGGTACGGATCCCAGAAGGGGTGCGTGCGGATGTCCTCCACGACGACCCGGGCTCGCCGGAAGGCAGCCGCCCCGCAGGAGCCCTCCAGGGGACCGATGCGAGAGCCATCGAGGGCCCGCACGTAGGCCTCCGGCAGATGCGGCGCGCTCCCGTGATGGAGCGTCTGATCGCGCTCGTCGTAGAGCAGGATCGAGCACAAGACGCCCCGCCCGCGGGACTCGATGAGCTCGACGATGGCGTCCAGGATCGTGGTGAGGGGAGCGCCGCCTGCCAGTTGCTCGAGGATGCGCCACTGGGCCGCTTCGAAGGATGATTCCGTGTCGCTTTCGTCCACGCCCCCGCCTCGCTCCTGCGCCGCTCCCCACGCGACGTCGGTGCCCCGAGTTTCGGAATGGCAGGAACTCTCCTGCGCAGCAAGCGGCTCCGCGGGCGACGTTGGGTTCGCTCGCCGCGGCGCGCTCGTCCGTCGACCCTCCGGGGCCATCCTTCCCCATGAGGTCAATGGGTCCGCGTCTACCGGCCGCCCGGGCGTCGCGAGGGTTGGTCGAAGACCCGAGCTCGACGGGCGCGCCCGCGCCTCAGGTGTCGGGGATGCTGGGAGGAGTCAGGCGTGGCCGCGACCGGTCACGATGGGCGAGAGCGACGGGCCCGCGAGCTCGAGGTCCTCGCGGGTACGGTGCCCGGCGTCGGCGGCGACCGCGCGTCCCAGGGTGGCGAGCAGGTCCGAGAGCGCCTCGGGGCACAGGCGCAGGGTGAGCACCCCGAGCTGCAGGTGCATGACGCCGCAATCACATCGATCGACGGCCGCCACGGAGCCCTGGGCGAGGCGGACCTTGCGACACTGATGACCACCGCTCGTCGCGTCTTGGGGGCGCATCGTCCGTTCCACGAACGGCGAGGGAAGGGCTGCCCGGGTCTTGGAGCTGCGGCTCATGGCTTCACCGCGCCCCTTCCGATGGAACGTCGCCCAGGCCGCGCGTGACGCAGGAGGAGGCGGAGCAGGACCACGAAACGACCGACGGGTCCGCATCGATGGCGCCCGCCTGGTAGAGGTACATGCCCTTGGCCTTCGCGATGATCCCGAGGGCGCCTCCCCAGTGCGCTTCGCTGCCGTAGGCGGTGTCCTCCGTGAGCGTCGTGAAGTCGGAGCAAGTGGCGCCGTTCACACCATCCACCCACAGGACGAACCGCGGAGCGCGATCCACGGCGCCGTCGCCGAGGTCGAAGCACAGGGTGGAGGGACCGCCCGTGAAGGAGTGGTCGCCGGACAGGGTGGCGGAGGCCTCGCCGAACGACACGTGCACGTCCTTGGGGGTCCCCGAGTAGAGCATGATCTTGAACTGGTCCGCGGCCAGCGGCCCCTGGGTGCTCGTCGGGGGTTCGTCGAAGCCGAGGAACAGCTGCACCGACGTGTGCCCGGCGCCCGCGTCCACGTTCTCGAGGCGCACATGCTGGGGGGCTCCGTCGGCGGGGCGGCACACCTCCACGATCTGGGCGGTCCCGTTCGCTGCCAGCGTCGTCCGGCAGCCTCCCTCCGGCTGAGGAGGCTCGTCCGCGTCGGACCCGCCCCCCGTGTCCGCTGCGCCCGCCTCTCCGCCGAGGCCGTCCGGCGCGCCACCGCCGGTGCCCTCTTCGTCGATGGGGGCGTTGGTGTCGCCACCGCTGGCGGAGCTCCCTCCGGTGCTCTCCCCGGAGCGGCCGCCGGCTCCGTCCGGGTCGTCGCTCGAGGCCGAGCTCGACCCGCTGCAGGACGCCAGCAGGAGCAGAGGAAGCAAGAGGGAGGGACGACGGAGGTCGAGGAGAGAGCGCATGGAAAACTCGTTCGGCGAGGGGCCAGCCGGGGACGCGGCCGGCGCGTTGATGGTTCACGCCCCCCGGCCGCGGGTGCCGGGCACACCCGGGGAGGGCCGCCGCAAGCTAGTGGATGTCGCAGAGAATGAAAATCAATTTCATCACGGTGACGGGAGACGGTGTGATTGGTGGTGGAAGTCCGGATTGTTGGGCTCACTCCGGGCGCTTGTTGAAAAGAATTTTCATTTTCATCTTGAGGGGGCAGCTCGCTCGGACTATCTCAGGCGCCGCCCCTCGCGAGCGGGTCGTCGCTCGCAGCGCTCCGTCATGGCTCGTCCCCCCGTGCGCTCCAGACGTGTCCACGTCGTCGTCCTCACCCTGCTCGGCCTGCTGTCGAGCAGCCCTGCCATCGCGCAGGGGGAGGTGAGCGCGCCGCGCTTGGCCCGCTGGGTGGACGCGGATCTGCCCCCGGAGGTGTCCCTGGGCGCGCGGGGACTGCGGGTGGGCCTGCACCTGCTCGTCACACCCACCGGAGAGGTGGGGGAGGTGCAGGTCGTGGAGCCCCTGGGTGCGGTGATCGATCGGGCGGTGGAGTCCGCCGCTCGGCGGCTCCGCTTCGTGCCCGCCCGACGAGGAGGGCGGCCCGTGGCGGCGCGCATCGCCTACGCCTACGAGGTGGGCGGGGATCCGCTCCTTCGGGCGTCGCGTCCCTGGGAGGAAGCGGACGCTCACCGAACCTTGGAGCCGGCGCTCGCTTCTCGCGGGGGGGGCTCCGCCAAAGCGACGTCGCCCGCCGAAGCGACGTCGCCGGCAGGAACGTTGCTCGGCGCCAGATCGCCCGCAGCGACGTCGCTCGCAGGAGGGTCGCCTGCAGATCCACCGCTCGAGGTGCCCCGGGCGGAACCCGAAGAAGAGGAGATCGTCGTCACGGGGGCCCGCATGGGGGAGCGCGCGGCGGACGCGGTGGTCGCCACGGACGTGATCCGTCGGCGCCAGCTGGAGGAAAATGGCTGGCGCACCGTCGCCGAGGCGTTGGAGGAGCAGCCGGGGGTTCAGGTCGTGCGCTCCTTCCGCGGCGCGGAGCTGTGGCTCCGTGGGCTCGGCCCCCGCTACACGCTCGTGCTCGTCGACGGCAACCGCGTCCCCGGGCGCTCCGGCGGAGCCATCGATCTCGAGCGCTACGCGAGCCAGGGGATCGAGCGCGTCGAGATCGTGCGGGGACCGAGCTCGGCGCTCTACGGCTCCGACGCCATCGGCGGGGTCGTGAACATCATCCCCCGCGAGCCCAAGGGAGAGCTCGAGGCGGACGCGCAGGCGCGGATCTCGAGCAACTCCCACGACGGCAGCGCCCGCATCTCGGGCCAGCCGCTGGCGGGGCTCGGCGTCGAGCTCGAAGGGGGGCGGCTGCACACGGACGCGATCCCCGGGCAGGAGGGCCCCGCCACCAGCGCCAGCGCGCGGACCCAGAACTTCGTCGGGGGCGCGGTCACCTGGGGCGAGCCCCGGCGCAATCAGCTGCGTCTGGAGTCGGATTACGTGCGGACCGAGCTGGTGGGGGTGGACGCGGGCGCCGCGGGCGCGGTGTTCGATCGCACACAGCTCCAGGAGCTGGCGCAGTTCGCCCTGCGCCAGCGGTTGTCTCGAGGCATCGTGCAGCTCGAGCAGCGCCTCGCCTACAGCATCTACCGGGAGCAGTATCTGCTCGATCAGCGGGGGGCCAGCGCTCTCGACTCCGTCGAGGAGAACCGCGACCAGGTCGCGCACCTGAGCTCGGTGCTCCGGATCGAGGGCAGCGCGCGCCACCACACGACCGTGGGCGGTGAGCACCTCTTCGAGCACATGGAGGCGGAGCGCCTCGCGGAGCCGGGGCGCCGCACGCGCTCGGCGCTCTTCGCTCAGCACGAGTATCGCCCCCTCGATGGGCGCCATCGTCTCCGCTTCGTGCCGGGCGTGCGCTTCGATCTCGACTCCCAGTTTGGACATCAGGTGAGCCCGAAGCTCGCGGCGCGCTTCGATCTGGGAGAGGACTGGGTGTTTCGCGGGGGCTACGGCCACGGGTTCCGCGCGCCCTCCTTCCAGGAGCTGCACCTGCGCTTCGAGAATCCGAGCGTCGGGTACGCGGTCGGCGGCAACCCCCACCTGGAGGCGGAACGCGCCCGGGGGATCGATCTGGGCGTGGAGGGCGTGCTCAGCGACGCCGTGCAGGTGTCGGGCACGCTGTTCCGCAACGACCTCTCGAACATGATCACGCCCGTCACCACCCCGGAGGGGCAGGCGATGACCCTGTTCACCTACGACAACCTCGCCACGGCGCGGACCCAGGGGGTGGAGTCCACCGTGCGCATTGCGCCCCTGGAGGGGGTCTCGTTTCTGGGCGGCTACACCTTCACCGACACCTGGGACGGCGAGCACCGCAGGGCGATCCCCGGGCAGGCACGCCATCGCGTCACCGGGAGCGTGCGCGTGGAGCACCGGCCGTCCCGCGTGGTGTTCGTGCTGCGCGGCGCCACGTCCCTCGAGAGGAAGTACTACGCGAGCGCTGCGGAGGGGCAGCCGGAGCGCGAGATCGTGGCGGACGCGCTCACCCTCGTCGACGCGCGGGTGACCCACACCTTCTCGCGAACCTTCGAGCTGTTCGGCGGCGTCGACAACGTCCTCGACGTCGCGGACCCGTACACCATCGTCTTTCCTCGCACCTACTACGTTGGCCTGCGAGGCCGGCACTGAGCGTTACGACGCTCTCGAGAGTTCGTCCCATGCCCATCCGAGACCTCACCTCAGTTCTCTTCCTCACCGCTCTGATCGGCGGGTGCGCCGAGCGTCTGGAGCCCGAGGGAGCTCCCCTGGAGGAGCTTCCGTCCGACCCGTCGGGGCCCGAGGCGGGCTCCTTCCCGAGCCGGAGCGGCAAGTTCACCCACGTCGTGGGGAGCGACGGCGTCATCACCACCGTCGTCGACGCAAGTGATGACTCCTCCTGGCAGATCTTGGATCTGGACAGCGGTCACGCCGGCGACGAGGGCTGGGACCTGGGATTCTCGCGCTTCCGAGTCAAGTCGAACGGCGGCGTCAGCGGTGGGGGGGGAGTGCAGGTGGCGCCCCTGGACGGCGTGGAGTTCGCGTCCGTGGACGAGCCGCCCGCCTCGGGGTGGCTGTTCGATCGCGAGGCGGAGGCGAGCGACGACGCCCCCGCCTTCGTGAGCGCGCTGCGCAACGCGTTCCACCGCGAGGACGCCGAGTGGTACGAGTACGACGGCGCGACCCACATGCTGACGCCGAAGGACATCACCTTCGTGGTCGCGTCTTCGGCAGGGCGCTTCTACGAGCTGCGCTTCGACTCCTACTACGACGACGCGGGATCCCCCGCCGTGGTGAAGTTTCGGTGGGCCGAGCTCGACGGCGACGAGCCCGAGCTGCCGCCCATCGACGTCGAGCCAGCGCCGGTCACCCCCGAGAAGGCTCGAGAACCCGACGACTTGGCCGATGCGGGGCCCGGCCGGACGTCCCTGTGAAGGAGAAGAAGATCGTGAAACGTCCTTGTGTTTTGATGAGTGTTTTGGTCTCCGGCTGCGCTGGGGGGGCGCAGCTCTCCGACGCGCGGGAGCCCACTCCAGTGCCTCCCGCGCTCGAGGCGACGAGCGGCGCCGGCGCGGTGGTGGAGCCCTCCGCGGTCTCCCCCGCCACGCACGTCCGGACGACGGGAGACCTGCTCCCGCCGATGGAGCGAGCCGTGACGAGCTTCGGCGCGGCCACGGATGGCAAGTTCGCCTACGTGCTCGGGGGGTACTCCGGCACGCCCCACGCCTACTCCAGGGAGGGGCAGTCCCGCGCGGTGCTGCGGCTCCCCCTGTCCGGTGAGGGCGGGTGGGAGGAGGTCGGGGACCTGGGGGTGGGGCTCCAGGGGCTCTCGGCCGTGAGCCACCGGGGCGAGGTCTGTCACTTCGGGGGTAACCGCGTCGACAACGCCGCCAGCGAGCCCACCGTGATGTATTCGGTCGCGACGGCCCGCTGCCTCGATCCGGGGACGGGGGTGTGGCGCGATCTGCCCGATCTGCCGAAGGGGCGCTCGTCCCACGAGGGGGCGCTCGTGGGGAGCCAGGTGTTCCTCGCGGGGGGCTGGCGCGTCGAGAAGACCTCCGAGCAGGTGGAGTGGGCGCGTGATCTGCTCGTGCTCGACCTGGAGGCGCCCGGCGCGGGGTGGCGCGGCGTGCCCGCGCCGTTCCAGCGCCGGGCGGTGGGCGTCGCGGCCGTCGGGACGCAGGTCGTGGTGGTCGGCGGCATCACCCCGGAGCGAGAGGTCAGCCAGCGCGTGGACGTGTTCGACACGGAGACGCAGCGCTGGAGCCGCGGCCCCGACTACCCCGCGGAGGCGTTCGGCGTCGCGGTGACGAGCCACGAGGGGGCCATCTACGCCTCGGCGCGGGACGGCGTGCTCCGGCGCTGGGCTCCGGGCGACGGCGCCTGGACGGACGTGAAGCCGCTGCTGTTCGGCCGCTTCTTCCACCAGCTGGTGTCCGGCCCCGAGGGGCTGATCGCCCTCGGCGGCATCGAAGGGATGCACACGGAGGGGCGCACCCGGCAGGTGGAGCGGCTCCACCTCGGCGCCCCCGAGCCACGCGTCTCGACCCTGGAGCTCGACTTCCCGGGCGCCGCGAAGAACCGCTCCGGCTGGTTCGTCGACGGCGAGCGCCTCTACCTCTTCGGTGGGAACAACGGCCTCGAGCAGCACGACTTCGAGCCGGAGCGCTTCGTCTCCGAGGGGTGGCGCCTCCACCTCGCGGCGCTCCACTGGCAACGGATCGCCGACTTCCCCCTGCGTCGGCAGACGATGCAGACGGCGCGCGTCGGCGGAGCCGGGTTGGTCGTGGGCGGCTTCGGGCATGAGCCCGCGCCCTCGGCGAACGGCGAAGCCCAGTCCCACGGGGAGGCGTTCCTGTACGACTTTGGCGCGAACCGTTGGACGGAGCGGGCTGGCCTGTCCCGGGGGCGAACGCAGTTCGGGCTCGCCGTGCACGGCGACCGGCTCTGGATCTTCGGAGGGTTGAACTACGACGCGAGCCGTGAGGGAGCCGAGGCCTTCGATCACGTGACCGACGTGCTCGTCGCGTCCGCGCAGGACGTGCAGTCGCCCTTCGTGCCGAGTGGCGTCGAGCTGCCCGGGCCGCGGCGCGCCTTCGCCGGGGCGGTGCTCGGGGACAAGTACTACCTGGTGGGCGGCATGCGCGGCGGGTTCGAGCTGGTGGAGGACTGCCACGCCTTCGACTTCCGGACGCGCACGTTCGCGACGATCGCGTGCCCGAGCGAGCCGCGGCTCTCGGGGGATCTCGTCGCGGTCGGCGGCAAGCTCTACCTGGTGGGCGGCTCCGTGCAGAGGCCTGTGCAGAGGCCTGCGCAGGAGTCCGCGCAGGGACCCGGACAGCGGCAGAGCGGTCTGCTGGAGAGCCGGCAGATCCAAGTCTACGATCCGGAGAACGACCGCTGGACGGACCTCGGGGTGGAGGTCCCCTTCGAGACGCGGCACATGCGCGCGCTCGCCTACGACGGGAGACTGCTCCTGGTCTCCACGCATCAGAAGGAGGCCCGGATGCGCATCGGCCTCGTCGAGGTGGGGACGCCCCGCGAGGGGGCAACGGCTCCCGCCGCGCGCTGACTCTTCCTGCAGGCTGGCTCGCGCTGCGGCCGAGCAGCAGAGGACACGGCCCCCTGGGTGTTTCTACCCGCGGGGCCGTGGGCTTCGATCGTTCAGGGGACCAGCGGCTCGAAGGGCGCGGGAGCCGCCAAGTAGCGGGGGCGCGGCGCCTGACCACTAAAGGGCGCGACCGGCTGGTTCTGCAGGCTGTTGTAGACGAAGAAGAGGTTCGTCCGGGACCAGGGGGAGGGGTTGTCCGGAGAACAATGCATCAGGTTCCCCTCGTGGAAGACCACCGTCCCTGGCGGGCCCACGACGGACTCGATGCGGTTCCCGCACAGCTCGGCGAGCTTGCGCAGGATGTGGATCCCGGGGGATCCTGCTTGCTGGACCTTGAGGGACTCCAGGTAGTTGCGCTCGGGGGTCGTGCCTGCCACCGAGACGTAGTGGCGATGGGAGCCGGGGAGGACGAGCAGAGGGCCGTTGTAGGCCCGGTTCTCGTCGAGGAAGATCCATCCAGTGAGGATGCGAGGTCGGGGGATCCCGTCCTCGACGTGCCACGTCTCGAAGTCGGAGTGCCAGGAGAAGGAGCGTCCCAGGAGCGCGGGTTTGGCGTTGACCCGGCTCTGATGGATGTACACGTCGTCCGCGAGGAGCTGTCGCGCAGGGGTGAGGATCCGGGAATCGCGCGCGGCGGCGGAGAAGAGCTCGCTGAACTCGTGGACCCCGAAGAGGGAGCGGATCGCGTCGCTGTCGGGCTCCGTCACCACCTCCGGTCGGCCCTGCAGCTCTGGCGCGGTGGAGAGCCGATCGAGCTCGGCGCGCAGGGAGGCCACTCGATCCGCCATGATGCCCGGCAAGACGAGGAAGCCGTCCTGTTCGAACGTCCTCAGTTGCTCTGCGGAGAGGCCGTGGGGTCCTGGCGCCGAGCCTCGCCCGTGGATCACCGGATCAATCCGCTCCCGGAGCGAATCTTCCGTTGCTCCAACGCGCGACGGGTAGAAATCGGGCGAACCAGGCATGGACGTGTCTCCTTTCGTCGTGTTCCCAAGCATCCGAGGGCCCGGCCGAGCGCCGCAAACGCGGGCTGCCAGTGAGGCGGCGAGAGGACACGCCGCGGGCCCGTGGGCACGGCAGGCGTCGCGGGGCACCCCCGCGCCCGCGCTCGCAGAAACGTCGAGCGGCGGAGCCTTCGTCGGCTCTCGGCGCGTGGAGAACGTCGCGTGGCAATGACGAACGGTGTGCCCAAGGCAGTCCGCTCGTCGACACCAGAGGAACGACGAGAGCGCCGATAGGTCCTCTCGACCGGACCGGCTCTCCCTCAGTATGCAAATCGGGGGCGGCGGATCAACCTTTCTCCCCGTTCGGAATCGTCGGGAGACTCAGACGCAGCAGCCACCTGCGGTCGAACGAGCGTGCGTCGCGACGCGCGCTCCCTGCTCACGGGAGCCTCGTGCTCGACTCCTCAGAGCGCGGGGCTCGAGGGGCGCAGCGACGAGCGGCGTGAACGCCGGCGCGAACGGTTCCGTGCGCCCGCCTGGGCAGGCTCGGTGCGAGAGGGGCCGCCGCTCCCCGGCCTTCCATGACGCGGGTTGCCGCCGCGTGAGGCGCCGTTCTGGGGGCTGGGCCTGGAGGGCGCCGTCCTGGGAGACGTCGCCTCGGCGGCAGCTGCCCCACCGGAAGCTGCGTTCTCCGAGGAGTGCGTGGCGGCCGTAGGGACCGGCGCCGGCGGCAGCTCGCGCAGGACCGTCATCGGCTTCTTCGTCAAGCGTTCGATGTCCCGCAGCAGGGCCCGCTCGGCGTCGTCGCAGAAGGACAGCGCTCGCCCGGAGGCGCCCGCGCGCCCCGTCCGCCCGATGCGGTGCACGTAGCTCTCCGGATCGTTCGGCACGTCGTAGTTCACCACGTGGCTGATGCCGTCCACGTCGATGCCGCGGGCCATGACGTCCGTCGCCACGAGCACGCGCACACGTCCGTCCCGGAAGTTCGCCAAGGCGCGCAGGCGGGCGTTCTGAGACTTGTTGCCGTGGATGACCTCCGCCCCGATGCTCACGCGCCCGAGCTTCTTCGCCAGCTTGTCGGCGCCGTGCTTCGTCCGAGTGAAGACGATCGCCCGCTCGACGTCGGGTTGCCCCAGCACGCGCGCCAGCGCGTCGGGCTTCTCCGCCTGCTTCACGAAGCAGACTTCCTGTTCGATCAGCGGCGCCGTCGACGCCACGGGGGTGACGCTCACGCGCGCGGGATCCCGCAGCACGCCGTCCGCCAGGGAGCGGATGGCGGCCGGCATCGTGGCGGAGAACAGCAGGTTCTGACGCTGCTTGGGCAGCTCTGCGAGGATCTCGCGGATGGGCTTGATGAATCCCATGTCCAGCATGCGATCGGCCTCGTCGAGGACCAGCACCTCGACGGAGCGGAGCTCGAGGTGCTCCTGATCGTAGAGATCCAGGAGTCGCCCGGGCGTGGCCACGAGCACGTCCACGCCCGCTCGGAGCGCGGAGACCTGCGCGCCCTGTCCCACGCCGCCGAAGACGACGGCGCAGCGGACACCCAGGCGGCGTCCGTAGGTCGTGAAGCTGTCTCCCACCTGGCTCGCGAGCTCACGGGTGGGAACCAGGACGAGCACGCGCGGCTCCCGTCCGCGCCGGGGAGCGGCCGCGAGGCGATGCAAGATCGGGAGCGCGAAGGCCGCGGTCTTCCCCGTGCCGGTCTGCGCGCAACCGAGGAGGTCACGGCCGGCGAGGACGTGGGGGATGGCCTGGGCCTGGATCGGCGTCGGGCGCTCGTAGCCTTCTCGATGGACGGTCTCGAGAAGCGCCGGATGGAGCTTCAGCTCTTCGAAATTCAAGGATGTACCTTCTTCGTCGGAGGTTCGTTGTGGCAGTCGCCCGAGTGACAACGGCTCCTCGAAGAGGCGTAGCGGTATCAAGCCAGCAGCTGCTCGGTTTTTGTGGGCGGGAACCTAGCTCGCCCGAGCCCCGCGCGCCAGGAGACTTCGGCGCGGGGTCTGGATGCGCCCCGAGAGATCGGTCACCATTCGCTTCGTGGCAGATCTGGTCCTCTACGATGGCGTCTGCGGGCTGTGCGATCGTTTCACGCAGTTCATTCTCGCCCGTGACCGGAGAGGACGGTTCGTCTTCGCCTCTCTCCAGAGCGAGGTCGCGGAGGCTCTCTTGAGCCGTCATGGACGCGACGCCCGGAAGCTCGACACGGTCTACGTCTGTGCGGGGTACGGGAGCCCGCAGGAGACCCTGCACGCCAAGTCCCGTGCCGTGTTGTACGTCTTCCGCGCCCTCGGTGGGGTCTGGGCGCTGAGCCGAGTGGCGGGGCTCCTGCCCACGCGCGCCCTCGACGCCATCTACGACTGGGTGGCGGCCCGCCGTTATCGGGTGTTCGGTCGTTCCGACGTGTGCCTCCTGCCGCCCCCCGAGCAGCGCGCCCGCTTCGTCGACATCGGGGCTGCTCCCGGCGGAGGCTGAAGGGATCCCGCAGGATCCCTTCGCCGTTCCGCTCGGGGTGGCCAGGCGGGCCTCCTCGGACCGCGCAGGCCTCCTCGGACCGCTGTCGTGGCGTCGGCCTCGCGGTGCCGAGCTCCTTGGGCTGGTTGCGGGCTTCGCCCGGGCCTGCTCCTCGAGCGCACTCCCCCCGTCAGAGGTCGTAAGGGAGCGGCTGGGGCCCGGGAACGATGTCGGCGATGTCCGGATCGACGTCCGGGTCCCGCGGTTCCTTGGACGCCTTCTCGGCCCGACGCTGGAGGCGGCGCTCCGCCTTGTCCCTGGCGCGGTCCTGGCGCTCTTTTTCCTTGCGACGTTTTTCGACGGTAGGGCGTGCTCTCAAAATGGGCTCTTTTCGCTAGAGCGGCGATCCGCCCTCGGGTGGATCGCCGCGTCGTTGGGTGGTTGGTGTGCGCGGGCTCCGCTGGGCCTCCGCTGAGTGGGTGGTCGCGCGGAATCCATCGTGCGGTAACGTGGGGGTCTCCAGAGAGACGCTCCGTCCTGCGTCAGCGCAAAGGCCGCGAAGCAGAGGACTGGAGCAACCCGGCGGGTTACCGCTGTCGAACTTCACCATTTCCACACGAAACGCCTCGATGCAAACGGAAACCCGCCCGCAGCTGTAGGAGGCTGCGGCGCGCGTCACGCCGAGCATCGTGAACGGCTGTGGTCCGCGCGGTCGCCAGAGATCCCAATCCGGTCGAGATCGCTGGAGCAGCTTCGTCGGCGAGGGCCCCCGCTCCTCGTCCCAACGCGAGACGTACGCAGCATTGCCCCGTGCGGGGTGCTTTCGTGGGGCGCTTTTCGTGCCGGCGGTGCCGTCGGCGCAGCGCGTCGCTCGAGGCGGGCCGCGTCGACGGGGCGCATCGATCACGAGCGGTCGCTCGCCGCCGCAGCAATGACGAAGGAACGCCGTCGGATCGAAGGGAAGTTCACGTCCTGGAATTCCTCCAAGTACGGCCACGGGCCGGGGGCGCATAGGCGCGGAGGGCGGCAGCACAGAGAACGCCGAGCGGCGGAGGGGAGCCCCCGGATCCGAGCGGGCGCGGGGCGAGGTCGCGCTCTGTCTTTTCAGGAGGACCATTCCATGAGGGCGCCTTGCCATGAGGGACCCGGGCACGTAGGCCTGGGGGCAGGCGGTCGGCTGGGGCGTGCCGTCGGGGAGTCGTTGGAGGAACGGTGCCGGTAGGTCAGGAGCGCAAGACCGAGACCATTTTGTACGTGTCCATCGGGGCGGTGACCGCGGCGGTGCTCGTCGCGGACCTCCTCCTGCCCCTCGGCGTCGTGATCTGGGTCTTCTACCTGGCTCCCGTCATGCTCACGACGCTCGGATCGCGGCCGAGGCTGCCGATCGCAGCCGCCGCGATCGTGTCCTGCGCCCTCGGCGTCGGCGTCGTGTTCGGTCACGCGGGACCGCTTCCGGAGTGGGTGAACATCGCCAACCGCGGCTTCGGCCTCGTCACGGTCTGGGCCGTGGCGCTCGTGGCGAACCAGCTCGTCGCTACGCGGCGTCGGTTGGCCGTCGACGCCTGGGTGCAGCAGGTGCAGACGCGGGTGCTCGAACGTCTTCAGGGGGAGATCGACGAAGAGCGCATCGGCGACAACGTCCTCGAGCAGCTCGCCCGTGATCTGGGGATCCAGGTGGGGGCGCTCTACCTGCGAGACGGGGCCAGCCTGGTCAGGCGGGCGGGTTATGCCCTCGGCGAGGAATCGGGCGTGCCCGACCAGGTGCAGCTGGGGGAGGGGCTCGTCGGGCAGGTGGCGAAGGAGGGACGCGCGCTGGGATTCGGAGCCGCACCTCGGCACCAGCTGCGCATCGCGTCGGCCCTCGTCGAGGGGGCGGCGCTCGACGTGCTGGTTGCGCCGATGATCGCGGACGAAGCGGTCGTGGCGGTCGTCGAAATCGGAAAATCCTCTCCGTTTCGTGAGGCGGACCGCCTGCTCCTGGAACGTTTGGGGGAGCCCGTTGCCGTGGCGCTCCGCTCCGCGGCGTATCGTCGGAGGTTGCAGGAGCTCCTCGCCGAGACACAGCGGCAGGCCGAGGCACTGCAGACCCAGTCGGAGGAGCTCCGGGTCACCAACGAGGAGCTCGAGGAGCAGAGTCGCGCCCTGAAGGAGACCCACGCGCGCCTCGAGCTCCAGCAAGCGGATCTCGAGGAGAGCAACGCCCAGCTGGAGGAGCACACCCAAGCGCTGGAGACCCAGAAGCGCGAGCTGCTCGCGGCCCGAGAGGCGCTGGCCGCGAAGGCCTTGGAGCTCGCGCGGGCCAACCAGATGAAGAGCGAGTTCCTGGCGAACATGAGCCACGAGCTCAGAACTCCCCTGAACAGCTCCCTGATCCTGGCCAAGCTGCTCTCGGACAACCCCCGGGGCAACCTCGACGCGGAGCAGGTGCGCTACGCACAGACCATCTACGCCGCTGGCAACGATCTGCTGCTGCTCATCAACGACATCCTCGATCTGTCGAAGATCGAAGCGGGGCGCTTCGAGGTCCACCCGGAGACGGTCAACCTCTCTGGCCTCCTCACGTTGCTCCAGCGTTCCTTCGAGGTGCCGGCGCAGGACAAGGGGGTCGCCCTGCGGGTCGAGATCGACGCCTCGGCGCCGCGCGCGATCCACTCGGACGGCAATCGGATCCAGCAGGTGCTCCGGAACCTGATCTCGAACGCGGTGAAGTTCACCGAGCAGGGCGAGATCCGGATTGCGGTGCGGGCCAGCGGCGCCGACGCCGTCGCCTTCGAGGTGCACGACACGGGCATCGGGATCCCGGAGGACAAGCAGGCGCTCGTCTTCGAGCCGTTCACCCAGGCGGACGGGACCACCAACCGCAAGTACGGGGGGACGGGGCTCGGGCTGTCGATCTCACGACAGCTCGCCCGGCTGTTGGGGGGCGAGCTGCGCGTGAGCAGCCGCGTGGGGGAGGGCAGCACCTTCACCCTCGCGGTGCCCCGCAGCATCGCCGCCAGCGCCGGGACGTTCGCGTCAGGCGCGTCGGCGCAGCCCGAGACGGTGAGCGCTTCGGTGCCGCGCGTCGCGGAGGGCGGATCGCCCGGGGGCGAGCTCCTTGGTGACGCCGTTCCTGGTGACGCGGTTCCTGGTGGCGCGGTTCCTGGTGGCGCCGTTCCTGGTGGTTCTGGCCGTGGTGGGGGCGAGGGGCGCGCCGGCGCGCGCAAGGCGCAGGGCGACGGCGCACCCCCGTTCCCCGACGACCGGGATTCGGGGCAACGCGGGGACCGTTTGGTCCTCATCGTCGAGGACGACATCCCCTTCGCGCGCGTCCTGTTCGACCTCGCCCATGAGCACGACTTCGACTGCGCCGTGGCGACGACCGCCGCGGAGGGCATCGAGCTCGCGCGTCGGCTCCAGCCGGTGGGGGTGCTGCTCGACATCCGGCTCCCGGACGCGTCGGGGCTCACCGTGCTCGAGTCCCTCAAGCGGGATCGAGAGACTCGCCACATCCCCGTACACGTCGTGTCCGCTCACGATTACGCCGAACCCGCGCTGCACCTCGGCGCGCTCGGCTACATGCTGAAGCCCGTCGAGCGGGACGAGGTCGCCAAGGCATTTCGGCGTATCGAGCGGCACCTCGCCCACGACGTCCGTCGCGTGCTCGTGGTGGAGGACAGCCCCGAGCTCCGGGAGAACTTGAGGCGGCTGCTCGGCGACGAGAAGGTCGAGGTGGAGACGGTGGGCACCGCGCGCGAGGCGCTCGAGCGCCTGGACAGCCAGACCTTCGACTGCATGGTGCTCGACCTGATGCTCCCGGACGCGAACGGCTTCGAGCTGCTCGAGCGCATGAGCGCGGGCACCCGCTACGCCTTCCCGCCGGTGATCGTCTACACGGGGCGCTCCTTGTCCCGGGACGAGGAGCTCCAGCTGCGGCGCTACTCCTCCTCCATCATCGTCAAGGGCGCCCGTTCGCCCGAGCGGCTGCTCGACGAGGTCTCCCTCTTCCTGCACCGGGTCGAGCGCGAGTTGCCCCCCGAACAGAAGCGCCTCATCGAGGCAGCCCGGGACCGCGAGGCGGATTTCGAGGGTCGCAAGATCCTCGTGGTGGAGGACGACGTGCGCAACGTCTACGCCTTGACGAGCATCCTGGAGCCGCGCGGAGCCGAGGTCCGCATCGCCCGCAATGGCCAGGAGGCGCTCGACGACTTGGCGCGGGCCCCGGACGTGGATCTCGTGCTGATGGACACCATGATGCCGGTGATGGACGGGCTGACCGCCATCCGGGAGATCCGGAAGGACCCGAAGTTCAAGGGCCTCCCGATCATCTCGGTCACCGCCAAGGCCATGCGGGACGATCAGGAGCTCTGCATCCAGGCGGGCGCCAACGACTACTTGGCCAAGCCCCTGGAGGTGGACCGCCTGCTGTCCCTGTGTCGGGTGTGGTTACCCAAGTAGGGGAGGGGCGTGGGAGGCGACATGGAGGCGGGCGAGAACGAAGTCGTCGAGCTCGAGCTGAGGCTGCTGCTCGAGGGCATCCACGAGCGGTATCACTATGATTTTCGGGGTTATACGTCGTCCTCGTTGCGGCGGCGTGTCACCAGGGCCCTGGAGCAGCTCGGGTGCGCCACGATCTCGCGGCTCCAGGAGCAGGTGCTCCGAGACGAGAACGTCTTCGCGCAGCTGCTGCAGTTCTTGACGGTCCAGGTCAGTGACCTGTTTCGAGATCCGAGTTACTGGAAGGCGCTGCGAGACCAGGTGACCCCCATGCTGGGGACCTGGCCCTCCCTCAAGCTCTGGGTCGCCGGGGTCGCCACGGGGGAGGAGCTGTATTCCCTCGCGATCCTCCTCCAAGAAGAGGGGTTGCTCGAACGGTCCCTCATCTACGCCACCGACGTCAACGCCGAGGCGCTGCGCTCGGCGGAGAAGGGGATCTTCGCCCTCGATCGGTTGAGGGGGTTCAGCGAAAACTACTTTCAGGCGGGCGGTACACGATCTTTGTCCGACTACTACACCGCGGCGTACGGGGGCGCCGTGTTCTCGAGGCGGCTCATCGAGCACGTCGTCTTCTCGGACCACGATCTGGCGACGGACAGCTCGTTCTCGGAGACCCAGCTCGTGTCTTGCCGCAACGTGCTCATCTACTTCACGCCGCCGCTCCAGGAGCGCGCCTTGGGGTTGTTCTCGGATTCCCTGGTACACGGCGGGTACCTGTGTCTGGGGAGCCGAGAGACCATCCGCTTCTCTTCCGTCGCGGAGGATTACGAGGAAGTCGTCCCGGAGGACCGGATCTACCGGAGGGTGCGGCGGTGAGCGGCGTTCGTCCCGAGTGCGTCGTCGTGGGGGGCTCTGCGGGCGCCCTCGAAGTGCTGAACGCGGTGTTTCCGGCGCTGCCCCGCGGCTTCCCGCTCCCGGTGCTCACGGTGATCCACCAACCCGAGCAGGGCTCGGGGGTGCTGGCACGCCTCTTCCGCGGCAAGTGCGAGGTCGACGTGAGCGAGGCGGAGCACGGGCAGCCTCTCACGCCCGGGATCTGCTTCGGTCCAGCTGGCTATCACCTCGCGGTCGAGCCGACCCGGACCTTGTCCCTCTCCTTGGGTCCCCCCGTGTGGTTCTCGCGTCCGGCCATCGACGTGTTGTTCGAGTCGGCGGCCTGGACCTTCGGATCGCGCTCGCTCGCGATCCTCCTCTCCGGCGCGAGCGAGGACGGCGCGCGCGGACTCGCGACCCTCCGCGCGGCGGGGGGCGTGACCTGGGTCCAGGAGCCCTCGACGGCGCTCGCGCGGACCATGCCGGAGGCTGGATTGCGGCTGGGGGGCGGGCAGGAGATCCTGTCCCCGGGACAGATGGCTGCTCGACTCCGCGGCCTCGGGACGGAGGCGACATGAGGAACGTCAAGGCACTGCTCGTGGACGACACGGAGGAGAACCTCGTGGCGCTCCTGCAGCCGCTCGAGATCCAGTACCTCAAGGCCCGATCCGGTCCGGAGGCCCTCGAGCTGTTGTTGCGACACGAGGTGGCTCTGGCGCTGGTGGATGTCCACATGCCGGGGATGGACGGTTTCGAGCTCGCCGAATACATGCGGAGCACGGAGCGCACGCGGAGCGTCCCCATCGTCTTCCTCACCGCGGGGCGCGATCCGGCGCGGGTCTTCGAGGGGTACGAGGCCGGGGCGGTGGATTTCCTGCACAAACCGCTCGACGGCACCGTGCTCGTCAGCAAGGTGAAGGTCTTCGTCGAGCTCTTCGAGCAACGCAAACAACTCGCCGAACGACTGGCGCAGCTCGAAGGGAGCCTGCGCATGAACGAGCTGTTCATGGCGGTGCTCGGCCACGATCTGCGCTCCCCCCTGAGCGTGGTCACCATGGGGGCGGCTGCCCTGCAGCAGCTCCCGGACGCGAGCCCGGCCGTCTGTGCGTTGGCGCGGCGGATGAACAACAGCGCACGCCGCATGGAGCGCCTCGTCACGGACTTGACCGACGTCGCTCGGGTGCGCAGCGGGCAACCTCTGCTGGTGCGGCCCGTCCCTTGCGAGCTCGACGAGGTCGTCATGAAGGTGGTGCAGGAGCTCGAGGCGCAGGGGGGGCGGTTCGTCGTCGAGGTCACCGGGGACCTGCGCGGCCAGTGGGATCCCGAGCGGTTGGCGCAAGCGGTGACCAACCTGCTGTCCAACGCGGTCGAGCACGGTGACGGCGACGCCCCGGTGCGAGTCTACGTCGAGGGGCGCGCCACAGGGGTACGTCTCTCCGTGCACAACCGCGGCAGCATTCCCCAGGATCTGCAGGCCGCGCTGTTCGAACCGTTTCGCACCACGCGCCATCCAGGAGATCGCCGTCGCGGGTTGGGGCTGGGGCTCTACATCGTGCATCAGATCGTGCGCGCGCACGCGGGGACGGTGACCGTGGACTCCGACCCGGCCCGAGGCACGACCTTTCGCATCGATCTGCAGCGCGTCTGCCACGCCGAGAGTGGCATCGAAGGCGTCGGGTAACACCCCGGGGGGCGGTCTCCCACCACTGTCGGTCTGCTCAGCGCGCGCGGCACGAGGACACCTACGGGAGCGCTTACGTAAGCCTCGAGCGAGCGCCTGTTACTGATTCGTGACGTCCCTGTTCACGCCCAGTTCACGCCCTGACATCCGAGAGCGCGCGCCGAGGGCGCGCCTGGACGCAGAAAGCGCGGCGTGTGGCGGAGAACGGGGAGGCCGCGATGGCAGCGACCCATGAGACCACGCCCGCGCCGAAGACGTCGTGCTTGGAGCAGAGGTCCGGATGGCGCGGGGGACACGTGGGGACGGGGTGAACCCGCGAGCCCACGGCGCGGCACATCACACTACCGGTGACGGAAGGTTAGTTGACTTGAAACGATGACGTTGGATGATCGCGAGTCGAGGGCGCGGCGGGAGGTGTGTTGTCACTAGCGGCCCGTCCGTCCTCGAGCGCGGGACATTCCGAGCATCGATCGATGAGCAGTCAATCACGCCGAGTGAGTCCAGCCGGTCTCTCGCGATGGGAGCCAGGGTCGTCCGGGGTTGCCTTGCGCAGGGCGAGCCGAGCGTCGAGCTAGGGGGGCGAGACAGCGAGCTGGTACGAAGCCGAGCGATGGATCGAAGAAGTCGATGAGAGCGAAGCCAGCCCAGAGCATCAGTCCCTCGAGTGTTCGTGAGAGCGGTGTGCATCAGACGGTGCCCCCGATCTCCGAGCGAGAACCAGCCAGCGAGGGGACCGGGGTCTATGGGTTGGACGCGGACGGGACGATCGTCTTCATCAACTCGGCGGCGCTGAGCATCCTCGGGCTGACCACCCGGGAGGCCGTGGGGCAGTCGGTCCATGGCCTCTTCCTGCGCGGAAGCCGCGAGACCTGCCCCATCCGCGCCACGCTGCGCGATGGCGTGACGCGCCGGGGTCAAGGCGACGTCTACCATCGCGCCGACGGGACGACCTTCGAGGTGGAGTACTACGCGTCGCCGCGGCGAGACGAGACCGGGGCGCTGCGCGGCGCGGTGGTCTCGTTCCGAGATCTGACCGCGCCGCAACGGCGGGAGCAAGAGCGCTTGCAGCTGCTCGCCTTCCTCGAGATGGCCTCCAAGGTCGGGCGGATCGGCGCCTGGAGCCTCGAGCTGCCCCATCTCGTGCACCGTTGGTCTGACGCGACCCGCGCCATCCACGAGGCCGACCCGGACACCTCCCTCGGACTCGACGACCTCCTCGAGTATTACCTCCCCGAGGATCGCAAGAAGGTGCGGCGGCTGCTCGACGCGTGCATGACGGAGGGCGCGCCCTTCGACGAGGAGCTCCCCTTCGTCACGGCCAAGGGGACGCAGCTCTGGGTGCGCGTCATCGGGGAGGCGGCCCGGGACGAGCTCGGGCGCATCATTCGCATCCAAGGGGCGATTCAGGACATCACGGAGCGGAAACGGGCGGAGAGCTCGCTGCTCGCCAGCGAGAACCGCTTCCGGCAGCTGGCGGAGGCGATGCCGCTCGTCGTGTGGATGGCGAACGCGGACGGTGAGCTCGACTATCTCAACCAGGTCTTCTTCGACGTCACTGGGATGTCGCGCCGGGCGCTGGTCACGGGGACCTGGGTGGCGTGCTTGCACCCGGAGGACCGCCGACGCTGCATGCGCCGCTGGCGCTCCTGTGTCAGCACGGGAGAGCCCTATGAGGACGAGTGCCGTGTCCGCGTGGCGGCGGACGGAAGCTTTCGGTGGTTTCGGCTGCATGCGCAACCCATCAGCGATCCGGACGGCGCGACGACGCGTTGGTACGGAACCGGCACGGACGTTCACGAGACGAAACGCCTGCAAGAAGAGTCCACCAGCCTCGCGCAACGGCTCGCGGCGATCCTCGAGAGCATCACGGACGCGTTCTTCACGGTCGATCGCGAGGGTCGATTCACGTACCTCAACGTCGAAGCGGAGCGTTTGCTCGGGCGCTGTCGCGAGGAGCTCCTCGGTCGCACCCTCGCCGTGGGGCTGGGGCGGCTCGCCGACAGCGGCGTCGCGGAGGAGCTCGAGCGCGCGCTGACGGAGGCGTCGCCGGTGACGGTCGAGCGGCATGTCCCGGCCCTGGACGAGTGGCTCGAGCTCCGCGTCTACCCCACCCACGAAGGGTTGGCGATCCACCTCAGGGACGTGACGGAGCTGCGCCGTCATCGAGAGGTCCTCCACGCCAGCGAGGAGCGGTTCCGGTTGTTGGCGCGGGCGACGAACGACGCAATCCGCGACTGGGACCTCGAGACCGACGAACTCTGGTGGGGGGACGGACTCACCACGCTCTTCGGTTTCCGGGTGGACGACATGGACCCGAACATCACGTCGTGGACGTCCCGGTTGCACCCCGCGGATCACGACGCCGTCATCGCCGCGATCCGCGCGGCGGTGGCCGGCGACGCGGAGAGCTGGACGGGAGAGTATCGATTCCTCCGCAAGGACGGGACGTACGCCTACGTGGTCGAGCGCGGGCACATCGTACGAGACGCGCACGGGCGCGCCCGACGCATGGTCGCCGGGATGACCGATCTCACCGAGCGCAAGCTCGCCGAAGAGAAGCTACGGGAGCAGGCCACGCTGCTCGACAAGGCGCAGGACGCCATCTTGGTGAGGGACCTCGGCAACCACATCCTCTACTGGAACCGGAGCGCCGAACGCCTGTACGGCTGGAAGACCCAAGAAGTGCTGGGGCGCTCGGCGGAGCTCCTCTACACGGAACCGAAGGCGTTGCGAGCCGCCTTCGAGAGCACCCTGGCGAACGGAGAGTGGTCGGGGGAGCTCGAGCAGCGGACCCGCGAGGGCAAGACGGTGACCGTCGAGGGGCACTGGACGGTGGTGCGCGACGACTCGGGTCGGCCGAAGGCGATCCTCTCCATCAACACGGACATCACGGAGCGCAAGCGCCTGGAGGCGCAGTTCCTCCGGGCGCAGCGGCTGGAGAGCTTGGGCACTCTGGCCGGGGGGATCGCGCACGATCTGAACAACGTGTTCGCGCCGATCCTGATGACCACGTCGCTGCTCCGCCAGGACGAAGCGGACGAGGCGCGTCAGCGGGATCTGACGACGGTGCAGGCGTGCGCGCAGCGAGGCGCCGACATGGTGCGTCAGCTGCTGACGTTCGCGCGCGGCGGGACCGAGGGGCGGCCAGAGCGCATCAACCTCGCCAAGGTCGCCGAGGAGGTAGAGCTGATCGTCAGAGACACGTTCCCCAAGGACATCACCTTCGAGCTCGACGTGATGCCCGGGCTCTGGCACGTCAAAGCAGACGAGACCCAGATGCACCAGGTGCTGACGAACCTGTGCCTCAACGCACGGGACGCCATGCCGGGGGGAGGGAACCTCACCGTCTCCCTCGAGAACGCGATCGTCGACGAGCTGTACGCGGGGTCCCATCCCGACGCGAAGCCCGGGCCCTATGTCGTGCTGCGCGTGGCGGACACGGGAATGGGGATGGCTCCAGAGCTCCTCGAGCGGGTCTTCGAGCCGTTCTTCACGACGAAGGAGCTGGGTAAGGGGACGGGGCTCGGCCTCTCGACGGCCCTGTCCATCGTGCGGAGCCACGGCGGGTTCATTCAGATCGCGAGCGAGGCGGCGCGCGGCACGACGCTGCACGTGCACCTGCCCGCGGAGGTGGCGGGCCGGCGCGCGGAGGCTTTCCGTGACGCCGCGGAGACGCCGCCGCGAGGACGAGGTGAGCTGGTGCTCGTGGTCGACGACGAGGAGTGCATCCGGACGGCCGCCGCGCGCGTCCTGGAGGAGTTCGGCTACCGCGTCGTGACGGCCGCCAACGGCGCCGAAGCCGTGGCCTTGTATGCGCAGCACCGCCGGGCCATCGCGGTGGTCCTCACCGACAAGATGATGCCCGTGATGGACGGCCCAGCGACGGCGATCGCCTTGCGCTCTTTGGATCCCGAGGTGCGGATCATCGGGTCCAGCGGGCTCCAGGAGCGGGGGACCAAAGGGGACGGCGGGATCGAGCATTGGTTGCCAAAGCCCTATCCGGCGGAGGCGCTCCTGCGGCGGATTCACCTGGTCCTCACCGGGCCGACTGAGCGGTAGGGCGCAAGGCCGGCGGTCCGCGCCGCCCCTGGAGCGACGAACGGTGTGCCGAGGAGCGGCTCGCTCATCGGCGGAAAAATCGACTCGAAACCGCCGACCCGTGAGCAGAACGCCTGGCGACGAGCCGCCGCCTGGCGCGCCCAAGGGGCCATCGCCGGTATCTCGACGGACCAGGACGCCCGCCGATCTCGGGCGGCGCCCGCGCCTAAGGTATCGGCCATGCCAAGGGGGCTGACAGCTGGAGGGTCAACGCCACAGGTGGCCAACGGGGCCACGCTCTAGACTGTTACGCCGTCGGTCCGTAAAAAGACGACACGGCCTTCGCGGACAGCGCAGGCCTTACAACTGATTTCACGAACGTGCGCCATTGATCTTTGTTACAGGCGCGCGTTCTGCTCTACTCGGGGCCCGATGAACACCGAACAGGAAATCCGACAAAGAATCGAAGTTTTCGTCCGCGACCTCCAGGGGCTTCTCGTCGAAGCTGCGAAGGAGAGCCTCGTCGCGGCTCTCGGTGGTGGAGGTGCAGCACCTCGGCAGCGGCGGCGGGGCCGTCCGGCGGCTCAGCAGGCGCCCGCGGCGCGGAGCCGTAAGGCAGGAGGAGCGGCCAAGAAGGCCGCGAAGGCGAGCCAGGGCCGTGTGCGGCGGACCGCCGAGGAGCTCGCGGAGGTGCAGGAGCAGGTCGTGGGGCTCCTGACGAAGAACCCGGGGCTCACCTCGGAGGAGATTCAGGAGGCGCTGAGCCTCGAGAAGAAGGATCTCCAGCGCCCGCTGACCCTGCTGCGCGACGAGAAGCGGGTGAAGACGAAGGGCCAGCGGCGCGGTATGAAGTACTTCGCCGTCTGAGATCCACGGCTGTTTTCGGTCGAGTTCTCCGGCGCGTGCCAGATCGTTTCTGGCGCGCGCCAGAACATTTCAGGTCAGTGGTTCGGCTCCATTCGACCCCGTGGCGCGCCGAGCTCGTTGACTCGCGCGCTGGCGCTGCCGTGCGGCAATAGCGTAGAGCCAGGCAAGCCGAAGACGGGAGCACGCGCTCCCGGGCGCGATGGCCCAGGGCACGGCAGGGCGCGGCGTTGCGTCTCCCCGCGCTGAAACCAGGAGCACGCGCGCCGCGCTCCCGAGCGCGAAAGCCCCGCTCGCGGCCGTTGCCATCCAGCGCCCGCCGTACCCTCGGCGGTGATCCAGTGCGCACCCGTCTGCGTGGAGAACCGCTCGGATCGCGGGCGATGCGGGCGCTGGCGCCGTATCCGGCGACGCCGCGGGGCGACCCGCTGAGAAACCTCTGTATAGTCACCGCAGGGGGCATCGAGGCCCCGTCATCGGAGAACGAGCGATGCAGATCGGCATGATTGGTCTGGGGCGCATGGGCGCCAACATGGTGCGGCGCCTCGTCGGCGGCGGGCACGAGTGTGTGGTGTACGACCGCGACCAGGAGGCGGCGCGCGCCCTGGGAGAGGCACGTGCGGCGGCGTCCTTGAGCGACCTCGTGGCCGCTCTGCATGCTCCGCGCGTGGTGTGGCTCATGGTCCCTGCCGCGGTCGTCGACGGCACCCTCGAGGAGCTGAACGGCTTGCTGGAGCCCGGCGACACGGTGATCGACGGCGGCAACTCCCACTATCACGACGATGTGCGGCGCTCACGGCAGCTCGCGGAGCAAGGCGTGCACTACGTCGACGTCGGGACGAGCGGCGGGATCTGGGGTCTCGAGCGCGGCTACTGCCTCATGATCGGCGGCGAAGAGGCCGTGGTGCGGCGTCTGGAGCCGCTCTTCGAGACCTTGGCTCCCGGGCAGGGCGCGGCGCCGCCGACGCCAGGCCGCGACGGAGACCCTCGGGTGGCGGGCAGCACGGCGGATCGGGGGTATCTCCACTGCGGACCCGCCGGCGCCGGTCATTTCGTGAAGATGGTCCACAACGGCATCGAGTATGGCCTCATGGCCGCCTACGCGGAGGGACTCAACGTCTTGGCGCAAGCCAACGCCGGCGCGCGGGAGCGCAGCGCCGACGCGGAGACGAGCCCGCTCCGACACCCGGAGCTCCTCCAGTATGACATCCCCGTCGGGGAGGTGGCGGAGCTGTGGCGTCGAGGGAGCGTGGTCTCGTCCTGGCTCCTCGATCTCACGGCGCGGGCGCTGCTCGCCTCGCCGCAGCTCGAGGAGTTCGCGGGGAGCGTGTCCGACTCCGGGGAGGGGCGCTGGACGGTACAGACCGCCGTGGAGCAAGGCGTGCCCGTGCCCGTGCTGAGCGCCGCGCTCTACGCCCGCTTCGCCTCGAGGGGCAACGACACGTTCGCGAACAAGGTGCTCAGCGCCATGCGGAGTCAGTTCGGCGGCCACCAGGAGAAGCGCAAGGACGGCGCCTGAGCGCCCTGGCGACGTTCACCGACCGCGGCTCGGCGCGTCGTCGCGGGGCGGCGGCGCGAAGCTCGCGCGGAGCGTGGACGAGCACTCCTTCTCGAGGCTGCGATCCAACAAGAGATTGATCATCGTCATCGTGTCCGCGAGATCGCCCGCGGGCGCGCTCTGCGCCGTGCAGCGGCGTAAGCGATCTCCGTTCGTGGCCGCGCGCAGCACCGTACCGATCTCCTGCAGAGGGAGCACCAGCCGTCGCCGCAGCCGTCGCAGCGTCATGATGCCGACGACGAAACCTCCGGCGCCGAGGACGACCATCGCCCAGGCGCCGGCGATACCGAGGCGCTGGGCGGACTCGTCCGCGCTCCTCATGGCTCGCCGGTTGATGGCGCCGAGAGCGCGGAGCTCCGCGCTCAGGCGCCGCGCCGCCGCGTCATCGCCCGCGAGCGCCGGCCCCGAGAGGCGCGCGATTTCCTCGAGAGCCCGTCCTTCCGGCTCCTCCGTGACGTTCTGGCGGGCCACGGCGAGCGCCTCGTCGAAGTTGCGGCGCGCGACCTCCAGGGGTTCTCCGAGACGCGCCCGCAGCGCGGCGTCGAGCATGCCCTCCACCGCGGACACGCTCGCCACGTTCTCCTCGATGATGCGTTCGATGGCGGGCGCCATGCGCCCGAACAGGGCGACGGCGGCGAGGGAGGTCACGACGTGAAGGCCGAGGAGCACCGAGAAGGCCAGGGTGAGCTGCCGGTCCGTCCGCATGATCAGCTGCGCCCCAAGAATTTGTCGACGGCCCCGGCGCGCGCCACGACGATCAGAATGTCTCCGGTCTCGAGCTCCTCCTTGGGATCCGGGAGGCTGACCGCCTGGCTGTCCTTGCGACGCACCGCGATGACGGTGATCTCCCACTTCCGCGGGAGGGCCAGGGTCGCCAGGTCCTTGCCGACGCAGGAGGCGGGGACCTCGAACTCGGTGATGAGCAGGTCGTCTCCCAGGGACACCTCGTCGATGACCCCCGTGTGGAGCAGCCGCGTGGAGAGGCGCTCGCCGAAGGCGCGCTCCGGGTTCACCACCTGGTGGGCGCCCACGAGCCGCAGGATCCGCTCGTGGAGCGGATCCGTCGCGCGGGCCACCACCAGCCGCGCCCCCATTTGACGAAGCAGCGCCGTCACGATGATCGAGGACTCGCGGGCCTCGTCACCGATGGCGCAGACGCAGACGTCGCGGCGCTGGGGCGACGTCTGCGAGAGCGCCACCTCGTCGGTCGCGTCGAAGCAGATGGCGTCCGCCGTGAAGGTGGCGGCCGTGCGCACGCGCTCTTCCTTGGAGTCGATCGCCATCACGTCGACGCCCCGCGCCGCCAGGGACTGAGCCAGGGCCATCCCGAACTGTCCGAGCCCGACGACGATTGCTTGCTTTCTCATGCTCGTTTTCCCTGGAATCGTGGCGTCTGCCCGTCGTCCTACGTGAGTCGGCGTCGCGCTCAGCCGACGTGCAGCTCCTCGTGGGGATAGACCCAGGCGGAGTCGTACCGCCGCTCGACCAAGACGACGAACAGCGTCAGCGGGCCGACACGCCCCGCCAGCATACAGAGGATGATCAGGACCTTCCCGATCTCGTCCAGCAGCTCCGTGCCGCCGAGAGAGAGGCCGACCGTGCCCAGGGCGGAGACGACCTCGAACACGGCGATCTGGGGCGGGAGCGGCTGCGTCAGGAGGATCGCGACGAGCACGACGAACGCCGCGAGGATGCCGATGGTCGTGATCGCCGCTGCCTTGTAGACGGAGACGTGGCTCAAGCGCCTGCCGAAGGCGACGGCCTCCGAGCGGCCCTGCAGGGCGGCGACCACCGCCAGGAACAAGGCGGCGAAGGTGGTCGTCTTGATGCCGCCGGCGGTGCTCCCGGGGCTGCCTCCGATGAACATCAGGAAGATCATCACCGTCTGGGTCGCGACGTGGCTCTCTTTCAGGGCCACCGAGTTGAAGCCCGCGGTGCGACCAACGGACTGGAGCCACGCGTTGTGGAGCCGATCGACGACGCCGAGGTGGGCCAGCGATCCGCTCCACTCGAAGGCCAGGATGATCAGGGTCCCGAGCAGGAGCAGGGCCGCGGTCACGGTGAAGATCAGCTTGAGCTCGAGGGGGAGGGTGCGGCGGCGCCGGCTCACGAGGCGGGGCAGCGCGACCACCGCCGCCGGGGAGAGGCTCCCGGCCACGACGAGCAGGGCCACCGTGTGCAGGACGAAGGGGCTCTTCTGGTAGGCGACGAGGCTGTCGCTCTGCAGGGCGAAGCCAGCGTTGCAGAAGGCGGAGACGGACGTGAACACCGCCCGCCAGAGCGCCTCGCCGCGGAGCTCACCGTCGAGGGTGAAGGCGGCGAAGAGGAGGAGCGTCCCGATGAGCTCGCAGCCGAAGGTCACCGCGAGGACCCGCCCCAGGGTGCGGAAGAGGTGCCCGCGATCGTCGATGCTCAAGGCGCCGGCGAGGGCGCGCTCGTGCCGCAGGCTCAGGCGACGGCCGAGCAGCGGGATCGCCGCGGCGTAGAACGTCATGATCCCGAGGCCGCCCAGCTGGAACGAGGCGAGGAGGACTCCCTGCCCGAACCCGGACCAGGTCGAGGGGGTGTCGAGGACGAGCAGGCCCGTGACACAGACGGCGCTCACCGCCGTGAAGGCCGCGTCGAGGGCCGAGACGGCGTGCCCTTGGCTGCTCGCGGGCAGAGACAACAGGACCGCGCTCAGGCAGGAGAGGGTGAGGAACGTCACCACCAGGAGGCGGGCGGGGTGCTCCAGGATGGATCCCCACCAGGCGGGCTCCTGCCCGCGGCCCTGCGTCCACGACCAGAGCAACAGCAGCGCGGGGCCGACCCCGAGGATGTCGAGGCCGTGCCCGGCAGGGAGGGACCCAGCGGCGACCGCGCCGAGGCTCACGACGGGGGGAAGCCCCAGCAGCGCGATGGCCAGCAGCCGGGGGAGTGGGCTCCAGTGGGCGACGATCCGGGTCCCGCCAGCGAGCATGCACAGGCCGACGGCGAGCACCGCCGCCACCCGCGCAGGGGCGCTCGTGGCCCCCTCCCCGGGGCCGACGAGATACCAGGCGACGAGCGCCAGGCAGCAATCGGGGCCGACGGCAGCCGAGGGGAGGCGATCGGTGTCCCACGCGGTCGCGAGGGGCAGCTCGTCGTACCAGAGCCACGCTGCGCCGGCGGCCAACAGCAGCAGCACCGCCAACACGATGGTGGGGGCATGGGTCAAGACGAACGCGCTCGCCGCCGCCAGGAGGAACGCCGCCACCGAGGCCGCGCAGCGGCCGAGGAACGGGCTCCGGCGGATGACCGCGGCGGCGAACGCCAGCAACCCCGCGATGAGCGCACCCAAGGCCGCCGGGGGGAGCCCCAGCTGGAACGCCTGGCCGACCTCCAGCGCCTCCAGGACGACGAAGCTCGTCGGTGAGGCGATGAGCAGCGCGCTCCGGAGGAGGTGCAGGTGGCGCTCGCGCGTGATCGAAGGCGGGTCCCGCATCCAGGCGCGCCGATGCTACAGCGGTTTCAGCCCGGATGTCGCAGGTTCCGGCCGAGGTGCCCCAAGTCCCCGGCGGGCTGACTCCCGGGCCGACGCCTCGCCCCGGCGTCGTCCCGGCGGATTTTTGCGGCTCGACCAAAGAGGGTCCAAGGGGCCGACCGACTCGTGCTAGACAAGCAAGTGTCGCGCTCGGTCCGTCCGAAGTTCAGCCTGTTGCATCAACCCCCGCCTCGCGTCGGCCTCTTCGTCGACTGGCTCATGGATCCCTACCAGACGGCCGTGCTGGCGGGGGCGAGGGCCGCGGCGGAAGAGTGGGGGGCCAGCCTCATTGCGTTCCCCGGGGGCATCCTCGGCTCACCCCATCGGAACGGTGCGCAACGGAATCACCTCTTCGACGTGGCCGGCCGAGAACAGCTCGACGCCGTCGTCGTGCTCGGGGGCACCCTCGGCAATCACCTCGGCGTCGAGGCGCTGGCGGAGCTGTGCGCGCAGTTCCGCGGGAAGCCGGTGGTGAGCATCGCCGTCGAGGTGCCCGGGTGTTCGTTGGTGCGGGTGAACAACGGCGCAGGGATGCGCGAGGCGCTCGAGCACCTGATTCGGCAGCACTCGCGTCGTCGCGTGGCATTCATCCGCGGTCCGCGCGCGAACGCCGAGGCGGAGGCGCGCTTCAGCGCCTATCGGGAGGCGCTCGAGGGGGCGGGGCTCCCCCTCGACGAGGCGCTGGTGGCCCCCGGGGCCTTCCAGCGGAGCTGCGGCCGGGACGCCGTGCGGCATTGGCTGGACGAACGTCGGATCCCCGTGGGCGAGCTCGACGCGATCGTCGGCGCGGCGGATCTCATGGTCCTCGGGGCGCTCGACGAGCTCACCGAGCGCGGGGTGCGGGTACCGGAGGACGTGGCGCTGGTGGGGTTCGACGACATCGACCAGGCGCGCTTCACGACGCCACCCCTGAGCACGGTGCGCCAGCCGCTCTTCGAGCAGGGGCGCGAGGCGGTCCGCATGGCCCTCCTCCAGATCAACGGGGAGCAGAGCACCGGGTCGCAGCGGGAGCCGGAGCGCCTGGAGTTGCCCACCCGCTTCGTGGGGCGCAGGTCGTGCGGGTGCTTCTCCCGGGAGCCGGCGGAGGGGAGCTTCCCGCCGATCTCTTCGCGTCTGAGCCTGAACGCGCAGCTCGTCGCGCGCCGACAGATCCTGCGGGCGGAGCTCGCCCGAGCTTCTCGGGGCTCCTTCACGGGCGCCGGCGCCGGCTGGGAAGATCGTCTGCTCAACGCCCTGGCGGAGGAGCTCGACGGGCGCTCCGGCGCGTTCGTCGACGCCTACTATCGTGTCCTCCAAGCCGTGATGGTGGCGGGCGGGGACTTGAGCGTCTGTCATCCGGTCATCGGGGCATTGCGCCGACAGCTGCTCGCGCTCGTCGGGGACGACGCCGTCACCCTGCGTCGCGTGGAGCACCTGCTGCACGAGCTGCGGGTGATGACGTCCGAGATCCTCGAGCGCCATCAGGCGATGCAGCGCATCCAGGCGGAGGCTCGCGCGCGGGAGCTGTCTCAGGTCAGCGCCCGGCTGGTGGCCGCCCTCGAGTTCGATCGCTTGACGGCGAGCATTCGTGAGGAGCTCCCGCGACTCGGCATCGGGAGCTGCCTGGTCGTCCGTTACGTCGACGCGGAGCACGTGGAGCCCGTCGCGGGCTATCTCCCTGGCGGAGAGGAGGTGCCTCGCAGCCGCTATCCGGCCAAGGAGATCGTGCCGCGGGCGATCTTCGACGAGGCCGCGGCGGTCCAGCTCACGCTGATTCCTCTGAGCTTCGACGGACACCCCTTCGGCTACGTGGTCTTCGAGCTCGGGCAGCTCGATGGCCATGTCTACGAGTCTCTCGGCGAGATCATCGGGGCCGCGCTGCGCAGCGCTGGGTTGACGGCGATCCTGGCCCGGACCACCGGCTCCTCGCACCCCCTGGCTGCGCGCGAAGCGGCCGGAACGCCGACGACCTGAGAAGCGGCGCCCCTGCCACTCAGCCACCGAGCCACGGGGCCTCACGCGCGTCACCCCGGGTGCGACCCCGGTCCGGCAGTGAGTCCGTGGGCCGCGACGGCCCAACCGGGGGGAGGAGTGAATCGAGCGCGGGCGCCTCGGGCGCGTCACAATGACGGGCGGTGACCGGAGCCTCGGATCCGGCGGGGGAAGCAAACGGGAGGGATCGATGCGCGTCTTGTTGACGGGAGCGACGGGGTTCGTGGGCAAACACCTCTATCCGACGCTGGTCGGCGCGGGGTACGAGGTCGTGTGCGCGTCACGACACCCCGAGCGGGCGCGGGCGCTCGAGCCCGAGAAGCGGTGGGTGCAGTGTGACGTGTCGGATCCGGATTCGACGCGGCGCGCCCTCGAGGGGTGCGATGTCGCTTACTACCTCGTCCACTCCCTCGCCTCGGGGCCCGGCTGGCCCGAGCGCGAGGTGCGCACCGCGGAGGTGTTTCGCGGCGCCGCGGCGGCGCAGCGGCTCGAGCGCATCGTGTACCTCGGGGGCATGGCCCCCAAAGGCGTCCCGTCTCCGCACCTGCAGAGTCGGCTCCTGTGTGGTGAGATCCTGCGTGGGGGGCTCGTGCCGACCTTCGAGCTGCGCGCAGGGATGATCATCGGCGCCGGCAGCGCCAGCTGGAAGATGGTGCGGGACCTGGCGGAGCGCTTGCCCGCCATGGTGCTGCCTCGCTGGATGTCGAAGCACTCCTGGCCCGTGGCCATCGACGACGTCGTGCACGGGCTCCTGAGCGTGTTGGAGCTGCCCAAGGAGCTCGCGCACCACTACGACCTCCCCGGGCCGGAGCGCATCTCCCACCAAGAGGTGCTGCTCCGGGTGGCCCACCTCCTGGGCAAGCACCCGGTGCACTTGCGCGTGCCGCTCGTGAGCCCGCGGCTGTCGAGCTATTGGATCGGTCTCGTGAGCGACGTCGACTTCGAGCTCGCGCGCATCCTGGTCGCGGGTTTGAGCTCAGACTTGGATCCCAAGCCGCCCACGCTCTGGTCGCTGTTGCCGCCGCATCGACGCCTGACCCTGGAGGAAGCCGTGGAAAGGGCGCTCCAGGCGGAGAGCCTGGGTGGGCCGGCGGTGAGCGCCGCGGTCAGGGGCGAGCCCGGTGTCGAACCCGGCGCCGAGCCGCGCCCCGCGCTCCGCTCGGAGAGCGCGCCAGGGAGCGTGGGGCACGGTCGAGAGCCCCCCAGCGCTCCCGCCCCCTGACGGGGCCGTGAACGGGGCCGTGAACGGGCCGTGTCCTTGGGCCAGGTCCTCGCATGCGTGGATTGCATGAATTCCCGTCGATCCATGCGTCGATTGCATGGGTTGCCTCGCTCGAGGCACCGATGTTTGCCCGTCGTTCGGGGGACACCCGTTCGAGGGGGGGGGCGGCCGCTGGGCCGGAGGTGCCGTCCTCTCCGGGGGCACCGGTTGGTTCCAGGGGCGTTGTCCGAACGTTTCGCGGAGGCGTGGGGATGGGCGGTGGCGGAGCGACGTGGACTGTGAATGTCACGAGGTCCTCACAGGTAGCCCCCTGGGATCAGTTGTGATCCGTCGCGAAATGGTAGACTCAAGAGATATGTACAAGAGCCCCAGCCATCTACCGGAAGAAGCCAGGACCAAACTCGCGGCAGCGCTCAACGCGCGGCTCGCCGACGGCCTCGACCTGCACAGCCAGATCAAGGTCGCCCACTGGAACATCAAGGGACCGCAGTTCGCCGCGCTCCACCCCCTCTTCGAGACCTTCGCGGTCGGGCTCGCGCTCCACAACGACACCATCGCCGAGCGCGCCGTGACCCTCGGGGCCAACGCCTATGGCACCGCCCGTCACGTCGCGCAGCACTCACGTCTCCCGGAGTACCCCCAGGACACGAAGCGCGACATGGACCACGTGAAGCTGCTCGCCGAGCGCATCGACGTGTACCTCGAGGGCCTGCGGGAGTCCCGCGCCCTCGCCGAAGAGCTCGGGGACACGGACACCGCCGACGTGTTCACTCAGGTCGTCACGGAGTTCGAGAAGCACGCCTGGTTCCTGAGGGCGTCCCTGGCGGTCTGAGTTCCCCCGAGCGTTCGCGCTGGTGTTCTCACCCCTTCGCGGACGTGCCGCGCCTCGCGAGCCGCGCACCGTCCCAGCTCGCGGGGCCGGGGCCGCGACAAGCCAGGTACAAGAAGAACAAGCAATAGATCAGGGCGAGCTCCCCCTTGTTGACCGGAGGGAAGAAGCCTGCGCCGAAGTCGAGCTTCCAATGGAATTGCACGTAGGCGACGGCCATGGTCCCGCTCGCCAAGAACGCCATCCAGGGCGTGGCGATCCCCAGAGCGATGGCGCTCCCCGCGGTCAACTCGATGATGGCACCGAACCAGAGCTGCGTGCCCGGCGCGGGGACGGTTCCGCCGAGAACACCGAACAACTTCTGCGCACCGTGTAAAGCAAACATCGTGCCCGCGACGATGCGCAGGGCGGCAAAGACGACTTCGGCGCGAGGGCGTAAGACTCGTTGCAGCATTCCAGAGCATTGCACGAAACACCCCTCTGGCCATCCCCGATACCTTAGGCGCGGGCGCCGTCGCTCCTTCAGTGATCGGCCCGGGGAGGCGGCCGAGAGGAGCTCCCGGGCCTCCGCTGGTTGAGGGTGTTCTCGATCGCGGAGAGGCTCACGGGCTTGGTGATGTGGGCGTCGAACCCTGCCTGCTCACAGCGCGCCTTGTCCTCCGGCCGGCCGTACCCCGTCAGGGCCACGAGCCAAACTCGGGCGAAGCGGCTGTCGCTGCGGATCGCACGCGCCACCTCGAGCCCGGTCATCCCCGGGAGCCCCAAGTCGCAGAGGATGACGTCCGGGACGAAGGTCTCGAGCTGCTGCAGGGCCGCCGACCCGTCTGCCGCCACCTGGGTGACATGCCCCCGGAGCTCGAGGAGCTCGCGGAGGAGCTCCGCCGCGTCTTCGTTGTCCTCGACGATCAGGATCCGATCGTGCCCCTCGGGGGTCCGCTCCGACTCCGGGACGGCCGGTCCGCGCTGCGCCCGAGGCAAACGCACGACGAACTCGGCCCCCTGACCTTCTCCGGCGCTCGCGGCGCTGACGCTGCCGCCGTGGAGGTCGACCAGGCCGCGCACGAGGGGGAGTCCCAGTCCCAAGCCCCCCGAGGAGCGATCCATGCTCTGCGTGGCCTGCCGAAAGGTGTCGAAGATGAAGGGTAAGAGCTCGGGCTCGATGCCCTGGCCCGTGTCACGGACGCGCAGGACCACTTCCGAGCCCTGTGCCTGGACGGAAATGGAGATCACGCCCGCGCGGCAGTACTTGGCGGCGTTCGAAAGGAGATTGTCGAGCACCTGCGTGAGGCGAATGCGATCGCCGTCCACCCAGACCGGCTCCGCGGGGAGATCCAGGTCGAGGCGCACGGGGCGGGCCTCGAACGCCGCGGCATAGTCTTTGGCGACGTCCCGCGCGATCGTGGTCAGATCGAGGAGCTCACGCTCCAGCTCGATCTTGCCGCGCACGATGCGAGAGACGTCGAGCAGGCCGTCGAGCAGCTTGGCCATGTGCGCCGTCTGCCGCTGCAGGACGGCGCGGACTCGCCGCACCTGGTCGTCGTCCGTCTCGGTGTGCTGGAGGAGCTCCGTCGCGCTGCGCACCGCCGCCAGCGGGTTCCGGAGCTCGTGCCCGAGCATGGCCAGAAACTCGTCCTTTTGTCGGTTCGCCTCCCGCAGGCTGCCCTCCGCCTGGAGCCGCCCGGCGAAGACGCCGATGGCCCGACCGATCGCCTCCAGAGTTCGCGGGAAGGTCGCGTCTGCGAGCAGGTGCCGTCGCGAGAACACGCTCAGCACGCCGAGCACTCGTGGCCCGCTCAGGATCGGCAGGGCCATGGCCGCGGTGAGCCCGAGGGCAGACGCGGCGTGCGGCAGCTCGAGCTGCTCGTGCGCGTCGAGCACGGTGATCCACTCGGGCCGCCCCTGCTCCCAGACACGGCCGACGAGCCCTTCCCCCTTGCCGATCTGGTTCCTGGTGAAGAGCTGGCTGATGTGATGTTCCCGGTGGGGCTCCTCGGGGGAGGAGAACACGGTGCGGGTCAGCGTCTCTCCGTGCGCGTCCGGCCACCAGAGCTCTCCCAGGGACGTGCCGAGCTCTCGGGCGAAGGCGCCGTGAATCCGCTTCGCCGCGTCGGCGATGCTGCTGGAGTTCGCGAGGATCCACCCCACCGCGTGCTCGAGGGCGAGCCGATGGCGCTTCTGATAACGCCCCACGGCGGCGGCGACCATCGTCGCCACGGAGTGCAGGAAGCTCGTCTCGTTGGTGGTGAACTTGCGCCGCTCGAGGGTCAGGGCGCCGAGCACGCCGTAGGCCGAGTCCCCAAACTGAATGACGCAATAGATCCCGCTCGTGGCTCCGTGCTCGACCACGTGGGGTGAGGCCTGGAAGCGCTTGTCGGAGGCGAGATCGTCGACGACGATCGGGGCGCTCGATTTCAGGATGTAGCCCGCCTGGGTGTTCAGATCGACGTCCAGGAGGGTCGACTTGACGAGGCCTGGTCGCCAGCCGATCCCGGAGCGCAGGAGCATTTTCTCCCCTCCGGGTTGGAGCTCCAGCAGCTCACAGAGATCCGTCCCGAGGGTCTGCTGGACCTCGCGCACGACGCGCTCCATGAACGCGTCGATGTCCTCTTCCTCGAGCGCTTGCAGGCCCAGGCGCGCGACGACGCTCTGCTGCTCTTCCCGGACCGCGAGGCCCGCGGTCGCGGTCTTCAGATCCGTCACGTCGAGGAAGGTGACGACCACGCCGCCGATGTGCTGGCTCCCCGTGCGGTAGGGGAGCACGCGCCGCACGAACCAACGCCCGTCTGGTGCCCGGAGCTCGCGACTCCGCGGGGACAGCTGCGTGAGCACCCCGCGAGCGTCGTCGTCGAGATCGCAGTGCAGGAGGTCGCGCGCGATGTCGCGGACGACGCGCCCCGTATCCGAGGGGCCGAGCTGGAGGAGCTCCTGAGCCGCCGGGGTGATGCGGCGGATGCGGAACTCCGAGTCGAGGAACACCGTGGCGAGGTTGGTGCTCTCGAAGAAGTTCAACAGGTCGTTGTTGGCCGCCTCGAGCTCGTCGACCTTCTCCTTGAGCTGGAGGTTCAGGGTGGACAGCTCCTCGTTCAGGGACCGCAGCTCCTCGGTCGTGGCCTCGAGCTCCTCGTTGGCGGACTGGAGCTCCTCGTTCATGGACACGGCCTCCTCGTGGGAGGTTCGCAGCTCCTCGTTGACCGCCTCGCGCTCCTCGATGCTGTGCCGCAGGTCTTCGCGCGTCCGACGCAGCTCCTCCTCGAGCTGTTGCAACAGCACCTCGTGCTCGGCGCTCGCGTTGGACGAGATCGGAGCTTGAGGCAGCGACTCCACGTCCTGAAAGGAGATGACGACCGTGCCGGGAGGAAGCCCCGGCGCCGGACGGACTTGCATCATCGTCTGGGGGCCGCCGCGATCGGGGCTCGACACGACCGAGACCGGGCAGCGATCCCGCCGGCTGCGATAGATGGCCGGTCGCAAGCGACACACCAGGTCCGCGCGCAGCATGGGGAAGAGCTCGAGCCGCGGCTCCCCCTGGGGCAGGTTCACGTAGGGGCGGAGGTCGCCGGACGAATAGAGGATTTGTCCATCGTCGGACAGCACGAGCGTAGGCAGAGAGGTGCGCAGGACCGCGTCCCGTGCCAGGGCGGTGGTGCTCGGGGCGGCGCGCGGAGAGAGGGGCGCCGCGGAGGGGGCGGGGGGATGACTGACGGGCGCCTTGCGGGACGGCGCGAGATCCGGCCGCCCCAGCGGGGTGGCCGTCACGAGGCCCGTCTTCTGATAGAGGCGGGCCGGTTTGGAGACGAGGGAGAACCGTGCCCCGGCGATCGTCTCCGACGTGCCGAGCAACAAGAAGCCTCCAGGCTTGAGGGCGAAGTGAAACCCATCGACGACGTGCTCGCGAGCCCGCTCCTCGAGGTAAATGAAGAGGTTGCGGCACGACACGAAGTCCATCCGCGAGAACGGGGGATCGTTGCAGACGTTGTGGACCGCGAAGGACACGACGTCTCGGAGGAACGGTTGCACCTGGAAGCCGCCTTCCACTCGCGTGAAGTACCGGCGCAGCCGAGCCTCGGAGATGCCCGACACCGCAGACTCCGGGTAGAGGCCGCGGCGGGCGATCGTGAGCGCTTCGGTGTCGACGTCCGTGGCGAACAGCTGGAGATGAAGGCTCTTGGCGCGCTCCGCTTCGGCGGCTTCCAGGAGCAGGATCGCCAGAGAGTAGGCCTCTTCGCCGGTGGCGCAGGCGGGGACCCACGCGCGCAGCGTCTCTCCGTCGCGGGCCGCCCGGGCGCGGGGACGCACTGCCTGCTGCTCGAACACCGCGAACGCGTCCGGGTCGCGGAAGAAGTCCGTGACGCTGATCAACAGATCGCGGATGAGCGCGTGTTGTTCGGAGGTGTTTCGTCGGAGACGATCGAGGTAGAGGTCGAGCGTCTCACAGCTCGCCAATCTCATGCGACGCAGCGTGCGTCGGCTGATGGTCGCCGCCCTGTAGTGCCGCAAGTCGAAGCCTGCGCGTGGCTGGAGGATCCGCGAGAGCTCCTCGAGCGCCTCGGGCGGGAGAGGCGGCTGAGGCGGCGTCGGCTCGGGATCGGGGTCCGACACGGGAGGCAGCCTGGGTGAGTCTTCGTGGAAAGCCATCGCGATGAGGTGCGGTGGGGAGTGGGTGGGAGATGACCCCAACGGAGGCAGCGGCTGCGGTGGGCCTCCGGCGAAGTGGCTCTATTCAATCGCGCACGCCCAGGCGCCGCAAGGAGGGACCGGGGCGCCGCGAGCGGGGAACGGGGGCCGCCGCGCGAGCCTCTGCAGATCCAGTTCAAGTGGGCGCTCCCGTTGGCTCACCGAGGGTCCGGACGTCGGCGCGCACGGGGGCCGCCGCTCGACGGTTCGGTTCGCTGCGCTATACCGTGTCGAGGGAGGGGGAAATCGGATGAACGCGATCGATCTGCTGTTGGCGCAGCACCGCGAGATTGAGAACCTGTTCGGTCAGTGCAAGAAGGCTTCGGGGGAGGACAAACTCGAGCTCTTCCACGCCATCGCGGACCTGCTGGTCCTGCACACCTCGATCGAGGAGGAGCACTTCTACCCGGCGGCGGCGACCGGTGGCATTCCCGAGGCGCAGGTGCGGGAAGCCCTCGAGGAACACCTTCTCGTCAAGCGCAGCCTGGCGGATCTGCTCGCTCAGGATGCGGTGGATGCCGAGTTCGACGCCAAGCTCCAGGTCCTCGAGGAGCTGGTGGCGCACCACGTGAAGGAAGAGGAGGACGAGCTCTTCCCCGCGGTGGAGAGCAAGCTCTCGAAGACGAGGCTGCGGGAACTGGGGGCCGCCCTCGAGAGCATGACGACCGAACTCGAGGAGGAAGAAGCCCTCTACGAGCGCGTTCAGGACGTCGATGAGCTCGCGCGGGCTGCCCCGTTCTCGCAGGAGGAGCCGCGCCCCCGAAGCTGAGCGCGTCGGTCAGTCTTGAAGGAGGTCCAACCGGGCGGGGCCGAGGTCATCGCGTTGCCCGTGCGCTTGGAGGTCCACCCAGCTCAGCGGGTGATGGGGCGGGGACGCGGCACTGGGAACTCGTGACCAGCTCCACCGCGGCTCGACCCGGACGATCTCCTCGAAGCGGGCGCGGTCCAGGTAGTGGTCCAAGGCGTCCGTCGAGGAGTCGCTGGGGATCCAGAAAGGGATGGATCCGGTCCGGAGCACCTGCGCGGGATCGACGGGGCCGGACTCCACCGCGAGGCGGTGGGGAGCCCGGTCCCCCACCACCCGGCTGCGATACAGCTCCGCGATCCACGGGCTCAGGTCGTCGGGGGCGCGAAACGAGAGCCGCAGGAGTCGATAGCCGTGGCGGTCCGCGAAGCGGAGCGCGTCGGTGGTCAGCTCCGCAGCGTAGCCCCAGCGTGCGTCCGCGACGGTCGTGGTCTCCGAAATGTCCGTCGGGGGAGTCGGGGCGAGGTGGACGAAGTGCCGTTCACTTGCCTGGAGACAAGCCCGTGGGCTGTCGCAGTCGACGAGGACGAGGGTCCCTCCGGGGGCGAGATGTTTGAGAAGGAAGCGCTCGTAGCTGGGGCCGAGGGTGATTCGCTTCAGACGAAGCTCGACGATCCCGGGGCGGAAGCGACCCCGATCCTCGAGGACCTGGTGCACCTGCACGTCCGGCGCCGCTGCCAGGAGGGGGCGGACGAGCGCCGCGGCGCGCGCCGCGGCTCGCCGGGGGTCTCCCGAGTCGAGGGGAGAGCCGAGGGGAGAGTCGAGGCTGGAGTCGCGGACGAGGGTGAGTGACGTTTGGGGGAGCCAGGGGGCGCCGACGGCGGCGGCGAGGTGGATGGCGGCGCCGTTCGTCGCGCCGACGAGGACCACGGGGTAGGTCCGGCGGGGATAGTTCCCCGTGACCCACCGTGAGACGGCCTCCGAGGAATAAGAGCGCAGCGCCCGGGCGGGGACGGCCGTGGTCCAGGCCCCGAGTCGCGCCGCGATGGTCCGCCGGTCTTCCGGCAGCACATTCAACGCTCGCGGCGTCGTCTTTCGGAGGAGCGACGGCCTTCGCCGCGGCGCGCCCTCGCTCCGCAGGAACGCCGCGAGAGAGCTCAGGAATAGGGTGGCCGTGTCGCAGGAGGAGACGTGTCGAGGGGCGACCCCACAGCCCGCGAGCGCGTGGGTGAGGGTCGAGGGGGTGGCGAGGCTCTTCATGGGCCGGGTGGTCGGCGGAGGCGGGGCGGTTCCCCAGGCCCCGATTGAGACGGCCTGGACCCGGACGGGGCTCATGAGTGATCGTTCAGGTTCCGTCGTTCAGCGGCGAGGAGCGACCGCGACGCCGTCCCGGATGCGATCGCTCGGGTGCGCCACGACCTCCGCGCCTGGGGCGAGGCCCTCGGTGATTTGCACCGCGGAGGGGGTCCGCTCGCCGATCTTCACGGGCACGAGCCGCACGAGCTCACCCTCCACTTGGTACACGGCCCAACCGTCGCCGTGGCGAAAGAGAGAGCTCGGCGGGACCTGGACCACGTCCGCCGCTTCCCACACCACGATGTGGGCCTCGACCCTGTAGCCGTCCCCCAGGGACGCCCATTGCTCCCGCGGAGCGACGAGGTCGATGATGACGTTCACGCGCTGCTCCTCCACGCCGAGCGCGCTGGTGCGCGAGAAGGCGCTGGGCTCGACCAGGCGCACGCGCCCCTCCAGGGCGGGCCCACCCCAGCGATCGAGCACCACCCTGTTGCCCGGCGAGATGCGGACGGCGTCGCCGGTGAGGACGTCCGCGACGACCTCGAGCGCCCCGGGATCCGCGAGCTCGAGCAACGGCGTACCCAGCTGAACCACACCCTCGCTCTCCTGGATCACCTTCAAGACGCGTCCCGTGACCGGCGCCGGGACCTCGAGCTGATCCTCGGCCTTCGTGCCTTGCCCGGTGAGGCGGCCCAATACGGCCCGCGCCATGCGCACCTCCGAGTCGGCGACCTGTGCGCCGAAGCGGGCAGACTCGAGCTCCGCCGTCGCGGTGCGGAGCTGCAGCTCTGCTTGCTCTCGCTGGAGCTCCGTGGCGACGCCCCGATCCGCGACCTGCCGCATGCGTTCGGCGTTCACCTGCGCGAACTCACGGGCGGCCTCGGCGCGCTCGACGAGGGCGCGGGCCTGGCGTTGTGCGGCGAGCGCAGCGGCGACGCGGGCCTCCGCCTGGCTGCGGGAGCGGACGTCGAGGAGCGGCGCGTCCAGGGGGACGATGCGGGCGATGACGGTCCCTGCCTCCACCGCGTCGCCCGGGTGGAGCTCCGGTCGCGCCAGGCTCCCGCTCAAGGGCGCGGACACGACGTGCCGGTTCTTCACGCGCGCTCGCCCGTCTTCGTGGACGGTGACGACCAGGGGGCCACGTTTTACCTCGACGACGTCGGCCGGGACGGGCCGCGGCTGAAACGCCAGGACCAGGACGACGATCGTGGCGAGGATCGCGGACGACAGGAGGACGCGCTTGAGCCAGCGAACGAAGGAACGGGAACGGGGAGCCGGGCTCGTCATGGTCACTCTCTGGTTTTCAGGACGGCTATCAGGTCGAGGGAGTCGAGCTTGCGGCGCACCACCAAGGCGCTCAGCAAACTGGCGATGAGCGTCACCAGGGTCGCGAAGGCGTAGCTCCGGACGGTGACGAGTAAGGGGAGGCGGTAGGTCTCGGGGTCCATCGTCGTGCCGAGAGCCCACACGAGCCCGCGCCCGAAGAAGAGCCCCAGGGGGATGGCGAGCAGCACCTGGACGCCCATCTCGCCGAGCAGCATGGCGGAGACCTCGGCGCGGGTGAAGCCGAGAACGCGGAGGCTCGCCAGGTCACGAGACCTCTGCGAGAGCGCGACGCGGGCGTTGTTGTAGACGACCCCGAACGTGATGGTGACCGCGAAGAAGGTGATGATCAGGGTGAACACGAGGATCATCCCCGCGCTCTGTTCCCGAAATCGCTGCAGCAGCTCGTCGCGCGAGCCCACCGCGGCGACCGCAGGGAGGTCCGTCAGGCGACGGTGGAGCTCCCGTGAGTGCGCGGGGTCGACCTGGAGGAGCACGCTCGAGACGAGGGGCTCCTGCCGGACCAGCTGGCTGAGAGCCGTCAGGTGCATGTGCCCCTGGAGGCCGAAAGATTCGTCGACGAGGCCGCTCAAGGTGACCTCTTCGTGAGCGCGGCTGCCCTCGCGGAGCTCGAGGGTGAGACGATCCCCCACCTCGAGGCCCAGCAGCTCCGCGAGCTTGTCCGTCAGCACGAGACCCCCGGGCGGGATGGACACTGCCCGGCCATTCTTGTCGCGGAGCGCCCGCAGCTCGGCGTCCTCGGGGTACCCGATGACCACTCCGTCGCGGAAGCGATGCCCCGCTCGAAACCGCACCGGGAGCTCCCGGCGGCCTTCCGCGCGCAACACGCCGGGCAGGTGCCCGAGCTCCCGCACCGCTCGCTCCGGGCGGGGCCCCGTGAGGGTGACGGTGACGTCCTCCCGCATGACGTCGAAGAACTGTGTGCGCACGAGCTCCTCGGTGGCGTCGTAGTAGAACCCGCCGACGACGGTCAGGCCCACGGAGGACGCGATGGCCACCGAGGACAGCAGGGTGCGCAGGGGACGGCGCCGGAGCTCCCGGAGCACCATCTGGGGTGCGGTTCCGACGAGGCGACCGAGCTCCAACCGATCCAGCCAGGATCGCGTGTAGCGTGCGGGGGGCGGCGCCTGCATGGCCTCCGCGGGCGCGAGCCGCAGGACGCCGCGCACCGCCGCGAAGGTGCCGATGCCCGAGGCGAGCAGGGTCACCAGCAGAGAGCCGATCGCCGAGGAGAGATCGAAGCGGAATTCGAGGTTCGGGAACTTGAAGTAGTGCTGGTACAGCTCGGTCATCGCGGCGCCGAGCCAGGCGCCCGCCGCTGCGCCGAGGCCGGCCCCCGCCAAGGCGATCAAGACGACGAGCTTGGCGAAATGGAGCCCGATTTCGCCGCTGTGGTAGCCGAGCGCCTTCAGCGCGGCGATCTCTCCCCGCTGCAGGAGGACGAGGCGCGACAGCACCAGGTTCAGGAGCAGCGCGGCCACGGCGAGGAAGATGGCCGGCACCACGGAGCTCATCGAACGGAGCTGGGTGAGCTCGCCGGAGACCATGTAGTTCGACGGCTGCCGGGCGCGCGGATAGGCGCCGAGTCCCCCGTAGGGCTCGAGGCGTAGGTCGAGCTCGTGCAGCACGGCCCGCTCGGAGGCGCCCGGTTGCAGGGTGACCGCGACGTCGTTGAACGCGCCTTCCATGGCGAAGGCCGCCGCCACGGCCTCTTCCCCCATCCACATCACCGCGAAGCGCGTCGGATCGGCGGCGAGGTCCCCCGGGGCGACGGCGAACACGTACTCGGGGGAAGCGACGAGGCCCACCACGCGCATCTCTCGCCTGCGGCCGTTCAAGACGATGGGGAGCCGGTGACCGGGCTCGATGCCGCGGGCCAGGGCGAAGCCCTCGAGCAGCAGGATCTCGTCGTTCCTGCCCGGCTCGAGGAGACGCCCCTGCCGCAGATCGACTCGGTTCAGGCTCGCTCCGTGGGGCGGCACCGAGACCACGCGCCCGCTGATGGGGCGCACTCCGGGCTCCAGGGGCACGAGCACCCCCTCCACGATGCGCCCCTCCGCGCGGGCGACACCGGGAATCGCCTCGATGTCCGCGAGCAGGGAGCGCGGCGCCCGCTCGAGGCTCGCGAAGGCCGCCGCGAACCCGTAGCGCTCGTAGTAGGTGGTCCGCGCCAGCTCGAGAGAGGCGTAGTTGCCGCGCAGGGCCACGAAGCTCGCCACACCACAAGCCACCACGAGGGCGATGGTCAGGATCTGACCACCCAGGTGGCGGAGATCGCGCAGGAGCTTTCGATCGAGGGCTTTCACCAGGTCAGCTCGCGGGCGTCGGCCTTCTCGGTGGGGCGCTCCTCCCCAACGATGCGTCCGTCGGCGAGGGTGATCACGCGGTCGGCGAGGCGCGCGATCGGCGCGTTGTGGGTGATGATGGCCGTCGTCGTCCCGAGCTCGCGGTTGATCTTCTGCAGGACCTCCAGAACGAGGACACCGGTGCGGTAATCGAGGGCTCCGGTGGGCTCGTCGCAGAGCAGGAGCTCGGGGCGCTTCGCCACGGCGCGGGCGATGGCGACGCGCTGTTGCTCGCCGCCCGAGAGCTGCGCAGGGAAGTGATCGAGGCGCGGCCCGAGCCCGACGAGCTCCAAGGCCTCCTCGGGGGACATCGGATCGTCGGCGATGTCCGTGACGAGGGCGACGTTCTCGCGGGCGGTGAGGCTGGGGATCAAATTGTAGAACTGAAAGACGAAGCCGACGTGGCGCCTGCGGTAGCGGGTGAGCGTCTTCTGATCGGCGGCGGTCAGCTCCTGATCGCGAAACCAGAACCGTCCGCTGGTGGCGACGTCGAGCCCGCCGAGGATGTTGAGCAGGGTGGACTTGCCGCTGCCCGACGCTCCCAAGAGCACGATCATCTCGGAGCGGTGGAAGGTGCAGTCCACACCGCGCAGGGCGTGCACCTCCACCTCACCCATGAGGTAGACCTTGGTGAGTCCTTCGGCGCGGAGGATCGAGTCGTCGGGGGGCGGGGTCACGACGGTCATCTTCCCAAGCGTCGAGGCGCAGCGACACCGTGGCTCGCTCCGTGGCTCGCTCCGTGGTGGGGCGCCGGGTGCTGTGGTGCCTGCTCCACCGTACGCCGTAGGGCCGTGCACGGGGCCAGAGCGTGCCGCGCCGAACCGCTCCGTACCGCGGTGTTCCGTAGTGCGGCGTACTGGTTTCGGGCAGCGTTCACAGGGTCGGAGATAGCACCGATGGGCCATGGGGAGACAGCCCCCGACGCGCGCGTGTGGCGGGGCTCGGCGCCACGCACGTCCTCGTCGTCGAGCGAGACCCCCTGACGCGCGAGTAGGGCGGGGGCGCGGCGCGCCGGCGGCTGGATCGCAGCCCCCGCGGGTGTACGCTCTGCCCATGGATGCGGCGCAGTTCGCCCTCGCCAAGGCGTACATCGACTTCGACGCCACCTCGGAGGCGGCGCTGCGGGCGTTTCACCCGGTGGCGGCGGCGCACTTCACGGCCATCGTCGACGACTTCTACGGGCGCGTCGAGGAGGTGCCCGCGGCGCGAGCCCTCATCACAGGCGGCAAGGAGCAGATCGCGCGGCTCAAGCTGACCCTCCGGGAGTGGCTGGATCGCCTGCTCCAGGGGCCCTACGACGAGGACTACCTCGAGGCTCGGTCTCGGATCGGCCGCGTCCACGTGCGCATCGGCATGTCCCAGGAGTTCATGTTCACCGCCATGAACCGGATGCGGGTGCGCCTCCAGGACGTCGCCCTCGACGGCTATGCGGACGATCCGCAGACGTGTCGCGCGGTCGTTCGCGCCGTGGGCCAGGTCCTCGATCTCGAGCTCGCGATCATGCTCGACACCTACCGCGAGTCGTTGCTGGAGGACATGCGGGCGACGGAGCGCCTCGCCACCATCGGCCAGCTCGCCGCCAGCATCGGTCACGAGCTGCGCAATCCGCTCGGCACCATCGACTCCAGCCTCTTCCTGGTGCGTCAGCGTCTGAACCGTCTCGGTCTGGAGGATCCACAGCTCACCAAGCACCACGATCGGATCGGGACGCAGGTCGAGCACTGCGGCAAGATCATCAACAACCTCCTCGACCTGGCGCGAGAACGTCCTCCTCGACGCAAGCGGACCTCCGTCGCGGAGTTGATCCAGTTGGCGCTCGAGCGCGCCGCCCTCCCCGAGGGCATCGCGGTCGAGGTGGAGGAGCTCGGCGCCCACACCATCGACGCGGACGCCGACGACATCAGCCACGTCCTCGTCAACCTCCTCGGTAACGCCGCTCAGGCTCAGGGGGGCAGCGGCCGTGTCCGCATCACCGCCTACCGCTTCAAGGGGGGGACCACGCTCACGGTGACCGACGCGGGTCCCGGGGTCCCCCCCGAGATTCGGCACCGGATCTTCGACGCCCTCTTCACGACGAAGGCTCGGGGGACCGGCCTGGGTTTGGCCCTGTGCCGGCGCATTCTCCACGCGCACGGGGGCGAGATCGACTTGGAGCCGAGCGAGGTGGGGGCAACCTTCCGGGTCTGGGTCCCCGACAGCGAGCTGCTCGGGGGGGACGAGGCTCCGTCGGCGAGCTGACGTCTTCGGTTGCGCGGCTGCCGGCTGCTGCCTAGGCTTCCGCCGTGCGCGACGTGAAAGGTCACATCCTCGTCGTAGAGGACGATCCGGAGCTCGCGGACAATTTGGTCGAGATCATGGAGGGCCTCGACTGGCAGGTGGACGTCTCGAGGAGCGCCGAGCGGGCGCTGGAGCTGCTCCGCGAACGCTCTTACGAGGGCGTCCTCACGGATTTTCGCTTGCCCGGGCTCGGGGGCGTGGAGCTGATCTCCCGGCTGAGGGAGGCGGGCGCGCACGTGCCCGTGGTGGTCATGAGCGCCTTCATGGACGAGTCGGCGGCGGACCAGGCCGAGCGCGCCGGAGCCCTCGACGTGCTGGCGAAGCCCGTGGATCTCGAGCGCCTCTTCGGCCACCTCGAGACGTTCTCGCGCACGAACCGCCTCGTCCTCATCGTCGAGGACAACGTGTCCCTGGCAGAGAACGTGGCGGAGGCGCTCCGTGAGGAGGGCCTCGCTTCCGAGGTGGCGCCGGACGGGCTCGGGGCGCTGTCGCGGCGGCTGCTGCCCCAGGTGGCCTTGATCGATCTCCGCCTCCCGGATCTGAACGGGGTCGAGGTAGCGCGGCGTTTGCTCGCGCGGGATCCCACGATCAAAATCCTCTTCGTCACCGCGCACGCCGAGGAGCTGCGCGCCGAGGTGGAGCGGGCGCAGCGTGAGCTCAAGAACGTCCGCCCCGACACCGCGTGCCTGCTCAAGCCCTTCAGCGTGCCCGACCTGGTGCGACGCATTCGGCAGGCCGTGCAGTGACGTCGAGCGCCAAGCCCAACGTCCTCGTCGTGGACGACAACGCGGATCTCTTGGACAACGTCTGTGAGATCCTGGAGACCGTCGAGGACCTCGAGATCCGCCCCGCGCTGGCGCTGAATCGCCACGAAGCCATCGAGGTGTGTCGCTCGGCGAGTACGGCGCTCGACCTCGCCCTCGTCGACCTGCGCTTGCCGGACAGTGACGGGCTGCGCCTCTCCTCGGAGATCCAGGAGCTCTGCCCCTTCGCCGCCGTGGTCCTGATCACCGGGGACGCCAGCCTGGAGAGCGCCATCGCGGCCCTCGAGCAGCGGGCCTTCGCGTACGTCACGAAGCCGTTTCGCGCCCCGGAGCTCCTGCGCACGGCGCGCTCCGCGATCGCCAAGGCCCGCGCGGAACGGGAGAGTGAGCTCTTGAAGCAGAGCCTCGAGGCGTCGGAGCGACGTCACCGCGAGGTGGTGGACGCGGTGCCGGCCTTCGTGCTCGCCCTCGACGCGGAGGGGCGGATCGCCCTGTGGAATCAGGAGCTCGAGCGGGTCACCGGCTACGAGCGCAGCGAGATGCTGGGACGGCCCGGGCGGGAGTGGGTGGGCGAGGGGGGCGAGGCGCGCCTCCCGCTCAAGGACGGAGGACATCGCCTCGCGCGTTGGCAGAGCACCCAGCTGGTCGGTCCCGAGGGGACACCGGTGACCTACGCCCTGGGGCTCGACGTGACGGAGGAGCGCGACATGCTCCGGCGCACCCTGCAGACGGAGCGGCTCGCCGCCGTGGGCACGCTGGCCGCGGGGCTCGCCCACGAGGTGCGCAACCCGCTCAACTCCGCGCTCTTGCAGCTGCAGGTGCTCCGCCGGCGCGTCGAGAAGGGGCAGCGAGAGCCAGCCTCACTGCTCCCCGTCGTCGAGGTCGTCGGCGGTGAGATCCGGCGCCTGGACCGGCTGGTCAGCGACTTCTTGGCGTTCGCGCGGCCGCGGCCCCTCGAGCTGCGCCCCGTGCTCCCCAACGAGTTCATGCAGGCGATGGCGGACCTGGTCCGGCCGGAGGCCGAAGAGCGGGGCATCGCGGTGGAGCTACGCCTGGACCGGAACGTCGGCCCCCTGGATGGAGACCCCGAAGGCCTCCGCCAGGTGATCCTGAACCTGGTGCGGAACGCGATCGAGGCGATGGGGACGTCCGGCACTCTGCTCCTCGCGACGGAGCCCGCGGACGCGGAGGGCAACCTGGCCCTGGTGGTGCAGGACGACGGACCCGGCTTCCAGGAGTCCGCGCCCGTGTTCGACGCCTTCTACACCTCGAAGGAGGGGGGGACCGGCCTGGGCCTCGCCATCGTCCACCGCCTGGTCACGGAGCACGGGGGCAGCGTCGCCGTGGAGACGCGCCCAGGACGGACCCGGTTCACCCTGCGCCTCCCCCAGCGAGCCGCCGACCGGCCGCCACGCTGAGACCGAGTCGTGAGGCGAAGGCGTCGACCGATTCGCTGGCTTTGCACCCTCACGACAACAGCGCCGAGCTCGAGTCTCGAGGGGGCGCGTCGACCGGTCCGCTGGCGTTGCACCCCCGTTGCACCCTCACGATAACGACCAGCTCACGGTTGCTCGCCGGGGAGCGTGGCCGGACTCTCCGGTCGGGTCACGCCCTTGACGAATCCGTGAAAAAGCTGCGTTACGGCCCTGAAGTGCCGACGCATTTGCGCGTTTTCAAGAATGGGTTCGGGGGGCGAGCGGTCGGGGCGCGGGGCGTTCGCGGGGAACGGGCACTGGCACGGACGTTGCTCTCCTGTCGAGGGACGTGATCAATATGAGCGGGGGAAAGGGCGTCGTGATGGGAGTTTCGGTCGTAGCGATGGGTGGTCGGGTGGGTCGTGGTAGGAGTCTGACGAGTGCGTTGGCTGCGGCGGGGTGTACGGACCCCGCGGTGCTTCGCGCGATGTCACGCGTGCCCCGCCAAGATTTCCTGGCCGAGGAGCTCCGGGAGGAGGCGTACCTCGAGCGCTCCCTTCCCATCGGAGAGGGCCAGCGGATCGCCGCGCCGTCCCTCGTCGCGCGAACGCTACAACTGCTCTCCTTGGGGCCTCAGGACAAGCTGCTCGAAATCGGAACAGGGAGTGGATACTCCGCGGCGGTCGCCTCGCACCTGGCGCGGGACGTGTACACCGTGGAGCGCAACGCGAACCTGGCGCGGGCGGCGAGCTGCTTCCTGGGTCGGCTCGGTTACCGCAACATCCACGTGCGCCATGGAGAGGGGGTGGACGGCTGGGCCGAGCACGGCCCCTTCGACGCGATCTCGGTCACTTTCCCAGCCCCGTCGCTGATCCGACCCCTCGTGCAGCAGCTCACCCTCGGCGGCAAGCTCGTCATGGCCATGGGGCACAGCGGCATCAACGACGCCCTCTTGCTCGTGACGCGCACCGTCGACGGGTTCGTGGAGAACTCGGTGCTGGGTGCGCGCCCGGGGCCGTCGATCGCGCCGTACCCCCTCGCCGCGGGTTCCCAGCAGGCGACGCCGTATCCCCGCTCCTGCGCGTGACTCAGGCGCCGGCCGGGCTGCCCAGGGGGCTCCAGGTCGCGACGGACAGTCGCTCCGGGAGAGGCGGCGCGAGCCCCTTGAGCTGCTTCTGCACGAGGCTCGCGTAGTAGCCGCGACGCTGCAGGAGCTCCTCGTGGCGCCCGGCCTCGACGATCCGTCCGTCGCGGAGCACGACGATGCGATCGGCCCCCACCACGGTGGCCAGCCGATGGGCGATCACGAAGGTCGTGCGGCCACGCACGAGTCGATCGAGCGCCTCCTGGATCAGCTCTTCGGACTCGGCGTCGAGGGCGCTGGTCGCCTCGTCGAGGATCAGGAGCGGCGGGTCCTTCAGGAGCGCCCGAGCGATGGAGATGCGCTGGCGCTCGCCGCCGGAGAGGCGCCCGCCTCGCTCGCCAATCACGGTGTCGTAGCCCTGAGGGAGGCGTTGGATGAAGTCGTGGGCGTTGGCCGCCTGCGCCGCCTTCACGACCTCCTCGAAGGGCGCCTCCGGACGACCGTAGGCGATGTTGGCGCGGACCGTGTCGTCGAACAGGGTCCCGTCCTGGAGGACCACGCCGATCTGGCGGCGTACGCTCGCCTGCTTCAGAGACCGGAGGTCATGACCATCCAGCAGGATGGCTCCCGAGCTCGGGTCGTAGAAGCGCTGGAGCAGAGCCATCGTCGTGCTCTTGCCCGAGCCGCTCGGGCCGACGAGGGCGACGCGCTCTCCGGGGCGCACCTCGAGGTTCAGACCATCCAGGACGGGGCGCTGGTCGGACCGGTAGGCGAAGGACACGTCACGGAACTGCACCGCTCCGGTGAGATGCCCGACTTCCCGGGCGTCGGGGGCATCCCCCAGGTTGTCCTGCTCGTCCAAGATCGAGAAGACGTCGTCGATGGACACCGACGCCTTGTGGAGCGTCCGGTAGACGCCCGTCAGGCCCTGCACGGGGCCAAAGACGCCGGCGAGGTACCCGAGGAACGCCACGAGGGTGCCGATGGTGCCCTCTCCCCGCAGGATCAGGTACCCGCCAAGGGCGATCGCCGCAATGCGGGCCAGGGCCACCACGAGCCCCTGCTGTGCGGAGATGCGCGAGTCGAGCTTCACGCCCCGCAGCACCAGCTGGTTGGCTTCCTGCACGCCGCCGAGGAAGCGGCGCTTCTCCGCGTCCTCCATGGCGTAGCTGCGCACCGTGACGATCCCCGAGAGCACCTCGTTGAAGCGGCTGTAGATCTTGGTCCAGCGATCGAGTAGGGAGCGCTCACGCTGCGTTTGCTCCGGAGCGGCGCGCGCTGCCAACAGAGCGGGGAGCGGGGCAAACGCGAGCACGAGCAGCGCGAGGCGGTGGTCGAGCTGCAGCATGATGCCGACGGCGATCGCCAGGTACACCACGCTCGGCAGGATATTGCAGGTGATCTCCGTGACGGCGCTCAAGAACCCCTGAATGCCGCGATCGAGGCGGGTCATGATGGCGCCGACGCCGTGGCTCCGATGGAAGCCTACGGGGAGGGTGTGCAAGCGGCCCACGGTCTCGTCGAGGAGCGTCTGGTGGACGTGCAGTCGGGTGCGCCAGGCGAGCCAATTGCTCGCCGCCGTGAACCCTTCGCGGAGCAGGGCGACCCCGAGGAGCCCGCCCACGCCATACGCGATCAAGCGGAGAGAGCCCCCCGAGCTCAGGTCGTCGACGACGAGGCGGAGCAACAGCGGCTCCAGCGCGCTCGCGACCGCGGCAGCCAAGGTGAGGAACACCATCAGCGCGAGGGGCGCGAGGCTGGGCCGCAAGTAGGAGAGGGCTCGGCGCAGGGAAGCGCGCTTCTTCTCGGGAACCATGGCGGGGGGCGAGGCGGTGGCGCCGAGCCACGACCGCGCCTCCTCTAGCACCCGGATCACGAGGAGCACGGACCTTCGAACGACGTCGCCAGGAATTTTCGCGGGCAGCCCCCTGCGCGACTGAGTCAGCTCGCTTGGAGGTGAGCAGTCTGTGTGCGGCGGGCTGGGCTCAGTCGGCGGGCGTGTGCCCGACGTCGGGAGTCTTGGGGAGCCCGGTGACACCCCCGACGAGCGGTCGCGCGTTCTTCGTCATGCGGATGTTCAACAGCTCGACCACGAGGGAGAAGGCCATGGCGAAGTAGATGTACCCGCGCTCCACGTGCTGATCGAATCCCTCCGCGACCAGCATCACGCCGATCAGGATCAAGAACGCGAGGGCCAGCAGCTTGATGGCGGGGTGCTTCTCGACGAAGCCGCCGATGGCGCCCGCGAACGCCATCATGACTCCGATGGCGACGATGACCGCGGCGACCATGATGGCCAGCTCGTTCACCATGCCCACGGCCGTGATCACGGAGTCCAGGGAGAACACCAGATCGATCAGGACGATCTGGATGAGGACGGCGCCGAAGGATGCCGCACCGATCGTCGAGGTGCCGTCGTCGACGTGGTTCACCTTGTGGTGGATCTCGTGGGTGCTCTTGGCGATGAGGAAGAGCCCACCGACGATCAGGATGAGATCCTTGCCGGAGATGCCCGCCCCGAAGAGCTCGAAGAGCTCGGCGGTGAGGCGCATGACCCAGGTGATGCCGAGCAGGAGCAGGATGCGAGCCCCGAGCGCGAGGCCCAGCCCGATGAAGCGCGCCCGGGCGCGCAGCTCTGGCGGGAGCTTTCCGGCCAGGATCGAGATGAAGATGATGTTGTCGATCCCGAGGACGATCTCGAGCGCCGTGAGCGTGAGGAGGGCGATCAGGTTCTGAGAGGTCAGCAGCTCCGCCATCCTGCGCGAGCGTACGCCCGTGAGCGGCGGACGGAAGGGGATGACCTCACAGGATCTCAGCGACGTGACCGGACGGACCAGGCCGCGCGTGCCCGGGCGCGCGGGACCTGGGGCGCTCAGATGTCGAAGTGCTCGGGATTCGGGGCGCCCTGGCGGGATCTCGTTGGGGGCCGCTCAGGAGTCGGGCCGCACGCTGTCCAGCAGTCCGTGGAAGCGATCGCGCTGGTTCGCGACGGTCGCGGAGGGCCCGGTCAGCTTGAAGAAATAGCTCCCGCTTGGGCTCTCCACGATGGCGCCGAGCAGGGCGTAGTCGGGTTTGGGGACGGCGGG